>Ga0265798_10004613_pt1 | contig 18907 bp, 18 predicted proteins | sample P3T30metagenome_FD_192430 | JGI IMG/M metagenome (GOLD analysis project Ga0265798, IMG submission 192430) | Plant litter microbial communities from East Loma Ridge, Irvine, California - P3 T30 | ecosystem: Environmental > Terrestrial > Plant litter > Unclassified | place: USA: California... | reverse complement strand
GACAAGCGCATCGACCCGATCGGTACCTGCGTCGGCATGCGCGGTTCGCGCGTGCAGGCCGTGACCGGCGAGCTGGGCGGCGAGCGCGTGGACATCGTGCTGTGGTCGGAAGATCCGGCCCAGTTCGTGATCGGCGCGCTGGCTCCGGCCAATGTGTCGTCGATCATGGTCGATGAAGAAAAACACGCGATGGACGTCGTGGTCGACGAGGAAAACCTGGCGATCGCGATCGGCCGCTCCGGCCAGAACGTACGCCTGGCGTCCGAGCTGACCGGCTGGAAGATCAACATCATGACGGCCGAGGAATCGGCCAACAAGGCAGAGCAGGAAACCGCCGCCGTGCGCGTGCTGTTCATGCAGAAGCTGGATGTGGACGAGGAAGTGGCGAACATTCTGGTCGAAGAAGGTTTTTCGAGCCTTGAAGAAGTCGCTTACGTACCTATTTCCGAGATGCTGGAAATCGAATCGTTCGATGAAGACACCGTCAATGAACTGCGCACCCGCGCCCGTGACGCGCTGGTGACCGAAGCGATCGCTTCCGAAGAAGGCCTCGAGGGTATGGATGAGTCGTTGGCCAACCTGGACGGGATGGACCGCACGACTGCCGGCAAGCTGGGCCTGGCCGGTATCAAGACCCTGGAACAATTCGCGGGCCTGGCCTACGACGAGTTCGGCGCCATCCTGGCACTGCCGAGCGAGCGTGCCCGCGACCTGATTACAAATGCATTTAATGATGTGACCGACGATGAGATGAAAATGGTCGACGCCAAATACGACGACCGCGCCAAGGCCCTGCAGGCGAAAGCCTGGAACCAGGTAGAAACGGCCAAGGCGTAATGAAGTACAGAGACCGGAGCGAGTGCCCCGGTCTTTCGCGCTTTATCAAGCAGCAAAAATTCATTATCATCTCGCGACACATAGAAAAGAGGACTGAATGGCGAGTAACAACGTAGCCCAATTTGCCACCGAACTGAAGATGCCTGCAGACTTGCTGCTGACGCAGCTGCGTTCTGCTGGCGTCGATAAAAGTTCGACGTCAGATCCCTTGTCCAAGGATGATAAGGATAAGCTGCTGAACCATCTGCGCCGTACCCACGGCGCCGCCGACCAGGGCGAAAAAAAGAAGATCACGGTGACCCGCAAGGAAACCTCCGAGATCAAGCAGGCTGACTCGAGCGGCAAATCGCGCACGATCCAGGTCGAAGTGCGCAAGAAGCGCACCTTCGTCCAACGTGACGACCTCGTCACGCCGAAGGCTGCCGAGGCAGAACCGGTCGTCGACGCCGCCGAACAGGCGCGTCGCGAAGAAGAAGCACGCCGTCAGGCGGAACTGATCGCGCGCCAGGAAGCCGAACTGCGCGAGAAGCAGGAACGCCTGGCCAAGCTGGAATCCGAGAAAGCGGCGCAGGCCAAGGCTGCTGAAGAGCAGGCCCGCCGCGACGCCGAAGAGCGTCTGCAGCGCGAAGCGGCAGCCGCTACCGCGGCCGCAGCGCAGGCATCCGCCGGCGCCGCCGACGCTGCCGACGACGCGAAGCGCGCCGCCGCCGACGAGGCCAAGCGTGCCGCCGCCGAGGAAACCAAGCGCAAGACCGACGAAGCCGCCAAGGAAGCCGCCGAACGCGCCGCCGCCACCGAGCGTGCACGCAAGGCCGTGGCCGACGAAGTGGCCCAGATCAAGGCCATGATGGCCCAGCCGCGCCGCGTGATCAAGGCGCCGGAACCGGCCCCGGCCAAGCCGAAGGCCGCCGAAAGCACCACGCTGCACAAGCCGGCCGACAAGAAACCGGCCGATGCCAAGCCGGCCGAAACGACCGGCAACGGCGCGCGTCCGAAGCCGGGCGACAAGAAATCGATCAAGTCGGCCAATGTGGCCTCGACCTGGTCGGATGACAAGAAGCGCGGTCCAAGCGGCGGCGGCAAGGGTCGCGGCAGCGCGGCGCCGAGCGGCGGCCGTGACGGCTGGCGTTCGGGTGGCGGACGCGGCGGACGCCGTGGCGGCCACGACGATCGCGAATCGAACTTCCAGGCCCCGACCGAGGCGATCGTCAAGGACGTCCACGTTCCGGAAACCATCACCGTGGCCGAACTGGCGCACAAGATGTCCGTCAAGGCATCCGAGGTCATCAAGCAGCTGATGAAGCTGGGCCAGATGTGCACCATCAACCAGGTGCTGGACCAGGAAACCGCGATGATCGTGGTGGAAGAGATGGGCCACAAGGCCTTCGCTGCCGCCGAGGACGATCCGGAAGCGCTGCTGGCCGACCAGGGCGAACATGCCGAGTTCGAATCGAAGCCGCGTGCTCCGGTCGTGACCGTCATGGGCCACGTCGACCACGGCAAGACCTCGCTGCTGGACTACATCCGCCGCGCCAAAGTGGCTGCGGGCGAAGCCGGCGGCATTACCCAGCACATCGGTGCATACCACGTGGACACCCCGCGCGGCATGGTCACCTTCCTGGATACCCCGGGTCACGAAGCCTTTACGGCAATGCGTGCCCGTGGCGCCAAGGCGACCGACATCGTCATCCTGGTGGTGGCGGCCGATGACGGCGTGATGCCGCAGACCAAGGAAGCAATTGCCCACGCGAAAGCAGCCGGCGTGCCCCTGGTCGTGGCGATCAACAAGATCGACAAGCCGGGCGCGAATGCCGACCGTGTGACCCAGGAACTGGTCGCCGAAGGTGTCGTTCCGGAAGAATACGGTGGCGAGTCGCCGTTCGTGCAAGTGTCGGCGAAAACCGGCCAGGGCATCGACGACCTGCTGGAAAACGTGCTGCTGCAAGCCGAAGTGCTGGAACTGAAGGCGCCGGTGGAATCGCTGGCGCGCGGCCTGGTGGTCGAAGCCCGCCTGGACAAGGGCCGCGGCCCGGTCGCGACCATCCTGGTGCAGTCGGGTACCCTGAAGCGCGGCGACGTCGTGCTGGCGGGTTCGTCCTTCGGCCGTGTCCGTGCGATGCTGGACGAGAATGGCAAGTCGGTGACCGAAGCCGGCCCGTCCTTCCCGGTCGAGATCCAGGGCCTGACCGAAGTGCCGAGTGCCGGCGAAGAAGTCATGGTCATGGCCGACGAACGCAAGGCGCGTGAAATCGCCCTGTTCCGTCAAGGTAAGTTCCGCGACGTGAAGCTGGCCAAGCAGCAGGCGGCGAAGCTGGAGAACATCCTCGACCAGATGGGCGAAGGCGAAGTCAAGAACCTGCCGCTCATCGTCAAGACCGATGTGCAGGGTTCGCAGGAAGCGCTGGTCAGTTCGCTGCAGAAGCTGTCGACCTCGGAAGTGCGCGTGCAGATCGTCCATGCGGCGGTCGGCGGCATCACCGAGTCGGACGTCAACCTGGCAACCGCATCGAAGGCAGTCATCATCGGCTTCAACGCCCGTGCCGACGCCCAGGCGCGCAAGCTGGCCGAGACCAACGGCGTCGACATCCGTTACTACAGCATCATTTACGATGCGATCGACGAGATCAAGACGGCACTGTCGGGCATGCTGGCGCCGGAGAAGCGCGAGACCATCACCGGCCAGGTCGAGATCCGCCAGGTCATCCTGGTGTCGAAGGTCGGCGCGATCGCGGGTTGCCTGGTCACCGATGGCGTGGTCAAGCGTACCTCCTCGGTTCGCCTGCTGCGCAACAACATCGTGGTCTGGACCGGCGAGATCGATTCGCTCAAGCGTTTCAAGGACGATGCGAAAGAAGTGCGCGCCGGCCTGGAGTGCGGCCTGTCGCTGAAGAACTACAACGACATCCAGGTTGGCGACACCCTGGAAGTGTTCGAAGTGCAGGAAGTGGCACGCTCGCTGTAATCACCCGGCATTGCCGATAGGAGTACGATTGGGGCCAGGAGGCTCGCGCCATGCGGTGCGGGGCGCCTGGCCCCAATGTTTTAGCGCCGCCCCTGCGCGGCTGCTCACTTCACATTGGGTTCCTGCCTTCGCAGGAACGACGTTCCGATCGCCGCAAGAATAAAATCACACCGCAGCAAAACAACACATGGCAAAACATAGCAAAAGCATCCCCCAGCGCGGCCTGCGCGTCGCCGACCAGATCCAGAAAGACCTGTCGGAACTGATCGCCTTCGAACTGAAGGACCCGCGCGTCGGCATGGTCACCATCAGCGAAGTCCAACTCACGCCGGACTACGCCCACGCGAAAGTCTGGTTCACCCTGCTCAAGGACAGCCCGGACGAGGTCAAGCAGACCCTGGAAGGCCTGTCCAAGGCGGCCGGCTTCCTGCGCGGCCAGCTCGGCAAGCGCCTGCACATCCACACGCTGCCGCAGCTGCACTTCCTGCACGACATCTCGACCAGCCGCGGCATGCATATGTCGGCCCTGATCGACCAGGCCAACGCCACCCGCGCGGCCGACGACGAGGTCGGCGACAGCGCTGCGGCCCCGGTACGCAAGACCGACGAAGACGCGGATTCCGAGTGAACGCACGTCCTCCGAAGAAGCCGCGCGACCTGGTCGACGGGGTACTGCTGCTCGACAAGCCGGTCGGCCTGTCCTCGAACGATGCGCTGATCAAGGTCAAGCGCATCCTGAACGCCAAGAAGGCCGGCCATACCGGCACCCTGGATCCCTTCGCCACCGGTCTGTTGCCGCTGTGCTTTGGTGAGGCGACCAAGTTTTCGCAAGACTTGCTGGAAGCCGACAAGACCTACCTGGCCGAAGTGCGCCTGGGCGTCACCACCACCACCGGCGACACCGAGGGCGAGATCGTCGAGACCCGTCCGGTCGACGTGAGGCCGGAGCAGATCGAGGCGGCCCTGGCGCAGCTGCGCGGCCCGATCATGCAGGTGCCGCCGATGTATTCGGCGCTCAAGCGCGACGGCAAGGCCCTGTACGAATATGCGCGCGAAGGCATCGTGCTGGAGCGCGAGGCGCGCCCGGTGACGATCCACCTGCTCGACATGCTCGGCTACGAGGCGCCGACCCTGACCATCCGCGTCAGCTGCAGCAAGGGCACCTATGTGCGCGTGCTGGGCGAGGACATCGGCGCGCTGCTCGGCTGCGGCGCCCACCTGACCGGGCTGCGCCGCACCGGTGTCGGCGCCCTGACGGTGGCCGGCATGGTGACGCTGGAGCAGTTGCAGGCGCACGACAACCCTTTGTCGCTGCTGGCCCCGGTGGATGCGCTGCTGTCGAGTTTCCCGAGCGTAGCGCTGACGGCCGAACTGGCGGCGCGCTTCCTGAACGGCCAGCGCCTGGCGCTGAACCGCGAACCGGTCAGCCTGCCGGAACAGCAGGGCAGGGTGCGCGTGTACCACGACGACAGGCTGCTCGGCACGGCGCTGTTGCAGGAATATGGCGTACTGGCGCCGGAACGCCTGATCGCGCGTCCCCAGGCTTGAGGCCGGGACAAGCATGAGGCGGGGCGGGACGGTGGCGCCCTGGCACCGCCTGTCATTTTCCTGCCATATTTCTGGCCCATGCTGGCGCCACCCTGGCCGAAATCTTGGGTGTCCGCGCCAAACCTTTGAATTTACAAGACTTTTACATTAGCCGCGATGCGGCGGCCCTTCGTGAACGTGCTATACTAGCCGGCTTAGGAAAAAATCGGCCGGTCCGAGCTCATCCGACCATCACGCAATCCCTGTTGAAAACCACACATGTCAAACACCAAACGCGCGATTCGTAATATCGCAATCATCGCCCACGTTGACCACGGCAAGACCACCCTGGTGGACCAGCTGCTGCGCCAATCGGGCACCTTCCGCGAAAACCAGGCGGTGGACACCCGCGTGATGGACTCGAACGATCTCGAAAAAGAGCGTGGCATTACCATTCTCTCCAAGAATTGCGCGGTCGAATACGAAGGCACCCACATCAACATCGTCGACACCCCCGGCCACGCCGACTTCGGCGGTGAGGTCGAGCGCGTGCTGTCGATGGTCGATTCGGTGCTGCTGCTGGTCGATGCGCAGGAAGGCCCGATGCCGCAGACCCGCTTCGTGACCCGCAAGGCGCTGGCCCTGGGCCTGAAGCCGATCGTCGTGGTCAACAAGGTCGACCGTCCGGGCGCGCGCGCCGACTGGGCGATCAACCAGACCTTCGAACTGTTCGACAAGCTGGGCGCCAACGATGAGCAGCTCGATTTCCCGATCGTCTACGCCTCGGGCCTGAACGGCTACGCCGGCCTGGACGAAAACGTCCGCAGCGGCGACATGAAGCCGCTGTTCGACGCCATCCTGCAACACGTGCCGGTCCGTGACGACAATCCGGAAGGCCCGCTGCAGATGCAGATCACCTCGCTGGACTACTCGTCCTACGTCGGCAAGATCGGCATTGGCCGCGTGAACCGCGGCACCGTCAAGACCGGCCAGGACGTGATCGTCATGAACGGTCCCGACGGCACCCCGATCAAGGGCCGCATCAACCAGGTGCTGAACTTCAAGGGCCTGGAGCGCGTGCTGGTCGACGAAGCCGTCGCCGGCGACATCTGCCTGATCAACGGTATCGATGAAATCGGTATCGGTTCGACCCTGTGCGCGCCGGACACCCCGGAAGCGCTGCCGATGCTGACCGTCGACGAGCCGACCCTGACCATGAACTTCATGGTCAACAACTCGCCGCTGGCCGGCCGCGAAGGCAAGTTCGTCACCAGCCGCCAGCTGCGCGACCGCCTCGACCGCGAACTGAAAGCCAACGTCGCCCTGCGCGTGGCGCCGACCGACGACGACACCATCTTCGAAGTCTCGGGCCGCGGCGAGCTGCACCTGACGATCCTGATCGAAAACATGCGTCGCGAAGGCTTCGAGCTGGCCGTGTCGCGTCCGCGCGTGGTCTTCAAGATGGTCGACGGCGTGCGCCATGAGCCCTTCGAAAACCTGTCGGTCGACGTCGAAGAAGTCAACCAGGGCGGCGTGATGGAAGAACTGGGCCGTCGTCGTGGCGACCTGCAGAACATGGAATCGGACGGCAAGGGCCGCGTTCGCCTGGAATACCTGATCCCGGCCCGTGGCCTGATCGGCTTCCAGGGCGAATTCATGACCCTGACCCGCGGCACCGGCCTGATGAGCCACGTGTTCCACGAATACGCACCGGTCGACAACAGCCGCGGCGAAATGGCTGGCCGTCGTAACGGCGTGCTGATCTCGCAGGATGACGGCGCCGCCGTCGCCTACGCGATCTGGAAACTGCAGGACCGCGGCCGCATGTTCGTGTCGCACAACGATCCGGTGTACGAAGGCATGATCATCGGCATCCACTCGCGCGACAACGACCTGGTCGTCAACCCGATCAAGGGCAAGCAGCTGACCAACGTGCGCTCGTCGGGTACCGACGAAGCCGTGCGCCTGGTGCCGCCGATCCAGATGTCGCTGGAATACGCTGTCGAATTCATCGAGGACGACGAACTGGTCGAGATCACCCCGAAGAGCATTCGCCTGCGCAAGCGTTACCTGAAAGAGCACGAGCGCAAGAAGGCCAGCCGCGAAGCGTAAGCTTCCCAGGCTCCGCGCCGAAACCGCCGCCCCGCATTGCGAGGCGGCGGTTTTTTTATGCGCAGCGGCGTGCGCGTGATTGCCGAGCCGCTCAGCCGGGCGGCGACCGGCGAACGCATCGGCAGCTCGCGCGACCTGGTGTCGACGCTGTTCGAGGAGTGGGGAAGGGGACTGTTTGCGCCGTGAGAACAGGCGCCTCACGCTGCTGCGCGCGCTGGCGGCCAGGTGGCAGCCGGCGGCGCGGTAGGAAGGTTTAACGCAGGCCGAGCAGGGCCAGCACGCGTTCGCGGCTGACGCCGACCAGGGCCGAACTGAGGGCCAGCAGCGACTGGTAATCGGTGCCGGCGGCGGCGCCGGCAAAGTCGTCGGCGGCAATCTCGACGTCCGGCGCCGGGGTCTGCGCCTGGGCCACTTCGAGGCTGGCGCTGGACAGGGCGTTGCTGGCCGCGTCCTGCGAACGGCGTACCCGTTCCAGCGCCTGCACCACTTCGCGCAGGCTCTGGCGGAGGGAGTCGATATTGCCGGTGTCCCATTGTTGAGGAGCGATACTGGCGGGCACTTCCTCGGTGCTGACGCGGCCGCGGCCGCTGACCGCGACGCTGTCGCGCACCGCCGGCCAGTTCGCTTCCGGCGTCGCGAACAGCAGGCCGCCGTTGCCGTCCAGGCCGGCGCGCACGCCCAGCGGGGCCAATGCGCGGTCGATTGCGCGCACGCTCTGTTCCGTGGTCTGATCCGGCGTAATGGAGGCCGCCAGCTGCGGGCCGCCGATGCCGCCGACCGAAAACGCGATGCTCTGCGGCGCGCCCTGCTGCAGGGTGTCGAGCTCGATGCCGCGCATGCGGAAGCGCTGGACGGCCGGCTGGCCGCTGAAGTTCAGGTCGGCGTCGAGGCCGGCGCCGCCATCGCGGCTGCGCGCCGCCAGCGTGGCTGCCAGCTGGCGCACCTGAGTGTCGACCTGGGCGCGCGCGCCCTGGCCCTTGCGGCTGCCGGCCAGCCTGGCGCTCAGTTCGCCCTTGAGGTTTTCGAGCTGGCTCGCCACGCGTTCGAGGTAGTCGAGCGCCTGCTGGGCGCGCGCCACGCCATCCTGCAGCGCGCCGCCGATGCTGCCGGCGCTGCGCTTGAGGGGCGCCGGTGCGACGGGCGCGGCGGCCCTGGCTTCGTCGGCGGCGGGCGTATCGGCGCGGCGCGCCGGCAGCAGGCGCGCCGCGTCGCCGCCGCGCACGCCGCCGATGGTGGCGCTGGCGCCGCTGCTGGTCGGTCGGAAGGTCGTATCCATCAAAGCGCGTCGAACAGGGTCAGGTTGCCGATCTTGGCATAGGCTTTATAGGTGGCTTGCAGGGCGGTCGAATAGCCGCTCAGTTCGGTCGCTGCGACGCCGTAGTCGAGTGCGCCGATATCGTTGAGCGCGCTCTGGTTCGACAGGCTCACGTTGGCGTGGTTGGCATCGATGGTCTTGAGGATGTTCTGCTGGCCGCCCAGCACGGACACTTTGCCGGAAACCAGGTCCATGGCGTCGTCGAAACCGTCCAGGTTGGCCGAGACCACGCCGCGCACGGCCGGGTCGTTGGCGTTCGCGCCCGGGGCCGACAGGGCGGCGATGGTCCGGTCGAGCTGGTTCAGCAGCTTTTCCAGGCCTTTCACGTTCTGGTTCGCGGTCTGGGTGATGCCGTTGCCCACCACCACGGTCTGGTCGGCGGTATTGCCGGCGTAGGTGTAGCGCGAGCCGGCCGGCTGGGCGGCGTCGTAGGCGATCGGGGCGAGGTTGGTCGCGGTGCCGGAGAATACGTAGCGGCCTTCCTGGTCGATGGTGTTGGCGCTGTACATCAGGCTGTCGCGCAGCGAGACCAGCGAGGTGACCATCGAGTTCAGGTCGTCCGGCGTGTTGGCGCCGTCGGCGGCCCAGACCAGCAGGTCGCGGCCCGCGTTCATGTCGTTGACCATGTTCCCGAGGTAGCCCTCGTTCTTCGACATGCGCAGCTGCACCGCGGAGATATTCGCGCGGTACTGGGCGATGCCGGCTTCCTCGCGCCTCAGGCGCGACAGGCGCACGCTGTCGACCGGGTCGTCGGACGGCAGCTGGATGCGGTTGCCGTTCGCCATCTGCTGGGTGATGTAGCTGATGCGCTCCTGGTTGCGCTGGAGCGACTGGTTCATGATCGCCGAATACTGGCTGGAAGAGATTCGCATGGTTCGGTTCCTTAACCCATCATGGCCAGGGTCGAATCGAACAGGGCGTTCGCGACCGAGATCACTTTCATGTTGGCCTGGTACATCCGCTGGTATTCCACCAGGCTGACCGCTTCTTCGTCTTCGTTGACGCCGCTGGTCGCCTGCCAGTCGGATTCGGCCTGGTCGCGCAGGGTCTGTGCCGTGTTCAGCGCGCCCTTGTTCTGCTGGCTGGTCACGCCCAGCTTGCCCACCAGCTGGGTGTCGGCGTCGCCCACCAGGACGGTGCCCAGGCCGGTCACCGCGATCGGCTGGCTCTTGATCGCCACCAGCTTCTGCAGGTTGCCGGTGTCGCCCGGGGTACCGTCGCCGGAGAAGGCCAGGTCGGCGCTCTGGAAGCCGTCCGCCACCTGCAGCATGTTCGAGGTGCCGTCCGGGTTGTAGACGAACAGCGGCTTGCCCGGTGTGGTGCCGGCCATGGTGTAGCCGGACGCGAGCTGGCTGTTGACCTTGTCGGCGATCTGGCGCGCGATGTCGGCCACGCCCTTCTGCAGCGGCTGCAAGGTGTCCTTCAGGTAGGTCGACAGGCCGCCCAGTTCGCCGCCCAGGCGGCTCGGGTCGAGCGTGAAGCTGCTGCCCGCGATGCTCAGGCTGAAGGTCTGGTCCACGCCGTTGGCCACGCCCAGGGTGCCGGCCACGCTGCCCATCACCAGCGCCTGGCCGGTCTTGAGCGAGACGTTGCGGCTGCCGTCCGGCTGGTCGTTGACTTCCAGCGCCATCTTGCCGGCCAGCTTGTCGATGGCCTGGTCGCGCGCATCGATCAGGGCCGAGACATTGGTGCCGGATGCCTGGGCCGAGGAAATCTGGCCGTTCAGCGCGGCGATCGCGGCGATCGAGGCGTTCGCATCGTCGACGATGGCGCTGCGCTGCTGGTGGATCGACTGCTGCTGGGCGCCGAACACATTGTTCAGGCTGTTGATGCGCTGGGCCAGCAGGCCGGCCGCGCTGATCACCTGCTGGCGCACCGGGGTCGAGGTCGGGTCGACGCCGGCCACCGCGTTCAGCGCGGAGAAGAACTTGTCGACGCCGTCCGACAGGTTCGATTCGTCGTCGCCCATCACCTTCTCGAGCTGGGTCAGGTAGGGCTGGGCGGTCGAGCGCTCGCCCAGGCTGGCGGCGCTGAACCACAGCTGCTGGGTCTTGTAGCTGTCCGAAAAGCGCAGCAGCGCGCTCACGCTCACGCCATTGCCGGCCTGGTTCGAACCGGCCGTCGGCGCCACCGCCGCCAGCAGCGCGGCCTGGCGCGTATAGCCCTGGGTTTTCAGGTTGGCGATGTTCTGGCTGGCTGCCGACAGGGCGAACTGCGAAGCGATCGCGCCGGAGAGGGCGTTGTTCAGGATGCTCATGGGAGACTCTTTCTGATGCGGACGTACAAGGTAGAGGCGACCGTTCAGCGCGTCTTGTTAAGTGGTGCGGGCAATAACTGTCGCAGGATCGCATCGGCCACGCCGAAGGCGCGCTGGCCGGCCATGTTCCCGGCCAGCATGTTGTCGACCATATCGGTCATGTCCTGGTTGACGCGGTTCCTGACCGGGCTGTCCTCGGGCGCCAGCGTGCGCGTGCTTTCGCGCATCTGGTGCAGCATGTGCGAGATGAAGAAACTCTCGAATTCGACCGCGGCCCTGGTGGCCTTGGCCACGTAGGCGGCGTCGTGGGCCGGCGCCACCGGGGCGTCGGCGTGGCCGGCTTCGTCGGAAGCGCCCGGCTGCAGGGGAGGTAGTTGCACGCTCATCAGATCACCACCAGTTCGCCTTCGATCGCGCCGGCCTGGTCGAGCGCCTGCAGGATCGCCATGATGTCGTCGGGCGAGGCGCCCAGGCTGTTGACCACGTCGATGATGGTCTGCAGGCGCGCGCCCGGCGGCCAGTGGAACATCTGGCCCGAACCCTGGTCGACCGAGACCTTCGACTGCGGCGTGACCGCGGTCTGGCCCTTGGAGAACGGACCGGGCTGGCTCACCGCCGAGCTTTCCGAGATCACCACCTTGAGCGCGCCGTGGGTGACGGCGGCCGACTTCACGCGCAGGCCGTCCGAGATCACCACGGTGCCGGTGCGCGAATTGAACACCACTTTCGGGATCTCTTCGCCGACTTCGACCGGCATCGCTTCCAGGCGCGCGACGAAGGCCACGCGCTCGGTCGGATTGGCCGGCGCCACCACTTCGACGCTGCTGCCGTCGGCGGTGGTGGCGATCTGGCCGTAGCGGCGGTTGATCGCCTCGACCACGTGGGTGGCGGTGTCGAAGTTCGGACGGCGCAGCTGCAGCAGCACCTGCGGACGGGTGGCGAAGTCGGTCGCGATCTCGCGCTCGATCTGGGCGCCGTTCGGGATGCGCCCGCCGGTGGGGGTGTTTACCGTCACCGAGGAACCGCTGCGGCCGGACGCCGCCAGGCCGCCGATCACCAGGTTGCCCTGGGCCAGCGCGTACACCTCGTTGTCGGCCGCGCGCAGCTGGGTCAGCAGCAGGGTGCCGCCGCGCAGGCTCTTGGCGTCGCCCAGCGAAGAGACGGTGACGTCGATCGCCTGGCCGCGCCGGTAGCCGGGCGGGAACACGGCCGAGACCATCACCGCCGCGACGTTCTTGTTCTTGGCTTCCTCACCGTCCGGCATCTTGACGCCGAACTGCTTGAGCAGGTTGACCACCGACTGGCTCGAATACTTGACCTGGGTCGAGTCGCCGCTGCCGTTCAGGCCCACCACCAGGCCGTAGCCGACCAGCGGATTCTCGCGCACGCCTTCGACGCTGGCGATGTTGCGCAGCGGCTGGGTGCGCGGCATGAAGGGCTGGGCGGCGCCAGTGGCCGGGCGCACCGCGGCCGGCGCGGCCTGGGCCGCGACGGTCGCAAAAGCGATGCAAAAAACGATGGAATGCCGTAAAAATCGAATCATGTTGTCCTCAGAACGGCATCAGGGGGCCGGTGAAGAAGCGCGTCAGCCAGCCCGGGGTATTGGCGTCGGCCAGGGTGCCCTGGCCGGAATAGGCGATGCGGGCATTCGCCACGCGCAGCGAGGACACCTGGTTGTCGCTGTCGATGTCGGACGGGCGCAGATAACCCTTCAGGCGCACATATTCCTCGCCCTGGTTCAGCTGCAAACGCTTTTCGCCGGCCACGCGCAGGAGGCCGTTGGGCAGCACTTCCTGCACGATGACCGTCACCGCGCCGGACAGCGCATTCTGCTGGGTGCTGGTGGCGTTGCCCTGGAAGTCGCGGTCGGCGCTGATGTCGATGGCGGTCTTGGGGTAGATCTTGCCGAGCGCGCCGAGCGGATTCACGCCCACGCTGGAACCCTTGCTGAAGCTGGTGCCGGCCTTCTTGCTGGCCTGGGTGGTCTCCTGCAGGATGACCGTGACCACGTCGCCGGTGCGGAAGGCGCGCGCGTCCGAGGTCAGCGACACGGTGTCGGCGCTGAACACGCCGCCCGAGACGCCGCGCCGGCCCGATTGCGCCTGCGGCAGGTCGTAGGGGTCGGCGGCCGGGGCGTTCAACGGCACGCGCGAGGCGCAGCCGGCCAGCAGCGTGCTTGCCGCCAGCAGGCCGGCGATGGCGAAGCGGATCATGTCAGCGCGCCGCCTGCGACAGGTACTGCAGCATATTGTCGGCCGCCGACAGCACCTTGGTGTTCATCTCGTAGGTGCGCTGGGCCGCGATCATGTCGACCATTTCTTCGACCACCTGCACGTTCGAGCCTTCCAGCGCGCCCTGCTTCAGGGTGCCGAAGGCGGCGTCGCCCGGACGGCCTTCGTTCGGGGTGCCGCTGGCGGCGGTTTCCTGGAACAGGTTCTCGCCCAGCGCCTGCAGGCCGGCCGGGTTGACGAAGGTGGTCAGGGTCAGCTGGCCCAGTTCGGCCGGCGCCAGCTGGCCCGGCATGGTCGCGCTGACCATGCCGTTGGCGCCGATGGTGATGTTGGTGGCGTTGTTCGGGATGGTAATCTGCGGCACCACCGGCAAGCCCTGGGCGTTGACCAGCACGCCGTTCGGGTCGGGCTGGAGCTGGCCGGCGCGGGTATAGGCCGGCTGGCCGTCGGGGCGGCGCACCTGCAGGAAGCCGTTGCCGGAAATCGCCACGTCGAGCGGCTGGCTGGTGGTCTGGATGCTGCCGTTGGTGAACACCTTCTGGGTGCCCACGATGTGGGTGCCGTTGCCGAGCTGGACGCCGTTGCTGACGGTATTGTCGGCGGTCTGGGCGCCGGGCTGCTTGTCGACCTGGTAGAACAGGTCTTCGAACACCACGCGGTCGCGCTTGAAGCCGACCGTGTTCACGTTGGCCAGGTTGTTGGCGATGGCCTGCAGTTTCGCATCCTGTGCCTGCACGCCGGTCTTGCTGATCCACATTGCTGGATTCATGGACTCTCTCCGATTCTTTATCTGGTCGCGGCGGCTCAGGCGCCGCCGATGAGGCGGTTGCCCGCCTCGTTCATCTTGTCGCTGGCCTGGAACAGCTTCATCTGGATCTCGAAGCTGCGGTTCAGGCTCATGGTCGCGACCATCTCCTCGACCGCCGAGACATTGCTGCCTTCGAGCGCGCGCGGACGCAGCGCCACGTTCGGGTCGGTGGCCAGTGTGCCGCCGTCGCGTGGCACGATCAGGCCGGCCTCGTTCTTGGTCAGCTCGGCGCCTTCGGCGTTCACCAGGCGCAGGCGGTCGACCACCTGCATCTGCAGCGCGCCTTCCGTCAGCACCGAGATGGTGCCGTCGGTCGCGATCTCGACCGCGGTGTGCTGGGGCAGCACGATCGGGCCGCCTTCGCCCAGCAGCGGATGGCCGTGCACCGACAGCGCGCCGTCGGCGCCGATGTCGATCTCGCCCGAGCGGGTATAGGCTTCGCCGTCGCCGTACTGCACCGCCAGGTAGCCCTGGCCGCCGATCGCCACGTCGAGCGGGCGGCCGGTCTCGCGCACGGTGCCGGCGCGGGTCGAGATGGTGTCGGCCTCGAGGGTCGACAGGTGGCGGTCGTCGTAGCCGAAGCCGCCCAGCGCGACGTTGCCGGCGCTTTGCATGCTGGCGCGGAAGCCCGAGGTGTCCAGGTTGGCCAGGTTGTTGGCGTGTACCTGCTGGGCGCGCATCAGGCGGTCGGCGCCGGTCGATGCGGTGAAGATCAGTTTATCCATGGGGTGTCCGGATTACATCGCCTGCATCAGGGCCTGCATCATCTGGCTCTCGGTCGACAGCACCTTCGAGTTGGCCTGGTAGTTGCGCTGCGAGGTCATCAGGCCGACCAGTTCCGAGGTGATGTCGACGTTCGAGCCTTCCAGCGCGCCGGTGGACAGCTTGCCCGACAGGCCCACGCCCGGGGTGTTGTACAGGGCGTCGCCGGAATCGGCGTTGGCGCTCCAGCTGGTGTCGCTCATCGGGTTCAGCGCGCCTTCGTTGGCGAAGGTGGCGATCGCCAGGGTGCCGACGACCTGCGGCTGGTTATTGCTGTACTGGGCGACCAGCGAGCCGTCGGCCGCCAGTTCGACGCCCTTGTAGGCGCCCGAGGCGTAGCCGTTGTTCAGGTTGTTGGTGTTGGTGGCCTCGCCGGCGAAGCGGGTGGTGCCCGTGTAGTCGATGGCGACGCTGCCGGCGTTGGCGCCGTTGGTCGGCGTGAAGGCAAAGGCCTTGTTGGCGCTGGTGGCGGCGAGCTTGCCGTCGGCGCCGAACACCAGGCTGTGGTCGGGCACGGTGGTGGAGGTCGGCGCGGCGCCGTCGAAGGAATAGAACACGTTGACGGTGTTGTTGTCCTTCTTGACGAAGTACTGCGTCAGGCTGTGCTGGGTGCCGAGCGAATCGAAGACCTTCGACTGCCTGACCATGTTGTAGGTGTCGCTGTTGGCGATGTTGAGGGCGCCGGTCGGCACTTTCCAGTCGGCCGACATATTGCCGGCGAAGTCCAGGGTGCTGGTGGCGACGGCCGGCACCTGGCCGGTCGGGATCTTGATGTCGCCCATCGGGCCGAGCGCGCCGCCGTTGGCCGGGCCGTAGCCCTGTACGCGCTTCTTGTTGCTGTCGATCAGGTAGCCCTCGGTGTCGGTGTCGAAGATGCCGACGCGGGTATAGCTCAGGCCGCCCTGCAGGTCGCGGCTGACGAAGAAGCCGCGGCCGTCGATGGCGGCGTCGAGGCCGCGGCCGGTGGTGACGGCGCTGCCGTTCTGGGTGATGCTCTGGGTGATCGAACCGATCTCCACGCCGTTGGCCTTGCTGCCGGCGTACACCGACGAGAAGTTGGCGCGGCTGCTCTTGAAGCCGTAGGTGGCGGCGTTGGCGATGTTGTTCGAGACGGTTTCCAGCTGTTCGTTGATGGCCTGGATGCCGGACAGTGCGATGTCGAAGCTCATGTCGTTTCCTTGAATTGAGTATGCGGTAGGGAAGGGCTCAGGCGCCCGGCTTGCCGTTGAATCCGATGACGTAGGCGGGATCGACGTCGCCGATATTCGCCACCTGCAGCACCACGCCGGTGCTGGTGACGCGCACGCCGTTCAGGCGCGCCGACAGCTCGACCGCGGGGGCGCTGCCGTCCGCGGGCTTGGCCACGATCTGGTAGGTGCCGGCCGACAGGCCGAGCGCGTTGGGATCGATGGTGAAGGACTGCGGGCCGGCGCCGTGCGCGCCCAGCGAAATCCTGGTCTCGCGGCCGTCGCTGCCGGTCAGCACCAGGTCGGTGGCGCTGCTGACGCCGTTCAGGTTGACCGAGCCCTTGAGCGTGCTGCCGTCGATCTTGACGGTGTCGGTCACCACCGTGACGTCGGAGCCGACCTGGCCGCCCATGGCCAGGGTCTGCAGGCTGGCCAGCACGCTGGCGTTGGCGCTGGTGAGCTGGGACAGGTTCTGCAGCGCCTCGGTCTGGGACAGTTGCGAGAGCTGGTTGACGAACTGGGTCGGGTCCTGCGGCGACAGCGGGTCCTGGTTGCGGATCTGGGCCACCAGCAGCTTGGTGAACAGGTCGCGTTCCTCGCTGGCCGGGGCCTGGGGCGCGATCTTGTCCTTGGCCGTGGCGGCGCTGCCGGCATACTGGTTATTGGCGGCGGAAGTGGCGCTCGTCATGATCAGCTTTCTCCCAGCTTGAGCAGCGAAGCCTGCATCGACTTGATGCGGCCCATCACCTCGACGTTGGTCTCGAAGGCGCGCGAGGCCGACATCATGTCGGCCATCTCGGCCACTTCGTTGACGTTGGTGTAGTACACCATGCCGTCGGCGTCGGCCTTGGGATTGTCCGGCTCGTGCGCGCGGCGCAGCGGCTCGGCGCTCTCGACCACGTCGAGCACGCGCACGCCGCCGCCGGCCTGGTTGCCCAGCATGGTGGCGAACACCGGCTTGCGCGCGCGATAGGCCTCGGCTTCGGAGCCGGACGCGGAATCGGCGTTGGCCAGGTTGCTGGCGATCGTGTTCAGGCGCACCGACTGCGCCGCCATCGCCGAACCGGCGATCTGGGAGATATCCTTGAAGCCCATGTGGTTCCTTGTTATTGACCGTTGATGGCTTTTGCCAGGCCGCGCAGCTGCATGTTGACGAAGGTCAGGCTGGTCTGGAAGTCGGAAGCGTTCTGCGAGAACGCCGCCTGCTCGACGCCGATCTCGACGGTGTTGCCGTCGGCGCTCGGGTGGAAGGGCACGCGGTACAGCGCTTCGCCGTCGCCGAGGCTGAGTTCGCCATTCTCGCCGTCGATGCGCTCCTGCATCATCGCGCCGAAATCGACGTCGCGCGCGGTATAGCCCGGCGTGCTTTCGTTGGCGATATTCGCCGCCAGTACCTTGGTGCGTTCGGCGCGCAGGTTGAGCGCATCGGCATGCACTCCGAGCGCGTTTTTGAAGTCAATGGACATGTGCAGATGCTCCCTCGTGTTTTCGGACCCCGGGGTTTGCTTGCCCCCGTCATTGGATTGGTTAGAATCTGGCTTTTCTCAGCCGCTATTCTCTAATGATTGCTTTCCGTAAGGCAACCCTTGTCGTTTCCCTATTTGTGCTGTTTCCAGCCCTGGCCGGGGCCGCCCAGCCATCGCTGACGGTGCAAATCGAACAAGCCGCCCGCGCCGAACTGGAAAGGCAGACGGCGGCGTCCGGCTTGACGGAAGCGCAGTTCGAGCTCGCCGTCGTCACCAAAAGGGCGCCGCCGCCGTGCGCCCAGCCCATCGTCATCGAAGCCCTGGACACCCGTTCTTCCCAGCGGATGCGCTTCCTGGCGGCCTGCCGCGACACCCCCGGCTGGCGCTTCGAATACGTGGTGCGCGCGCGCGTGAGCGCGATGGTGGCGGTGGCCGCGACCCCGGTCGCGGCGGGTGAAGCCTTGACCGATGCGCAGCTCACGATCGAACGTCGTGATATTTCTAACATTGCCGATCCGATCACATCGCCCGAGCAAGCTTTTGGACAAATGTCACGGCGTATGTTGCGTCCAGGAGACATTTTGCGTGCCGGCCAGCTCGGCAGTCCCATCCTGGTCAAGCGCGGCGATGCGGTGCAGATGGTCGCGCGCCGCGACGGCATCGAAGTCAGCAGCGCCGGCGAGGCGCTCGACAGCGGCGCCCAGGGCGCCGTGGTACGCGTGCGCAATGCCGGCAGCGGCCAGGTGGTGCGCATGCGCGTCGCCGGCGCAGGTAGCGTGGAGCCCATCGACAGCGGCATCAGCCGCTGATGCCCTGCAGCTTGCCCGCCAGCCGCGTCAGCTTGGCCGCATAGGCCGGATCGGTGGCGTAGCCGCCCTTGGCCAGCGCGCCGGCGAAGGCCTGGGCATCGCTGCCGGTGCCGAGCGCGCCGCGAAAGCGCGGGTTATCGATCAGCATCCGGGCATAGTCGCGGAAGGCGCTGGCCTGGTCCGGATAGGAGCGGAAGCGCGCGCTGGTCTTGAGCGCCGCGCCGCCGACGTATTCGGTGGTGGCCGATTCGGCCACGTCGCCGCGCCAGCCGCTGCCGGCCTTGATGCCGAACAGGTTGTGGCTCGAGCTGCCGTCGGCGTTGCGCAGCGGGCGCTGGCCCCAGCCGGATTCGAGCGCGGCATGGGCCGACACCAGTTCCGGCGCCACGCCCAGCTTGCCGGCCGCTTCGCGCGCCCAGGGGGCGATGCTGTCGAGGAATTCCTGCTGTCCGGGCGCGGCCTCGGCATCGCCGACCAGGCCGGGCGCCGCTGCTGCTTCCTGGCTGCGCGCGGCCCACATGCGGCCTTCGGCGTTCAGTTCGGCGCTGGACGAAAAACCGCCGTCGCCGTTGCGGATGAAGTCGGCGACTTCTCCCTGCAAGTCGCCGAAGATGCCTTTGAAACCGCCGGCGCT
>Ga0265798_10004609_pt1 | contig 18914 bp, 15 predicted proteins | sample P3T30metagenome_FD_192430 | JGI IMG/M metagenome (GOLD analysis project Ga0265798, IMG submission 192430) | Plant litter microbial communities from East Loma Ridge, Irvine, California - P3 T30 | ecosystem: Environmental > Terrestrial > Plant litter > Unclassified | place: USA: California... | reverse complement strand
CGAGAGTCCGATGCGGCCCTTCTGCAAGTCGGCCCGGATGTCTTCGTGCTGAATGTAGTCGAAACCGTTTTCCTGCTTGATGCGCTCAGCCTTGTCATTTTCGGCGCTGCGGTTGCCCTGCGCGCTGGGGTCCGAGACCTGGAACAAGTTGCTGACGATGGTGCGCAGCAGGGGGTAGGCGAGGTTGTTTTGCTCGCAGTGCGCCGTGAAGAAATCAACCTCCGCCCGCCGAATGTAGGAGATGCTAGCCGGGTCTTGCTTAACGAGTTGCGAAACATGAATGGCGTAGTACTGCTCGGGCATTAGCGCCTCGGCGCCCTCGTGCAGCGTAGCCCAGCTACCCTTGTAGTTGATGTCCCAGTTGTACACCACCGGCTCCATGGCGAAGGGAAGCGCGGCCGACAGCTCCTGCTTGGTCGAGCGGAGCAGCTCTAGTACCCGCAGCTTGTATTCCTCGTAGCGCTCGGGATTCACAAACATGCCCATGCCGCCACCCGACATGCCGCCCAGCATCAGGAAGCCATAGTAATCGGCCCCGAACTGCTGCTTGGCGCGGGCAATGATTTCCTCCGTGAAGTAGGTCGAAGCCCACGGAATAATCGTCTTAATTGGGTACTCCCAGTTGCGGGCCGTGTTGGCGGCCAGCTTGGGCACGTCACCCTCTTTGAGCGCACCTAGGATGTTGTCAAACACCTGGTTAGTGAACTGCCGAGCGGCCCATTCCTTCTCGCCGCGCAGCAGGTACTTCTCGCTCACCATCTCCAGGATGGGGCCCACGTTGGAGGCCATGCCGCCGTGCAGCAGCACCAAGGAGTTGCGGATGCGCTCGCCCATTTCGGGGTGAATGTCGTCACCGCTCAGTACGCGGTGGCGGGGCAGCAGCGTGCCCCGGCTGATGCCAAACTCGGGGTCGCCGGCCTGGGCAAACGTGCCCTGAATGGCCTTGATACCTGGCCACACGCCGCCCGAATCTTGCCAGCCGCCGCCCGAGCCGCCAATCCACTCGCCCAAAATGGCCCGCGAGGCCACTAAGCGGCGCTCGTTTTCGTCGAGGCCGCCGGTCAGGTTTTTGGTTTGGCCGGTGGCGCGCATCAGCAGGCTGATAATACACCCTAGGAGGTTGGTTGATACCGCAAAGCGCGAACCTTTAGGAATGTCATTAACCTTGGTAACCAGCTCGATACCCATGCCCGGCGCTACAATGCGCTCCAGCAATTGCGGCAAGGATTGGCCCGTGCCTTCAAACGAGGGCGGGATGAGTCCCGAGGCAATGACGCCCGCCTTTACCAAGCTCAGGTAGTCGTTGCCGAAGTTGAACAGGTCGGCCAGGTCGGTCACGTCCTTAGTTGTGTTCAGGTCGATGCTGGTGAGGCGCAGCACCGGCTCGGCGATGACGCGCACGTAAGCGTGCAGCGGCGGCCGAATGTCTTTGTCGCGCCCAAACACGCCTAGGTCAATCGACAGGTTGACGACCCGTGCGCCTTCGGGGTAGTCCATGCCGAGGAAGAAAATATCCGACCAGCCGCTGTGCGTCAGGTCCATGCGCACGGCCGTATGCTCGTGCAGCACGGGGTAGAAGAGCGTACCCTCGGGGCGCTGGAGCAGCGCTTTGTGAATACGGATGGGGTGCTCGTCCTGGTGCCCCACGCGGAACATCCACTGGTTGCCCTTGCTCGAGCGCACGCTTTTGCGCACCTGGTTGGCCAGGGTCTGGAAGGACAGCTGGTGGTAGCTGTCGGCGAGCGCGCTGAATAGCATGGCATTCGGCCCGTGCGCGTCCAGCTCGGCCAGGAACGTGCTGATAGCGTGCTCGAAGCGTCGCGCCAGCAAGTCCTCGAAGCCCGCGTAAGGAATTTTGCCCACGGCCGGCGTGGCGGGCGCTTCCTGCAAGAAAAACCGGAATCCCGCGTACAAAAACAGAATGGCCCGCACCTTGTCGTAGAGGCTGGGCGTGGCCTTGCGAAAGTCGTCCAGTTCGCGCAGGCTCTTCAGCAAGTCCTTCGCCGATAGCGCCTTGGCTAGCTCGTAAAACGACCGGTCCCGCTTGGCGGGGTCAGTCGCGGTTATCGTCTCAATGAGGATATTCATGAGGTTGATTTGAGAGCTTAGAGCTGAAAGTCTAGAGCTTAGATAGCAGAACAACTCATTAAAGCTGTCTGAAATAGGCTATCTAAGCTCTAGGTTCTCAGCTCTAAGCTCTTAAAAAGATTAGCGGCCGTTGGCTTCGGCGAGGAGTTCGACCATGGTGCTGAGCGTAGCAGTGCGAGCCTCACCAGCCAGCCCTAGGGCCAGCTGGGCGCGCAGCAGGCCGTGAGGGCGGCTGAGGTCGTAGCGGGTGCCCTGCACTTCGAGAGCCAAGTATTTTTCGGTATCGGCCAGTTCTTGCAGGGCGGGCGTCAGCAGCAGGTTGCCGTTGCTACCCCCCTCGTGGCGTGCCAGAATATCGAAAATATTGGGCGTGAGCACGTGCATCCCGAAGAAGCACAGGTAGTAACCCGCCCGCAGACCGGGCGTTTGCAGCTCCAGCTCGGCAGTGCTGAGTGAGGGCTTTTCGATGATTTTCTCAATCTTGTACACGCCCGCCTGACCGGCCACAAGCCCGCCGGTGAGGGTGCCGTAGCGCCCAATCTGGTGCTCGATGGTGGGGTTGACGGCCGACACGGAGCAGCCCTCTTGGGTGGCTAGTGCCAGCAGCTGGGCCGCGCAGCGCTGCCCCGGCCGGGCCGACACGTAGAGGTAGTCGCCGAGCAGCAGCAAAAACGGCTCATCCTGCACAAAATCGCGGGCGCAAGCCACGGCGTGGCCGTAGCCTAGCGGCTCAGCTTGCTCCGCGAAATGCAAGCGGCTCAGCAGGAAGTCGATTTTGTCGGCCTGTTGGGTGGCCCAGTCGCTGCCCTGATAGGAGCGCCCTAGGTTGTCGCGCAGCGAGGCAAAGGCACTGAGGTAGCGCTCGCCATCGCCGGGTGCGCACACCACGCATAGTTCTTCAATGCCACTACTAAAAGCTTCTTCGGCAATGATTTGAAGAGTGGGCTTGTGCAGGCCGTCGAGGTCCACGACTGGCAGCATAGCTTTCTGAATGGTATCGGCAACGGGGTAGAGACGCTCGCCGCGGGCGGCCGCCGTGATGACGGCTTTTTTAACTTTCATATCGGGCTTCGATGGGGAAGGACCGGCAAGTTACGGTAGCTGGCGGGTAGCGTGTAAGGCCCACAGTACCAAAATCAGCCGCTTTTTTTAGCCGGCTGACAGTGGGCTATAGATAGGAATCGTTACCGATAGTTTCGCTGTGCCTAGCGAACTAGATTAAAATAACGGTTCGGCGGTAACGATTAAAAGTCCAGCCGGTAATTCCTTTGTCGGCCCGCCGCTTTGGTAGTAGCGAGGCTTTCGGCGACGTTATGCGAGCATCCTTGTTCAGAGTCCTACTGACCGCGCTTTTACTGGGAGGCGTCACCTTATCGGGGGCGGCGCAGGCCCCAGCCGAGCCGGCCTTTTCGTTGGTTTGCCGGCCTGGGGCGCGGGTAGGGGGCGACAAGCAGCAGTTTTGCGAAGTGCGCGACTTGGCTATGCCCGCGCCGGTCGGTCAGCCGCTCACCATCGACGCGGGGCAGAACGGGAACCTGGAGGTGCACGGCTGGGCGGGGCCTGATGTGCGAATTAGGGCGCTGGTGCAAAGCGGGGCGCGCACGGCCGAAGAAGCACAGGCGCGAGTACAACGTATTGTGGTTCAGGCTACCGATAATAAGCTGCGCGTTGTCTCGCCCGAGCCAAAAGGAGAATGGCTGGTGCGCTATGAAGTGTTTGTGCCCTACCAAACGGCGCTCCTGCTAACGGCGGCCAACGGCAACATCCGGTTGGATAATGTGCAGTCCCGCATCGAGTTTCATAACCGCAATGGCAACGTGACGCTGCGTGACCTAGGCGGTCAGGTAACGGGCGAAACCGTGAATGGGGACATCAGCCTCAGCCTGAGCGGCCACCAGTGGGAGGGAGAAGGGGTAGCGGTGAGCACCACCAATGGCAACATCAAATGGCAAGTGCCCGCCACCTACGCGGCCCAGGTGCAGCTGAGTACCAACAACGGCCGTCTCAACGCTAGCCTACCCGTCGCCACTACTGGCCTGCGCAAAGAAGTAGCCGCTACCCTCGGCCAGGGCGGCGCGCTGCTGAAAGCTACCACCGCCAATGGCAACGTTGAGTTTAAGCAAGAGGGCAAAGCCCTGTGGCCCCGCACCAGTAGCGACAACCGAGCCAAGGAAATCGAGCGCCTGAAGAAAGTCCTTCTTCACGTGCAGCCCGATGCCCTCGACAGCGTGCTGGCGCAGGCCCGGCGCGTGGCCTATGTGCCCGTGCAAGTAGTAGTCCTCAGTCGCTTAGCGGCGGTGCAGCCTCCTGCATCCGCACAGGCTGCTGCGCGGATGCAGGAGGCTGTTCACCTAGCCGGTCAGCTGCGCGATGCATCCGATATTGCCTGGGCCATGAGCCAGGTAGGCCAGTTGCAGAGCCAGCTAGCCCAGAAGTCGCCAGCCCTGGCCAGCTACTACGCGCCGCTGCTACAGGTACTAGGCGAGGTACTGAGCGCGTCTACGTCTAAAACGCCGCTGCCCAAAGAAATAGAAACCAGTGCTGCCTTGAGCGAGCGCCGGCGCCTCCCAGGACTGGCTGCGGCTGCGAAGGCTGGCTTGTCGATGCCGACGGTATCCAATCTGGACCTAAGTCGGCTGGGGCTGCCGCGTATGGCGCTGACCGACAAGTGGCTCGATACGCTGCTGGCGGGCCGCCACAGCTCGCCGCAGGTGGTGCGCCAGCTAGCGGCCCGCCGCCAACTGCGCGACAAAAGCCAGGCCCTGAGCACAGCCTTCGCCAAGGAGGGCGACTATGCCAAAGCCTACCAGTACTTCCTCCAATACAGCGCCTACAAGGACAGCCTCACTGCCGAGGCCACCACCCGCCGCCTGGCCGCTCTCGAATATCGCCAAAACCTGCTTAAGAAAGAAGCTCAGATTCAGGGCCTCACCAAGGAGCGGCTGTTGCGGGCACAAGGGGCGCGCCGGCAGCAGCAGTTTGTGGTGGGCCTAGGGGTGTGCGTAGGGCTGCTGGCGCTGTTTGCCTTTGTGCTGAGCCGAAACAACCGTGCCAAGCGCCTGGCCAATGAGCAGCTTAGCGAGCAGAAAGATGCGTTGCAGCAAGCGCTGGCCGAGTTGCGAACGGCGCAAAGCCAGCTCATTCAATCGGAGAAAATGGCTAGCCTAGGTGAGCTTACGGCGGGCATTGCGCATGAAATTCAGAACCCACTCAACTTTGTCAACAACTTTTCGGAGGTCAGCACTGAGCTGCTGGAAGAGCTGCTCGAACACCGCCAGCAACCCACCCCCGACCTGGCCCTCGAAGCCGAGTTGCTAGCTGACGTGCACCAAAACCTGCTGCGCATCAACCAGCATGGCCACCGGGCCTCCACCATCGTGAAGGGCATGCTGGAGCACGCCCGCACCAGCACCAGCCAGAAAGCGCCCACCGACCTCAACGCCCTTATTGAAGAATATAGCAAGCTGGCCTACCACAGCGCCCGCGCTAAAGACAAAGCCTTCGAGGCCAAGCTGCTATTGCACCTCGACCCGCACCTAGGGCCGGTACCCGCCGTGCCGCAGGACCTCAGCCGGGTGCTGCTCAACGTGTTTACCAACGGCTTCTACGCCGTGCAGCAGAAGGCCCGTACCGCTGGCCCCGCCTACCACCCCGAAGTGCAGGTGTGTACGCAGTGCGAAGCGGGTCAGGTCAAAATCCAGATTCGCGACAACGGCACCGGCATTCCCGAAGCTATTCGGCAGAAGGTATTGCAGCCCTTTTTCACCACCAAGCCCACCGGCGAAGGCACCGGCCTAGGTCTCTCGCTGAGCTACGACATCATCACGAAGGGCCACGGCGGCACGTTTGCGCTGGATAGCGAGGAGGGGGAGTTTACGGAGCTAACGCTGACGTTGCCGGTGGCGGGATAGCGCGCTCATCTTACTGTCCGTATTAGCCGTCACAAGATTAGTTATGAAGGAGTTGCTACTAGTAGTTGGGATAGCAGTTCTCTTATTCACGCTTTCTGTAGGGGTGTTGGCTTGGGGAGTAATGAGAAAGGGAAAGAAAATTAAGCGAATAGCTTTCGTGCTATTTATTGCTTTTCTAGGGTCGGTGGCGTGGGCGGGATACCGACTGGCCACCAAATCATATCACAAATTGACAGCGTTAGGTAAGTCTCGGACAGGAGAGGAGATTTATAAAGCTCTTTTTGGCCCGCAGCAGGCGACTTGTGTACAGGTTATAAACTACCAAGACCAAGTGGTTCCTAAGATTGATTACGCCATTTGGCTGCAATTCAAAACTTGTCCCAAAGAATTAAAGCGTATCACTAAGCTGCACAAATTCACTGTGCAGAAGCAAGCTACTGCTGGCTGGAATACAGCTGGCCCAGTTGCGAAAAAAAATTGGTTTAAGCCAGAGAATTTGGGGGATAGCGTGTTGGTATTTGTCTATGAAAGAGACAACTATGGGAGCGGTCAAACGATTTATGCGTCGGCCGATAGCACCCGTGTGTTCTGCGCCGATTTCTCGGAATAGTCAGCTACCAATAGCTCAGCCCGCAAAATCCAGCACAAACGCCGTGCCCTTGCCCAACGCTGACTCGGCCCGCAGCTCGGCCTTGTGAAACTGGGCGATAGTCTGGGCGATAGGTAGCCCCAGGCCGTAGCCCTCGGGCGCTTTGGGGCCGGTGGCGTGGAAGCGCCGGAAGCGGTCGAAGAGCAGTGGCACATTGTCGGGAGCAATGCCAGGGCCGTCGTCTTCTACGCGCAATTGATAGCCACCTTCAGGGCGTGGGCGGCCCAGCACGCGCACCTGGCCGCCTTCGTGGTTGTATTTGAGTGCATTAGAGAGCAGGTTGCGCAGCAGCGTGTGCAGCAGGGTGGCGTTGGCCTGGGGCACCACGTAGTCGGGGCTGAGGTCGACGTGCAGCGAGATTTCGCGCTGCTGGCGGCGGTCGTCGAGCTCCTCGGCCACATCGGCTACGGTTTGGCGCAGGCTCACGCTGGCATCGCGCAGGTACTGGTCGTTTTCGATATTGGCGATGAGCAGCAGCGTGCGCACCGTGTTGCGCAGGCGGTAGAGGGTGCGCTGGCTTTCCACTATCTGGCGGGCGTGCGACTCGGGCAGGGTGGGGTCTTGCAGCATGTTCTCGAAGCGCGACTGTAGGATGCTGGTGGGCGTCAGCAGCTCGTGCGAAACGTTGCTCATAAACTCGCGCTCCTTCTCGAACGAAGCTTGCAGCTGCCGCATCAGAGCGGAAAGCGAGTCATCGAGCCGCCGAAAGTCGGTGGTGTCGGTGTGCAGCCGCTCGAACGAGAACTCGCCTGGCTGCCGAATGCCCCGCAGCTTGCGCGAAATGAGCTCGCGCAGCGGGCGCAGCAGGTAGTGCGCAAAGGCCGCATCGGTAAACACAGTAAGGGCCGCCCCGGCCACCAGCACCCACAGGGCCAAGCTGCGCAGCGTGTTAGTCAGCAGCTCGACGGTGCCCAGCGACGAGCCAATTTCGAGGCGGTAGCGCCGCGCCGTAGTATCACCCTTGGTAGCGCCCAGCGGTACCTCGCAGCTCAGAATGCGAAAGTCCTCGACTTCCTTGCCCACCTGCCGCGGCTCCTCAAAAATGCGCTCGGTAGCTGGGCCGGTTGCTCGGCTCGGCCCTAGGGGCGTAATGGTAATATATTCTTGCTTCAGGATATTGTAATCGGCATACGTTGTCTCGTTGTGCTCTTCGCGCAGAAACGTAGCCAAGCCATCGCGGTCGATGAGGTCGAGCACCTCCTGCTTTTTTTCTTGTAGGCGCTCGTCGGTGTGCACCACCGCCACCCGCTGCACCACGGGCGGAATCAGTAGTACCCCCAGCACCACCAGCAGTAGCTTGGAAAGCCCGTTGAACAACCCCAGTTTAGTTTCTAATCTCATCTATAATCTGCTAACTAAAATGTGTTCTGGCGAGCGCAACGAAGTGAAGCGCGGCAACCTCTGCTGCACGCTAGAAATACTATTCTAACGCGAAGGAAAGATTGCCGCGCTCCATTTCGTTGCGCTCGCCAGAACAACCGTAAACTTCCTACGAGCTACACGGCCCGGTAGCCAATGCCGCGTACCGTTTCGATAAAGTCGGCCGAGCCGAACTGGGCTAGCTTTTTGCGCACGTTTTTGATGTGCACGTCGATATAGTTCGAGTCCGAGTCGTCTTCTAGTACGTTGCCCCACAAGTGCTCGCCGAGCTGCAAGCGCGTGAGCACGCGGCCCTTGTGTAGCAGCAGGTAGTTCAGCAGGTCAAATTCCTTCTTGGTGAGCGGCACCTCGGGCGAGTCGGGAGCGCCGTGGCGCACGGTGCGGGCCGTTACGTCCATCACAAAGCCATCGCCGAAGGTGATTTCCGAGCGCTTCAGACCAAACTTGCGGCGCGTGATAGCCTGCATGCGGCTGGTGAGTTCGAGCAGCGAGAAAGGCTTGGGCAAGTAGTCATCGGCCCCTAGGTCGAGGCCTTTGATACGGTCGTCGAGGTCGCCGCGTGCGGTGAGGATAATGAAAGACGCCTCCTGCTTTTCGCTGCGGCGCGACTCGCGCAGCAGCTCCAGGCCATCGCCGCCGGGCAGCCCTAGGTCGAGCAGCACAAAGTCGTAGGAGTTGACGTACAGCTTCTCCGAAGCCTCCGTGAAGGTGTAGGCCGAATCGACCAAATACTGAGCCTGTTGCAAGAATTGCTTTACTTCCTGGTGCAGGCTTTTTTCGTCTTCAACTAGCAGAACGTGCATGGTATCGGGGGAGGGAGAAGGGGTTAATGCTGCAACATACGGCACGCCGCGTTAAGGGAAAGATGAAGATTGGCTGTCGATTTGATGAAGATATTACTTTGCTACCATACTCAAGCTAGTTGCGTACCTAGGATAGTATTTTGCGACTTCTCGTACGTAGTTCTTCCCCAAACAATGAAAATCAAGCTGCTACCACTGGTGCTAAGCCTGCTGCTACTCACGGTGTGGGGTGCGGCACTGGCGGGCCCACCCGTCACTATTTACTTGGTGCGCCACGCCGAAAAAGACCTTACGCCCGGCCTCACCGACCCGCCTCTGACGCCCGCCGGCGAGGTGCGCGCCCAGCAGCTGGGCCGCCTGCTCGCCAAGCGCCACCCGGCTGCCCTGTTCACCACCGATACGCGCCGCACCCGCGCCACGCTGGCCCCGCTGGCTCAGGCCACTGCCCGCACGCTCGAGGTATATGATGCCAAAAACCCGGCCGCGTTGGCTGCTCGCCTCAGCCGGGAGTTTGGTGGCAAAACCGTGGTGGTGGTAGGCCATTCTAATACATTGCTGCCGCTGCTGTCGGCCCTAGGGGTAGCTCCGCTGCCCAGCGAAATCCGTGACGAGGAATACAACTACCTCTTCAAGGTTAAGCTGCGCCAGGGCCAGCCGGCCCGGCTGATGATGAGCCGCTACGGGGCGGCTCCACAGACTGCAAGCAGTAATAAAATGCAGTAAGCCAGCGCTACTAGCTCCTAAGTAAGCCAATCAACCGCCTGAGCTCAGCAGCGTAGGGCAGGGCTATCGTGGGGCAACCTGTGGCCGCGGCTAGGTGCTGCCTCATTGGTAGCCCGGTGCCAGCGTGGGCATGCGGGCTACGAGGTGGTAGCAAGAAATAGTAGGAAAAAAAGCCGCTAGCCTGGTACTTTTGGCCGACTGCGTTTTCTGCCGCCTTACTTTTTCCTATGCGTTTACTTTCCTCCTTGCTGCTGGCTGGCCTGCTGGCGGGCGGTCTTCCCGCCGCCGCTCAGGCCCAAACTGCGCCCGCTACCGCTACCAAAACTGACTCGCTAACCCTGCGCAAAATCTACGACGAAGCGCTGCTACGTGGCCAGAGCTACGAGAATCTGCGCTACCTCTGCGAAAAAATAGGTGGGCGCCTGGCCGGCTCGCCGCAGGCGGCGCAGGCTGTGGCCTGGGGCAAGCTGACCATGGAAAAAGCTGGCTGCTTTGACAAAGTATACTTGCAGGAGTGCCAGGTGCCGCATTGGGTGCGCGGCGCCAAAGAGAAAGCACAAGTATTTGGTAATAAAGGGAAAGGCGTGCCGATGGCCGTGTGCGCCCTAGGTGGCTCGGTAGCCACGCCCGGCAACAAGCCCCTGCGCGCCGGCGTGGTAGAGGTCAAAAGCCTGGCCGAGCTGAAGGCCCTGCCCGACGCGGCCGTAAAGGGTAAGTTCGTGTTCTTCAACCGGCCCTTCGATGATGCTCTCATTGAGCCCGGCGCGGCCTACGGCGGTGCCGGCGACCAGCGCCGCAGCGGGCCTGCCGAGGCTGGCCGCCGGGGTGCCGTGGGCGCCTTGGTGCGCTCGCTCACCAGCGCCCGCGACAACAACCCCCATACCGGCACCACCAGCTACGGCGACACGCCCACCAAGGTGCCCGGCGCGGCCCTCAGCACCCTGGCCGCCGACCAGCTCAGCCAGCTGCTCAAGGCCGACCCTAGCTTGCAGTTTGAGCTGGAAATGAGCTGCCAAACCCTGCCCGACGTAACCAGCTACAACGTGATAGGGGAGGTGCGCGGCTCGAAGTACCCCGACCAGATTATCACCGTGGGCGGCCACCTCGACTCGTGGGACCTCGCCCAGGGGGCCCACGACGATGGCACCGGCGTGGTGCAAAGCATTGAGGCTGTGCGCTTGCTAAAGGCGGCTGGCCTGCGCCCCGAGCGCACGGTGCGCGCCGTGCTCTTTATGAATGAAGAAAACGGTACCCGCGGCGGCAATAAGTACGCCGAGCAGGCCAAGCAAAACAACGAAACCCACGTGGCAGCCATCGAGAGCGACGGCGGCGGCTTCACGCCCCGCGGCTTCAACGTGGAGTCAACCCCTGCTGTGTTTAAGAAAGTGGCCGCCTGGGGCCCGCTGCTGGCGCCCTACCACGCCAATGAGCTAACGCCCGGTCACTCGGGTACCGACATCGAGCCGCTGGTAGGGGCCGTGCACCCCACCGCCCTGTTCGGCTACGACTGCGACTCGCAACGCTACTTCGATATCCATCACACCTCTGCCGACACTTTCGACAAAGTGAACCGCCGCGAGCTGGAGCTAGGCGGCGCTAGCATGGCCTCGCTTATCTACCTGCTCAGCAAGTACGGCCTCCAATAACCGCAGATTATAGCGGATTTAACGGATTACGCAGATACGCCCGCCTGCGGCGGGCTGACTATTTGGGCGCAGGAGCGGCTTCGCCGGCTCACTCTAAGTTAGCCGAAGGCTACTCTACGCTGCATTCGAATAGTCAGCCCGCCGCAGGCGGGCGTATCTGCGTAATCCGTTAAATCCGCTATAATCTGCGATTCTAGTTTTGATTCAGAATCGAGAACAGTTCATCCAGTTTCGGCGTCAGGATGATATCGGTGCGGCGGTTCAGGGCTTTGTTCTGAGGTGTGTCATTGGCGGCTACGGGAAGGTACTGGCCTTTGCCGGAGGGCGTAATCTGCTCGGGCGCAATGCCCGCCGACGTGAGTAGGCGCGTGATTTCGGTGGCGCGCAGCACGCTCAGGTCCCAGTTGTCGCGAGCACCGTTTACCACGCCCTTGATGGGCACGTTGTCGGTGTGGCCCTCGATGAGCACGTTGATGTCCTTGTTGCCCGTGAGCGCGTTAGCCAGCTTGATGAGCGCGTCCTGGCCGGCGGGGTCCACTTTGGTGGAGCCCGATTTGAAGAGCAGCTGCTCGGAGAGCGACACGTAAACCTTGCCGTTCTTCACGTTCACTTGCAAGTCGTTGGAGTTGAAGCCTAGCAGGGCGTCGCTCACTTTTTGGCGCAGCGCTTTGGTGGCAGCATCCTTCTCATCCAGAATGCGCTGCATCTCGGCAATGCGGGCGTTTTTGCCAGCCAGGTCCTGCTCGGTAGTACCTAGGGCTTGGTTGAGCTGCGAAACCTGCCGGTCCTTGTTGAGCAGGCTATTATTGAGGCTGGCCTCGGAGCGGGCCTTGTCTTGCTGCAAAGCCGTTTTTTCGAGTTGAAGCTGGTCGCGAGACTTGGTAAGGTCAGCGTTCTGTTGCTGCAAGAGGGCAATTTCCTTTTTGTTGCAACTGGGCAACACGAGCAGCGAGGCCGCCAACACGGCGGCGGGGGCAAATGCAGGGAGCTTAAACATACGCAAAAATGCAAAAAAAAGTAGCCCCAGCCAGCGGGCCGGGGTAGAGGCTTACAAACGAAGTGGCCCGGCTAGGGGTTGCTAGCGCGCCCAGGCTGCACCTAGGAGCGCCGCAGGAGGTACTTTTGCCCCGGCGGCTACAGCGCCGGCCCCGCTGGGCCATTGATACATCTCTCCTCCGAGCTATGCGAATAAGAGTGAGCGGCCGCTGGCCGCTGGTAGGGTGGCTATGCCTGCTGCCGCTGGCCTTGGCTGCGCGGGCGGTAGGCTCTGAGCCGGGCCCTGCCGCGCCGGCCCGTTATTGGGTCAGCTTTGCCGATAAAGCGGGCGTGACCTTCAACCCGACTACGTATTTCAGCCCGGCTGCGCAGGCGCGCCGCCACCGCCAGGGTCTGCCCGCCTACGAAGCCACTGACCTGCCCGTGCGGCTCGACTACCTGGCCCGGGTGCGGGCTGGCTGCGATACGCTTACGCTCGTCAGCAGGTGGTTTAATGCGGCGGCGTGCCGGGCTACACCTGCCCAGGCGGCGGCCCTGCGGCAGCTGCCGGGGGTGGTGCGCGTGGTGCGCTGGCCCGAGGCCGCGGCACCGGCCGCGCTGACCGCGCGGCCCACAAGTGCACCAGCAGGCCCCGGCCGCCGCGACGAGCTGAGCGCCAATGACTACCTGCTGGCGCGCCAGCAAACGGCCGTGCTGGGCCGGGCCGCATTTGTGCGGGCGGGCCTCACAGGCCGGGGCGTGCGCATTGCGGTGTTCGATGTGGGCTACAATGGGGTAGCAACGCACCCGGCTTTTGCAGCACTGCGGCGCGCCAAGCGCATCGTGGCTACCTACGATTTTCTGAAAAACCGCGTTGATGTCTTCCACACCGGCTCGCACGGCACCGAGGTGCTGGGCTGCCTGGCGGGCCGCCTGCCCGGCCGCACCGAAGCCGCTGCCGACAGCCTGACGGCTGGCCCCCTCCTGGGGCTGGCCCCCGATGCCACCTATCTGCTGGCCCGCACCGAGAGCCTGGCCCGCGAGCGCATCGGCGAAGAAGAGGCTTGGCTACGCGCCGCCGAGTGGGCCGACCGCGAAGGCGCCGACATCGTTAGCTCGTCCTTGGCTTACACGGCCCAGCGTTACTTTCCCGAGTGGATGGATGGCCGCCACTCGCTCATTGCCCGGGCTGCCAACATCGCGGCGCGCAAGGGGATGCTGGTAGTGAGCGCGGCCGGCAACGACGGCGACGACGACTGGGGCCGCATTGGTACCCCCGCCGATGCCGACTCGGCGCTGGCCGTGGGCGGCCTCGACCCGGCCACCGGCCTGCACGTGGTCTTTAGCTCGACAGGACCCAGCGCCGACCGCCGCCTCAAGCCCGACGTGTCGGCCTTTGGCATTGTGCTCACTACCACGCCCAGCGGCTACGAGCGGCTGGAAGGCACGTCGTTTTCGGCGCCGCTAGTGGCGGGCTTTGCCGCCTGCGTGTGGCAGCAGCAGCGTCGCCTAGGGGCCATGGAGGTGTTTCGGCAGGTGCAGGCGTCGGCCGAGCTCTACCCGTATTATGACTACGCCCACGGCTACGGCCGGCCGCGCGCCGAATACTTCACGGCACCCGCGGCGGCTAAGGTGAAAGAGCCAACCTTCGACTTTGTAGCCCACGACTCGGTAATAGTGGTGGTGTTGCGGCCCGCCGCTACGCTGTCCAGCACCCGGCCACTGCCCCTGCTCACCGACCCCGACGAGGCTGGCCTGGCTTGGCTGGCAGCCCTAGGTCCTGCAGGGGCCCCGGCCTTGTCTACGACGCCCCCGGTCGTGCCCACGGCGCCCCCCGATGCCGCCCCCGTAGGCCAGGAAAAGCCTACCACCGACGACAATGCCCCGCTGCCCCCCGCTGCCTACCCCCCGCGCCTCTACTGGCACCTGGCCAACCGCCGGGGCGTGCTACATCGCTACGAGGTGCGCGCCGTGGCACAGCGGGTGATGCTACAGTTGCCGCGTCGTATGCTGCGTGGTGGCACCGTGCTGCGGGTACATTATCAGGGCTATACTGGAGAATATTCAGAAAAATAACAGATTTGCTGCAACCCATTGGGTCGTGAATAGACTCCTGTGGCTAGTAGCTTCGCTGGAATTTCTGGCACCTTACCAATAGGCCTGTAGCCTAGGTCAGGTAATTGCTCCCAACCCGAAAGTCCTCTCCTGCGCTCCCGAATACCTGTAAGTTGTTCTTTCTATGAAAAATAAGTACGCGTGGCTACTGGTAGCGAGTCTCGGTGGGGCCGGGCCGGTGGCGCGCGCCCAGCAGGTGCTGCTGCACACCGAAGTAGCCCGCGATACCCTGGCCCCCCGCACGGGCCCCAACCGCCGCTACTTTGGGCACTTCTACATGGGCTACGGGCTGGTGCTGGGGGGCAGCAGCGCGGGCCTGCCGCTGCGCTACGGCATAGGCTCGGCCGAAGTGCAGCTGGGCGGGCGCCTCAAGCGTCGCTTTACCGACAACCTAGCGCTCACCGCCGACCTGCGCTATGCCTACCTGCGCTACGCGCTGGCCCAAGATGCGGGCCCCAAGGCTCCGCCCTTCGGGCCCCTGCACGACACCGAAACCCTGACCTACCACCAACTGCAAGGCGAAATCGGTCTGCGGTTGAATACCGGTTTTCGGCCACGGGGCAACGTGGTAGGCACCTACCTCGACCTGCTCGCCTACGGTGGCCCCACCCTAGGTGTCAACCACACTACCATTGACGAGACAACCACTGAGGGCCGCCTCGAAGTGACCCGGCACCAGCCGCCCTACCTACAGCGCTGGCTGGGCGGCGTGGGCCTGCGTCTGGGCAGCGGCCCCCTGGCACTGGTGGGCCACTACCGCCTCAGCGAGGCCCTGCGGCCTGTGGAGGGGGGAGCGCCGCTACAGCCACCACGTTGGGTGCTGGGGCTAGAAATTGGATGGTTTTAAATCTTGCCAAACTCATTATTCGTACATAAATACGGCGCAGTAGCCTGGTGAGTGGCCTAGGCGGCGCGGTTATTGTTATCCTTTTTCCCACCTATGAAAACGTCGATTATTACTATGCTTGCAGTAGGCGGTCTACTCCAGCTAGGTACCTCTTGCGTCAATTCGGAGCGCGAATTGGCTGCTTCGACCAAAGACCCTCGTAGCCTGTACATTCCGCCCTCCGGGGCGGGCCGCCGCGTGAGCGGCACCACCGTGCTCAACACGGTGCGGGCCAGCCATAGCTTTTCGGACCCCAAAACCAAAGACAACTTCTTATTGCAGCTGCGCGGGCCGCGCATCCTTACCAGTCGCCTGCACCTTATAGTGCTCACGGCCAAGGGTGATACGCTGCGCCACGAGGTAATGCCCGCCCGCGCCCTGCTGCAAGGCACTGAGGCGCAAGGCAGCAAGCTGACCACCGTGCGCGACCAGGAGATTACGATATTGCGGCGTATGAACGGCTTCTTTAGCGAGGACCACTTTGCGGCGCTGGCAGTGCCCAGTAGTGCCCGCCGGCCCGCTGGCCTTGATGCCAAAGCTTGGGCCACGCTGCTCGCCGACCCCAACGCCATCAGCTTCGAGTATCCGACCACCGGCGGTAGTGAGCACCGCTTGGCCTACTCGCGCCAGCTCGGCCGCGCCGTGGTGCTGAACGAGTAAGTTCAGGAATAACTAAAAAAAGCAGGGCCGCCTTATCGATAGTGATAAGGCGGCCCTGCTTTTTGATGACTAGCGGCCAACAACGGAGCGGTAGTAAGCCGTTGGCCCAGTAGTGCAGGTGGTGCTCATAAAATCTGGCAGAATTCTAACCGCTCGCCATCGGGCCCCAGCATATTAAAATAGCGGCAGCCACGCTCCCAAAAATTCAGGAACACCGGCTGGGCTTCAATAATGGCAAAGCCTTCGCTCTTTAACAACGCGTAGGTTTCCTCAATATCGTCCACATCGAAGGCAATGTGGTCAATGTGGCCATCCGAGCGCTGCTTTACGCAGCTCAGCTCGGGCTCGGGCAGTTGATAGAACTCCATGATGATGTCGCCGCGCTTCAGCATCGCCACCTGTCCCTGACCGCCTTCGTGGTCGAACGTGGCGCGCATAGCAGATTCAAACCCCAGCTTTTCGTAAAAAGCCTGAGAAGCCCCTAGGTTGCTTACCGGTAAGCCAACATGCTGTAAGCGGTTTATTTTTAAGTTCATGCTGAAGCTGTTTTTAAGACATGGAGAGCGCCTGCTTCACTTGGCGCAGTAGCGCACCAAATAAAGCAGGCGCTAACAACTGTACGTGCTAAGCAGGCTGAAGGCGCGAAACTAAATGCGGGCCCAGCCCTCTTGCCCGGCCGGGCCGCGCAGCAGCGCGTAGCCACTCGCACGGCCCAGCACTACCACGGGCGTGCGCGCCGGCCAAGCGGCCAGCGCAGCGGCTACTGGCGCGGGCTGGGCCTGGATTTCTACATCGGCGGGCAGCGTGAGGCGGCGCAGGGGCTGCGCCGGAGCTATGCTGCGGGTGGCTACGTAGCCGCGGCGGCCATCGGGTAGCTCTACGCGCAAGCGCTCGCGCTGCTGGCCCAGCACGCGTAGGGGCGTGCTGCTGGTCAAGAGTTCGGTGCGGCTACCAGTCAGCTTAAACTGAGTGCCAGGCTTGGCGCTGCGCGGCCGCACCCATTGCCCTAGGTACTCGCCGGCCGAGGCAGGCAGGGCCGCTGGCACGGGGTCGGCGCGGTGTAGGTAGGGCCAGGGGTCAACGGCGCCGCGACCACTCTGGTAGATGCCAAAGTGCAGGTGTGGCACCGTGGTGCGGGCGTTGCCGGTATTGCCCACCAGCCCTAGGGTATCGCCGGGGCGCACGCGCTGGCCAGCCTGCACCAGCTGGCGGTCGAGGTGGGCGTAGTAAAGGTGCTGACCAGTGACAGCATCGAGCAGCCACACCACGCGGCCCCCGATTTTGGTATCACCAACCCGCGTAATAGTGCCGGCCGCCGCCGCCACGGCGGGTGTGCCACGCGGGGCAAAGATGTCCACGCCTTCGTGGCGGCGCGCCCCGCCATCGCGCTCGGCGCCCCAGAAGCTGCCCACGGCCTGGTCGCCGCGCCCGCGCACCGGGAAGTTGCTCAGGCTAGGCTCGCGCCACAGGCGCAGGGTGTAGCGCCCGGCCGCCAGCAGCTCGGCTTGCACGCGCAGTAGGTGCTGCCCGCTGGTTTCGATGCGGTAGCGCAGGTCGAGGGTGCCGGCCGTAGTGTCAGTGGCGGTCCACTTCACTAGCTCGGGCTGCTGGCCGGGCGCCAGGGTAAAGGCATCGACAAACACGCGGGCCGGGGCTACGCCCGGCTGCAAGCTCAGGCGCACGTGCACCTGCTCGCCGGCCACCACCTGGTAGCGGTAGCTGGCAGCCGTGGGCTGGTCGGCCCGGAAGAACCCAGTTTCGAGCACGGGCAGCGCCACCACCAGCGAGTCGCGCAGGGCCTGGGTGGCGGCAGCTTGCCAGCGCTGCCCTAGGGCGGCATTGCGCAGGCCGGCCCGGTCGAGGGCGCGGGCGTAGTCTTCGTGCGGGGTGGTTTTTTGGAACAGCGTAGTCAGCGTTTGGGAGGTGCTGCAGCTGCTGAGCACTACTAGCAGCGCTAGCAGCCAGCCGCCGGCCCGGCGTGTGCCGAGGGCGGTAAGTAACGAGAAAGGCATGGCCCTGCAACACAGGCAGCGGCGGGCAAGTTCGAGAGGCGTCGGCCTCAGGCGCGGCGGCCCTGCCTACTTTTGCGGCCCCATTCCTACCTAGCTTCCCGCCCGTGTCTATGTCTCCTTTAGTGCTCACCGAGTGCCCCCGCGATGCCATGCAGGGCTTAGCCGATTTCATTCCGACGGCTACCAAAACGGCCTACCTCCAGCAGTTGCTCGCGGTGGGGTTCGACGTGCTCGATTTCGGCTCGTTCGTATCGCCCAAAGCTATTCCGCAGCTGCGCGACACAGCCGAGGTGCTGGCCGGCCTCGACCTGAGCCGCACGCGCACGAAGCTGCTGGCCATCGTGGCCAACCAGCGCGGGGCCGAGCAAGCTGCAGGCTATCCCGAAATCAGCTACCTAGGCTTTCCGCTGTCGGTGAGCGAGACCTTTCAGCGCCGCAACACCAACCAGACGCTGGCCCAGGCCCGCGCCGACGTGGCCGCCATGCACGCTCTCTGCGAAAGTCGCAGTAAAACGCTGGTGGTGTACCTCTCCATGGGCTTCGGCAACCCCTACGGCGACCCTTGGAGCCCCGCCATCGTAGCTGAGTTTACGGCCGAGCTGGCGGCGCTGGGCGTGCGCATTGTGGCGCTGTCCGATACCATTGGGGCGGCTACACCGGCACTTATCACGCCCTTGTTCAAAGAGTTAATTCCGGCGTTCCCACACATCGAGTTTGGGGCGCACCTGCACACCACGCCCGCCACCTGGCAGGCCAACGTGCAGGCCGCCTACGAGGCCGGCTGCCGCCGCTTCGACAGCGCCCTAGGTGGCATTGGGGGCTGCCCCATGGCGGCCGACACGCTCACCGGCAACCTAGCCACCGAAAACCTGCTGGCGTTTTTGGCAGCGCAGGGCGAGCCGTTAAGCATCGATAAAGCGGCGTTCCAACAAGCGCAGGCGCTTAGTAAGGAAGTGTTTATTAGCTGTTAGCTATTAAACCTGCTCCTGAATAAGCAGAAATAAAACGTCTGTCATGCAGAGCGCCGCGAAGCATCTCGCGTGCTGACGTATGGGAACGTTAGAGA
>Ga0265798_10004607_pt1 | contig 18914 bp, 13 predicted proteins | sample P3T30metagenome_FD_192430 | JGI IMG/M metagenome (GOLD analysis project Ga0265798, IMG submission 192430) | Plant litter microbial communities from East Loma Ridge, Irvine, California - P3 T30 | ecosystem: Environmental > Terrestrial > Plant litter > Unclassified | place: USA: California... | reverse complement strand
GAACGCGCCAACGATTGCCGCTTGTGGGCCCTGGCCGGCCAGCTGCGCCAGGCGCTGGCCGATGGCGACAACCCGCTGCAGGCCGAGGCGATCGGCGCGCTGCTATGCCATATCAACAGCCTGTACACGGTCTACAGCCGCCTGTTCGTGTATGACGGCAGCGGCCGCATTGTGGCCGCCACCGGCTCGCAGGACGTGGTGGGCAGCCACATCGCCGGCGATACCCTGGGCGCCGTGTGCGGCCTGCGCAGCGAGATGGACCACTACGCCGAGCCGTTCGGTCCATCGGCGCTGTACGACGGCCGGCCGACCTTCGTCTATCACGCGGCGATCCGCCATCCGGAGCGCGAGGCGGCGGTGGTGGGCGGCATCGGCATCGTGTTCGACAGCGCCGTAGAGCTGCGCAATATGCTCGACGGCGGCGTCGCCGGCCGCGCCGACATGCAGGCCTTCCTGGTCAGCCCGGACGGCCGGGTGCTGTGCGGCACCGATCCGGACACGCCGTCAGGAACGCACCTGGCGCTTGACCGTTCCTTGCTGGACGCGGCGGCGCGAAACGGCGCCGCGCGCCGCATCGTGGAGCACGCCGGCCACTACTGCGTGGCGGCGTGCGCGCGCGCCGGCGGCTACCGCGAGTTCCGCGCGGGCGCCAGCCGCGAAGAGCCGGTGCTGTCGGTGCTGCTGCAATCGTTTGGACCGGTGCGCGAAGAGGCCGCGCTGGCGGCGCTGGCCGGCGCCGAGCGCGTTCGATCGGGGCACGAGCATGGACGCGACTACGCGCTGTTCCAGGTGGCTGGCGCCCTGATGGCGCTGGACGCCGGGACCGTGGTCGAGGCGCTGCCCTTCGCCCGGGTCAAGCGCACGCCGCCGAACGATAGCGCGCGTATCGGCATGCTGGACGTCGATGCCGGGCTTGCGCAGCACCTCGGCCAGGCCGGGCGGCCGGGTTTCGTCTGGGTGTTCGACCTGGCGCGCCTGGTGTCCAGCCGTGCGCATGCGCCGCGCGCGGACGGGCAGGTGATCCTGGTGCGGCATGGCGCGACCACGGTTGGTCTACTGGTGGACGACGTGCATTCGGTGCAGCGCTTCGACCCTGCGGCGTCGACCCCGATCGGGCTGGCGGGCGACGGCGCGGCACTGGCGGCCAGCCTGATCACGGCGAACGCCGGCGAGCTGCTGATCCAGGAGCTCAGTGCGCCCCGCATCCTGGAACGGGTGTGCGGCGCGCAGGTCGCACAGGCAGCAGCGCCAGCGGCGGCCTAGCGCAGCGCCTGCAGCAGGCTGGCGCCGCCCTGCGACTGGCGCAGGCGCGTCGAATCGCGCCCCGGCGACAGGCCGAAGAAGCGCGCGTATTCGCGCGAGAACTGCGAGCTGCTCTCGTAGCCGACCGCATGGCCGGCGCGCGCCGCATCCTTGGCGCCGGTGAGCATCAGGCGCCGCGCTTCCTGCAGGCGCAGCTGCTTCTGGTATTGCAGGGGGCTCATCGAGGTTACCGACTTGAAGTGCTCGTGCAGGGTCGATGAGCTCATGCCCACGTCGCCGGCCAGGCGCTCGACGCTCATCGGACGGTTGAAGTTGTCCTTGATCCAGCAGATCGCGCGCGTAACCTGGGCCATGCGGCCTTCGCCGCGCGCGACGTGGCGCACCACGTCGGCGTGTTCGCCGGTGAGCAGGCGGTAGTGCAGCTCCTTGAGCAGCAGCGGGGCCAGGACCGGGATGTCCTGCGGCGTCTCGAGCAGGCGCACCAGGCGCGCCGCGACGTCGGCCAGGCCGGGCGTGGTCTCGCTCAGGAACAAGCCGCGCGACGACGCCGCGCCGCGTGCGCGTGGGATGGGGCGCGCCGGCAGCTCGAGGTCGAGCGCGGCCAGCGCCTGGGGATCAAGGTCGACCCGCAGGCACAGATAGGGTTCTTCCTCGCTGGCCTGGGTGACGCAGCCGGTCACCGGCAGGTCGACCGACACCACCAGGAATTTGGCCGGGTCGTAGTGAAAGTCGCTGCCGGCCAGCGACACCAGCTTGGCGCCCTGCGCGATGATGCAGACGGCAGGCGCATGCACCACGTGCAGCGGCTCGGTGGTGCGGTCGCTGCGGATCAGCCACATGCCGGGCACGCCGCTCTGGTGCATGCCCTCGATGGGCGCATGATGGGCAATCAGGCCGGCGAGTTCACGGATCGCTTGCATGGTCGGTCTCTTGGCGGTTGATGATTGGTGCGCCTATTACACCTGATTACGCAGGTACGATGCTCCGCAAGACTTGCCCAATCCTCCGCAAATGGCGCTAGACCACGCCGCCGTTGGCGCGCAGCACCTGGCCATTGACCCAGCCGGCGTCGGGGCCGGCCAGGAAGGCGACCACGCTTGCAATATCCTCCGGCTCGCCCAGGCGCTCCAGCGGCGGCAGCTGGGCAAAATGGGCGATCTGCTCGGGCGTCTTCCCGTCGAAGAACAGCTCGGTTGCGACCGGACCGGGCGCCACCACATTGACGCGGATGCGGCGGCCGCGCAGCTCCTTGGCGAAGATCTGGCTCATGGTCTCGACGGCCGCCTTGGTGGCGCCGTAGATCGCGTAGCCGGGCGGCTTGAGGCCGACCACGCTGGTCGAAAAGTTGACGATGCTGCCGCCTTCGTTCAGGCGGGTGGCCGCTTCGCGCATGGTGTTGAAGCTGCCCTGCACATTGATGGCGAAGGTGCGCGCGAACAGCTCGTCGGAGGTGTCGGCCAGCGGCATGGTCTTGAGGATGCCGGCATTGTTGACCAGGACGTCGACCTGGCCCAGCTCGCGCTCGGTGGTGTCGAACAGGGCGCGCACCTGGTCGGGCAGGGCGACATCGGCCTGGATCGCGATGGCGGTATGGCCGGCGGCGCGCAGGGTGGCCACGGTGCGCTCGGCTTCTTCGGTGTTGCTGGCGTAGTTGATGGCGACGCGGTAGCCGTCTTCGGCCAGGCGCTTCGCGACGGCAGCGCCAATGCCGCGCGAGGCGCCGGTGACGATGGCAACTTTGGATGGGGTCATGGAATGCTCCTCGGGTTGGTTGAGGACTCCATGATGCGCTGTTATCGCAAGAAGATCATTCCTGATAAACCGCAATCATTGTTTCGGTACAAATAACAATCCTAGTAGCAGAACTGGTTATCGGCAGTCATGCAGACGGTCGCGACCCTTGCCCGTTCCACGTAGTCCGGCCGCTGGACACTGCCGTCGTCCGGGCAGGCGCCGGCGCCGTTGCAGGCAACAGATGCGATCCGGTAGATGTGCTTGACGACCGGCGCCGGCGCGCCGCTGGCGTCGTCTTCGCCTTCGCGGTAGATGCGGTACGAGCAGGTGACCTTCACCTTGAACCCGGTGTCGTTGACAAAATCAGTGAGGTTCGCGGTGTTGCCCGCCTCGGTGCAGCGGCTGCCAAGGCTTTGGTAGGCCCATTCGATGCCGGCCCGCGCGGCCAGGCCGGCGCGGGCGCCGAGCAAGGCCTGGTTGACGGTGGTTTGCTGGGTATTGGTCAGCTGCAGCAGGGCCACCGCGATCCCGGCGATCACCACCAGGAACACGACCGCCGCGATATAGGCGAAGCCGGATTGTGGGCGCGTGTGGTTCATGGCACGTTGTCCACGTGGGCGCCGATGGTGAGCGGAACCGATTCGCCCTTGTCGCTCAGGGTCAGCTGCAGCTGGACGAAGCCGCTTTCCTGGGTCGCGCCCTGGTTGGGTGAATAGATGAAGGCGCAATGCGACACCTTGTCCGCCACCAGCGCGGCGCCGGCCGGCGCCTGGTCCGGGCAGGTCGCGTTGAGGTGGAAGGCTGCGTCGGCGAGGCGATACAGCTTGCCCGCGCCGGTGCCGGTGTCCTGGTCCAGCTTCGCGCCGAGGCACAGATAGGTGACGACTTTTTCGTCCTTCGGCACGACCATGAAGCGCCCGCCGTCATAGCCCGGCGGGACCTGGATGGACGCGTCGAGCGTGATGCTGGAGACACCGGTGGCGGGGTTCGTTGGCGCACCCGATGCCTTGACGATGCCGACGTTCACCTGGCCGTAGACGTCGCCGGTGTTCTGGTTGCCGATCACGATGGCGTCGCCCGGCACGGGCGCATTGACGGCGTCGGTCAGCACATCGAACTGGCTCCTGGTCTCGGTGTCGTCGAGGAAGGCGCCGGTGTTGCCGTCGTTGTTGGTATCGGGTCCCATGCGATAGCGGCCGCCATCCTTGCTCGGCACCAGTTCCATGCACGTGGAAGACCCGAGCCGCAGCGAATTGGGCACCGCACTGCGCACCTCGCCGACGATCTTGCGCAGGGCGGTGTCGGCCTGGTTGGTCAGCGCCGCGCGCTGCCCGACCAGCAGATAGCTGCGGATCGCCGGCAGCAGCTGCAGAACGAGCACGCCGCCGATGATGCCGATCAGGACGATGACGACGATCAGCTCGACCAGTGTGAAGCCGCGCGCAGGCAGGCGCTTCATGGTTGCGGGGGCTGCCATGGCCTGGTCCTCCATCCGGTGAGCTGCAATTGCTGGCCGCCGCGTTCCGTCACCACCACCTGGATGCGCCGGGCATTGGCGTCATCGGCGATGTCCGTCAGCGTTGTCGGAGTGACGCTGACCGCGAGGTTGTAGCGGTCCAGGCCCGCGATCGCGCTGCCGTCCACGGCCACGATGCCGTCGCTGGTCGCGTATTTGTCGTAGTGGCCGATCTCGGTGTAGTCGGCACGGTGTTCGGGCTGTGCGGCGCCGGCGGCGTCCGTGAGATAGGGCTTGAGCATGATCTCTTCCATCATGGTCTCGCCAATCGCCAGCATCTGCTGGGTAATCAGGGGATCGGCGCTGGCGATGTTGGCGCGGTTGTAGACCGCGACCAGGCCGGCCAGCGCGGTGCCCACGATCACGATCGCGATGATCAGCTCGACCAGGGTCATCCCGGCCATGCGTGTAGTTGACCGATTAATTGACAAGGCCGGTCCTCCCGTCGACATGGATCGTGCGCCGCACGCCGCTGGAGTCGCTGACCGTGATATCGAAGCCCGGGAGCGGTGCACCGTTCGCATTGGCGGCGATGGCGCCATTCGGATGGAAGAACAGCGTGGGCTGTGGGTTGGTCATGCTGACTTTGTCATCCTGGCTATCGAACGTGCCATCATTGGCGCCGTCGAGCTGCAGATCGCAACTGACTGAGCCGGCGGCCGTGCTGATGCGCAGCTGCAGCGTGCGCTGGAGGGTCGTCACGCACACGATGCGGCGCTTGGCCACCGCGCTCTTCTGGGCCGTGCGCAGCGCGCTGGCCACCTGGTCGCCGAAGACGACGGCGTTGACGCTGTTCTCGCCCATCAGCCGTGGGATGCCAATCGCGGCCAGCACGCCGATCAGCACCATCACCGTGATCAGTTCGACCATCGTGAAGCCGTGCTGCCGCTTCCAGGCGCGCCTCAATTGAACACCTCGCGCACGTGGATGATGCGGCGGCTCTCGGGCGCGAAGATGCCAAAAGTGGCGCGGCCGGATGGGTCGATGCAGCCGCTGAGCGATTGCAGCCAGGGCAGGTTGGCAGAGGTGGTTGGGGGATGCGACTTCAGGCAGGACTGGTCTTGTGCGGTATTGGCGCCGAGGTTGAAGGCGAAGTCGATCCAGCCCGCGATGCCGCCCTGCACCGGCAGCTCGGCCTTGCCCGTCTTGATCGACAGATCGGAAAAGACTTGGGTCTTGGGCTTGGCGACGTTGCCATTGGCGTTGGCGTTGGCGTGAGCATGCGAGGTTTGTGCGATGGACGCCGCAGGGATGATGGTGAAATTATCCCTGTTGTTGAGCAGCCAGCTAGCGCCGCTCCAGTATTCCGCCGTCACGGGAAGCTTGAGCGTGGAGCCTGCGCGGCCGAACAGCGTGGCGATGCGCAGGCGTCCGCTGCGGATTTCCGGCATGGCCTTTTCGTAGTCGGCGCTGGCGGCCGAGCCGACCACCTCATCGGCGTTGACCGCGGCGTTGCGCGCGCGCAGCCTGATCTCGGTCGGCACGAGGGGCGCGGCCTTGGCAGGGTCGCGGGCATAGGCCGGAGCCGCATCGGCGACGCCGGCCTGGAAGGCGTCGGCGCCGATCGCCGCATCCTTGACCACGCCGCCGTTCGGATTGGCGGTGTTGCCTTTGGCCTGATCGACGACACTGATCGACACGTCTTCACTCCGGAATCCCTTCGAGTAGTTCGAGGTCGTGCCGTCATCCTTGTTCTTCGCGGTGACCTTGATGGGAATCGGCTCTCCCGCATAGAACATGTTCGGCGTGCGCAACGGTGCGCGATGCTCGACCAGGAAGTGGTGGGGAATGAATGGTCCAACGCTGGCGCAGGCCGCGCCTGTACCCGACGCCCCCGTGGTGGTCATGCCGCTGTCCAGGAAGGTGTTCGACGTGCTTGCCTTCAGGTGCATGCTGCCGACTTCCGTCCATGACAGCGAGGCGCTCGCCTGGCCATTCGCGAACTCGATTGGCTTGGTGTTGAGCGTCCCCTGCTGGGCCTTGTCGTTGAACAGGCATTCGATGGAGAGGTCGGTCGTCGTGGCGCCCGCGGGCAGTCCGTCACGGTTGAAATTCTTCGTGATGTTGCCGTTGCGGCTGAGCGCCTGGACGGTGACGGTAAATGTGTCGCCGGCGCGGACTGGCTTGGACGGCAGGTTGGCAAAGCCAAACTTGTCGGGTGCAACGTCGAAGTGGCCCTCGCCTGCGGCGTCGTCAGAGGTCGTATTCTTGTCGCCTTCATGGGTCGCGCGCAGCGTCAGCTTACCCGTGTCTTCGTAGGCCAGCGCCACATCGGCCACGCCGGCGGAACTGAACTTGGTCGTCAGCGCCTGTACCGTGCCGGACGAGGTGCAGACCAGGGCTGCCGATGCATTGCCCTCTTTGGGCGTCACCGACAGGGACTCGGTTCCGGTGGCTGGCTGGTTGTAGCGGCACGCATAGCCGATCTGCTTTTGCTGGCCCTGGAAAGCGGCGATGCAGGTCTTGCTTTGCTCATTGAATTCTTTCGCCGTGATGGTGGCCGCGCCGCCCGCTCCCGCCCGGAAGGGTTTGGCCTCGATCTCGAAGACGACGCCGCCGCTGAAGACCATATTGCAGTCCGCCTTGCCGGTCGCGGTGTTATAGCAGCTCATGGCGGCGGCGCCGCCCGTTGTCAGTCGTAACGCTTCGGTACCGACCGCATTGCGCGCAACATTCGTGGTGACGATGCCGGTGCTGCCGGTATCGGCGCTCGCATTACCGGGCGATAGCGTCACCTTGGCGCCGCCAGTGTAGTGGGGGGCGCTGCAATTGGCATTGGCGCAGGCGATGACCTTCACCGTTTCTGGGGCGCATACGGAGCCAGTGCCGTCGTGCTCGATCCTGAAGTGATCCAATGCGCTCGATTCGGGCGGTTTCGCCACGCCGCACTTGGGGCCGAGCTCCGAATTGAACGGGTACATGCTCTGGTTGTTGACGCAACTGCAGTCGCTGACGGTGGCGCCTGAGCGGCACTGGATGAAGTCGGTGACCCGGCCGTGGTGATACAGGTCGGCCCGGTCGACCTTGGCCGAACCCTTGATCATGGCCTCGGCGCTTTCCAGCGTCAGCAAGCTGGTGTCGACGTAGCCGTTGACTTTGACGCCCGAGCCCAGCGTCAGCGATTTCTTCGCTTCGATCTTGCCCGTGACCACGACTAGCGACGGCAGCAGTTCGACGACCCGCGCCGTGATGTCGCCCGTGATGATGCTATTGTGCGCGACTACGATCGTGCCATTCGTCGCCGTGAGATTGCCAACGATTTCGAGTCCGCTGCCGCTGCCCAGCTGCATCGAGCCGGCGGTGATATTGGCTGTGATTTTCTGGTTCTGGTTGCCAATGGTGAACTTACCACCAGCCTGGAAGGAACCGCCCGAGATCAGGGTGCCACTGGGCGCGATGTCGCCGATGTTCAGGTCGCCATTGCTGGTGAGGCGAGCCGAGCCCGACATCGACAGGCTATGGTTGTAGCCGAAGGCAATGCTGGAAGTGAAGTTAACGGTATAGCCGTTATCGATCACCATCCTGTCGTTCCATTCGGTCAGCGGCAATGCGCTGCAGGTATAGGTCTTGTTGTTATCGTTGCGTTTGCAGGACTTGATGTCGCCGCCGCCAAAACGGTAGGTTTGTTGAGCATGCGCCGCCTGCACCGTACAGAATCCGAACACCAGCAGCAGCCACGGCAGAAGGCGCCGCGTCATATTGCTTATTGTCGATACGATGAGAAATGGGTGCACGAAAAACCTTGGCAAGCGTAATGCCCGAAAGTGTGCCCAGTTTGCCGCCAGGCGACAATAAGTTTTTCACTTCGGCAACGATTCAGGCGTATTCCCAGCCAATAGTGCGTTCCCCCGACAACGGTGTGTGACTATCATGGAAACAGACTTACAATAGTTTCCACCTTACTAACGCTTGCGGACACCATGGCCCATATCCAACCTGCCGGCTGGCGCGAGATGGCCGTCACCGGCGCCGCCGCGCGCGAGATCGAAACCCTGGCCTACCTCGAGGAGCGCCTGGCCGACACGCCCTACGTCATCTACCACGGCGTGCACTGGACCAATGTCGAGCAGGGCTACTCGGTGTATGGCGACGTCGACTTCATCGTGCTCGCCCCGAACGGCCGCATGCTGGTGATCGAGCAGGTCGCCGGCTTTCTCAATGAGACCCCGGAAGGCCTGGTGAAAAACTACCAGGGCAAGCCGCGCAAGATCCGCAGCCAGATCCTGGCGACCATCGAGGGCCTGACCAAGCGCTACCACGGCACGCTGTCGGTCGACTATCTCCTCTACTGCCCTGACTACATCGTGCGCGACCAGCAGCTGGCCGGGATCGACCCGGACCACATCATCGACGCCACCAACAAGCCCAAGCTGGCGCGGGTGATCCGCGAGTCGCTACCGGTTACCGACCGCAGCGACGACTTCGACAAGGTCACGCGCTTCCTGGGCGACACGCTGAACCTGCGGCCCGACCCCAGCGCCATGATCGGCAACGCGGTGAAAATGGTGACGCGCCTGTCGGGCGGCCTGGCCACCTGGGCGCGGCGCCTCGAGTTTTCGCCGTTCCGCCTGCACGTGATCGGCACCGCCGGCAGCGGCAAGACCCAGCTGGCGCTGGCCGAATACACGGCCGCGATCGACGCCGGCCTGCGGCCGCTCTACGTCTGCTTCAACCGGCCGCTGGCCGACCACATCGAACGGCTGGTGCCGGCCGGCGGACGGGTAGCCACCTTCCACATGCTGTCCGACGCCTGGCTGCGCGCGCAGGACGTCACGCCCGACTACGGCGCGCCGGACGTGTGGGACAAGATCGAAACCTCGATGACGGGCGCCGAGCTGCCCGAGACCTGGCAGTTCGACGTGGTGATCGTCGACGAGGGCCAGGATTTCTCTGTGGCCTGGCGCGACATCGTGCTGCGCATGTTGAAGGAAGGCGGCCGCGCGATCTGGATGGAAGACCCGGACCAGAACCTGTACGGCCGCGCGATGGTTCCGCTGCCGGGCTGGGTCACCCTGCATTCGCACACCAACTACCGCAGCCCGCGCCAGATCGTCGACATGCTGACCAAGATCGGCGCCGCGCGCCAGCCGGTGGAGGCGGGCAGTCCGTTCAAGGGCGCCGACATCGAGGAGCTGACCTATCCCGAAGGAGACGAGGAAGCGATGCTGGCGCAGACCCGGCGCGCCGTGACCTCATGCCTGGCGGCCGGCTTCGGACGCCAGGACATCGCGATCTGCGCATTTCGCGGGCGCGAGAAATCGGCGATCCTGAAGCTAGACCGCTTGAGCGATTCGCATACCTTGCGCTCGTTCACCGGCGCCTACGATTTATTTGGCAACCCGGTGTTTCGCGAAGGGGGGCTGCTGGCGGAATCGGTATATCGCTTCAAGGGACAATCGGCGCCGGCGCTGATCTTTACCGAGATCGATTTCGAGGAACTTGATGAACGCGCGCTGCGTAAACTCTTTGTGGGAATGACGCGCGCGCGCTTGAAGCTGGTACTGGTGATGAGCGAACGGGCGTCACTGCAGATGCTCGACCGTATGAGTGGACAGATCGCCTTGGCATGAGGCACGCTGCCGGATGGCGCTACCTGAGCTGCTGGCGAAAACAATTTTGTGCGCTGCACAAAAATGCTGTTATAATCCGTCCTCGATAAGGCACTGTCTTATCGAAGTCCTCTGATTCGTGACCGCGCCTGTGCAGTGCGCGGCTTTCCGGAGGACGTGTTTTCGGTATGTCAGTCAGCCTGTACAGCGGACGCACCACGCAGATAGCGCGGGCGCCCACAGCTCCGGCACCACGCAGATAGCATGGGCGGGAGCGGCGATAAATCGGTATCACTTGGAACGAAGCCCGCAGATGCGGGCTTTTTTTTATCCTTCCTTTTGCATCGCATGCCGGACCGGCAGGGCGCTAAGCGCCCGCCGGCCGATGGCGTTACGCTGCCAGCGCGCCCGCACTCTCCGTACTCGCCGACATGTGCCGGTTCACCGCCGACAGCACCGACTTGAACGACGCCGTCACGATATTGCTGTCGATGCCCACGCCGAACAGGGTCGGGCCATCGCCTACACGCAGCTCGACGTAGCAGGCCGCGCGCGCATCGGCGCCCGAGCCGATCGCATGCTCGTGGTAATCCATCAGGCGGATCTCCAGGCCCAGCGCACTGACGAAGGCGTCGATCGGGCCGTTGCCGGTGCCGGAGAACGCTTGCGGCGCATGATTGCGCGCCACGTTCACATCCAGTTGGACTTCATGCTCGCTGTCCTCGACCATGCGGTGCGAGATGTAGTGATACGGCTCGTCCTGCTCAAGGTACTCGCGCGCGAACAGCGCGTGCAGGTTGCCCGCGTTGATTTCTCGGCCGCTCTCGTCGGCCACGCGCTGCACGGCGCGCGAAAACTCAATCTGCAGGCGCCGCGGCAGCTGCAGGCCGAATTCCTGCTCCAGCAGATAGGCCATGCCGCCCTTGCCAGACTGGCTGTTGACGCGGATGACGGCGTCGTAGCTGCGGCCCAGATCGGCCGGGTCGATCGGCAAATACGGCACTTCCCAGATCGCGTCGGGCTGCTGCTTGGCAAAACCCTTCTTGATCGCGTCCTGGTGCGAGCCTGAGAACGCGGTAAACACCAGGTCGCCCGCATACGGATGACGCGGATGCACCGGCAGCTGGTTGCAGTCTTCCACCAGCTGGCGCACGGCGTCGATGTCCGAGAAGTCCAGGCCCGGGTTGACGCCCTGCGTGTACAGGTTCATCGCCAGCGTGACCAGGTCGACGTTGCCGGTGCGTTCGCCATTGCCGAACAGGCAGCCTTCGACGCGGTCAGCGCCGGCCATGACCGCCAGCTCGGCGCTGGCGACCGCGGTGCCGCGGTCATTGTGCGGGTGGACGCTGATGACCAGCGATTCGCGGTTGTTCAGGTTGCGGCACATCCACTCGATCTGGTCGGCGTAGACGTTCGGCGTGGCCGCTTCCACCGTCGACGGCAGGTTGACGATCATCTTGTTGTCGGGCGTCGGCTGCCACACGGCGCTGACTGCATCGGTGATCTGCTTCGAGAAATCGAGTTCGGTCGTCGAGAACGATTCCGGCGAATACTCCAGGCCCCATTGGGTCTGCGGATGCTGGGCCACCAGCTCCTTGATCAGCTGCGTGCCCTTGACCGCGATCTGCACGATCTCGTCGCGCTCCATATTGAACACCACGCGACGGAACACCGGGGCCACCGAGTTGTAGACGTGGACGATGGCGCGCTTGGCGCCGACTGCCGAATCCACGGTGCGGCGGATCAGCTCGTCGCGCGCCTGGGTCAGCACGATGATGGTGACGTCGTCCGGAATATGCTTGTCGTCGACCAGCATGCGCACGAAGTCGAAGTCGGTCTGCGAAGCGGACGGGAAGCCGACCTCGATCTCCTTGATGCCGATCTTGACCAGCATCTTGAAGAAGCGCAGCTTCTTCTCGACGCTCATCGGCTCGATCAATGCCTGGTTACCGTCGCGCAGGTCAGTGCTCATCCAGATCGGCGGCGTGGTGATGGTGCGGCTCGGCCACTGGCGGTTGGTCAGTGGCACGGCGGGGAAGGGACGGTATTTGGTGGCGGGGTTGTTCAGCATGATCGGGCTCCTGATGGGGTGGTCACTGGGCGACCTTGTGGGTCTATGAGGTGGCGACAGGCTGCCGGGCGGGCCACGAAGACGCTAGGCCCGGCAACCGATCGGTAGCTTTAGCAGCAGGCGAGTGCCTGCGCGCGAGCCGGCCGCCAGGACGAACCCGGTGGAAAAAGTCGATGGTGCGAAAAATGGGGTGGTGGACATCGGTCGAATCCTGGTACTGCTGCTGGGGCCGGCGGGGCCGGGACGTACGGCGGAGAGTTACGCGCGTAGTAGCAGGGCAGCGGGCGATAGCGCGCCGGCGGCTGGTAGGGTGGTCGACAGATGCAGGGTGAAAGACATAAATTCGACTTTAAGGAAGTCTTGGCCGTATGTCAAGCGGGCAAGTGCCAGTTGTGGAAAAGAAAGTACGGAGAATTTGATGTGTTATTGCGCGAGAATTGCGCGGCGAATGTGTCGCTTCGACGCAGTTTCAGAGGGCAGACAGTGCATTTTATGCTTGCGTCATGGCTGAGAACGGGAGCGGGTAGTTTGCTGCGTGGTAGCATCGAAGGAGACCTTTCTGGAGCGATTCATGAAACAACTCCCGGTTGCAAAGAATGCGCGGAACCGACTGAAACTGTGCGGCGCGGCCGCGCTGATGCTGCTTTGCACGGCCTGCGGCGACCATCCTCCAAAAGACGATGACGACGACACCGATCCGCCGCCTGCGCCGACGCCCGCCATCACGATTTTTGCCGGTGACGCAGCGACTGCGGGCGCGACCGATGGCAGCGGCACGGCCGCACGCTTCAATGCGCCACAAGGGTTGTCGATCGACAGCAGCGGCAACCTGTACGTTGCCGATTCTCTCAATTACGTCATTCGCAAGATCACGCCGGAGGGCGCGGTGACGACGCTGGCAGGCGCGGCGGGCAACAGCAGCCATGCCGACGGTAACGCCAGCAATGCCCGCTTCGTGAATCCGTCGGCGGTGGCCGTTAACGGAAGCGGCACGGTCTTCGTGACCGACAATCTGCGGATCCGCAGCATCAGCGGCGCCGGACTGGTGACCACGCCGGCCACGATCCCGGTCGGCAACAATGTCTTCGACCGCAGCATGGGCGCGGTCATTCCGGGCGCCATCGCGGTGGACAATAACGGCAACCTGTTCGTCACCAACAATTATGGGACGCGCAGGATTGCATCGAATGGAACGCTCATGCTGGAGGGCCAGAACACAGTCGACGACCTGGTCGGCACCAGGACCCAGGACCGGCGCGGTGTGGCTGTCGACAGCAGTAACACTGTCTATTTATTCGACCTGGAGCGCGAGATCAGCCGCTGGAATCCGAATGGGCTGGTTGGCGTCTCGGGCCTGGTGACGATCGCCGGTGCGCCGAATGTGCGCGGCGCGGTGAACGGCACCGGCAATATTGCCCGGTTCGAGCAGGTGGTGGCGCTGACGGTCGATTCGCAAGGCAACCTGTACGCGGCTGATGCGATCAATAACCTGGTAAGAAAGATCACACCGGCCGGCGTGGTCACGACGGTGGCGGGAACGACCCGCTCGACGGCCCTGCGTATTGGCGACTTGCCGGGAAGCTTTGCCAATATGTCCGGCATCGTCAACGACGGCAAGGGCAACCTGTATCTGACTTCCGGTCATGCGGTGATCAAGATCAGGCTGCCGTAAGGCTGCTGATCGCAGTGTCGGACGATCGTGCATTGCTTACGGAGTTTTTGGCTACCGCTCGACGGCAGTAGCGTCGCACACTGATCGAAGACGGAAGGGCCGCGGGGTTCTTCCTTTTCGATGATCATCAAGGAGTGCGATATGAAATTCTCTCGATCCGGTTCGGGTGGTTCGTCACGTTGGACGGCTGCCTGGGTGTTGATGGCTGCGCTGGTCTGGTATGCGTCTCCGGCGCGTGCCGATAGCGGCTCGGCTGAAGCACAACGCAACAAGGAAGCGGTCGGCAAGGCGTTCGCCGCCTGGGCCGCAGGCGGACAGACCTTCTTCGACGACATGCTGGCGCCAAATGTGGTCTGGACCATCAAGGGCAGCAGCCCGACTGCGCGTGTTCTTCGTGGCAAGCAGGAACTGATTGACGGGGCGGTCACGCCGTTGTCGACCCGCCTGCAACGCCAGATCCGGCCCACGATCCGTAACCTGTGGGCCGATGGCGATCACGTCGTCATCGAATGGGATGGCGAAGCGGTGGCGAAGGACGGCAAGCCCTATCGCAACAGCTATCTGTGGATCTTCCGCATGCAAGGCGACCGCGCGACCGAGGTGACGGCTTATCTCGATCTGGCGCCTTATGACGATGTGCTGCGGCGCGTGCCGGCTTCGCAATAAACCGACTCAGGCTGTTATGGCGTTAAGTTAAGAGTAACCACCACGTCGTTCTAAGAGTAACCACCACGTCGTTCCCGCGTAGGCGGGAACCCAAGTGCTGCACGCGTTTCGATAACGGTTGCAAGCTTGGGTTCCCGCCTTCGCGGGAACGACGCCATGGCTGCTTTAAACTTAACGGTACGATACTCAGGCTGCCATCACGACCGCCTGCTTCCCATATTCGACCATGCGCCCGCCGTGCTTGCGCTGCCAGGCCGCGGCGGTCGGCTGGTCCGCAAACCAGATGTGCTCACGGTCGCCGAACGCGCCGAGATCGAGCCGGAAGCGGTCCAGCACTTCCGGCGGACGGCGGTCGATATCGCGCTTGCAGGCGTCCCAGGTCGCGTAGCCCAGCTCTGCGGCCAGGGTGCGGAACATGTGCTTGAGCTGCAGCGTCGTGCGTGCATGGTAGAGCTCCGTGACGCGCGAGCCTGTCACGGCGCCGGTGGCATGCACGCGGCGCACGATGGGCAAGGCTTTACTCGGCTGGTCCGATTGGGCGCTGCGCAGCATGCCGCGCGCGTAGCGGCGCAGGAAGTCGGTATTGGTGTCTGGAGGAGTGTTTCGATGGAGGCGCATGCCGTTCCTTTCACATGGTATCGGCCGCTCTCGCTACGGCATCAGTGAATGAACAGGGGATGAACTCCTGAAAAACGATCACGTCGTGGGACGTTGGCAGGTGCGCTGGCTTTCGCGAGAGTGGGCGTCCTGCACAGCCCGGAGCCGATGGTAGCACGAGTTTTGCGTCTTATAGCCTCGGTGTTGCAAACATGTCATGGCAAAAAAGGCGCAACCGGTAGCTGGTGCTGTTTGATACCATCCCGAAATGAACGTTACCCCTACCCACCTGGCCGCGACGCCGCGCATTCGCTATCGCCAGAATCTGGCGCTGGCGCTGCTGGTCGTCACCGGCGTCATCAACTACCTGGACCGCGCCACGCTGGCCGTCGCCAATGAATTCATCCGCGCCGACCTCGGCCTCTCGCTCGGCGAGATGGGAGTGCTGCTGTCGGCCTTCTCGTGGAGCTATGCGCTGTGCCAGCTGCCGGTCGGCGCCCTGGTCGACAAGATCGGGCCGCGCTGGCTGCTCGGTGCGGGGCTGGTGATCTGGTCGCTGGCGCAGGCGGCCGGAGGTCTGGTCTCCACCTTCGGCTGGTTCGTGCTGGCGCGCGTCGTCCTCGGCATCGGCGAGGCGCCACAATTCCCGGCCGCGGCGCGGGTGGTGAGCAACTGGTTCCCCTTGCGTGCGCGCGGCACGCCGACGGGCATCTATAACTCGGCCTCGCCGCTGGGCTTCGCACTGGCGCCTTTGTGCCTGTCGCCGCTGATCGCCGCGACCAGCTGGCACTGGGCCTTCTTCCTCACGGGCGCGCTGGGCATCGTCGCGGCCATCGTCTGGGTCATGCTGTATCGCGATCCGGTGCGCGAGGAGTTGACCGACTCCGAACGCGCCTACCTGGATGAAGGACAGAACCTGGAGGCCGCGCCGGCGACGGGCTTCGCATCCTGGCGCGCGCTGTTCCGCCAGCGCGCTACCTGGGGCATGCTGCTCGGTTTCTTCGGGTCGGTGTATTTGAACTGGGTCTTCCTGACCTGGCTGCCGGGCTATCTGCGCACGGAGCGCCAGATGGACGTGGCCTATGTCGGCGTGGCGGCGACGATCCCCTTCCTGTGCGGCTTCCTGGGCGCCTTGTCGGCTGGCTGGGCATCCGACCAGATCACCCGGCGCGCGAAATCGGTCGTTGCGGGTCGCCGTACGGCGGTGGTGCTGTCGATGCTGGGCATGGTGGCGTTCACGATTCCTGCCGCGCTGGTCGAGAGCAATACCGCGGCGATTGCCTGCATCTCGGTGGTGATCTTCCTGGCCAACGCGGCATCGGCCTGTTCATGGTCGCTGGTGACGGCGGTGGCGCCGCGCAGCCGGATTGCCTCGCTGGGCGCGATCCAGAACTTCGGCGGCTTCATTGGCGGCGCCCTCGCGCCGATCTTCACCGGCTATATCGCACAGAGCTGGTCGTTCGTGCCGGCCTTGCTGACCGGCGCCGGCATCGCCTTCCTCGGCGCGATGTCGTACCAGTTCCTGGTGGTGCGGCCGATACCTGAGCAGGATTAAGCAGCAATAAAAAACGGCCTCACAAAGAGGCCGTTTTGATGTGAAGCGCGATACGATCAGACGTCGATATTGCCAGCACGCAGAGCATTCGCCTCAATGAAGTTACGACGCGGTTCGACCTCATCGCCCATCAGCGTCGTAAAGATCTGATCCGCCGCGATGGCATCCTCGATCTGCACTTTCAGCAAACGACGCACGGTCGGGTCCATCGTGGTCTCCCACAGCTGCTCCGGATTCATCTCACCCAGACCTTTGTAGCGCTGCTTGGACACGCCGCGCTCGGCTTCCTCACGCAGCCACTCCATCGCCTGATGGAAGTCGCGCACCGCGAATTCCTTCATGCGCTCGCCCTCGCCACGGCGCACGATGGCGCCTTCGCCCATCAGGCCCTGGAAGGTCGCGGCCGAATCGGCCAGCAGCGCGTAGTCGGCACCTGCGACGAAGTCGGCGTCGATCGACGTCACCTGCACGTTGCCGTGGTAGATGCGTTCGATACGCAGGGAGTGCTTCTCGGACAGCTCGTCCGAACGCACCTTGACCTGCACGGCCTTGTCGTTGATCGCGCTTTCCATGGCCTTGGCCGATGCCTCGGCGCTCTCGAGCGTCGTCAGGTCCAGGGCCACGCCGCCGCTGAAGATCGCGGTCAGTGCGGCGCGGTCGATCACGCGCGCCAGGCGCAGCATGATGGCGTTGGCCAGGTTGTACTTGCGCGCCAGTTCGCCCAGCGCTTCGCCGTTGATCGGTTCCGCGCCTTCCTTGGCGATCAGGGATGCCGTGTTCAGCGCGAACGTCATCATATAGCTGGCTTCCTCGACGTCATCCTTCAGGTAACGCTCATCGCGGCCGGCCTTGACCTTGTACAGCGGCGGTTGCGCGATATAGATGTGGCCGCGCTCGACCAGCTGCGGCATCTGCCGATAGAACAGCGTCAGCAGCAGTGTACGAATGTGGGCGCCGTCGACGTCCGCATCGGTCATGATGATGATGCGGTGGTAGCGCAGCTTGTCGACGTTGAATTCGTCCGGGCCGATCGAGGTGCCGAGGGTCGCGATCAGGGTGGTGATCTGTTCCGACGACAGCATCTTCTCGAAGCGCGCCTTTTCCACGTTCAGCACCTTGCCGCGCAGCGGCAAAATCGCCTGGAACTTGCGGTCGCGGCCCTGCTTGGCCGAACCGCCTGCCGAGTCACCCTCGACGATGTACAGCTCGGCCAGCGCCGGGTCGCGTTCCTGGCAGTCGGCCAGCTTCGACGACAGGCCCAGGCCGTCCATGATGCCTTTGCGGCGGGTCAGGTCGCGCGCCTTGCGCGCCGCTTCGCGGGCACGGGCGGCTTCGACGATCTTGCCGCAGATGATCTTGGCGTCGTTCGGCTTTTCCATCAGGTAGTCGGTGAGCGTCTTGGCGACGATCTCTTCGACCGGGCCGCGCACTTCCGACGACACCAGCTTGTCCTTGGTCTGCGACGAGAATTTCGGCTCAGGTACTTTAACGGACAGCACGCAGGTCAGGCCTTCGCGCATATCGTCGCCCGAGATCTCGACCTTGGCCTTCTTGGCGAAGTCGTGCTCGTCGATGTACTTGTTGATCACGCGCGTCATCGCCGCGCGCAGGCCGGTCAGGTGGCTGCCGCCGTCGCGCTGCGGGATGTTGTTGGTGAAGCACAGCACCTGCTCGTTGAACGAGTCGTTCCACTGCATCGACACGTCGACCGAGATATTCGTGTTCTGGTCCGACATGCGGTCGCCGGTTGCCTGGAACACGCTCGGGTGCAGCACGGTCTTGGCCTTGTTGATGTACTCGACGAAGCCGCGGGTGCCGCCTTCGAAGGCGAACAGCTCTTCCTTGCCGGTGCGCTGGTCGGTCAGCTTGATGCTCACGCCATTGTTCAGGAATGACAGTTCGCGGATACGCTTGGACAGGATCTCGTAGTGGAATTCCACCAGCGTGAAAATGGTTTCGTCGGCCCAGAAATGCACTTCGGTGCCGCGCTTGTCGGTTTCGCCGGTCACCTTCATCGGCGAGACTTCCACGCCGTTGACGACTTCGATCAGCCGGTCCACTGGCACACCGCGGGTGAATTCCATCTGGTGCACCTTGCCGTTCTGGCGCACGATCACGCGCAGCAGCTTCGACAATGCGTTCACGCAGGACACGCCGACGCCGTGCAGGCCGCCTGAAACCTTATAGGAGTTCTGGTTGAACTTGCCGCCGGCGTGCAGCTCGGTCAGGGCGATCTCGGTTGCCGAGCGCTTCGGCTCGTGCTTGTCGTCCATCTTGACGCCGGTCGGGAT
>Ga0265798_10004605_pt1 | contig 18923 bp, 23 predicted proteins | sample P3T30metagenome_FD_192430 | JGI IMG/M metagenome (GOLD analysis project Ga0265798, IMG submission 192430) | Plant litter microbial communities from East Loma Ridge, Irvine, California - P3 T30 | ecosystem: Environmental > Terrestrial > Plant litter > Unclassified | place: USA: California... | reverse complement strand
GCCTAACGTAGGGCCAGGGTCAGTCTCGCTCCGCTCGGTCCCTTAAGCATTTGCTCTCGCAAATGCCACTCGTGCCACGTGACGGCCTCCTCGGCCTGGATAACGTAGGGCCAGGGTCAGTCTCGCTCCGCTCGGTCCCTTAAGCATTTGCTCTCGCAAATGCCACTCGTGCCACGTGACGGCCTCCTCGGCCTGGATAACGTAGGGCCAGGGTCAGTCTCGCTCCGCTCGGTCCCTTAAGCATTTGCTCTCGCAAATGCCACTCGTGCCACGTGACGGCCTCCTCGGCCTGGATAACTGCTCATTTCCGACCCATAATTAATAGTCTTGGCGTTAATGATCGGTCCCTCAGGTCCCTCCTCCCTTGGTGGCACAGTATTTTCCCACTTTCTTTTTCTGATTTTCTCCCATACATCCCCACAGTCGCGTCTTACCTTGTCTTGCCAGGCCACGGAAGCAAAATTTCAAGCGAGTCATATGCAGGCGAGTCCAAGGTTTGAATAAGCAAGCACTCCAGCTATCATATAATTGCAATACAGCAGTCAGTGAGTACATGATAGCTGCTGCGATGTATCTGACTCTCTAGTGTGTGGTGTACTAGGTCTCCTTCTTCATGATCCCATGACCACCCAGACCTCTCTGGCAGGTCAGGAGATGTATGTGATGCGACATCTTGACAACCGAGCTGACGAAATGTAGTGTCGAGGGACTTTCTCTGCTACAGCACCGGTCAGCCTACTTTCCTCTTGCATTGTACATTGTCTGACTCTCCAGAGGTCAGGATGCAGCGGGTGTCGTGACTTGTGGTGCTGGTGGACGATTCTACCAGGTCAAGGCCAACGGTATGGTCCGGGATGTGTTTGACGCCTCGGCCATTTCGGGCATGAAGGGATGGATGGGTGTTGGACATGGTAAGTCAGCTTGTGGGCATTCCGATAGGAGCTGATGCGTTAGTCCGATACCCCACTGCTGGAAGTTCGGCTCATGCCGAGGCTCAGCCTTTCTACGTCAACTCACCTTACGGTATCTGCTTTGCCCATGTAAGCTTGATCCCTTGGTCGAAGTGCTTGGGCTGATACACAGAACGGCAATCTCATCAACACTCCTGCCCTTAGGCAGCAGCTTGATGCCGAAGCTCACAGGCATATCAACACCGACTCGGACTCTGAGCTCATGCTCAACATTTTCGCCGACAACTTGCAGCAAACTGGAAAGTTCCGGTGGGTTTACCCTCTTTGCACAAGTCCTTGATGCTGATCGCTAGTATCAACGAGGAGGATATCTTCACCGCCATGAAGACCACCATGGCAAGCTGCCGAGGAGCATACGCCTGTGTGGCCATGCTAGCCGGTTTCGGTCTCATCGCGTTCCGTGATCCCAACGGTATCCGACCACTCGGTATCGCAACTAGGCAAGGACAGAGGGGAGGAACCGACTACTTGGCAGCTAGTGAGAGCGTTGTCGCTCAAGGATTAGGATTCTCCGACTGGCAGGATGTCAAGAATGGTCAGTATACCTGTCCCATCACTGGATTACGCTAACTATCAGGTGAGGCAATCATCATTACCCGAGCGGGCATGACCCGACGTCAAGTCGCTGAACCCGCTACTTTCGCTCCCGACATGTTCGAATTCGTCTACTTTGCTCGACCCGACTCGACAATCGACGGTATCTCGGTCTACCGAAGTCGAATGGCCATGGGTGACCTACTTGCCGAAACAGCAAAGAAGGAACTCGCAAAAGCTGGTATCGTTGTTGACGTCGTCATTCCCGTCCCTGATACATCTCGAGTTGCAGCGCTTCAATGCGCTCAACACCTCGGTATTCCTTATCGAGAGGGTTTCGTCAAGAACCGATACGTCGGACGAACCTTCATCATGCCCGGACAAACGCAACGTCGTCAGAACGTCAGGAAGAAGTTGAATGCTATGCCTATCGAGTTCAAGGACAAGGTTGTCATGCTGGTGGATGATTCCATTGTTCGAGGAACTACCTCGAAAGAAATCATCCAGATGGCCAAGGAGGTTGGCGCAAAGAAGGTCATTTGTGCATCCTGTGCTCCTCCCGTCAGGTAAGCTGGAGGGAACGGAAGGTCGACTCACAGCTGACTGTATCAGACACCCCAACGTCTACGGTATTGACATGCCATCGCCAAAAGAGCTTGTCGCGCACGGACGAACGGAACCCGAGATCGCTGAAGCTATCGGTGCCGACTTGGTCATCTACCAGACTCTCGATGATCTCGTTCAGTCTTGTCGATCATGGAACCCAGAGGTCGAGAACTTTGACTGTTCAGTATTCAACGGAGAATACGTTACTGGTGGTATCGATGATCGATATCTAGAACACCTCGACAAGCTGAGGAGCGATAACGCCAAGTCAAAGAAGAAGAGTGTTACTATCTCTGAAGCAGAAGAGATCAGTAACGGATGCAGTGGACCTATGAGTGAGTAATCAGCGAATCTACAGATCGGATCGAGCTGACGGGCAGACGGAGCAGATTCTCTGATCACAATGACCAGGTCAGACTCAATGTCGAGATCAGATTCCCTGATTGGACTATCGAACCACTCGCCTAAATTGGGAGCACAGAACATGGCTTCGCCAAACGATGCTATCGGTCTACATAATTCTTGGTATGGCGCATAGCAAGGGTCGGGATGATTGCGTGGGGCAGGGGAAAGGTGCGGAAACGGGTTGTCAATCTTGGTGTCATTGCATGTAAACTTATGAGACGAGATGGAGGATGAGGACCGTGCGATATACTCAGGGAGACTGACGCTGGAAGGCACGAAAGGACCGTATAAGAATTCAAAGGTGTGTATGAGGCTGTTCGGGCGAGTCGTCAAGACAACCGTCGCCATGGTAAAGCTGACACAGCTTCGGTTCATCTGCTCATCCTCTCCTCTGTACCCTTACTTGACTCACAACCGTCACTCACCACCCTACATTGTCACCTCACGATGACTTTCGAGAAGGACATTATCGACTTGACCGCAGATCTCTCGGATCTAGAAGCAACACCTACACTCTCGTCAGCCAGAAAACGGTCTCGACAAGCCCCGGCATCAGTGATGGAGGCAGATCAGAAGAAAGCGAAGAACTGCTCGTCTACCAAGCGTCGCAACAAGGCGAAGAGAGTTCGCTTGATAGGCGAGCCCTTCGTGATCAAAGCGACGGAGAAACACTACCGCGCTGTGCAGTATGCGGACATGTCAATTGAGGTCCGTGAAGCCATATCCAGCGCGAGGTGGCTGACGTCAGGTCAATTCCATGATCACCTCTGATTTTGGGTTAGCAAGCAAGCAGCGAGTTCAACGCTGATTGCCAGTCAAGGTCTCGTCAGGCGGCTTGTTGTGAAGAGGCGGGAATCAAATAAAGAGAAAGTAGTCTTGTGTCACGTTCATTGGTTCGGCAAATCGGCATGTGGGATCAAGGGCGAAGTGTTCCTCAAGCATGGTGATTGCGGCGATATCAAGCTTGACATGATCAAATCGGTGCACCCGATGACCATAGGGGCTCAAGGACAGGCCGACAATGGACAGGCCGACAGTCGACCATTGCTAAGGTAAGTTTGGCTTCTTGTTTTGTATTTCAAGCTAAAGCTAACGAGTAGACATGTCTTCCAACACGCCTACAACGTCTGGCGCGATCCGGTCTTGGTCGACAAGAAGGGCGACCCCGTCTGCGATTCATGCCTATCGGCCGAGAAGCCACTTAGGGAGGAATACCACCTGTTCGATACCGTCCTCGTCGAGGAGAAAGATGTAAATCCAAACAGTCCCTCTCTTGTCTGGCGAGTAGCTCGGATCGTCCAGCTCGATACCGATACCAATACCGATACTATCAAGATCCAGCTCTTCAAGCGATACTCCGACCAAGCTAATTTGATGAGGGAACCGGGCTTTGTCTCCGAAGTGAGTACTTCCAAGTCGCAGGACTCGGTCTAATTATCAGCGACGACTCTTGCTAAGCGATGTCTACCATCGAATCCCAATTGCCGCTATACTTTGTCGCGCTCATGTGACTCATCAACCCATTTCCCTCGATCAGCATAATGCCAGCTCGCATGCGAATTTCTACTGTCACGAAAGAATACGACAAGACGGATTGGTTGTCGACTTTGCTGAGCCTTTACCGGCTTGTATTCCATGCACTGCCCCCATGGCAGCGACTCAGAACGACTATCAGCGATTCCTTGACCTGGTGAAACTCCCCGCCATCGACTACTATTCGGGTGGAGGCGGGGGCATGATTGGTGCAAAAGGGTACTTCCATCACGTTCATGCGGTTGAGATGGACGAAGGAGCTTGTCATACACTGAGGGAGAATTGGCGAAGGACCAAGGTACATCAAACGACTGTTGGTGAAGCTAGTGAAGCTGCGAGAAAGCAAGACATAGTCAAGTTTGGTAAAAGAGGTGCAAATCTACCCCGTCCCGGCTCCATGGTGTTGGCGAGTGCTGGTCCACCCTGGTAGGTCATTTCCGTCAACATGGATCAGGCTGATAGGTGTAGTCAAGGTCACACGGGTGCAAATCATCGAAATCAAGTCGATGATCCCCGAAATAGCGAACTTTTTGTTGCTATCAATGAAATCAAGCGCCTCAAACCTGATATCTTCATTCTCGAGAATGTACCGGGCCTGAAGCGGGATAGGAATAAGAGCAGCGATAAGAGTGGGGGAGGCAATATGAGTGGGAGCAGTCACGACGACGAGTCCACCAACTTTGCCGTTGAAGGTATCAAACGTCTCAGGAATATCGGCTACCAAGCCAGAATGGTCCAGCTCGATGCTCGCTCATTCGGTTCTCCCCAAAATCGAATTCGCCTATTCCTGATCTGTGCTAGGAAAGGAGTACCACTACCATCTATCCCTTCACCAACTCATGCCAACCCACATTTGGAGCGGAACCTCTTTGTCGGCGGTTCGAATTCGAATAGGTCTTTCTACGTAGGTGAACGGGGTACCTATGGTAGTGCTCCAATGCCTGCTGTGACTGTACTTGACGCCATCTCGGATCTTCCTCAATTCGAATACCAATATGTTAACCAGACTCTCTCTCAACGCAGTCATATGCCAAGATTTGATCCCCTCAAAGCCGCAGGCAATCGGGTCGGATTCCTCGTCCCTGTACCTTATCATACCCCTCCGGCCAACGACTTCCAGGCGAGACAAAGAACTGGATCGGCAAAGATAGAAAACCATTATACTCCGCCTTGGACCCCTAGAGAACTTGACATGTATGTTTGAAGCATTGAGCAACAATCTTGGGGCTTGACTGACCAGCAGCATCTTTGCCTCGGACGCCTTTGTTGGCCAGAAAACTCCATCAGATCTCCCAGGTCCAAGTAGGCGAATCAATCCCGATCGCGGCGCTACGACTCTTCTCACCAGTTCTGGACCTGGCGGGAAATATACCGGTCCGATCCACTACAATCAGCGCAGGACATTGACGGTGGCTGAGAGGAAGAGACTGCAGGGAGTCCCCGACAAATATCACATTTGCTGCCATGTCGACGATGTGAGTCTACATATGGTGGATCGATTTAAGTGATGCTGACCATCCAAGAAAGACCGTCAGATTGGTAACATGATCAATGTTCATGTATCCAGAGCTTTGCATGGTCATATCCATAGAGAGGTATTCTACAAAGCCTGGGTGGAAATGGGCAAGCCTGTCAACTTTCTCGAACAATGGAGGGAGCTGCATCCGATCTAAGGGTCCTATTACGCACAATAGAGCTCGATGCGTTGTGGGAAATCGTGTTCGCCATGATTGTATTGAGCACGATGCATAAAGCCAGATACATGTCTAACATAATCTACATGTACAGCTTTTGATCTGTTTTAGTGGGAACCTCTGGCGACTCTTCGGCATCGCCCATAGGCTTCTCTTCAGTGATCTCGGGCACGCTATCATCTGTCACAACTGACTTCTGATCCTTGACCGGTAATGTGGGTGGAACGTCATCGGCTACTGCGAGCGTCGCACTATTATGATCCATGGGTGAGATCGGCTCGACCGGAAGATCCTTTTCATCACTCGGAGGTGCAGCTAGTGTCTCGGTCACCGTTGCCTCGTCTTCTTCAGCCGGTTCCAGGGTCTTGGTCTCGGCTAAAGTGTCTTTTAGCGGTGTTGTAGGAGCTGGAGTAGCGTCGAAGGGATTTGTAGGCTCCATCGTCGAGTCATTAAGCGGAGCGGTCGACGCTGGACGGATGGGCGCAGGTGGTGACTCGACTGCCTGCTCTGTCGTGGTCATTGTAGAAGCTGGTATATCTGTTACAGTTGTACCCTCCGACGGACTCGTGACAGTGATTTCGACGGCTTTATTTGCTGAGGCAGCATTGCGTTCCGCGTCCTCTGATGCCGCCTGAGCTTCCTGATTGCTGACTTGTTCCGTCGTGAGAACACCTAAGCTCTCTCCCTCTTCATCTCCATCATCCTTCTCCGCCCCTGGCTCTACTGTCGTCGCATCTGCGTCTACTTCCTTCTTTGAACCAGATCGCTTCAGTAGACCAGCCATAGCTTGACTGACGTTCTTCCGGGGTATTGATTTATCGTTGACTAGTGTTTGTAATTTAGCGATATTCTTTCCAGCTTCGGCGATCGGACCCAGTCGTTGCGATATAACAGTGACGTCCGTCATCATCCTACTTGGTCAGCTTGTCCTGGGGGCACTTGGGGTTCCTTACCGCTTCTTCGCGTCATCGGACTTGAGCTCGACTTTGCCGTACTCCTCGCTCAGGCGGCTGACTATCGCGTCCAAGACCTCGGCCAGTACACTCTCAACGGTCGATGACGCCAGGTACTTTGACAAAACCTTATGAAGGGTAGCAGTCTCCTTGACGAGCATCTCGGCATATGAATGAGGGCCCGCCTTTTCAACGGATGCTTCCCAGTCGATATCCTGCTTGTCAGCTGAATCCGTGAAAGGTGCGCGACTCACCCTTAGTGCGGCAACATGAACCGACAGCCGGTCGGACATGATGGCGACTAGCTTGGCGTGAATCTCATTTTGATGTTCTTGGTAGTCCTGCTGATTAGCTGATTCAATCCAGGACCGAGCGACTTACCCGCTTCAGCTTATCAAATTCAGTCAACATGACCGCTTGTTTCGGATTCAGATGCCGGCGGATGAATTCCCTAATATAGGGTATCAGAGCAACCACCACTGATAGGGACTGGGATGCAAGCGCTATAGATCAGCCAACGGATCGGCCGACGTTGCAGTAAACATACCTAGATGTTTGGCAGTGATATTCTTCAGACCCGCGGACCGCATGGCTCCTGCTCCGAGGACGACCTGGCAGGTACGTGAGTTAAAAGACTGGAGATTAGCTATACTTCACATTGATGAGGCGAATCTAGCTCGCCTTCAGGAACTCGATGATACGAGACATGACGTCCATCACGACCAATTCGAGATTAATGACAATCTTGAGGTAATCGGCAAGTAGCACCAGTGATTCGCCTGTAGCTTTTACGACGAAAAATCCCCTATCCTCGATATTGATTTGTTTAGTCAATGCTCCATTCGAGGTTCCGTTGGTCGCAAGATTCTGTCGAGGGGGAATGAAGCATTCTGCGGAATCTTCAGTCGCGCTCGAGACCAGTAGATCGACAGTGTGTTGTAGAGTAGATGTAACGTCAATCTGTGTCCATTGTTCTTCTTCAACCGCTTTGGCCGATTTTGTAAGTCGAGCGCCATGGTAAGCGATTAGGAATGTCCGAGCCTGCTAATCAGCCCTACTCTATCTGGACTTTGAGGTCCACCTACTTGTGAAGCTGTGACACCCCTCAGCGAGACAATCATCCTCTTGGCAAGTGTTTCCGTAGCGACTACAAAGTCCCAATTCTCCTTGAAGATCTCAACAAACTCGGTGATCGATAATGCGGCGTGTTGATCAGCCCGCACTCCTAGGATCTTGGCGGCACGTGCATTGGCCAGCTCGCAAGCCGAGGCAAGGATATCTGACAGATCCAGCTTTGGTATTGCCGTTCTGCTGGAATCCGTTTGCGAAGTTGAGAGTGTGAGGACTGGAAGAGTACTAGCAGGATGAGCTTCTGACACTGAGGGGGAACTTTACTTACTGATCACGTTCGAGCATCTGCGAGAGAGCGCTACCTATACGCTCGACCAGGTGCAAACGGCTTAACAGCGTAGTGTACATCTCAGTGGCTAGTAGCAGATATCGAGAATGATCCATGGATCTCAAAGATTGGGCAAGATTCATTCTGTCATCATCAGCGCAAATCCCTTTGGAAGACTTACCCTCTCGGCTCCGACTCTTTACTATCATCTTCATCCAGCTCGGCAGGGGCAACAGGTAGGTGCTATCGATGTCAGTGATTTGAAAGAGACTACTTGGAGAACTGTACTCACCCGCCTGGATCCTTCGCGTATACTGACGGTCACAGCTTCCCGCCATATCGATTGTAGCCTGTCCGCGCACCCACACCTCGTCAAACCCGTGAGCATTGGTTTCACTGAGCTCTTGAATCGCTCCTCGTCAAAGGCATCCGAATCCTCCACTCGAGACAGGATCGAGGATAGGAGAGATGAAAGGGCAGTCTCGAGTTGGCTTGCTACCGAAGTAGTCATGGTCGTGAACTGTTCGGGTAAGGCTGAGAGCACCGATAGGCCGGATAACGGTAGAGGTTCCCCATTGGACGATGCCGAGTGCTTTGCCCACCAAGTGACTACATCATCTAGACATCCTAGGGCTCCCGCCCAATCTCCGCCGTCCACCAAACCTTGCGCGACATGCATTGCCTGCTGGACTTCTCCGATCTCCCGCACTCCCGTTCCAACATCTCTCAGGAGTTTCTGCTCCTCATGCTGACCAATGATTTGCAAACCTTTCCTCGCTTGTTTCTCACCGACCTCTTTTAGCGATCCCTGTAAATTGGTTATATGCCCCAAGCACGATGCTGATTCCGAGTGGAGATCTTGCAGATTTGATAACGCAGAGAAGAAGGATGTCGACCGCAGAGTAATTTCGTGGATGAGATGACTTTCGAGAGTGTCAAGATGTGTCGACAGGTCGTCCTGCGTATCCAGAATCGAAGACCAGACGGCTGGTGAGGTAATGTCGAAAGCGGGGTCAAAGAACATCTCGGGTACATTGCTTAAAGGTGGTAGATTCGCTCTCTTCTCCTCGTCTATTGGGTTGATGCTGCCATTCCTTCCGTTCATGGCTGTGGAGGAGGAAGCCTGTGCATTGACGAAACTATCGTACAGAGGAGTGACAGCTTGAAGATACTCGTCGTAGTGACTTGGCGGAGGCGGTCTGGGTAGTGCTGGTGGGTTCCCAATAGGTGGTAGAGGTTTCCGTGACCCTCTCAGCGGGTCCGCCTTCTTTGTAGGGTGATTCAGTACAGTCGAGATAGCTGCTTGTCAGATTCCCCTGTACCCGTTCCAACGTGTACCCACCATTGAAGCCCCTCTTCTCCACTCCATCTTCACTACGAGCGTTCACATCCAGCCTCCAGCTGACCAAATTCAGTCCACTGCCCTCGCGAAGTCTACTAGAATCAAAGCCATATTCGGTAGCTCCCCCATCCAAAAGACTAGCTCCATCCAAGTCCGACTGAAAGGACTCCGAAGGCGGAGGTGAAGCGCTGAGGGCCGGGGTCGCCGCCGAGGATTGAAGAGTCGAGCCTGGTCTTGACATCATGGCTGGTATGTTTAGCGATATGTATACATGATGTGGGTGTAGAAGAGGTGGAAAGTATCAGATGAATAGGTTCCAGTAAGTCTGCCCGGGGAAACGTCGGCACGTCGCGTCCTCCAGCTTGGCATTGTGTCTCTTTCGGTTGCTTTGAGTGGGGTATACTATGTATGCATGGCTTATAAGAGGACCGGGGAGCTGAACGAGAATTACGAGAAGGAAACAACTTTGATCATGAAGAACATCGCATTTGTAGCGAAACTCAGCTATAATCGTGGAGAAAGCTGACAAGGATTGACGATCCCGTCATCAACGATCTTTATCTTCTATTCGCCATCCACGATCTGCCGTTTCCTCGAACCGATCCGAAGCTTCAATAATGTCCAATACTTCGACAGATCGGCAGCCTCTCCTACCGACACATGTCAACCACCACAGCTCCTCACGGCTCGCACGACCCAAGATCTCCTTTCCCTCCTCCTCCACCTCTGCCTTGGCCTCGAACGACGACAGATCGGCAGTACAAACACGTAAATGGACACGCACAGATCGGGTACAGATAGAAGGAGGGGAGCGTCAAGGGGTTCCGAAGCTTAGCAGGGAATGCTTATGGAGGTGAAGCACAATAATCGATGTAGCCTGATTGAGCTGACTGGATAGCGAAATCAAGTGTTATGGATCGTACATTCTCCCAGTACTCGCTGTATTTGGGGTGTTGGTGATTGGAGTGAGCCTTGGAGTAGTCGGCTGGAAGAGAGGCTGGTTCTCATAGGGAGCGGGGAGGAGTTAGGCAGGGATACGGCGAGCTTCAAGGACACGGTTGATGGACAACAGGACCACCGCCAACAGCATCATTCCCGGTCGGTCGGATCACACAACCTCTAGGTCGGTCAATCTACCGGCGACTTTACCTCATCGATACCATCGATCCATAAATCGGGTTGCGGGCTGAGGAATCATATCATATTATACAAATATAGTACACATCTAATAGGACAGCCTGTAGTCGACTAGTATATCTATGTTATCTATAAGTACAACAAGGAATCAATGTTCGAAGACACATACAGACATACTATCTACGATCGATCATCCCTTATCCTCCCGCCAAGTAGGTTTCTTAGCCATCATGGCATCCTCTGTCATCGTCAAAGCCCTTCCTACCTTCTCTGCTTTAAGCTGAAGAGTGGTCGGGAAATCCATATCGAAGCTAGGTCGTAAGTGTAATCTAATATCGAAGCGGTGAGCCTACGGAAAGATTTGTTTCGGGATGAATGTGCTCATGGTCGCTGAGCAACTGATCTTCAACCTTCTAACCTCGTTCGCGTCAACGCATAAAGCCGATACGGCCTCATGGCCCAGTTCCTCATGCCAGAGCTTCACCAGTTCGCGCATGTTTGCCACTCTGGCCGAGTTGCCCGGTCGAGCTGCTCTCCTTTTGACAGGTGACTGGTTATTGACAGTTCGACTTCCGCCAGGAAGCTCGTGACCTTGCATACTTAGGCAGTAGAGTTCCTTGATGGTATGATTTTTCGAGATCATGTCTACCCTGAGTTTATCCCAAATCTTGACACAGCTCGCGACATGGGCGGTGAGGTGATCAAGCTGTTCTTGAAAGACGGGTGCGTATTTGCCGTACAATGTGACCTGCTGCGTTTTGGCTTTGTATAATGCCGCCAGGTCATCGTAATCCGCACGGTTCTGGTCCTCTTTGGGTACTTCTTTCGGGAAATTCCCCATGATGATCTTGGCCTTCTCGATATTGGCATACATGAGCTCGTCCATCTGCCATTAGCCTCGCGGTGGGTTTTCACTCACGATGAAGCTCCCCAAGCGTCTGTGTCGTGCGAGAAGTGTTTCACCCTCATCGACCTCGCCTTTCTTGTGCGCCCGCCAAGCAAGCTTGCCCATGTATTTCCCCCGATCGTCTTGCAGGACCTCCGCCTTGACTCGTAGACCACTTTTACGGGCATCTAAAACCATCGAAAACCTTACATCAGCCGAATCAATGCAAACAAGCACTCCACTCAAACCCACATTCTCGCTAGTCTGATCGTCTCATGGTGGTGATGTCCTTTGGTGAAGACTGAATTATCATGCATCACCGAATCTGACGGGTCAGTACATCTACTTCAATTAGGATGACCACTTACATTGCCCTGCTAGCTTGTCGTCCAACACAGCTCCAAGCAGGAATGTCTGGTAGTTTCTGATCTTGGCTTCCTCGCCTGATCCAGCTAGTCCCTCAAGGAATTGATCACCTTTCAGCAACTCCTTCTCAAAATTGGCCTCCTCAAATCCAGCCGGGATGTTGGCGATGACGGCGTCGGCCTCTACGAATGGTTGCACCAAGGACTGGTCGAAGATTATGGTCGCCGTGTCTCCATCGTAATCACCACCAGCAAGAAAACTCGCTGGAGATTGACGACAAGCGATAGCTGACGCCGACATGACAATGCAGTCTGTCAGATGCCTGAGGTCCGGACGATAGACGGCGATGAACCTCTGAATGTCGCTTGGCAATTTACACGGCGATCGAAAGGCCAGAACGGGGCCAGTCAGATGGGAAAGTGGACAGCCTGTAATCGGATCGATCGGGCCTTCTCCGGAAAAAGCGACGAAAATCTCCTTCGGTTGCAGAACCCCAAGGGAATCGGGCACTATGAAGGCCGACATCGATTGGGTGATCGGGATCCGGAAGTCTCGGGTAAGGCTCAAGGTTTGCTGTTCAACGTGTCGATGCAAGAGGCTGCAGGCGTAAGCGGATATCCGGGGGTCGAAGCCCGCATCAACCACCATCATGGCACTATAACTCAGCTGACACCTTCACATTCAGAGCACATTGGCTTACCGCTCTGCCACCTGGGCTGGCTGACCACTCTGATCATCCTCGTCGTCGTGCTCGCAATCATTGAGGATAGGCTTGTCTGATTCGTCGTGTATCAAGCCGGAGACACGAAGTGAAAGCGCCTTCTTCCCGCATGATTTCTTCTTTCGCTCTACGCCTACTCCACCGGTCCGATAGAATGCGGCCGCCAGGCGTTGTCTGACCTCGCTCTCTGTCTCTGTACCTGACGGGCTTGGGTTAAACTGTGTACGCAGATCTTCGAGAACGATTTCGGCCTTCTCGAGAAGAATCTTTTGGGGGACTTTTCTGGAGCTCAACGCGATGATTGCTTCGGACGGAAGGGTTGCCGATGTTTTCAGCACGTTATGCCCGCATCGAACGACCTCAAGGATGTTACGTGACGTGTTACCGCTCCTAGTCAGAGACTTCACCATGGACTTCCGAAGGATCACCTGTGTACCGGGGTACATTGCCTCTCGCTCGGGGGACATCAACACCAACAAGCCTTTCGCACCCATCAACCTCATCTGGACCACACATGGTCGACCATGCGATGAGGGTAAGCGTACACCGATTTGACGAGCAACGGCCTCAGTCATCAGTCCACAGCCATCGGTCAAAGTCTGTTCTGTCGACGCTGGACCGCTCAGACCGGCCACGACTATGTCATCGATAACTTGAACATCCGAAGGCTCGAGGCGAAGTGCTGGATAGCTGTCGGACAAGAGTAGTTGCGGTCGGGATGCCCATTTCGCCATCGCTTGGCCTGGCTTCATCGTGAGATCGTTTGATAATGCGAGTTGATCGATGAAACTGGGCATCTTTGGGTCGAGGCGTTCGATACCGAGCGGCAAGGTCACTCCCGATATAGCCTCATCGACTTCGATAGCGACAAGGGAGCTTTTGTCAGTAGCTGCTGACCATCCTCGGAAAACCCTGCCAGCCAGCACGAATCGTCTTCCATGAAAGAGGTCGAACATATCTTTGCGAGCTTGGGGCTTGCTGATGTCGGCAAATTTGAATTGCAAGATCCGGCGAGACCCGTATTGTCGGGCGAGGTGAAATGATTTGCCGGTCATTGAAGGAGGGCGCAGTTCCATGGAGAATGGCAACACCGCAGGTGACTCTATCGTGGTTTGGCGAAATAATTCGATAGCTGCGGTTTGCTGCGGACCCGCCACACTTGAGCCTTTCGTCGATTTCTCGATTGGCCGAACGTATATCGTATATGTCAACTTACCGCCGTACTTCCGGTCAGGATCGTCAGAGTAGCTGTTCTTGCCATCTTGAAGTCGAATAGATTTCTCTTCTGCGTCCGCCTCGGTGCTCATTCGCCTAAGTCCATCACTGGTTGCGACAGGTTGCTTCCTCAGGATATCGGAGATCTCTTTCTCCCGACGTTTAAGGTCCGCTATACTTAGGCGGTATCCCGGCTGATCTTTCGTCCTAAAGTCGACCCTCTTCGCTCCGGCCTGCATCACCAAATCGATTTTGGGCAAGGCATCGACCACATTGCCCTTCAGGACGCCCAGATCCGATTTGTGTAAATCGCTCCATTGGACCTTGCACTGTTTGGCCATGCGCATCTCGAGTTCCCACTGGACGTGAAATTTGATGTCGCACTGCCAGAAGAAATGTTGATACGGGCTGATGGGGAGGACCAGTACAGTCTGTTCCTCGTCTGGGCGAGCGGGCACCGGTTCCCAGGCGCCATCATCGAGACTTGTCACGACAGCTAGCTCCTGCATTTTATCGGTGCTTATGGACGGCGATACGAGCTCCATAGGGTCATGACTTTCCCCTAGATCCGAGGGTATCGACTGCCAATCGTCATTCTCGTAGATATCGTTGATGTCGATTACCTCGTCAAGGTCGTCATCGAAATCACGTAGCTCGGTCGGAGTGTGAGGTCTAGCCATACTATTTGTAGTCGTAGACCTGAACGGAACGACCATGGACGGCTTAGGCGTAGACGACGGCGAAGTTGCATTGTAGGATTGCGAAAAGTCGAAATTTGGAAAAGTCGGCAGTGGACTGAAGCTCATCTTAGCGACGCTACTAGATCGGCTGGAGGCTGATCCGAACATTTGGGAAGTCGTGCAGCGAGATGGGGCCGGCGAGGGAATTGGAGAGGGAGTGACAACACAACGAAGCCTCTTGTGGTCCTTGATGGAATCGGTAGTGTTGCTCGCTCGTTTCGAAGGACTTGTCGGAGTCGATGTCAGCGTATATGGTTTCTGAGCCGGCGTAGGGGACGGAGGACATGCTTGCCGCCAATATAGTTCGTCTGCCGTGTCAGTTTGGCTCGACTCAGGTGACGTACCATCAGATTCGTCGTCGCTCTCGACTTCCGCATGACGAATTTCCCACTCCCTCTGCGCTTTACGCTGACCGGCTTCCGTGTATAAGTACCACTTTCTATCGTCTATCGACAAGTCTTGTACAGCCTGCCTGGCTTCACTCAGAGCTTTTATGATCATACGCTCGAACTTCATTTGAGGATGGATCTCTCGTTGCAGTCGAGACCGGCTTCGAAATGTGACACCTTATCTGGAATCCTCCACGAGTTTCGCCTCTTGGTTCTCTCTTTCATAAGTCACCCAATCGTCGACGAGCTTAAGAAAGAAATCCGGATAGTCGTTCACCAGGAGGTAAACATGTTGACATATCTTATTGACTGTAATACTCGTCGAAGCGACCTGGGTATAGTCCTTTGGTAGTAATGCAGGAAGCTTGAGAGACGACTCGACTAAGACCGCATACTAGAGTTTCAGTGTAGCTCGCTTTCAAGAAGGCATTTCACCCACTTTGTCGCGCAGATATTTGGGATAATCCTCCTCGTCCATGGCTTGATCTGCTGCCTCAGATCTCGTGTCAAGTCCCAAGGAAGACAAGATCAACAAGAAGGGCGTATTGGCCTATCCATTGACTAAACAACATACAAGCAATCAGTGCATAGGAAGGAAAAGGGTTGTTGATGGTCCGGTCTAGCGGTCAAAGCTCAATACAATTTAGGAATGTGGAGTCCCACCACAAGCTTACTTTGTCAATCAGTCATCTTGACAACTACTGCTACTACACTTGACATCGTGACAGGAATGCCGCTAATAGAAGAGGTACAAGAGGATGAGGCAGGACCATCGATGTCTGGTCCTAGCTTTGGGGTGGTCATGAGGGAGCTGGCAGCGAGACTGGCGCTGCCTGAGGACCTCCTGACGAGTTACATGGGTGGTGACATGCGTGAGTACCATGCGGGGAACTGAGCTGACCAAGGTAGCTGAAGAGGATATGGCCATCTATAGGAGTCGTTCTTCAGGCACTATAGACCAAATTGAGGCGAAATTGCGAGGGAGTGGCTGGGATATGCTGGATTTGGAAGAACAAGGAAACATCATGTACCCTGTTACTCGATTACACGGCGAAGACGATTTCACCTCGGCAGACATGCGCAAACGCATAGACCGTATGTCAGACACTGCAAGGAATAGATCTGATGGCAGGCATATCGCAGCATATTGATCGCTCGGCTATCGCTCTGTATCTGCTGCAGAATCCGATTCGAAAGCTTTTCTCGAATCCGCACCCATCGATAAATCCCGCGAATTCGAGAGCTCTCTCTCGCCCAGCGGGTGGAGCAGACGCCCATTTAGACTTCCACGATACGGCACACCAACCTTTCAAATCTCCTACAGCTTGGGGATGCTGTAACGTACTGTCATGGGCCATTGATCAGCTGTCGGACGACATGCTCGAGCCCAAAATCGGATTGATACTACCACCAACCCTGATGCTTATGGACGATTTTGAACCAGCCTGGAGAGGACGTGGATGTAGTATTCTACAACGGTGGATGGATCGCTTCCCAACGGAGATCATGAAGCGCATGGGGTTGGACCGGCTGCTGCTGGATTCAGCTATACATACATTATCACTCCACGCTAATCCGCCATTACCGCATGTCCTTCCACTGGCGCTCAAGCTTATCTCGAAGACTACAGAAGGCATCAAGCGGGCGGAGAGACTGAGTGAGATCATGGACAAGTCGCTAGTTAGGGGTTGGTCATATGCACCTCCGGGTCTGGAGGGACGACCGGTGCTGATCAATATCGCCCATCAGCTAGATCTGATGTGCGAAGTGATGGGCACTGGGATTGCGAGATGGCTCAAGGTAAGTTTGACGAAATACTCAAGTCGCCTCGCTGATCACACAGTCTATCGTTCCAGCTTTATTAGGCCCCCTTCAGTATACACCCACACCTGCCGTCGAACCGCATCTTTCGGCGAATCTATCAGCCTTAGTAACGGTCCTGAGGACGATCGAGTCAACAGGTCGTATAACAAGATGGAGAGGTCAGATCCTCCATGTCTGCGGCATACTAGCGGTCAATCTGCGCGATCGAGGCTTGGACGAGGAGAACGCAGATACGGCATGGCGATCGCGACTACAAGCTCAGCTCGAAGAAATCTTCTCGCTGCTCGACCAACAGTGCCCGGATGTACGACATGTGAGCACCCTTTCGTACTACAGATCACCTTAGCTCATTGGCAGGATGAGTACTCGGAATTGATCAAGACGGATAAGAGTGTTTTCGGGCCTCTTGTGCCGGCATAAACACGAGACTTCACATTGTATATCATGTATGTCATCCGTCATGCCCAGATCTACGTGTTGTTTGTTATTCTACATCTTCATCCGCAGACTCTTTGTGGTCTTGTACTTCATTCCAATGATCATCAAACAGCTCGCAACAGTCAGACTACCAGCGTAAAACATGGCTGGTCGATATGCCGCAATTCCAGCGGTTGTACCCCCAGTCGCCTGCAGTAGGTATCCAGCGATAGGAGGACCCAATAGATATCCAGCTCCCCATCCCGTTACTAGGAGACCAAAGCCTGAAGCCATGATGGCCGGATCTGTGAGGGATGCGACGGTAGTTGGCATTAGTGAGAAGAATGCACCTGACAGTCGGCTTGACCCGGGACGTACATGAGATTTACTCACCAGCTGATATCCCCGAGACGATGACGAAAATGATCAATGGCGCTAGCGACATGCTCACTGGCCACAAGACCAGGAGAGCGAAACCGTTACTGATCATTGCCAAGATCAAAGCATTGACTGGGCCGATATAATCCGCAAGCTGACCAAAGAGGACTCGTCCGACCGCCGATGATAGATTGAAGCCGGATACCAAAGCGGCTGATGATAAGGTGGATAGGCCAAATTCAGTGCCGTACAATGGCAGGAAGAAAGGAGGGACCATTAACGGGAACGTAGCGATTGCTGAAGCGACAAATATAGTCGCAAATCGTAGATCTTTGAAAAGACGCCTGGATGTCAGCACACTATGGCAGGACTGAGAGAGGAGCCTACCATTCGACTGTGGCTTGACTCTGTCTTCCCGGTCTTTCCTTGATGAACAGAATAGCGGGAATCATACACGCCAATGTCGCCATTCCCAAGATTCGAAGACACCATGCTACTCCAACTTTCTCGATCAGATAACCCAATAGCAAAGCAATGACTCCCCCGCCTAGTCCACCACTAGCAGTGACTATTCCGACTGCCAGACCCTTCTTTCTCACGAACCACTGATTCGGGAGAATGGCTGCGGGCTATACAAATTAGAACAAACCCCTGTCAATCAATGAACGACTCACAAGATAGACCATACTGCCCCCAATTCCGGTTACTACCCCACTTGTGATGAACAGAGCAGCGACATTCTTGACTGCAAAAGATGCCGAGATCATCCCTAAGCCCAACAAGACCGCTCCGGCAAGTAAGACCTTCTTGGCTCCGTACCGTCGGATCAACTTTGAATTGGGAATAGCGAATACCGACAAACATGAGGCGGCCAGTGATCCAACAAATGCTAGGGTGGATGGAGGAGCGAGACCCTCGCGGACCAGCGCAGCTTGGATCACTCCGAATGAGTATGAAGACCCAGAGAAGAAGAACCTGTTTGTCAGCTTACCGCACCTGGTCGCTGATGTGACTGACATTGCTACACTGCAGGCAGCAACTACGACCCATCCATAGCCCCCTTCAGGTGCGACTTCAACAGCACCCTCCGAAGGCTCATCATCAGGCCCTCTCTCTGGACTCGGGGACGCAACACGCGGAGCTTTGTTGTTCGAGTTTAGGTGCGTGGTAGATTGAGCAGGAGTTTGCTCGGAAAAGTTGAAAATCTTGGAAGAGGAGGGAGTAGGACCTGGCGTCCGCAGCTCAATATCCTCATGTTGAATTGTCTGTGTAGCACTCATCGTACCTGCGGATTGTGCAGAGTCACTGGTGCTTTGAAGATGATATAGATAGTCGACTCAAGCATACCCTCACGAGTCGGTCAGTCACTTTTCCAATCAGGCACAGAAAAGGGGAAAGGATCTCGGCAATCCC
>Ga0265798_10004604_pt1 | contig 18928 bp, 15 predicted proteins | sample P3T30metagenome_FD_192430 | JGI IMG/M metagenome (GOLD analysis project Ga0265798, IMG submission 192430) | Plant litter microbial communities from East Loma Ridge, Irvine, California - P3 T30 | ecosystem: Environmental > Terrestrial > Plant litter > Unclassified | place: USA: California... | reverse complement strand
GACTCTGCGATTAAATTTGTTGACGCAACTCCGTCATTGTTTAGGTCTATCCCTGCGTTAAGGGTTGCTTTGGTAAGTTTCCACGTGCCAAAAAGCGAAACCTCGTTATTGTCGTCATCGTTATTACATGATGTAAAAGCAAAAGCAGCCAGCGCTGTAAGTAAAATAATTTTTTTCATAAGCTGATTGGTTTTATGCAAGATACTAAGAACTGCTAAAGGTTGCGTTGCTTTCTCTTTATTCGTTCATTCCCCAGCCATTTAACCCTTGTATAGCGTGATGCGCAGTAAGGTCGAACTGAACCGGAACCACCGACACAAAGCCATTAGCTAAAGCCCACTCATCGGTATCTTCGCCCTTATCCATATTTACAAATTTGCCGGTAAGCCAGTAATAATCGCGGCCCATAGGGTTAGTGCGTTTGTCGAACTTTTCCTGCCACATTGCTTTGGCCTGGCGGCATACTTTGATGCCCTTAAGTTGCTTGTGAGGGAGTTTGGGTATATTAACGTTTAAAATCACACCTTCGGGCAGGCCGTTGGCAAGTACCTCCTCGGTAATTTTTTTAATGAACGGCTTGGCAGGTTCAAAATCAGCATCCCAGTTATAATCCAAAAGTGAAAAACCAATAGCAGGGATACCCTCTATACCGGCCTCTACCGCTGCACTCATGGTACCGCTATAAATAACGTTGATAGAACTGTTAGAGCCATGATTAACACCGCTCACGCAGAGGTCGGGCTTGCGATGTAGTATCTCATTCACAGCAAATTTAACGCAGTCTACGGGTGTGCCGCTACAGCTGTATTCGGTTTCAATATCCGGATCAATATCAATCTTATTTATATAAAGGGTGTTATTTATAGTAATGGCGTGGCCTGTGGCACTTTGCGGACTATCAGGAGCTACTACTACAACATCGCCAAGTTCTTTCATTACGGCAATAAGTGCCCTTATGCCCGGTGCGGTAACGCCATCATCGTTGGTTACCAGTATTAATGGTTTTTTTTTCATAGTTTAGTAAAATCAAAAATAAGAATCGTACTTTTACGTTTGCTAAAATACGCATTTTTGAAGCGCCTTGTAGAAAGATACCCGCAGATGGAATTTTGGCACGCTTTTTAATGTGTAATGTTATACAAGAAGTAAAATGAATGCCTTTTTAAGTTTTATGAAGAGAAATTATAAAATAGTAGCGATTGTTGTCCTGTTGGCCGGCGCGCTGTTTAGCTTTACCCTGATACCGGGCAAGCAGAAAGAAAACGATCCTGAAAAAGACCAGCTTTTAATTGAGCTGATAACATTTGTTATAGAAAAAGGCCATTATAGTCCGGCAGCTATCGATGATAGCTTCTCGAAAGGCGTGTACAAAAGCTACTTAGAGAATCTTGACCCGAGTAAAAGGTTTTTTACCCAGGCCGATATAGATGAATTTGCAAAATACGAGACCCAGCTGGACGAGCAAATTAACAAGCGCGACCTGTCTTTCTTTGACCTTACCTATAACAGGTTGGTTATGAGGATTAAGGAGAGCGAAGGTTTTTATAAAGATATCCTTGCCAAACCGTTTGACTTTACAAAAGACGAACAGTTTAATGTAGATTATGAGCACCAGCCATATGCTAAAAATGATGCTGAGCTAAGGACACGTTGGGAAAAACAACTTAAACTGTCGGTGCTTTCTACAGTTACCGATAAGCAGAAACTTCAGGATACACCTGCGGATAAGCTTAAAGCGGACGAAAAAGTGCCTGACACAACGCCTAAGATAGACGATAAAAAAGCTGACGGTACTAAAAAATCGTTTGCCGAACTTGAAAAAGAGGCTCGCGAGAGCACGCTTAAATCGTTAGATGAATATTTTGATTTTGTAGAAGAACTAAAACGTGAAGAGTGGTTTAGCATTTACCTTAACGCTATTGCTGAACGTTTTGATCCGCACACTTTCTACTTTGCACCGGATGATAAAGAGAAATTTGATACCAGCATGAGGGGTTCCCTTGAAGGTATTGGTGCAAGGCTACAAAAGAAAAGCGACTTTGTAGAGATATCAGAACTTATACCTGGCGGACCTGCCTGGAGGGGTAAAGACCTTGAGCAGGGCGACCTTATCATGAAGGTTGCACAAGGCAAAGAAAATCCCGTAGATATTGCAGGTATGAGGCTTGATGACGTGGTTAAAAAGATTAAAGGCCCTAAAGGTACAGAGGTGAGGCTTACCGTTAAAAAAGTTGACGGTTCTATAAAAGTGATCCCTATTGTAAGGGAAGTGGTTGAGATTGAAGAGACCTATGCAAAATCCAGCATTGTTAAAAAAGACGGGAAGCTGTACGGTATCATCAACCTGCCTAAGTTTTATATCGACTTTGAAAACAAAGACAGCCGCGATGCTGCGAAAGATGTAGCTGCAGAAGTTGAAAGACTTAAAAAACAAGGTGTTGAAGGCCTTGTAATAGATCTTCGTGATAATGGCGGAGGCTCATTAAAAACTGTTGTAGATATTACTGGTTTGTTTATAGATAAAGGCCCTGTGGTACAGGTGCGCAGCCGTGCTGCCGATGGCAGCGCAGGTGGTACTACCGAAGTGCTTAGCGATAACGATCCTAAAGTACAGTGGGATGGCCCGCTTGTAGTTATGGTAAATAATTTCTCAGCTTCGGCATCAGAGATATTTGCAGCTGCAATTCAGGATTACCACCGTGGTGTTATTATAGGTAGCAAGCATACTTATGGTAAGGGAACGGTTCAGAATATAATCGACCTTAACAAATTTGTACGCGGTAATAACTTTGGCGACCTTGGTGCCCTTAAAACTACTACCCAGAAGTTTTACAGGATAAACGGTGGTTCTACTCAAAGAGAAGGTGTTACCAGCGATATAAACATGCCGGACAAATATTCTTATATTGATATGGGTGAGCGCGATATTGACAATGCCTTGCCTTATGATAAGATAGCTGCCGCAGAGTACAAGCCTTTTAAAGCAAACTTTGCATCGGTAGTAGAGAAAAGTAAAAAACGTATGGCTACAAACCCTCAGTTTAAACTGATGGATGAGAATGCCCACTGGATATTCGATAAGAAAGACGATAACACATTTAACCTTAACATTGAGAAGTTTAAGGCGGAGTTAGCTAAGACCGAAGAGATAGCTAAAAAATTCAAGGCGCTTAACAGCTACAAGAACAACCTTAAATTTGAAGCGCTTCCGTACGAGCAGGAAATATTTAAAAAAGATCCTGCCCTTGCCGAGAAAAAAGAGAGATGGTACGAAAGCTTATCTAAAGATATTTATGTAGAAGAAGCACTTAACGTGCTGGACGATATGCAACCGACGGCAGCTAAATCAGCAGCCAGCATAAATAAAAAAGATAAACTGGTTAAAACAAGATAATATAGCGAATGGCTCAAACCGGTAGATCGCTTACAGGCTTAGCGCTCCAAAAGTTCAGAAAGAATTTTTGGGGCGTTTTAAGTTTAGGGCTTATTGTTGTATTGGCACTCATAGCCATTTTTGCCTATGTATTGGCACCGGAGAAATCGCAGAACGCCAATTGGGGCGACCTTGCCATACATAGCAAGTCCCCGGGTTTTACGGTAACCATGTTGCATTTTCCACAGCCTGAGGAGGCAGAGTTTAAATTCGGATATTACTTTACTGGCAATCCCAATCCCGAAGTTAAAATTCCCATCTTAAAATACAGCATTAAAGGCGATAGTATTACGTATTACGAATATACCGATGAGCCGAGCCTTGCGGTAAGTAAAACGATTCCGCTATCGGAGTTTAAGGCGGATGCCGTAACGGTTGAAAAAGAATACCTAAAACAGCATAAATTTATATTGGGCACCGATAGCCAGGGCCGCGATTTACTAAGCCGACTGATAGTCGGTTCACGTGTTTCTATTGCCATTGGTTTTGTGGCGGTGTTTATAAGCCTGGTTGTGGGAATATTTTTTGGGGCCATTGCCGGTTATTATGGTGGTAAAGTTGATGCTTTTGTAATGTGGCTGGTTAATATCATTTGGAGTATACCTACGTTGCTGTTGGTTATAGCCATCACCTTGGCGCTTGGTAAGGGCTTCTGGCAGGTTTTTGTGGCCGTGGGGCTTACCATGTGGGTAGAAGTTGCCCGCGTGGTTAGAGGGCAGGTGATGAGCATAAAGCAAATGCAGTTTGTAACTGCAGCCCGTGCTTTGGGCTACAGCAACAGGCGCATTATCTTTAACCATATATTGCCCAACAGCATGGCGCCGGTTATTGTAATATCGGCAGCTAATTTTGCATCGGCTATATTGGTAGAAAGTGGCCTAAGCTTTTTAGGGCTTGGTGCGCAGCCGCCTGTACCCAGCTGGGGCGGCATGATAAAAGACCACTACAACTATATAATCCTCGGTAAGCCGTACCTTGCACTCGCACCGGGTATTGCCATGCTCTTATTGGTGCTTGCCTTTATGATGGCGGGTAATGCTTTAAGGGATGCGCTGGATGTTAAGAGCGAGTAAAAGCAGATGTAATTCTATGTCATGTGGCTTAAGACTCAAACAAATTAGAATGAAAATGAGTATTGTTTCACTTTCAGAATCGTTATACCAAACCATTTTCTTTTTATTAATATCTATGTCGGCTTTTTCCCAGAAAGTTGATAGTGATGTACAGATAAAAAACATGGAGATAGCTATAAAACAGTTCCTTATTGAAAAAGGCGAAATTAATGATGAAAACAAATTAGGTATTGGAGTATATGATGTTACGCACAGAAGTGAGCTGGGGAAAGAAAAGATAGGTATATACCTTATAAGAGCTGTATATAGAACGGATGGGAATGATTATATTTTATTGAAAGATGATCAGGATTTGGAGTTCTTTGAGTTTAAAGATCTTAGATTAATCTTACGAAAAGCCATGGCTTTACTCAAAGATGAATCGGACGACGAGCTATTCATATATATTAACAGTATATCTGAATACTATGAAGGAAGTTACCTTTTTATTAAAAATGGTAGAGGTCATAAAATTAAAATGAAAACGAATTAAGTTTAGTTTGTAATGTAAACAGAATAAAATCAAAAATGACAGAATACCAAATTGAGGCCTGGAAAAAGGAGATTTACAATACGCTTGCGGCTATTGCCGATATAGAAAGCCAGAAGTTGCAGTGGGTTGGTTCTGCTTTGTCAGGTAATAAAATATTAAACCGGCTTTTTGACTTAGAGTTTGAAATGTTGATTTCCTATTTAATAGAGAATGAGGAGGGAAGCAGGGAATTGCTTTCTAACATGATCAAGATGGAAAGGGTGCTTCATGAGTATGCTAAAGCGAACATATCGGATGACAAATTATTGGCCGACCCTAACTGGCATTTGATAACCAAAAAAGCTGCCGAGATCATATTATTGTGGGATAGGGATATGGAGGAGTAGTCTTTAATATTGGTAAGCAGCCTCTCAATCTTACCTGTACCTATTATTTAGCCCTTTGCCTTCTAATATCATAGGTTTTATCTTTTCAAAACGTGCCAATTTGGTTTTATCCTGTTTAGCTTCGGCTATGTATTCGCAAAATTCTTTTTGCTTATAGGGTGAGAAGTTTGCAAAAGCCTCGGCAAGCTTGCTATCCTTGTCCAATTGCTGCTGAAGATATTCCGGTATAACAGTTTCTTTCTTTTGCGGTTTAATGCCGAGCCCGGCTTTTTCTATTGCTATAGCTTCGTTAATATAAGCAGATACCAACTTTTCGTTAACTTCACCTACATTGGTAAACCGCCACTGCCTTAATGACTTGGTATTGCCTTCGTTTGCATTAACCAACACTCCGGCTTCATCTTTTAAGAATACACCTTTAAAGAACCAAATGGTAAAAAAGTTTTTAAAGCCGCCTATTCCTATAACGTTCTTATTATTATAAGTATAAACAATACCGCCCCATTTGGTAGTTTGTACCAATTGGGAGCGGTCAATAATGTTTTGTAAAACTTCCAGTTCTGCAGTCCATTGGTTGTTCTTATCCCAAACTTTTTTAGGAGTTTCCAAGTCTTATTTTTTTTCTTTGGCAGTTAGCTCGGCAATGCGCACAATAACGTCGGCAGCCTTCTTCATGCTCTCTACAGGCACATACTCATACTTACCATGAAAGTTATGCCCACCCGCAAAAATGTTGGGGCACGGTAAGCCCATGTAGCTTAGCTGGCAGCCATCGGTACCGCCGCGAATAGGTTTGATGATTGGTTTAATACCCAGGTCTTTCATTGCTTTTTCGGCAATATCTACAATATGAAATACAGGTGTAACCTTTTCTTTCATGTTGTAGTACTGGTCTTTAACTTCGGCAATAGCAATGTCGCCGCCAAACTGCTTTTTATATTTGCGGTTTATCTTATCGGTAATTTTTTTGATAAGCTTTTTACGCTTCTTAAACTTCTTAGCATCATGGTCGCGGATAATAAGCTGTACAACACTCTCCTCTATACTTCCGGTAATGCCCGTAACGTGAAAGAACCCGTCATAACCGGATGTTTGCTCCGGTACTTCGTTTTTGGGCAACGACGTTATAAACTTGTTAGCAATAAGCATAGAGTTTATCATTTTACCTTTTGCATAGCCCGGGTGAACGCTCTTACCTTTAAAGGTAATTTTAGCTCCTGCGGCGTTAAAGTTTTCATATTCAAGTTCGCCTATTTGGCTGCCATCCATGGTGTATGCCCAGTCGGCACCAAATTTAGCAACGTCAAATTTGTGTGCGCCGCGGCCTATCTCCTCATCGGGTGTAAACCCTACGCGAATTTTACCATGCTTAATTTCCGGGTGCTGAACCAAATATTCCATAGCGGTAACAATCTCTGTAATACCGGCTTTGTCATCTGCGCCAAGCAGGGTGGTGCCATCAGTTGTAATAATGGTTTGCCCTTTATATTGTAATAAGTCTTTAAAATATTTAGGAGATAGCACAATGTTTTGTTCGGCATTTAATATAATATCGCCTCCATCGTAGTTTTCAACAATTTGGGGCTTTACATTAGCACCGGTAAAATCGGGCGTGGTGTCAAAATGCGATACAAAACCAATTACAGGTACATCATGCTCTACATTACTTGGCAGGGTAGCCATAATGTAAGCATTCTCATCTATAGTAACCTCTTCAAGGCCTATAGCTTTAAGTTCATCTACAAGTTTATTGGCAAGGTCCCATTGTTTTGCAGTGCTGGGGGTAGTATCAGAGTTTGGGTCGCTTTCGGTATCTACGGTAACGTAGCTTATAAAACGGTCTATTATGTGCTGCATTTTAATTTTTTTGAATTTGTAGCACAAATTTACGATTTATTTACATTTTTATAGCGCGATTATTCCTGAATGTGGAGTGGAAGACGTATGGTAAATGCAGCGCCTTGCCCGGGAACCGAGTGTGCCGTAATGGTACCGTGGTGCTGTTCTACTATCTTTTTACAGATGCTAAGCCCTATACCCGTGCCACTAAACTCTGATTTGCCATGAAGCCTTTGGAACAGTTTAAACATTTGTTCCTTATACTGTTCATCAAAACCAATACCGTTATCGCTAAATATTATTTCGGCCATTGGAATGCCCTCATCGTTGTTGATGGTAGTGGCAGTTATAGTTATTAAAGGCTGGCCGGTATTGTACTTAAGCGAATTGCTTATCAGGTTAGAGAACAGCTGGTGCATTTGCAACGCGTTAGCGTTAATAGTTGGCAGCACATCGCTATTAATAACCGCATTTTTTTCGGCAATAGTAAGCTCGTAATCTGTTTTTACGTTTGCCAGTATTTTGTTTAAGTTAACTTCGGCAAGTTTGGCTTCGGCATTAAGGCGGCTATACGTAAGAACATCCTGTATGAGGTTAGACATCCTGGCAGCAGAATTGCTAATTTTTGACATGTAATTTTTAGCCGAGGCCGCATCCATATCCCTGTTTGTAATAATGCTCAGGAAAGTTTGGATTTTTCGCAACGGCTCCTGCAAATCGTGGCTTGCAATGTAGTTAAACGACTCCAACTCTTTGTTAGATTTTTCTAATTCCAGATTTTTTTGCTCCAAAAGTGCATTAACTGTATTTAGTTTAATAGTACGCTCCTTAACCTGCTCCTCAAGCAACTGGCTAAAGGCCTCGCGCTCTTTCTCGGCTTTTTTGCGAAGAGTAACATCATTAAAAATAACTGCTATTTTATTGTCTTTTTGTTTGGTAAGCGGAAATGCCGATACCTCATACCAGCCGTCTATTAATACTGCTTCCTGCTCAAAATAGAGCGGTTGCATAGTTTTGGCTATACCTCCGTAAAGGTCAAACCAGTGTTGCTCGTGCAGCGGGTTCATATCCTTAATGCTCCTGCCACGTGCATCTTTAAGGCCGGTTTGCTTTTCAAAAGCCGGATTGTAGTCTAAAAATATATAATCGTAAGGATGTTCATTATCATCAAAAAGCATCTCGATAATGCAAAAACCCTGGTCTATCGAATTGAATAGCGAGAGGTATTTTTCTTCTGCCTTTTTAGTAATGGCGGCATTTATATCTTCTTCGGCAAGGCGCCTGTCTGTTATGTCTTCCCAAACCCTAACAAGAAACTCTCCAACTTTAGAGTCGGATACGCTGTACCATCGTGATGTACCGTTAACGTCTTTTGTATAACGCTCCCACTTTTGATTCAGGCCTGTTTCCATAACTTCAATCATAGTCTGGAGTTGGTCGCGCTGCTCCGGCCTTACCTCTGTAAAACGTTTGCCTGTAACGTTATGCCCATCAAAAAAATCTATGCTTGCGCGGCTTAACAGGCTAAACTCAAAGTCAGTTATAATGTTGTTTTCATTGCGCACCGCCGTAAAAACAATAACACGGTTATTGGGCGCATCAAATGCAGCCTTCATTAACTGTAAGGTCTTGTTTTCTTCAGGAATAGTGATATGCCCTGTGGAGGTATTCATTTTTTATAGCAATAGTAGGATGATGTTCTTCAAATATAATAATAATCAAATGTATACAAGCAGGGTTAGTTTTTTTTTAAGATTTTTATCACCTATTTGCATAGTTTCGCTACTATTAAAATAAGGAAGGCGGCGGCGCAACCCACACTAAACTATTTTTTATTCAGGTTTATTTTATAGGTTTTGGCTGTAGCCGAATCGGCAGAAGCATTGTTTACCGGAGCCGATGGCGGTGGTGGGGGAGGCGGCACCGTAGCGAATACATCGCTTATGCCCATTGCAGTGCTGGCAGGTTCCCATTGTACCATACCTTGCTTCCACACAAAATGATCTTGTGTAAATTGTCCGCTCTGTGCGAAATCCAGTAATTGTGCTAAGGTATACGGACCCGATTGCTGCCCGTTTAAGGCGATATGCCAGCTTACCGATGGTGGCGGTGGCGGGCTGTTGGTTATACTACCCATCATGCCGCCCATTTGGTTACCCATAACGCTGCCCACCTGCATACCCGTCATAATACCTAACGGATTTAAGCCGCCGCCGCCCAAGTTTATATTACCCATAGCCCCCAGGTTTTGCGATGCGGTTTTTAAAATATCGGCTTGCAGGTCTACCTGGTGTACTGTGAAGTTTTTGGCTTCCACACCCATTTCAAGGTCTTTGCGCTGTATACGTGCCAGTTCTTCAAGGTTAGTAACTTCTACACCGGTCTTTGCATCAATGTAACGCAATTGCTGGTCGGCCGTAGTTCGTTTTAGCTGCTGGTAATTCGGGTCGGTGTCGTTAAGCTCTATCGTAGCAATATCAACACGCTTTAGGCTGATGCCATAATCCTGCTCCAGTTCCTCTGTAAGTTTAGATTGCACGTAGGCATTAATATCATCAAGCCTGCGCTCCAGTTGCATTACAGGCAGGCCGGTCTCGGCAGGGAGGTTAAGTATAACCGACTTTATTTTGCGCGTAAAGAAATCTTTTATCTGTTCTTCAAAATCAGAAAGTTCAAAATTTACAAGGCGGTACAATTTTATAAAATTGCCGATATCTGTAATAGTAAAGGTAAGCGAACCGCGCACGGCGCATGGCACACCAAGATATGGGAAACGGTTATCAAAAACATCAAAGTACGCTATACCAAATTTTATACGGTTGTTTTGCTGCAGGTTAAAAAAATAAACCTGTGCCATAAATGGCGAATCGCCACCGTAAGCCGCACCTACAATGCTTGTAAGTATGGGTAGGTTAGCCGTTTTAATGGTTTTGTCGGCCGGGCCGGCAATAACATCAAACATGTCGCCATTTTGCTGATTGTAAAACAGTATGGCTGCCTCACCAGCATTTACACGGAGGGTACTGCCGTAACGAATGGCGTTTTCTTTGTGTGATGTATTAGGCTCGCCATTAGGTGACCATTTGTATACAAGATAATCTTTTTTGTCGCAGCTTATCACATCCATAAAGCCGCCTTCGTTACCGCTAAAAAAGTTTAATAAGCTCATTATCTCCTTGATTTTTTACGTTTCTTAGGTTTGTTTTTCTCCTGTTGGTTTTTGTATAACGATTCAGAAACTTCTATTGATGTTATAAGATACTGGCTTTTATAGTAGCTTGCCAGTTCTGCCCTTTCTTTAGCTTTTTCAAATTCGTTTTTTTTGATCAGGTTATTAACTTCTGTTTCAACTACCATATCAATTCTACCTTCTAACTCGTCAGGAATCTTATACACAGTTTTAATAGTTTTTGCAAGATCTAATGCTCTGTTATAATCTCCTGCTTCGGTAAGGCTGTCAACTTCCAGGCACAATATCTCATACAAAAAATTATCTTTATTAGTCCCTTCATCAACATATTTTAAAGAGTTCCTCGCCTGCCCTATGTGTTTCTCCTTAATAAGTCGTTTGGTTCTATCTTCTGCTGATTCAACCGGTTTAGATGGTTTTGGCATTTCCATTTTAGAGAATGCAAACAGGATTCCCACAATTGCTATTATAATAACAATACCCGAAACAGCATCGGCTTTTTGCCTTTTTGCTATAACGGCATCCCTTTCGGCAATACGTTCATTGATGTATTGGTTAACTTTTTGGTCGTTGCCATACCTGGTTTTAAGGTTGCGTACCTGGCTATCGGTGCTGGCAATAATTTTTTCATTTATATAGGAATACCTGTCAAATAGCGCTTCTTTTTTAATTACTTTTTTGTAGATGATGTAAAGGCCGGCAGTTACTACGATCAATATAGCCGAATTAAAGATTTTAGAACTGCCTATTTTAGGTACTGCCTGTAGAGCGCTAACGCTGCTATCAAGGCTTCGCATCATTTCATCAAGGGTTTGAATATCCTCAGTCGATTCGGCATATAAAACATAATCGCATGACGGGCAAACTCGGCTAAGCCCACTCAAAATCTCACCGCAACTGGGGCATTTATTAACCTTTGGCCTGCTGCTTGCATTAAGTTCATACAGCTTGCCATCCAGTATCATATCCAGCTCATCGAGGTCAAAACCCAGGTTTTGCGCCTTTTTTCGCAGTACTTCTCTTTCCTTATCGGTAATGTAGCCATCTACAAGCGCATATTCGACCAGTTTATTTAATTCGGGGTTCATTAAAGGCGTAGGTTTTATGTTTTATTGGTGTTTCAAATTTACACATCCCTATTAAATACGCAAGTTTTTGCAGGGTTAATGTAATAAAAAGATAAAAAAACAGATTAATTTTAATTTTTCTATTTTTGCAGTACGCAACACCACAATTATGTACAAATCGCTCATAAGGCCGTTACTTTTTAAATTCGACCCTGAAAAAATTCACTACTTTACGTTTTCGTCTATTCGCTTTTTAAACAACATACCGGGCATGCCGGGTATATTAAAAGGAATATATAACGTAAACGATGCGAGGCTTGAGCGTGAGGTGTTTGGGCTAAAATTTAAAAACCCTGTAGGCCTTGCTGCCGGTTTAGATAAAGATGCTAAATTGTATAAGCAACTTTCGGGCTTAGGCTTTGGTTTTATTGAGATTGGTACCCTAACCCCCAAAGCGCAGGAAGGCAACCCTAAGAAAAGGCTTTTCCGCCTGCGTGAGGATAGTGCGCTTATTAACCGTATGGGCTTTAATAATGGTGGTGTGCAGGAGGCGGTAGAGCGCCTTAAAACCAACCCAAAAGGGCAGGGGCATGTACTTATAGGCGGTAATATAGGCAAGAACAAGCTAACGCCAAACGAAGATGCCGTAAGCGATTACGAAATTTGCTTTGATGCCCTGTATGATTATGTAGATTACTTTGTGGTAAACGTAAGTTCGCCCAATACACCTAACCTGCGTGAGCTTCAGGACAAAGAACCATTAACGAGGTTGTTGCAAACCTTGCAGGATAAAAATGCTGCCAGGCCTAAGCAAAAACCAATACTTCTTAAAATTGCACCGGACTTAACTAATGAGCAGTTATTAGACATTATCGATATTATAAAAACTACAGGTATTGCCGGTGTAATTGCTACCAACACTACAATATCGCGCGACGGACTGGTTTCTGAAAACAAAACTGAAACAGGTGGTCTTAGCGGCAAACCATTGGCCAAACGCAGTACCGAGGTGATACGTTTTCTTTCAGAAAAAAGTAATAAAGCGTTCCCTATTATTGGGGTGGGAGGCATACACAGTGCCGATGACGCAATTGAGAAATTGGAAGCCGGCGCAAGCCTGATACAGTTATATACCGGTTTTATTTATGAGGGCCCGGCGCTTATCAAGGCGATTAACAAGAGGATATTAGCATCTAAGTAACTAAGAAACTAAGCCCCGCTGCAACTAAGGTTATGGAAAAGATAAAAATTATAGAATGCCCCCGTGATGCCATGCAAGGCATTAAGGCATTTATACCTACCGAGCGTAAAATTGCCTACATACAGTCGTTACTGCGTGTGGGTTTTGATACTATAGATGTAGGCAGTTTTGTATCGCCAAAGGCCATACCACAAATGCAGGACTCGGCAGCCGTGCTTGCCGGGTTAGAACTTAGTACTACCAAAAGCAAATTACTGGCCATTATAGCCAACACCCAGGGTGCTGAAGCTGCGGCAAAGCAGCCTGCCATACAATATTTAGGCTATCCGTTCTCTATATCCGAGAATTTCCAGATGCGTAATACCCACAAAACCATTGCGCAGTCGTTGGTTACGTTGCAGGAAATTTTAGACATTGCACATACCGCCGATAAAGAGGTGGTGGCGTATCTTTCTATGGGGTTTGGTAATCCGTATGGCGACCCGTGGAATGTGGATATAGTAGGAGAGTGGGCCCAAAAGCTGGCCGATATGGGCGTTAAGATCCTGTCGTTATCCGATACCGTTGGATCATCTACACCGGATGTTATAGAATATCTTTTCTCTAATCTGATACCTAAATTCCCCAATGTGGAATTTGGTGCGCACCTTCATACAACTCCTGACCGTTGGTTCGAAAAAATTGATGCTGCCTACAAAGCAGGATGCAAACGTTTTGATGGTGCTATACAGGGGTTTGGTGGCTGCCCTATGGCTAAAGATGATCTTACCGGCAATATGCCAACCGAAAAAATGCTATCGTATTTTACGGCTGCTAAAGCAGACAGCGGACTAAATTCGCTTAGTTTTGAGAGTGCCTATAATGAAGCTACAAAAGTTTTTGGAGAGTTTCATTAGTATAAATTAAGCCTATATTACCATAGGAATAAATTATATAAGAACATTTTAATGTTGCGTTAAAAAGCACTATATTTGCATGCAATTTAACTACAAATTGCAACATGAAAGCACACGAAGCTAAAATCATCGGCGAGGGCCTTACCTACGATGATGTTCTACTTGTTCCCAACTACTCTGAAGTTTTACCACGCGAAGTAAGTATACAGTCTAAATTTTCAAGAAACATTACCCTTAACGTTCCTATTGTATCTGCAGCTATGGATACCGTTACCGAAAGCGCTATGGCAATTGCTATGGCCCGCGAAGGTGGTATTGGTGTTCTGCACAAAAACATGAGCATTGAAAAGCAGGCTAATGAGGTTCGTAAAGTAAAAAGGGCAGAGAGCGGAATGATCATTGATCCTGTTACGTTGCCACTTACTGCTAATGTGGGCGATGCTAAAAGCGTTATGAAGGAGTACGGTATTGGCGGTATACCTGTTGTAGATGAAAACGGCACGCTTAAAGGTATTGTTACCAACCGCGACCTTCGTTTTGAGAAAAACTTTACCCGTTCTATACTTGAAGTGATGACTACCGAAAACCTTGTTACCGCCGGAGAAGGCACTACGCTTGAGGTGGCAGAAGGCATCCTTCAGAAAAATAAAATTGAAAAATTACCGGTTGTTGATGCCGCTTATAAGTTAGTAGGCCTTATTACCTTTAGGGATATTACTAAAGTTAACCAGAAGCCTATTGCTAATAAAGATAAATTTGGCCGCCTACGCGTTGCTGCTGCACTTGGTGTTACAGCCGATGCTGTAGAAAGGGCCGAAGCGCTTGTAAATGCGGGTGTAGATGCGGTAATTATAGATACTGCCCACGGCCATACTGCCGGTGTGGTTAAAGTATTAAAAGAGGTGAAGGCTAAATTTCCTGGGCTTGACGTTGTAGTGGGTAACATTGCAACGCCTGAGGCTGCCCTTTACCTTGCCGAAAACGGCGCCGATGCTGTTAAGGTAGGTATTGGCCCGGGTTCTATTTGTACTACGCGTGTTGTGGCAGGTGTAGGCTTCCCGCAATTTAGCGCTGTTTTAGAGGTTGCTGAAGCTCTTAAAGGCACAGGCATACCGGTTATTGCCGATGGCGGTATACGTTACACCGGCGATATCCCTAAAGCCCTTGCAGCAGGTGCGGGCAGTGTAATGCTTGGTTCGTTACTTGCAGGTACTATGGAGTCTCCGGGTGAGACCATTATATTTGAAGGCAGGAAATTTAAATCGTACCGTGGTATGGGATCTGTAGAGGCTATGAAAGAGGGCTCTAAAGACCGTTATTTTCAGGATGTGGAGGATGATGTTAAAAAACTGGTTCCGGAAGGTATTGTTGGCCGTGTGCCTTACAAAGGCGAGCTTTTTGAAAGCATGCTACAGTTTGTTGGTGGCCTTCGTGCCGGTATGGGTTACTGCGGATCTAAAGATATTGAGACGCTACAGGCTACAAGCCGTTTTATACGACTTACATCAAGCGGTATTGCAGAAAGCCACCCGCATGATGTTACTATTACTAAAGAAGCGCCAAACTACTCGAGATAATTTAGTAGTTGCTCCAAAATAAAAATGCCCCATACAATTTGTATGGGGCATTTTCTTTATAAAACTAACTCAACTTGTATTATAAAGCTTTAAACTGATATACGGGCGATGTAGTTGCATTGCCTTGTGCATCGGTAGTTGTAACCTTCCAATAATAGGTGCCTCCGGCTACTACATTAACCGCCGCTGTTTGCGTGGTAAAAGTACCGGCAAGGGTAGTCGGGTTGGTGTTGGTATCAAAGTATACTTTGTGGTTTACAATGTCGTTGTCAACATCTGATGTTTCCCACTCCAGTGTTACCATAGGCCCTGTAACCGAACTGCTCATGGCAGGAGATACAAGGTCGGCCGGGAACGGAGCGTGCTGTGTTACGGCATCACCGGCGTTGTAGAACTTCCACGTTTCGCTGTTAACCGAAGTATTGTTTTTATTAACACTTACATACCATGAATATGGCGTAGCCTTATTTAGCGTAACTGCCATAGATGTATTGGTGGTAGCGTTGTACTGCAATGTACTTTGCGTGTTGAGGTTCTTTACGTAAACAAAATAACCCTCGGCACCCTGTACCGCATTCCACTGAAAAGTAACGTTGCTTTGTGTAGCAGAAGCCGAAACGCCTGTAGTACACTCCGAATTATTTTCGGGGAAAGAAAGCGCCGCTGCATCGGTGTTGCCACCGGTACCGCCACTGCCACTGTCGTCGCTTCCGCAGCCTATAAAGGCAAGCGTAACGATTAAGGCTAATAATATCTTTTTCATTCTTTTACAATTTTAGTGTTAAACGCTGTAGAGCCACTTGTTACCTTCATAATGTAAACACCTGCTGCAAGCGGGGCTACATCTACTGATACTACATCATCAGTAGTGTTGTAATCTTTAGTAACTACAAGTTTACCCAGCAGGTTAAAGATCTCTACATGAACTTTTTCATTTTCGGCAACAGCCATAGCTACATAAACGGTGTTTCCGTTTACAGGGTTAGGGTATACCGAAATAGTTTCATCTAAAACAATACTCTGCCTAAAGGTACCCTGGCAATCGTTCTGGCCTTTAACCTCAATGTTGTTCACACCCGGTTTAAGAGTTAATTCAATAGTGCTTAGGGTGGTAGTAAAGGTGTTTTTGTTAAGCGTCACAGTATAAATTTCATCACCAAACAGGTCTAATGCTACTTTGTTTTTCTCAGGCATCATCCTTGCCAAAGCAGAAATATCTTCCGGCTCGGTTATCGTAAGCTCAAAACACTGCTGGTACGAAGGAGCCTCCGGTAATGTAACACAAAGCTGGTAGGTTCCTGCTGATAGATTACTGAATGTAGTTGCAGTGGTAAAGTTAGCAGTTTGGTTTACACCATTGCCTGTAACCGTACCCACATAATTATGGTTGGCTGTTGCCGATACACTAATAGTACCATTGTTAGCCGTCCTGCACGTTTCTGAAGCTGTAGCAACTGCAAAGTTGCTGCCCGGTAACGTAAATAGTGTACAACCGCTAAAGTCTACCACATCGCCCGCAGGAGTACCCGGACATAAGTCGCTTGCATTTGCAACACCATCGTTATCATCATCAGGGGCCATTAGTGTAAACTTAATCCAGTTAATGTTAAACCCTGATGTCGTTATGTTAGCCCTAAGGTAGTACCTGCCCGCAGGCAATACTGCCTGGCTTGTTGTGGTTGCCCAGGTTTGCCATCCGCCTGTAGGACTTAGGGTAACTGTTTGTACATCCTGCGTTGTATCGTTTATTAATTGTAGTTTAATACCGCCTGTGGCGTTAAGGCCTGCTGTACGGTACTCAATTTTATAATTTCCGGCAGCGGTAATGTTTACAAGGTAATCCAGGTAATCGCCTGCATCGGTATAGCCCAGGTTTTGGCCGCCACCTGCATCTGTAGTAGTTTCGGCAGTTAAACCATTATTGGTATAAAAGCTTTCGGCTTCTATTAATCCGGATATTTGCTGAATGTTACCTACATTGTTTACAACTGACTTATCTGTAAAGGCAGATTGTACCGTAGCATCGGCAGCAACAAGGTTAGTACCTGCATAAGTTAATGTAACAACATCTCCTGCGTTGATAGCAGTAGCAGGGGTAAGGATAATACCGCTTTGGGTAGTGCCCATAGCAGCATTAGTAACTGCAACAGCAGCACCATTTACCTTTAAGCTAAGGTTGCTTTGCGAAAGGTTAATGCCGCTTGCAAGGCCTTTGTTAAACAGCACCTCTACTTTATCGCCAAGAACGTTGGTTGCAGCGTTTACAACTTTAAAATCGGCCTGGTTAGATGGTACAGGGTTTTTGAAATCAAGGTAGTTGAGGTTGAAGTTACCAATCTCAAAAAACACTTTAACCTTATTAGTACCGGCTTTTAAAATAACATCGTTAAGTGTAACCGTACCATAAACGTCATATCCTCCAGTAGATGGAAGCGTAATACTTTCGGAGATCCAGCCGTTCTCATCTTCAAGGTGAAGCTTACCGGCAAGGCCAGCATAGCGGATGTCGATATTATAAGCCATCTCTGTAGCGCTTGGTATGGTAAACAATAACCACTCGTTATTTTCTATATAGCCAACCTGTAAGCCGTTTGTTGTAGCATCGGTACATGTCTGAATGTCCACACCATCGTTACGGCCTGTCCAGCCGTTGTTCCATGCTGTATATGATCCACCATCGGTATGGTAGGTAGCTACAACATTATCTTTGTAGGCATAACCGTTAGTACCAAGGTCGTAATCTGCAGCATACACTTTTCCCGGCAGGGTGTGCGCTACATAAGGAATAGTTTCATTGGTTTGTACCTGGCGGAACATAGCATCTACAACATCCCTCCTAATTGTGATGTTCTCATTTTTAAAGTTCTCGGCAAGCTCCATAAGCGCAGCCGTTGCTGCCGAAGCTGATGGGGCAGTGCCACCATTGTTCCAGTAGTTTAGCAATTGCTGGTACCCTGCATTTTTAGTTACAGAGGCAACACCGGCAATACTTTCTACCTTTTTAACCGGCCAAAAGGCCCAGCCGATGTTGTTAGACTCTACTAAAGAGATAGCATCTTTAAACCAAACGTTTGAGTTTTCACCACTTTCGCCCAACCATATTGGCACGTTTTGCTGTGTCCTTATGTTAAGCATTCCCTGAATGGAGCCGGTACTGTTATTGGTCCAGTATTTGTGGAAGCTTACCGCCATGTTATTATCCCACAATGGGAAAATACCATTGTAGTTATTACCCCAGCAGTTACCTTCTATAATAATCATGTGGTTGGTATCTACCGCTCTAATTGCAGTAGTAATATCTACCATAAGCTGGCGAAGCGGAATGTTAGAGCCCTCGTCGCAACCGTTTTGGTTGGTACCTGTAAAGTTCCAGTTAGGCTCGTTAATAAGGTCGTAAGCGCCTATCCAAGGGCTGTTTTTATACCTGTCGGCAAGTTGTGCCCATAGTGCAATCATCTTACTCCTATTATCGGCGCTTTCCCAAAGCGATGGTTTAGTGTCATCATAATCAGAAATATTAGCATCCTTACCCTGGCCGCCCGGCGCGCCGTGCATATCCAGTATAAGGTACATTTCGTTATCGGCACACCATTGTAATAACTCGTCGGTCCTCTCGAAACCTTCAGTTAGCCAGGTGTTCTGTCCTGCAACCGGTTCCGCCTCAATAGGTAGTGTATACAGATTGTAGTGCATAGGCAGCCTTACCGAGTTAAAGCCCATTTCTTTAAGCATAA
>Ga0265798_10004603_pt1 | contig 18931 bp, 17 predicted proteins | sample P3T30metagenome_FD_192430 | JGI IMG/M metagenome (GOLD analysis project Ga0265798, IMG submission 192430) | Plant litter microbial communities from East Loma Ridge, Irvine, California - P3 T30 | ecosystem: Environmental > Terrestrial > Plant litter > Unclassified | place: USA: California... | reverse complement strand
TCATGATGTTGACCCTCGCACCAGGCTTTCACACACCTCTGCAAAGCGCGCCATGCCCAGCTTCACTTCCTGCTCACTGATATTCAGCGCCGGGGCAAAACGCACCACGTTGGCACCCGCAATCAGCACCATCACGCCCATTTCAGCGGCGGCAAGGTTGATCGCTTTGGCTTTACCGGCAAAATCGTCGCTGAGCACCGCACCAATCAGCAGGCCAAGGCCGCGCACTTCTTTGAACAGATGCAGACGCTGGTTGATCTCATCCAGTGCCGCCACAATCCACTGGTGACGCTGCGTGACACCTGCCATCAGTTCAGGCTGGTTGATCAGCTCCATGACTTTACCTGCCACTGCACCCGCCAGCGGATTGCCGCCATAGGTGGTGCCATGTGTGCCGACGCCCATCACCATCGCCAGATCTTCGCGTGTCAGCATCGCACCAATCGGGAAGCCGCCGCCCAGCGCTTTGGCGCTGGTGAGCACATCCGGCGTGACGCCATAATGCATATAGGCATAAAGCGAACCGGTACGGCCAACGCCGCTCTGCACTTCATCAAAAATCAGCAGAGCCTGATGCTTATCACAGAGTTCACGCAATCCACGCAGAAACGCCGGGTCGGCAGGCAGTACGCCGCCTTCACCCTGAATCGGTTCAACAATGACTGCGCAGGTATGGTCATTAATCAGTTCAGCCGCCGCAGCCAGATCGTTAAACGGGGCATGGTGGATCCCGGGCGGCAGCGGCGCAAAATCTTTTGAGTAAGCGGGCTGACCACCGGCTGTTACCGTAAACAGGGTGCGGCCATGAAATGCATTCTTAAACGCCACGATGCCACTTTTATGGGGACCGACGCGATCATGGGCCACTTTGCGCGCCAGTTTCAGCGCCGCTTCGTTCGCCTCCGCCCCGGAGTTACAGAAGAAGACCCGGTCAGCGAAGGTGGCGTCGATCAACTGCTTCGCCAGTCGCAGAATCGGTTCGTTGGTGTAGCCATTACCGGTGTGCCATAAACGTGCGGCCTGTTCCTGCAACGCCTGTTGTAATGCCGGATGCGCATGCCCTAACGCATTGACGGCAATGCCACCAGCGAAGTCGATATAATCTTTGCCGTTTTGATCCCAGACGGTGGAGCCTTCCGCGCGAACCGGTATAAAGGTCGCAGGTGCATAAACCGGCATCATCCATTGATCGAAATCGTGACGTGAAACGTGCAGTGCCATAGCCCACTCTCCTGCTTTACTTTACCGGCCAGGTAAAGCTTATGTTTTGAAATTGTTAAAAGATGTTGTAATGCAGCCCTACTGTAGAGTGCAGTTAACGTGCCAGCCAGAGAATTAATGCATAAAATGGTCTTCGGGACGCAATATCAACAAGTTACACGCTGACAATATTCACTTAATTTGCATATATAGTGAATAATCATCTGATTGCAGCGCCAAAGGCGGGTTTTAAATAGCAGAATTATGCATTCACGGGATGAAATATCGCTTTTGTGATCGCTGATAAATTATCTCTCCATAAAAACCCCTTCAATGCCCTTTTTTAGCGCAGTTTGCCTCGCACTGGTGCAGCGATTCCTCGGGCTACTCGCCAGAGAACCTCAGAGCAGCCTGATCTGGTTTAACAACATATTTTCATTCACCCCTGCAGACACATTAATCCGCGCATCTTTTCCAGGCTAATTTATAAACATAATGATCAATATTTAATCAGCGGTTATGGCTATTATTCCGGAGGTGATTATTGGGTCAGAAAGGATATTTTATAAAGATGAACAAATATTAATACGCAGACTAATGGTTAGAGTAAAAGCCTTGCAGGCTTATTATTATCGGATAATTGCCCATAATTAAAGTAGAGGTTATTTTGATTTAAAAATGTACAAAAAGGACCAATTAAAACTACAGCGCAAAAGAGTAACTTGCTGATAAAATTACAGATGAAACCAGAAAATTCATGATTAATTATCAGAAGAAAATCTTATAGCTTTAATAGTTAATCTTCTGTCCCTCACTGTTATCCATCAGATGAATATAGACAGTACATTTTGTTACTTTTATTGCGCTTTGTAATTTTATTATTTTGTGTCATTTTCTCTTCACCCCATATCAGGGGAATAATAATTAATGAATACAGGGTAATAATTAAATGATGAAGCGCACTTTACTGGCGGCTGTAATGCCGTTACTGATCGGTCTCTCCTCCGCGCAGGCTGCAGAAGTTTATAACAAGGATGGCAATAAGCTGGATCTGGTCGGCAAGATTAACGTGTCACACCTCTTTTCTGACGACAACAACAACAACGGTGATACCTCCTCTTATGCCCGTTTTGGCTTTAAAGGCGAGACAAAGATTACTGACCAGCTTACCGGCTACGGTTTCTGGCAATATCAGTACAGTCTTCACAACTCGGAGGGCAGTGACGCACAGGCCACCAACCGCACCCGTCTGGGCTATGCTGGCCTGAAGTTTGGTGAGGCGGGTTCGCTGGATTACGGACGTAACTACGGCCTGGTGTATGACGTGCTGAGTTATACCGATATGCTGCCGTTCTTCGGCGGCGACTCCGGTTATACCGACGCCTTCCTCTCTGGCCGCTCAACCGGCGTGCTGACCTGGCGTAACAGCAATTTCTTTGGTCTGGTCGATGGATTGAACCTTGCCGCGCAATATCAGGGCAAAAACGATCGCAGCAGTAACGTTGACGGCGTGCGTCGTTCCAATGGCGATGGCTTCGCCCTTTCAGCATCTTATGACTTCGATTTCGGCCTGAGCTTCGCCGGCGCGTTTGCCAGCCTGGATCGCACCACGGCGCAGAACGCTGCCGCCCGTGGAGAAGGCGAAAAAGCCCAGCACTGGGCGACCTCGGTGAAATATGATGCGAACCAGATCTATCTGGCTGCCATGTACGGTGAAACCCTGAACGCCACGCCGATTAGCGGCGGTTTCGCTAACAAAGCGCAGAACTTTGAAGCCGTGGCGCAGTATCAGTTCCTGAATGGCGTCCGTCCGTCGGTGGGTTACGTCTCTTCCAAAGGCAAGGAAATTGAGAATATCGGCGATGCCGACATCATCAAATACACCGCCGTGGGTGCCACTTACTACTTCAACAAGAACATGTCGGTCTATGGTGAATACCGCATCAACCTGTTGAAAGATAAAAATCCGCTCGGCCTGGCGACCGACGACATCACAGCGCTGGGTCTGATTTACCAGTTCTGATGTGATAGCGGCCTGGCGCTGACCGCCGGGCCCGTTTATTTCCTCATCCGGGCCACAGACGATATCACGCGGCTTTTAGCCCAGCGCTCTGACTAAGCTAACGGCCACCGCCTCTTCCTGCATCAATTCCTCTACGTTAGCGGACGCCAGCAGCGTGGTGGCCTGTCCGGCAGGCACCGGACGACTGAAGAGATACCCCTGACCGTAATCACAGCCGCGCTTTCTCAGCCATCTCAGCGTGGCGACATCCTCAATGCCCTCTGCAGTAATGATCACATTAAGCCCATGACAGAGTGCGAGCAGCGTTTCCACCACTTTTCGCTGCTCAGATCCGGTCACGATTCCGGCGATAAACGTCTGGTCAATCTTGATTTTGGTGATACCCAGACCCAGCAGCACCGACAGGTTCGAGTAACCGGTGCCAAAATCATCCAGCACCACTCCGATACCGGCCACTTTCAGCAGGCGGATCGCCTCACGAGCATCATCAGATATGGCCATGACATTCTGCTCGGTGATTTCAAGTTCAAGCAGTACCGGCCCGGCATGCTGCATAATGCTGGATAAACAGCTGGTCAGCGACGGTCTCAGCAGCTGTTCCGGGGTAATGTTCAGCGACAGACAGAGCCCGGCTGGCCATGCCCGGGTCGCACTGACAGCATCCTGCAGCAGCGCCACAGTCATGCTGTCCATCAACCCCAGCCGCTCCACCACCGGCAGAAACTCTGCGGGCGAAACCGTCTGACCCGACGCAGTGATCCAGCGCGCCAGTATCTCAAAGCCGGTAATGTTACCGGTGCGCAGTGAAACCAGCGGCTGCAGAAAGGGAACGATGGCATGTCCGCTGACGGCGGCAACCACCTCCTGCTCCAGCCTTTCCCGCTGGCGAAAGCGCAGCTCCATGTCCGGGGAGAATCGAGCCAGATAAGCGCACTTATCCTGTTTCGCTTCGTACAGCGCCAGATCCGCCGCCCGCACCACATCGGCCTGACCCGTGCAGGCTGAGCTGGCAATGCCTGCTGAAAGGCTCAGGAAGGTGTGCGGACCGGTCCGGATGGATGCCGCATGCTCGCAGAAGCTTTCGGCCGCGGCCAGCGCCTGTTCTGCCTGTGAAGCCTGGGCAACAATCGCAAATTCATCCCCGCCAATGCGAAACACCTGACTCCCGGTGCCCGCAGAGGTGGTCAGCAGATTGGCCAGCGCGACCAGCGTGGCGTCGCCCTGACGATGACCATTCAGGTCATTGATATTTTTAAAGTCATTGATGTCGAGCAGCGTCAGGGTGTAGGGCGTCCCGTCGGCATCAAGCGCAGCAATGTGTGCAGTGAACGATCGGCGATTCATGACCCCCGTCAGCGCATCGGTTCCGGCCAGCCTGAGGGCTTTTTTTTCCGCGATCAGCGTTTTGCGGATCAGACCCGCGATAAGCAGCGCCGGAATAACCATTGCCAGTCCGGCAAACGAGGTTGAGGTCAGAATAAACCGCAGCCGCTCGCTGGTTTCAAAATCGGGATCATAGCTCAGGCCCAGCAGGCTGGAGATCCATGCCTCAACCCCATATTCCCACAGCGTGGAGAGTAAAATGATGGTCGCAATATTCAGCATTGCGAGCCAGAAAAGTTTCAGGCGCATGCGTTAGTTCCCGGTGATGGAAAGTGTCAGATTTTTGTTTTAATTTTCAGTAAGTAACCGGGGCGTACTTCTCATACAATGTCTGCTAAGCTGCCGACAAATATCACCCCACCGCTATTTTTACTCATCGCATTCGCACGTTCTCACCCACCTTAAGGCAGTGGGGCAGCCGTACTGCGAAGCCCGATGCGTGTCGGTTACGTCATCAATGTCGATTAGTGTTCTATCGGCAGCAGCGGCCAGATTAACAGGCCCATCCGGTTAAATTTGTGCGTCCAGGCGATTTTGACCGTTAAAGCGCCTGGCGTTTTGCGCCGCTGCATAGCGCGAAAAGGTGTACATTCATCAGGATAAAAGAGTTTATTTATCAACACATTGTACGTTATTACACTCTTCCCATGATTATGATTTATTGAACTAAACGGGTGGGGAGATGTACGATTTTTAATCGCACAAAATTAAATAGCAATCAATTTAATTTAACGTAACCCTCCAGATGCCCTCTCTCCTGCCGATACCGTTTTACCCAATGAACTTTCCCGGAAAGAGAGATGAAAATTTCAACGCGCCTTAGCGCAGGTTTTGGCTTGCTTATTCTGCTGTTTATTATCTGTACCGGCACCGCGATTCACGCCCTGGATAGCGCCCGCGATGGTATGGACGAGGTGGTTAATGTCCGTTTGAAAAAGTACCAGATGGTGCTGGATATGCGCAGTGGCGTGCGGGATATGGCAATCGCGGTGCGTAACCTTGCCCTGCTGACCGATGCTGCTGCCATGCAGCCAGAATGGGAACGTCTGCAAAAACAGCGGGCGCTTTATATCAGCAACCGCGAAGCACTCTCAGGCATGATGCAGACCGACCCAGGACAGGCAGGACAGGAGGCGATGAGCAGAATCGAGTCCACTGAAGAGGCCGCCCTCTCCACGCTGATGACCGCCGGAAAACTGGGGATGGAAAATCGTCAGCAGGAGGTTACCGACTATCTGTTAACGGTGGCGCGTCCGGCTCAGCAGAACCTGCTGAAGGCGATAAACGATCTGACCGAGCTTGAGATGCGCAGCAGCCGGGATGCGGTAGTGGATAACGGCATCGCCATCGCCCGCACCACCTGGATACTGATCATCCTGGCGGTGCTCTCCGTGCTGGCTGCCGTCGTCATCTGCGCGTTTGTTGTGCGGATACTGATGCGCCAGCTGGGCGGCGAACCGATGCAGGCGCAGGCGCTGGCTGCTGCGATTGCCGCGGGTGACCTCACCTCGCCGGTTACACTGCGCCGTGGCGACAGCACCAGCCTGCTTGCATCACTAAGCGGCATGCAGACCAACCTGCGCGAACTGGTTACCCGGATCAAAGGGGCATCCTCCTCGGTAGCGCTGGCGGCCGATGAGATTTCGCAGGGTAATACCGAGCTTTCATCCCGTACCGAGCAGCAGGCTGCTGCGCTGCAGGAAACTGCCGCCAGCATGGAGCAGCTCACCGCCACGGTAAAAAGCAACGCCGCGGGCGCGCAGCAGACTGCCGGTTCAGCACGCGAGGCCGCTACGCTGGCCCATGCGGGCGAAGCAGATGTTCAGCGCCTGTCGGAAACCATGCATGACATTTCACTGAGTGCCGTTCGGGTGCGTGATATTACGTCGGTGATTGAAGGCATCGCTTTCCAGACCAATATTCTGGCGCTCAACGCCGCCGTAGAAGCCGCGCGTGCCGGTGAAGAGGGTCGCGGATTTGCCGTGGTCGCGGGTGAAGTGCGATCGCTGGCCCAGCGTAGTGCCACCGCGGCTCGCGACATTAAACTGTTGATTGAGCAGGCAGTGACGCAGGTCGAGGATGGGGTGACCGTGGCGGCGGGAACGGGTGAGCGCATCCTGAAGATTGTCAGCCGCGTCGGTGAACTGGCCGATGCTATGGACAACCTCTCCCTCTCCTCCGGTGAACAGATGCAGGGCATCTCCCAGGTCAGCATTGCGGTGAGTCAGATGGATGGCGTTACGCAGAATAATGCCGCGCTGGTGGAAGAGTCCTCTTCTGCGTCGCAGTCACTGCTGGCCCAGGCGCGCGACCTTCGCGGTATGGTAGAGACCTTCACCGTATAAGCCGTATCGGCGGGCTGCTTCAGACTGGGTTCAACGCTGAAAATGTGCTGCCGATCCTCGCGTCGTTGCACCCGGCGCACGTTGTGCGCAAGGGTTGCGACCGGTTATGTTGACTTCAATTTAATTTGACTCAATACTGTGCCGACTTTCAATCGGAGGCACAGTTAAAAGCTGTTCTTCCCGCTGCAATAGCGCTTAAAGGTCTGGTGTTGTAAACCAGAAAAGAGATGCTGCCGAAATCAACATCTCCCCGAGACACTATTCGCGAAACTTCACGGCTGGCAAACAGCCTGTGACCTGGCTGTCCCACCCCGGACTCAGAATGAGTAAAGATATGAATGATGAACCCGTAGGGTTCTCCGATACGCCTCCCGCCAGTGCAGCGCCTGAAACCATCGACCAGTTTCTCTGCTTTGCGCTCTATTCCGCCTCACTTGCCATGACAAAGCTCTATCAGTCGCGGTTAAAACCGCTGGGGCTGACCTATCCGCAGTATCTGGTGCTGCTGGTGCTGTGGGAAAAAGATCGCCTGACGGTCTCTGATATTGGTGCACGCGTCCGGCTTGATTCCGGCACGCTCAGTCAGCTTCTGAAGCGGCTTGAAAGCGCGGGCATTATCTGCCGCCAGCGTGACACAGGAAATGATGAGCGCCGGGTGCTGATCTCTCTGACAGAACAGGGCCACCTGCTTAAAGTCGCGGCGGCTGGCGTCCCGGCTGATATGATCTCGGTGATGGATACCGCCTGCAGTGAACTCGGTGAGCTGACGACTCAGGTGGCAACGCTGCGCGAAAAGCTGCTTAAGGCCCTGCCATGACGCCGGCTTATAAAAAACCTGTGGACAGGCTGATAAAGCTGAATCGCCTGAGTGTTGTCCCTTCAGGCGCTATTCAGCAGAACAGTTGCGCTGGAGTTTCTTTTGAGTACCAATAAACCGGCGGATATGGATGACGTCCATGCCGTAGTAGGAGAGGCTGTGTCTAGCCTGCTGAAGTCAGGCAAAACGGCAGGCATACAGGATATCATCGCATTCCTGCAGCATCAGCAGGCACGGTCAGTAAACGGTCAGCGAGAAGTCTACGCCAGAGCGGTGCGTATTGTGATGAGCATGGTTAACTGAGAACCGGGCCGCTATGCTGAATGGCGGCTCTGACGCTGCCCGTGCCCTCTTAATATCAATACCATGCCCGGAGCGCAGCATCGTTCTTGCATTCACCCAAGGGTTCCGGCTGTCCATTCAGGAACAATAGCGATGTTATTCTGCCGAACCCGCGCTTTCGTCAACCCGACAACCCTTTCCTGCCAGTCACCGCTGTCGGGCCTGCAGACGTTAACGACACCGGTTGCTCACCGCGCCGCAATTCACCCCCTCTATACGTCCTGTACAGTAAAGCCTCCCAGCTACAGTGTGGTGGTGCCGGGTGCCATCAAATCATAGCGATCGTTCTGCGGAGCCGCATCCATCGCCATCGGCGGCTCTACTTTCAGGGTGACCCAGTTAGAGGTCACACGCTGCTGCTTGCTATCCTCCAGCGTTACCGACAGGCGATATTCGTTGCTGGCGTCAGGCGACGGATCCCACTGCGGTAAGATCACACTCCAGCCCTGCGGATCGGCGTTATTGGCTGGTGGTGTCAGGCTCAGCGCCTGCGTATCGCCCTGCCAGCTCACCGCCTTAATAGCATTGCTGGCGCGCACCTGCAGCTTCAGCGGCAGACTCTCGCCACTGCTTAACTGCCAGGGCGGTGTCGCCAGAAACACGGACAGCGTTTTGCGCTGACGGAAGGCGAGCACCGGCGTATCGCTGCGGGTGACGGTATCGTAACGGCTGCCGCGCAGAGAGCGCGCTTCCGCGACGTTACCGGCATCGAGCTGCCGTCGCAGCGCCACGCCAAAGCGGTAGTTGAGTTTCAGCCCCAGTTGATCCTGGCTCTCACCGGCGCTGCTGGTTTTATGGGTGGCAGATAAGGTCACCAGCGGCACGGGGGTGTAAGAGAGGCCAAACGACATGGCGGAGGGATTGTGATAGCGGTTGCCGCTGTTAAACAGATCGACATTCTCACCCAGATATTGCTGATAGCTCACCGAGACGCCCAGCTGGCGATAAAAGGGCAGATAGCTCTGGCTGGTAATATCGTAGCCGCGCGCCATGCGCTGCTGCTGCGAATCGTCCAGATTTTTCCAGCCGGAAAGCGGCTGATAGTAGTTAGCTGAGAAGCGCATTGAATCGCTCCACGCCTCCGTGCCCAGAGAGGCACGCTGCAGGCCGCTGCTGAACACGCGGTCAACAAAGCCGTTGTAACCCAGCAGCCAGTCACCGGCATCCCAGCGTTGTCCCAGTCCCGCATTGCCAACCAGGCCATCGCCGGTATCGTGCAGGCCAAGCTGGCTGAAGGTGAGCCGGCTGTTATCATCGGCCAGTGCGCTGAAGAGATCGCCGCCGGTGCCAGTGAAGTTTCCGTTCATGTCGACTTTCAGATCCAGCTGCGCGGTGCCGTAAGGGGAAAGCAGTGACTGTCCTTCGCTCTCAACCCGATCGGCCACTTCATCGCGCAGATGATTAAACGCCCAGACGCCCGCCTGCTGACCAAACGTCACATTGCTGTCGCTGTTGTTACTCGCTTCACCGATACTTTTGGCCACGGCCGCCAGCTTTTTGCTCCACTCTTCATCCTGATCGCTGGCACCGCCGAGCGTCGGCAGCGACTGGCTGTAGCGCGCAGGATCGTCGAATGGCGTCTCTGACACCGCTGTTTCAGTCTGGAAGGCGCGAGCGCTCTGCGTGGCAGTCAGCGACAGCGCAATCAAAGAGAGAACCCCTGTTTTCCGTATCATGTCACCCGGCACATTGATTAGTTCGTAGCTGCAATTAAAGAAAAATCATCAGCTATTACCTTAACATATTGTGACGGCGATGCAGGACAGCAGCGGCGAATTGTGCATATAACAGAAAAGTCCGGGCCAAAAAAAGGCCTGCGTTTACAGCAGGCCTGATGCGAACTGGCCTCTGTCAGGAAAAGATCAACCCGCCATCCACATTGATGGTCTGCCCGGTGATATAGCGCGCATCCTCTGATGCCAGAAACGCCACCAGTCCGGCGACATCTTCCGGCTGACCGGCACGCTTCAGCGGAATGTTTTTCACCCACTCCGCCATCAGCTCCCCTTTCCCGTAGGTTTTTTCTTCGCTGCTGAGGATCTCGCCCCAGACGCGATCGTTGTAATCCCACATCTCACTCTCAATGATGCCGGGACAAAAAGCGTTGACCGTAATGTTCCACGGCGCCAGCTCCAGCGCCAGACTCTGGGTAATGCCTATCACCCCCATTTTGCTGGCGGCGTAGTGCGGCGTGTAGATAAAGCCCTGTCGTCCCTGCCCCGATGAGGTGTTGATCAGGCTGCCGCTGCGCTGCTGCACCATATATTTCGCCGCTTCCCGGCAGCAAAGCCAGACGCCGGTGGTGTTAACCGCCAGAATCCGCTCAAAGTCGCTTTTCGGCATGGTGTCGAAGCGGTCGATGGTGATCACGCCCGCATTCTGTATCGAGACGTCAATCTGACCAAAGCGTTCAAAGGCCTGCTGATAGAGTTGCTGCACGGCGGCTTCATCCGTGACATCGACCTGCAGCGCCAGAATCTCACTGCCGTACTGTTGCTGAAGCTGGTCGGCTGTATCGAACACCCTGTCAGCATTCGACACCATCACCAGCCTGGCCCCGTCGCGGGCGAAACGCGCCGCGATCCCGGCCCCGATGCCACGACAGGCACCGGTAATCACCACTGTTTTTCCACGTTGTTCGCGGGTCATAATCGCTCCTGTTAACTGTGACGAACATCAGTGAGGGGCGCTGCCTGCTGCTTTTTTTTATGGCGACGCAGCACCACCACTTTGCTTTGCAGACGTTGCTGGAACTGGTCGATGACCACCGCAGTCACAATCACCAGACCTTTGATCACCATCTGCCAGAAATCGCTGACGCCCATCATCACCATGCCATCCGCCAGGAAGACGATAACGAAAGCGCCAATAATCGAGCCGGAAACCCGGCCACGTCCACCTGCCAGCGCCGTGCCGCCCAGCACGGTGGCACCAATGGCATCCATCTCAAACATGTTGCCGGTCATCGGATGCGCGGTCTGCAACTGAGAGGCCACCACCAGCCCAACGAGTCCCGCGCAGAGGCCGGAAAAGGCGTAGACAAAAATTTTCACCTTGATAATCGGCACGCCAGCCAGTCGCGCGGCGGACTCATTGCCGCCAATGGCGTAGATGTAACGACCCAGCGGGGTTTTGCGCGTCAGGTAGAGGCCGAGCAGTAAAAAGCCGAGCATCAGCCAGATTGGCAGATAAACGCCCAGCAGGGTGCCGGAACCGAGCAGCGAAAAGCCGGTGTTGCCGAGTGCAGGCAGCCCGATCAGGTTGGCGTAGGTGCCGCCATCGTTGAACAGCAGTGCTGCACCGCGCGCCACATACATCATGCCCAGGGTGCAGATAAAGGGTGCCACGCCCAGCCGGGTGATCACCGTGCCATTAATCAACCCCACCAGCACGCCAAAGATGGCCACTACCAGAATCACTTCAGGCACGTTAAGAAACAGCGTATTGCCGCCCCACAGCGGGATGCCATTGGTGAGCAGCGCGCCCGCCACCATGCCGCAGATCCCCGCGACCGCACCCACCGAGAGATCGATACCGCCGGTCAGGATCACCAGCGTCATACCAATGGCCAGCAGGCCGGTAATCGCCACATGCTGCGTCATGATCAGCAGGTTAGAGGGGGTGAGAAAGTTCGGCACCATCACGCTGAAAAAGCCGACCACAATCAGCAACGCAATAAAGGTGCGGGCCTTGAGCAGGTACATATAGAGCAGATATTTTTGGTTCATGAGATTCTCCGGCCAGCTTAGAGCCTGGCCCACCAGGCGTAATTGTTGCAGGCAGTCTGGACACGGACAGCGCGGAACAATCCGTAGTACACGCAGTACGTGAGGATTACTCGCTGTGCTCGCCCCTTCAGGGCCGCCCTGACGGGCGTTCAGGTTGCTAAAGCAGCCGGTGTGAGCACTGCCCGGGTTCAGACTGACAAATAAAATAGCCCAATGGGCCAGGCTCTTAATCCTGCGGGGTTGATGCCGCAATCAGATGTTCTCTCGTCGCCGCTGCGCGCGGCAGATCGGCAGTAATCCGGCCATCGGCCATCACTAAAATGCGGTCCGCCAGCGCCATCACCTCATCCAGTTCAGAGGAGGAGAACATCACTGCCAGCCCCTGCTGTGCCAGATTGCCAATCAGGTGATAGACGTCGGTTTTGGCACCCACGTCGATACCGCGCGTTGGCTCATCCAGCAGCACCACCTGCGGCCCGGTCATCAGCGCTTTACCCAGCACCACCTTCTGCTGATTACCGCCGCTCAGCGCCGTGACCGGCAGGTCGGGATCGCTGACTTTGATCGCCAGATGGCCGATCATCTCACTGACACGCTGCTGCTCCCGGGCCGGATTCAGCAGCCCCAGCGCACGACGAAAACCGCGCAGGCTGAAGTCAGAGAGTGTCATGTTGGCGGTAACCGACATCAGTTCAATCACCCCTTCGCCTTTGCGATCTTCGGGCACCAGCGCGATGCCGCTTTTCAGCCGCTGCTGGAAGCTGCGTTTCGCCAGATCTTTACCGGACAGCCGTACCCGGCCCGACTGACAGGGCATCAGGCCAATCAGCCCCTTAAACAGCTCGGTGCGTCCGGCACCCAGCAATCCATAAATGCCAATCACCTCGCCTTTGCGCAGCGTAAAACTGACCTCATTCAGCCTGTAACCGCCGTTCTGGTGCAGCGCAGTCAGACCCTCGACCTCCAGCACCGTTTCCCCCTGTGGCGCAGGCTGATAGTCGAACTGCTTTTTCCTGTCACCCACCATCTGGGCGATAATCCACGGCACGCTGGCATCGCGCACCTCGCGCTCACTGATAAAACGACCATCGCGAAAAATGGTGATGTGGTCGCCAATCTCCATCAGCTCTTCCAGCCGGTGAGAGATGTAGATAATGGTGACGCCGCGCCGCTTAAGCTGATCGATGACGCTGAACAGCACTTTGACTTCCGACTGGCTCAGGGCGCTGGTAGGCTCATCCATGATCAGCACCCGGGTATCCTTCGACAGCGCGCGGGCGATCTCCACCAGCTGCTGATGACCAATGCCCAGCTCGCCCAGCGGCGCGTAGGGATCGACATCCAGCTGCAGCCGATCCAGCAGCGACTTTGCCAGCGCGTACTGATACTTTTCATTGATCACCCCGCGCTGGAAGAATTCGTTGGCGATAAAAATGTTGTCCATCACGTTCATGTTGGGAAACAGGTTTAGCTCCTGAAAAATGATGCTAATCCCCTGCTTCTCCGCCTGATGCGTGGAGTTCAGTGACACCACCTTGCCATCCAGCAGAATCTCACCCGACGACGGCGTCTCTACACCCGCCAGCATCTTCATCATGGTGGACTTACCGGCACCGTTCTCACCGATCAGCACGTTGACTTTATTGCGGTAGACCCGATAACTGACCTGATCGAGCGCGGTTACGCCGGGATATAAACGCGACACGTTGCGCGTTTCGATAATCACGTCGCCAGACGGTTGCGGTTGAGGATTTTGCATCTGCCGCTCCTTATTGCCGGGTGATCGCAGCCGGAGTGATATCCGGCAGCTGTTGCGGAATATCCCAGCTGCTGAACACGCCGGAAACCCTCACTTTATCGCCCACCTTCGGCGCAAACTGCTGCATCAGAGTGGAGGCGTGCTGGTTAATCGCCTTGCCGTAATCACCAAACAGCACCTGGTCATTGAAGTCCTGATAACTCACGCCTTTGTAGACATCCCGCAGCGCCGTGCCACGAATGATTGGCCCGACCTGAATAGTGACACTGTCACCTGATTCATCTTTTACGGTCATCTTCCCGCTGCGTGACGTGGTATTTACGGCGGTCACCTCGCCGCGAACAGAGACGCTGAAGACGCAGGGATTCTCCGCCTGACTGCGATAGCCGTAACGCTGACAGGCACTGTCGAAATCTTTGGCTGACTGCAGCGACTTTATCAGCGTCGCCAGCGGTTTAGCCTCTGCCTGAACCTGTGGCACCAGCTTTTGCTGCCAGAGCTGGTCGATGTTCGCCATTTTCGGATTGGGGGGATTTTTCAGGGCAGCCAGCTCCTGCTGCGACACAATTTTGCAGCCGCTTAACAGCAAGACCACCAGCGTCAGCCAGACTCTTCGGGACATCATCTTCTCCCTGGCGCCCGCTTTCGCAGGCGCAACAGCGTTTAATTACGACTTGTAGTTAAAGTCCTGTACACCTTTAGCGTTTTCCGGGGTAATCAGAATGCCGCGGAACATCACCCGCTGTTTTTCCGGCTTCACGCCCTTCTGAATGAAGTTATCGAGATCGGTCACCCCTTCCGCGGCAATCGCCTGCGCCTGCAACATCACCGTGGCTTTCAGCGTGCCCGCTTTCACCGCATCGCGTTCGTCGTTGCTGCCATCGATGCCCACCACGATCACATCGTTGCGACCAGCCGCCTTGAGTGCAGCAATGGCGCCCAGCGCCACCGGGCCGTTACCGCAGATCACCCCTTTCACATCCGGGTGCGCCTGCAGGATACTGTCCATAATGCGCTTGCCGTCGATCAGCGTGCCTTTGGCATCCTGACGCGCCACGCTCTGCATATCAGGATACTGATCCAGCACCTGATGGAACGATTTAGAGCGTGTCACACAGTTGTTGTCCGCCAGGTTACAGGCGAGTTCGGCGTATTTGCCCTTTTCGCCCATCTTTTCAACAAAGACGTTGGCCACGTCTGAACCCGCCTGGAAGTTGTTGTGGGTGATCTGCGCCAGCGCCACGTCATCCACCGGGATTTCGCGGTTGATCAGCACCACCGGGATCCCGGCATCTTTGGCTTTTTTAATCGCCGCCACGCTGGCGGTGGAGTCGGCGTTATCCAGCACGATACCCTGCACTTTTTTACCGATAGCGGCGTCGATCAGTTCGCTTTGCTTCTTCACATCTTCGCCGTGCGACAGCACCGTCGTTTTGTAACCCAGTTCCTGCGCTTTGAGATTGGCGCCTTTGGCTTCAGAGGCGTAGTAGGGATTATCGAGTGAGTTAACCAGAATCATAATGGTGCCCTTTTCGGCGCCAAACGCCGCCTGCGAAACCAGACAGGCAGCCACGGCAGTGCACAACAAGGTACGGTTTTTCATGATGTTCTCTCTTATCGTTATGGCAGGGTATGAATTCCCGGGAGCGGGATTGGCCTTACCAGATGGTAAAGCCCCCATCGATCATCAAATCGGCGCCGGTGATCATGTCGCTGCCGTTGCTGGCGAAAAACAGCACCGCAGCGGCGATCTCATCGGTATAGGCAAAGCGACCGAGCGGAATCAGTTTCTTCATCTGCTCGCCCTTCTCGCCGCGCCAGGCCTTTTCGCCCATCGGCGTCAGCACCACGGTGGGCGACAGGGTGTTAACGTTGATGCGATGCGGGGCAAACTCTTTGGCCATCACTTTGGTCATGCCCAGCAGGCCCGCTTTGGCTGAGGTGTAGGCGACATGGTTGTCGATAGCGATGGATGCCGCCTGGGAGGCGATATTAATAATTTTGCCGCCCGCACCGGCACGAATCATCAGCCGTGCCGCCGCCTGTGAGCAGAGAAAAGGCCCGGTGAGATTCACCGCAATCTGCTTCTGCCACTCGGCAAAATCGGTCTCGATCACCGGCTGCAGCATCACATAGCCTGCGCAGTTCACCAGGATATCGATCCGTCCATAGTGGGAAATAACCGCGTCAAAAGCCTGTTCAACCGACGCGGGATCGGTAACGTCGCAGCAGACAAATTCCACCCGATCGACGGGCAAATCGGCCTTCAGGCTGGCGACCTTCTCAGCTTCAAACGGCGGATAGAGTAGTGCCAGACTCGCGCCCTTCTCCAGCAACATGCCATTGGTCGCCATCGCGATACCGCCCAGCCCGCCGGTCACGACGGCCACTTTGCCGGCCAGATTCATTGCGGTGTCCACGCCGTAGCGCAGGTTTACGTCATATTCACCACTCATCCCACTCTTCCCCCTGAATTTTTGCTGATACGAATGACTCACTCATTTTCGAACAAAAATATAAGCTATCGAAAAGAAATGTTGTGTGGAGCAGATCAAATTTCGACCATCTGCCCTGCAAAGCGGCTTATCTGTTTGAAAAGACGTGATCTGGCTTCCAGTACCGTAATAAAGGCAGCTGGCTGCAACTTGAAAAGCGTGAGAGATTCAATAACCTGCACATTTTTTATTTTCGTTCGAAAGCCAAAGGCAACTCAGGCTATCTCGCATTCATAAAAATGGCGCGTTAAACTCAGCCACAAAGACTTTGTTCGCCCGACTTCTCAGGTTATTGGAAAAGGGAGCATTTCGATTGAAAAGCAAAAGTGAGCAGTTCGCTGACATGCAGCAACGCCGCGAGAAAATTCTGGAGATGATCCGTGAGGATGGCACGGTCACGGTTAAAGCTTTGACAGAGACCTTTGGACTGACCGAAGCCACCTTACGCAGCGACCTGCGCATGCTGCAAAAACAGGGCTTTGTGCAGCGCTACCATGGTGGCGCGACGCTGATGACGGGCAAACAGAATACCGGAGCGATGCTGCTGGAGCGGCAGACGCATCTGGAAGAGAAAGAGGCGATTGGCCGACTGGCGGCGCAGCATATCGAAAATGGCGACACGGTGATTTTCGATTCCGGCACCACCACCACCGCGATCACCGATGCCATCAGCCATATCCGCCGCCTGTCAGTGGTGACGACCGCGGTGAATATCGCCCTGAAACTGGGCGGCGAGCCGGGCATTAACATCCTGCTGACCGGCGGCACCTTTAAATTTCCGACGCTCTCGACCTCCGGCGAAAAGGCGGCCAGCTTCTTCGAAAACGTGCTGGCCGGGAAACTCTTCCTGGCGACCGCCTGCATCTCGCCGCGTCTGGGTCTGAGCTTCCCCAGTGAAACCGACATCAAGGTGAAACTGGCGATGATCAAATCCGCCGGCACGGTTTACGTGGTCGCTGACTCCAGCAAAATTGACAAGGTTTCGATGTTCGCGCTGCCCTGTGACTGGAGCAATATTCACTACCTGATCACCGACAGCGGGATCAGCACTGCGCAGGTCAAAGCGTTTGAAGCCTTAGGCGTCAAAGTGCTGGTGGCACCGCTGCCGCTGAAGCGGGCGATGTAACCTCACCGCTCCCGCTTTCCTTTATGCGGTTAACCTGGCCTCCAGGCTGTGCCTGTGAACAAAGGCTAATCCCTTCAACTGGGACTCACACTGCTTGTGTATACAATGTATATTGCGCTAGCATGTATCTACATTGTGTATTGGAGACAAGTTAAATGATTCATGGAAATGTTAAACGCTGGGGTAACTCTCCGGCGATACGTATCCCGGCGACATTGATGCAGGCACTAAATCTTAATATTGATGACGAAATTAAAATCGATTTAGTTGATGGGAAACTCATTATTGAGCCTGTCAAACAGGAAGTGGGTTACTCTCTTGAAGAACTGCTTGAAGGCGTGACAGAGGAAAATCTGCACGACCCAGTCGAATGGGGTGAACCTGTCGGGAAGGAGATTTGGTAAATGGTAAGCCGTTTTGTCCCTGATGCGGGAGATATCATCTGGGTGGATTTTGATCCTACCAAAGGCAGTGAGCAGACAGGTCACAGGCCCGCTGTTGTTCTTAGCCCGTTTGCTTACAATAACAAGACCGGCATGTGCCTTTGTGTACCCTGCACCACCATGTCAAAGGGCTATCCGTTTGAAGTCCCCATAAGCACTGAAAAAGATAGCGTCGCCTTATCCGATCAAGTGAAAAGCATCGCCTGGAAAGTCAGGGGAGCAACCAAAAAAGGCGTTGTTTCCGCAAACGAACTTCAGCAAATTCGCGCGAAGATAAAAGTTATCATTGGCTTATAGACTCTGCGGTCTCTTAATCATCAGACCATAACAGGCCTGTCAGTCCGTGCAACATTCTGCTGGTGATGACCCGTGTCACCTCTTATCCGCCCTCTGCGCCCGTTCTCACGCTATAAAGACGCATAGCGCGCTCCGTGTGAATCAACATCAGTTTTCCGCAGGCAAATGCCTCCAAATCAACCGCCGTCCAGGTCCTCGTTTTCCCGCTGCCGCTGAAGCAGGCGATGTCATGCCTGCTGAAGCAACATCGATTCAGCCAGTCGCTGTCATCAGACAGCCACAGGATTAAGTTACACTCCCGTTCGAATGCTAAGCAGGGATGTAATGGATGATAAAACGATGAAAAACGAGATTTTCGAGCGCAGGAAAGCGCGGGCTTTAGCCTTGATGGCAGCGAAGGAAATGTGGCGGAGTCACTCTGCTCCGCCATTACATCGTTTGTTATGGAAAATGAATATCCATCTTCCGCCCCCGAGTTTCACTCCGTTCTGGCTCAATCTTGTGGTGTTTGGCAGCATGTACACGCTGATGATGCCACTGCTGCTCTTATTACCTTCTCTTCCGGGCGTGTCTGACGACAATTATTCGCTGATACCCAACCTGATCGCAGGTTTCTTTTTCGGTCTGACAATGACGATCTTTTACGAGACCCGAAAAAAGGTCCACAACCTGCCTAGGTGGGAACAGCTTTAGACTCCGCAAGACGCTTAATCATCATTGTCAGGACCCGTTGCCCTTTTCCTTAACAGAACGCACCAATGCCAACAGTGCAGGTAAGGCCGGCCTGAAGAGCAGAGTGTGCGAGCAGGGATGGCGAGCCCAGTCCGCAGGGATGCGGGATCCCTTTGCGATCAGGCAGGTCTTACCTGCACGCCGCACCGTCTTACCGCACCATTCCTGCCTTCTCACCAGGACATACGCCCACTCCATCCGGACCTATTCCGAAAAACCCCGCACCAATGCCAACAGTGCA
>Ga0265798_10004602_pt1 | contig 18932 bp, 20 predicted proteins | sample P3T30metagenome_FD_192430 | JGI IMG/M metagenome (GOLD analysis project Ga0265798, IMG submission 192430) | Plant litter microbial communities from East Loma Ridge, Irvine, California - P3 T30 | ecosystem: Environmental > Terrestrial > Plant litter > Unclassified | place: USA: California... | reverse complement strand
AGTTGAGTATAGGGTTGTGTGTGGGGGGGGGGGGGGCGGAGGGAAAGAGAGAGGGGTGGGAGGGGGGACATGGCTGCATGTGATTATTCAAGTGCAACTACCCTGATATAATTCCTGGACGTGTGTCAAACGTCAAAGCACATGCAAGTCATCAAGTCTAGTATCGGTGTATTACATGTAGACACTCGCAGTAATATTGCGCCAAATTCTACAGACTAGTAGAAATCGATCCTAGCCACAAGGTCCTAGTTTTTCACAAACACAACCCTCAGCAGGCTGCATGGATAGACATTGCATATTCCGCTTTGGTGAAGTCCAAGGGCGGAAAGAACAAGTAGAAACAAACAGGACAAGGCAGATCAATGTCTTGGCAGGTTTATGGAATATAAATACTGCCAGCGTAACTCCCGTGGAAAGACACAACTGGCTTCTTCCAACTCTATATCATCGCTACTCATACATCTCTCTTCTACTACTTCTCAGTTAGTACTTCTTCTCCTGAACACCGACACAACTCTAACGGCTCTTTGCTTAGACCTGGAATAGCAGTTCAACATGGGCTCCACCCCCATTACTATGCGCTCCTGGATCTCTGTCGAATCATGGGGTCCAGATCGCCTCGATCTCCTAGGGATCGGTACCGACGACCAGATGTGGCGCAAGAGTTACGATAGGGGCGACGGCGGCTGGAAACCCGCTGCAACTGAGTGGGAGCCACTGAGTGGCAAGTTCAAGCAGATTCCCGCCGCCATTGCATGGAGTTTCGGACGACTGGACCTTTTCGGCATTGGCCTCGACAATCAGATGTACCACAAGGCTTGGGGAAACAACAGAAGGACGGGAGGCTCTTGGATTAAGAGTGATTGGCAGGGCATAGAGGGTGGCTTCAAGAGCCAGCCGGTCCCTGTCTCTTGGGGCAATGGACGCATCGACATCTTCGGCATCGGTATGGATGATCAGATGTACCGCAAAGTTTATGGGGGTCAGTGGACCCCAGGTGGCTGGGAGCCACTCACTGGCAAGTTTAAGAGCCCTCCAGCAGCGGCTTCTTGGGGTAGTGACCGACTCGATGTCTTTGGCATAGGTATGGACGACCAGATGTACCACAGGGCATGGGAAGGTAAGACATGGACTACTGCCAACTGGACTGGGATGACTGGCAAGTTCAAGAGCCCCCCAGCAGCGGTTTCTTGGGGCCCAGGCAGACTTGACGTCTTTGGCATCGGTATGGACGACCAGATGTACCACAAAGCATACGATGGAAAGGACTGGGTATCAAAGGAATGGAAGGGAATCGAGGGCAAGTTCAAGAGCCTCCCCTCAGCTATCTCATGGGGTACAGGCCGGATCGATGTTTTCGGCATCGGAATGGATGATCAAATGTACCACAGGGCATTCGACGATGGTAAATGGCTAGGCGGCTGGAGTGGACTCGGTGGCAAGTTCAAGAGCGCTCCAGCCGCCGTCTCGTGGGCCAAGGGACGCATCGACGTTTTCGGTATCGGAACGGACGATGCAGTGTGGCAACGATACTACTCCGGCAATGGATGGTCTGCGAAGTTTGCAACTTTGGGTGGAAAATTCAAAACGTTTTAGGTGTATTAGAGCTTTGGAGAGCCTGTTAGGTTTCCGTCCCAATCCTCAGTAAAGAGCCGCAACGACGAAACACTCCTTTTATAGAATATCATGACACATCAACGTTATCTTTCACATTCATGTTGTAAAAAAAGAATGAATGGAGGGTAGCCTGGAGTATCACCATTGCGCTCATCCTATTTTTGGCTGTCCTTTAATCTCTTATTTCATTTTCTAGCACTTAACGTGCGTACGCACCCGGTAACATGCTCAAGTGTCACCGTGCTAGACACTAACAAAAATGTGAGTATCCGCCCGCCAACACCAGGGTTATATTCAACCAAGTTTTTTAGGGTAAAATTCTGATAGCGAATAATCTGACTGGACGCAACACCCTGGGCTGCAAAGTGGGATTTCTTGCTGTTGGTTACCATATCAAGTTGGATTGGTTGTGGGATTTGACCACTGTTGCCTGCAGTAGTAGGTATCGGCCCGGATATAACTACAGCTTGCGTTGACAGCGGGATTCCAGGCCATGAAGTCGCTAAGTGTGAAGGTACCGTATTGCCTCACAATCTTGTCGCAGTTGTCGCCCCTGACGGCAAAATGGAAATTTATGCAACCTAAAATCAGACCATCCTAGGTAGGTGATGACTTCACTGGCTCCGTCGAAGTTGTAAGAAGCACAGTTGATGCAGATTGTTTTGAGCTCGGTGCTTCAGATATTCCAACATAGCAGTATCTTTCTTTTTAGAGGCAGTATCGGGAGCTACAGGGCTATTTTGAACCTGGTCGATAATGCCTTCTCTGTAGTGTCTCTTTCTCCGAGCACCTGGAGAGTATGACTGGAACGCCTACTAAGAACAGTTCAAAGAATATTGAGGATCGCATTGCTAGACTTGAGGTGTAGAAATGGAGTGAAGATAATATGCCGAAAATATAAGCACTGAGATATACACAATCTACCACGCTGAGCTGATGTTTGCCTAGTATGAAAATTACGCCATCATGTAGTATGCCTCAAGCGTACAGCTTGAGTACTTCGACATCATACAGCCTGATGTTTAGCAAATCGCTGTCTCTATTTCCGTCGATCCTACATCTATATGACCAAGAATCCTCCACCACGATGAATTGCAAGAGAGGCATCAGTGGCCTACCATATAAGCTTTCGGAGCCAATCTAAAGGAGTCGTTCATATTCCCATACTGCTTCCTGTAATCATCCGCAATCAGCTGTATCATGGGAAACAATTGCTCCAGGAGAGCTTGCATCTTCTTCTCCGTCATGGTCGCGATATTTGAGGTTAACTGGAACGTCAAGAAGTCGCCGCTGTTGTAAGTGATCATGTGCAGCGACGGGGGCTTGATAAATCCGTGTGGGTTTTCCACCCAGCCGAGGCGGTCCCGTAGTCCACCGAGGGCGATTTCAGGACGCTCCTCGAGATTCTGATGTTGAATGACGGAATTATAACGCGATCCGGCCGGCCAATCAGTGCAGTTTTTGAAGATTTCCTTCCAGCCAAGCGAGTCAGCTTCGCCGAGGTTGATGAACTGCTCGTGCGTGGATTGCAACAGCTGCGACAGGTTCTGATCTGTGTGAAGTCGGACTCGGACGGGAATCAGGTCGATGCATGGTGCACACAGAGACTCGACCCCGATAAGCTTGGCATTGCGGCCAGCGACTACGTGTCCAAACACAATGTCTGTTTTGCCTGTTAGGCGGGATAGCAGCATGGCCCAGGCAGTGCTGAGAAGTGAAGCCATCGTAATATTTCCGCATAGCTGAGGGGCGGGACTGGACATCCTGACACGCACCGTACTTGTGCCCGCCCCGTCTGGAAAAGCAGCAGTGAGTTGTGACCCTTCCAGTAATCTTCTCCAGTAGCTTATCGAACTCTCTCGTATTGACTGAGCATATGCGAGATAGGTGGAAAACGCGAGTCCAGTGGGAACTGCGACTCGGTGATGTAAGTCGGCAAGGGTCTGCCACAATATCGCGATACTCGTTCCATCATATTGGGCATGTGACAGTCTTATCACTATGCGGCTTCTACCTGCCGTGTTCCGGGCGAGGATGAAGCCTGTGGGACACTGACCCTGCTGGAGCAGCTCCGTGTCTCGTTCGCACACAGCCTTGAATTCTGGTTCAAAGTCCATTCCAAGTTCGACAATACGGAGGGGGATCTCGAAATCTTCCGGTCGCAGGACGACCTGCCACCATTCTTCTTGGAGAAATATGAAGGTCGAGCGCAGAATCGGGTAGTGGTCTACCAAAGCCTTACAAGTTCGGGTTACATCTGCGAGTGTGATCTGGTCACTAAGCTCAAGCCAAGAGTAATGCACTGAATGAGCTGGATTGTAAGCCGTGATGGTGGAGACCCAGTCATTCTGAAAGCTCGTAAGGGGGAGAATGTCTGAAACGGTCTCGGCGCGAACAGAATCGAGTTGACCAAGGAGGCTATCCTTTTGACCGGGGTACAGGCAAGCGAATGGCTGGGCAGCTGGCAGTTTTTCCTCGACCATGTCTGAGCCAACGCTGGCCAAAGCGACAGCGAGTTCACTTAATCTTGGATGATTGAAGACATCAGCCACCATGAATCCGGTGCCAGCCCGCCTTGCTGCACCGACTAGGCGCATCGCTACCATCGAGTCGCCACCGAGCTGAAAAAAGCTGTCGTCGCGCCCGATACTATCCACGGGAAGATCCAGCACCTCAGCCCAGAGTATCTGTAACCATCTCTCGGCTTCGGTACGTGGTGCTTGTCTCTTTCCCTGGCCTACCGTCCGCAGTGCTGCCAGCTCCTGTGTTGTCCATTGCGCGCCCATCAATCGCAGCTGCCGGCGGTCCGTCTTCCGAGAACCGGTAACAGGTAGCTCTCTCAACGGCACAAAGACACTTGGTATCATGTACTGTGGAAGATTGGTCTCCAATCTGGTTCGAATGGCCTGCGCCGCAGCTTGGACAGTGGTACTACACCCATTGCCATCCATGTCATCAGCTACAAGGAAGCATGCTAACATGGGGATCTCGGTACCACTGCTGTCACGCGGCTTCACCAGCTCAACTACGATTTCCTTTATGGGTGCGCGTGCAAGCCGGGCCTGGTGCTCAATTTCTCCAAGCTCAATCCGCTGGCCGCGGAGCTTGACTTGCGTATCCTTTCGTCCCAGTAACTGCAATGATCCATCAGCGTGGTATTGACCGAGGTCTCCAGTCTTGTAAAAACGCATTATATCACTTGCTTGCCCGAATTTAGAGCGCCAGGATGGTGGCTGGATGAAAGCAGCTGCGCTACCTTTAGGCTCGTCGATGTACTCCCGCCCGATGGTCGGACCCTCCACAAGGATTTCACCAATCGCTCCGAGGGGAGCAAGCTTATTATAATCTCCAGGCGAGACAATCCAATATCTCCCAGTTGCGCCTTTCCCAACTTCCCTCGTGGTCGAATTTGCGTGGAGCTTCGCTGATCCCACGATGCCAGATGTCTCAGTACTCCCGTAGGTCTGGCGAAGATGCAGATGCGTTGCCCACTGGCTGATTTGAGATAATCGAATTGGCTCACCACCCACACAAATGGTTCTCAGCGTTGGAGCAGAGCCTGTGTTGATTGTGTCTAGAATGGTAGAAGTCATGAATGACCAGTTAGCAGCCAACTTTACAATGGCTTGCGCAAGACCTTCTCGGCGTTGCTGTTCTGAAGGTACGCATACACAGCCTCCGGCAACTAATGACAACAGGGTTTCGGCCAGAGATCCGGCGAAGCTGTATGCAGCGAACTGCAACGTTCGGGTATTGTGATCGATTCCTAATGCAGGCCCGTGTGTGACAACGGCCGAGCAAGATGACCGATGCTCCATTCTGCATCCCTTGGGCTCGCCTGTGCTGCCAGAAGTAAACACCACATACACTGTATGGTTGGGATGGACTGCAACGTTTGGTGGTTCAGTAAAAGGAGGAAGTTTGGCCACAGATTCACTGTCCAGAACAAGTGCAGCCGAGACAACCCGCAAGTCTTGGAGTGCAGCATAGCAAGATCGCGATGCCACTCCAATTGTGGCATGAACTTTACGGCAGAGCATCTCCAGGCGGGCAGCGGGGAGTAACGGGTCAAGCAGCAAGAAGGCACCGCCAGCCTTTAGTACCCCTAGAATTGCCACAGTGGTCCACATGGATTTTTCAAAGTATAGTGGGACGACCATCTCAGGAACAACACCTAGTTCAACCAGATGGTGCGCCAGCCGGTTGGACAGAGATTCGAGCTCCCCGTACGTCAGTTCACCGTCCCACGCACAGATGGCTGGCGCGTCCGGACGAGTGCGTGCGTGTTCGGCGAAGATCTCGTGAATGCAGCGCTCAACCTCTGCTGGAATCTTCTGATTCCACTTCCATAGCTCTTTGTAATCCGACGGTGTAAGTAAATTAATACTCTCCAAGATGGTATCCTTGGAGGCTGCAGCCAGCTGCAGCATGGTGTAGTCAAACTGCCCAAGTATCTTTTCTACTAACCACGGCTCGACTATCCTGGGATTAAAGCTAGCCACCACCCGTAGGCCATTTGGCGCAAGAATGCACTGTAGCGTTAGTGCGTATGGCGTGTTCAAGGGTGTAAGTGTTCCATTGCCGTTGGCCTTATTCTCGTCATCCAGCTGCACCATGAGCAGCGTTTGGAAGCCGCAGGCGGAGCGGGCGTCAGCGCTTAGGGAGGCAATCTGATCCAAGCTGATTTGACTATACGAGATCATCTCGATGGTTTGCTTCTGAATCGCAGCTAGGAAGTCATGTACTGTCTGGCTTTCCGTGATTGGTGTCCTTAGCGGCAATATGGGAAGGCTATTGCTATTGACGAAAGAGTGGTGGCCCGTACCGGTAATGCCAAACACGACTTCCTGTGCATTAGTGTGGCGGCTGGCAATAATAGCCCATGCAGCGCGAGCGAGTGCTGATATCTTTGCATATGCGCTGCCTTCAGGCAGCAGTGCGCATTGGTGCTCGAGAGTTGCGGGCTCTATCGGCTGTTGTATAGGCACTCCTGATGGCAGAGGCGGGAATGTGGTTGAATCACATCCGGCTAGCGATTCCCGCCAGTATGTTTCAGGGTTCTGTCCTCCCTCCGAAGCTGAAAGCAGAGAGCGTAAGGGAAAGCCATTAGTCGTACTCATGATAAGACTATGCAAGTGCTGCGACGTAGTATTAGCAATGGATAGACCCTCATCGTCTGCTTACGTACAAGGGCTTTCACAATGTGTAGTTGACTACTCAGTAATTGGGTATTGTGAATAGATACCAAGAATTGGAGCCTCTTGTCTTTTCATGTGTCGGCTTATCGACACAACTTTTTATTAGCATGCTCTATATAAAAAGCGCAAACTACTCAACAATTCTCAATTACTGATGCATACCACAAACTCTGTCTTCTTGCTTCGCAGCAACTCTCCAGCCGCCGCCGTCCTCGCCGTATTGACAAAATTCCAAGTTGGGTAAGGCTACGGCCGAACATATTTGGCACTAGTCCGCTAGCGACACATTAGCGCCTGATACTACCCTCGGCTCATCCTGTGAAGACACTCTGATTTCGCCCACTTTTCCAAGGACTTACCCAGCCGGGTTTTCCTTGGCGACGGCCGAAGTTGCAAGTGGCCAGGCACAGCATGCTTGATGTTGTTCTCCACTGTCATCTTGTCGCCACCGTATCCAAGTCCAGCAGTTACCGATGTAGATCTTAGATGTGACCATTGCTTCCTTCGGTAAGCGCATGAAAGAGAGCGTTGTGGTTTCATTTTCTTTTTGTTGAGAACCGTGCCTCACAGCATGTTACCCTACGCCATATTGCCAGGGCGGATAGGCATCACTTGGCGAACTTAGCGACTCAAGATTAATCAGCGTGATATTATGCTCGAAACGCGATCTTGGCAGGAGGTACTAAATCAGATCATTGCCTATGTGTAAGAACTATATTCAACTCGCATTGAAAAGTCTCCAGTTCATTAGAGACACTCGCTACTTTGCTCAGCTTTCGGACCAACGCTCTAAACATGGCCACTTCGTCTCCAACCATCACCCTGATCACCGGCCCTAACCGCGGTAAGCCCCCCTGGAAGGTGGGAACAGACACTCTGTTCTAATATTAGTCGCTTCAGGTATCGGGCGTGGATTTCTCGAGGCAATAGTAGCCCGTCCAAACAACACAGTCGTAGCCTGTGTCCGAGACCCTTCATCCAAAATATCACAGGATCTTCTTTCTCTTCCCAGGGGTGATGGCTCGCAAGTCAAACTGGTCAAGCTCGATGCAGCCATCGAGACAGACGCAGCCGACGCCATTGAGTCGCTCAAGGCGGATGGCTTTGAATACCTCGATCGTGTCATTGCAAATGCTGGCATTGGCGACGTCTACAAACCGCTCCTAGAAACCGACCTCAAGGATATCCACAGGCACATGGAAGTCAACTTCTTCAGCGTTGTTGCGCTGGTCAAGGCCGCAGTACCGCTGCTTCAACAGGCCAAGGATCCCAAGGGCCCCAAGATGATCTTCATCGGATCGGGCGTCGCCAGCTTCGCAAAGAGCCGAGAGTTTGCTGGTCCGTGGTTCTGCTACGGCGTCACCAAGACCGCCGTCCACTACACCGCGTCTCAGCTCCATCTCGAGAACAAGTGGCTAACCAGCGTGGCGCTCTCGCCTGGCTGGGTGCGCACCGACGGGAGCGCCACCCTGTCAAACGCGTTGGGCATGCAGCCGCCTCTAAGCGTGGAGGAAAGTGTCGAAGGATGCATGAAGGTCATTGACGAGGCTTCCCGGGAGAAGTTCTCAGGCGAACTTGTCGAGCACACTGGGGATATTATCAGCTTCTAGTGGCCGTGCTGCGGGATCAGTAACCACCCTTCTCGTGTTTCCAAGTGTATCTTCATGACAATACCTGGAATAACTACAATAAAAACCGTGTACCCCAGCTCATATGATATCCAAAATATAAATCCCTGTCTGCGTCCTACACTGCAACTTTTGTAATCAGTCCTACCTCTACAAACGCCCTTCCTTCTGACCTTCACTAGCTCACCGGAAATGAATGTCTTACCGGGTCTGTGGAAATTCCAAGTGACAAGAATCTAATAAAACACTGCCAATGTGTAAAAAGGATGCATGATATGCCGTAGATCACGCTATGACAGCGATGATTGGGCGAAAACGATCCTTCCAGAACAACATGTGATTAGGTGCCAATGCCAATCTAAAGAATGCCACGTGCGATGCCCGATTTCCATCTACTTCTTTTGGGGGGATATCTTAGCGTACAACGACTCACCGCCAACAATATCAAAATCTAGCACTACTTCCTCTCGCCCCACGAATCCAACCAACAACATTACAATCCAACATGCCCGGTCTTTCGCCACTCCTTCATCTATCTATCCATCCATCGTCTACTGATCCCCTGACTCGATTCCAGAGCCACACTGGACGCCTGGTATCAGCAGCCACTAGTCAAGCCGGGAACCGTGTAGGAATCGTCGACTTGCGAGTCGGTTGCGGCGTGGCCGAGGCTTCAGTCCACGCGTGGCGAGCCGCGGGACATTTTGACTCGAGGAAAGCGGGAAGGATGAGTGTGTTCATAGGATGGTTTTGTGTATTCGTACTGCGGTGATTACCTTGGGGGCCATACGCTAGTCCGACGAGGCTGACTGCCTGACTGTTACCAATACGCCTCTATCGTAAGCGTGGTGTGGAGTTTTAGACATCTTGACCATCGCTGGCGGGGGCCTAGTTGGCGTGTATGTGTGTATAGGGAGACGTGGGCGGTGTATATAAACACACCCATCAGACGTCGTAGAGGTTTGTAAAGTCCTCATTCACAGGATTGATCACTCGCTTCGCTTCAATCCTTATTCGAAGCCTTCTCTTCCATCGTTATTGCGGCTTCCACTCGAAGTTTTCGCAAACGGCTTTCGCTCGACTAGCTTTCATCATGTATTTCTTCCTACCTTTATCACTGCTCTCTCTTTCAGCCCATGCTGCGTCGATAGACAAATTCACCAGGCTCAATAAGCGTGTCGTCTCTGCTGCCCAGATTCGGGCTGAGCTGGGATCGCAGCTGTCCACCGGGGCTGTCATTATCGATGCAGAACACGGGGATCTCGAGAAAGCCACGCTGCGCTGGCAGGAGTATAACAAGCCCAATTTTGTGTCGGTTGTTGAGGTCGCCACTGAAGAGGATGTGGTGAAGACGGTAGGAACTTTGCTCGCGGATTTTGGACTGTAAGACAACTGACCGTATATGTGCAGGTGGCGTATGCGAACGATAACTCGATTCCTATTCTAGCCAAGAACGGGGGCCATGGATCGATCAGAGGTCTGGGAGAAGTTGAGAATGGTATTCAGATTACGCTGGCTCGTTTGAACGGCATCAAAGTCCATGAAAACACGGTAACCGTGCAGGGCGGAGCGCGCACCTACCAGGTTCGAGATGCTCTCTGGAAAGAAAACAAGCAGACAAGTATGAGCACCGCAGCAGCCCTCTTCAGACTCTTTGCTAATCGTTCTAGCGACCGGTGTCTGTGAGTGCACGGGCTTCTTGGGTCCCGCACTCGGTGGTGGCCATGGCTTCACCCAAGGCCTTTACGGCCTTGCAATCGACAACTTCATATCCGCACGCGTGATCCTCGGCAACGGCACGCTCGTCAATGTATCGGAAAACGAGCACGCGGATCTGTGGTGGGGCTTGCGTGGAGCTGGTGCTAGCTTCGGTATCGTGACCGAGATCGACTACAAAGTTTATGATGTTCCCAAGGGACTGGACTCGTGGTACTATGAGACCTGGGATTTCAACCAGACTGTTCTCGAGGACGTTTTCGAGCAGCACAATGTCTACCTTGACAACATGCCAGCCGGCGCCGTGCTGTACTCAATGTTTTACCGCAACCCCTCCTTCGACTCCACCAGCGTAAGTGTCTTGCATCATTTTTCTTGTTTGATGAAAAAAGTAGTGCTAACGACCATTTAGGCTGTTATCAGAGTTGGAGGAATTTACAATGGGCCAAAGTCTGAAGCCGACTCACTCTTCGAGCCTTTCCGTGCTCTCGGACCTATCGCAACAGATGCTGGCAGTACTACTTACGAAAAACTGCCCACCGTTACCGGTGCCGACATAAATGGCCCCAGCTGCCAGTACGGAGGCAACCGTGTTGGAGGGGGCGTCTATCTCACGAGGTACAATGTCAACAGCCAGCGTGAAGCGTACACGCTCTTCAACGCGACCACTGCCGCCATTCCGGAGTTCAGTGGTTCCGCTGTGCTTTTCGACGGCTTCTCCATCGACGGGGTGAGTAAAGTACCTGTCGAATCGACCGCCATGCCGTGGAGAAACCACCAGATCCTTTTGTACGTTGCTCCTTGTCTCCTGACCTGTCCGCAACATGTAACAGGGCACTAACGATGAATGCAGGACTTCTGTCGTCTCTTACGCACCCAACACGACCCTAGATCAGGCGGCGGAGAAGCTCAGCTCGGACGTTAGGGACATTCTGCAACGAACCTCTGGCCACGATGAGATGCGTACGTACATCAACTACGCATTCGGTAATGAGACCTTTTCAGAACTGTACGGATCAGACCAGCGAGTGGCAAGACTGCAGGGCTTGAAGCGGGAGTATGACCCAAAGAACGTCTTCCGTTTCTTTGGGCCACCAGGCGGGTTTGAATTGTAGTGAATTGGACCGGTGTATCGGAGATTTCTCTTTTTCGAGATTTCATTGTTTTTTTGGCCGCACTATCTGACCCGCCCTTCCCGTCCTTGCCTGCTCAATGCAAGATGTGTGGGTAAGCGTTCTACAGTAGATGGAGTCTGCGCATGCTTTTTCCTACAAATAGACAGTGTATAGAATACAGTATCATCATGCACATTCCAAGTAAAACCCCGGGCTGGGTCTCAGTCACTGCAATGCACCGTTGGTTCATGAACTGCAGGATTTCGCTGCATTCGACCGACAAGACCCGCAGTGCCCCACTTCCAGAGATACTTGAAGCACCGCATCCCGTATTAGATTTCCACAGAGGGGCGTCTCCTATGGCAGTGTGTTGTAACTTTGGCTGCAGATGATGAGATGGACATGGAGAGACGGTAGGACGTGTGCTGAGAAATGTGCGCACACACACCTGATCAATGCCAAGGCGCTAGAAGCAACTAGCGTTGACTAGTGGCTGGTTAGGCGCTGCTTATCCGTGCTCGCCGCAGCGGCCGCTAAGAGCTTTCGGCCGTCTGACTGCGCCAACGTCGGGCCCGACGTTTCTACTTAAATAGCAACACTACCGGCTGACACACATCCTTTCTTTGCTTGGCCCTTTGTTCCGACGGCAGCGGGGCGGCGGGGATGAGGGCGCATGAAGGCTGAAGCGGAAGAGCAAGCTAGGCCTCGGTGAAGGGTTTGCGGGGAGAATCCTTCCAGAAGCATTTCTGTTTGGAGAGTATCAGTGTTGACCTGGAGCAGAAAGGCTGAATGAACCGAGCCATCATGGCAAGTCTATGCTGCTCTCATCGGCACCAGTCTCGTATAGTCTTCGCCATTGCCTACGACCGTCACAGTCTTGCCCATACTGCGAGACCGTGTTACGTCTTAGGACGAGCTGATTCACATAGGTAGCATCGCTTCCCAGGCCTACGGATTGCTCAGTAGCAGCAGATTGCACCATGGTCAAGTACACTCTCGAGAATCTCGCTCGTGTACCCAAGACTCTCGCCGACTCGGTACGTCAGACGAAGGCAGAGATCCGTCAGCTTGGAAGGAGCGGGCTGCGTATATCCAATCCAATTCTTGGCGGTGCACACGTTGGTGATAGTCGGTGGTTGCCCTGGACGTTGAACAGAGACCAAGTACGCATACCTGTAGTGCAAAGGTAGTATGTGGACCAAATCTGGAAGCTAACGCGCAGCTGTAGGCATTGCCGTTGCTCAAGGCGGCGTATGACCGCGGTATCAACACGGTATGTGGCATGATGCTAAACCGCGGAGCATTTTGACTGACCCGGAGTGCATAGTGGGATACGGCCAATGTTTACTCCAACGGCGAGTCTGAACGCATCATGGCCGAGGCCATGCGCCTGTACAAGATCCCGCGGCGCAAGCTCGTCCTGATGACCAAGTGCTACCGCGTCGTATGCGACGAGGAAACCTTCGATGCCGGCTCCGGAGTCACGATGCATCAAGACCTTGCACTTCAAAGCAAGGACTACATGAACCAGAGCGGTGAGGCGCGCCCGCCGTCGTGAATTACGACCCTCCTCGTCGTCAAGTCAAGCACGCTAACTAGAGACTCGGCACAAAAGGCCTCTCACGAACCGCCATCTTCCACGCAGTTGAGGCCTCGCTCGAGCGTCTGCAGACGTCTTACATTGATGTCTTACACATACATCGCTACGACGATACCGTCGCGCCCGAGGAGACCATGTTGGCTTTGCACGACCTGGTCCGCTCGGGACGCGTGCGCTATATTGGCGCCAGCTCCATGTGGACATATCAGTTCGCCACGCTACAGTTTACTGCCGAGCGCAATGGCTGGACCAAGTTCGTCTCAATGCAAAACCACTACAACCTCCTATATCGCGAAGAAGAACGCGAGATGATTCGCTTCTGCCGTCAGGACGGCGTCGGTCTCATCCCAGTGCGTACCCATGCACCCCAGGCAGCCAACGAGCCATCATATTCTTGCTGACCTTGACTGTAGTGGAGCCCCTTTGCGGCTGGTAGGCTGGTCCGCTCGCCTGCACAGTGCGCGCAGTCTATCCGCTCGACCGTGTCCCAGACTGGCGACATCTACGATATTGAAGGGAGCGACTGTGACACCGTCATCGCGCGCGTGCACGACCTTGCAGCGCGGCGTGGATGGCCCGCGAGCCACATAAATCTGGCATGGCTCAACCATCGCATAACAGCGCCCATCATAGGCTTTAGCAGCATCGATCGGATGGACGAAGCTCTCGCAGCACGTGGCCTGCGCCTCACTCAGGAAGAGGAAGGCTATCTAGAAGAAGCCTACCAGGCCAAGCCTGTCATTGGCCACGAGTAGCCTGAGCATGCTCGTTGTCAAAAAGATGCCTCTGAAGAGTACCGTATTGATCATATCTTTTCAATGGAGTTTTTTTTGTAGATCTAGTATATAGCTCATGATCTCTTTGCTCGTCGCAGTTGGTGGGCTACCTAGCCGTGTGTAGGGTAATTTCTACTAGGCCTTCTTCTTTTGTGTTTGCAAGCTGCCGTCTGTCAACTCTATAATCCAGTCGTAACAAGGATTCTGCCACTTTTGGAATTAATCTGTTATTTTCTGTGTGGTGTATGGGTCACCTTGACGAAGTTGTAGTAGTAGTGTCTATGAAGACGAGGTTCCAAAGGGGGAGATGATCAAGACTATAGATTATTACTGCCATTGGACTTTGGAATCTCGAAAATTCTGGGGATGTCTGGTATAACTTGCACTTCCTGTGAGTGTGAAGAAGATTGAATTGTTCTATTTGAGAGAAATTTGACTTGTACATATGTCTTATCACATCTTTATAAGAGAAATGACCAAATTACTAGTAGGTTGGTAACGTCTATTTTCAAGGCACCAGTGATAAGTGCGTGCAATATACTTCGAACCCTCACTCACTCAATCAGTCGTATCGGGCTTGAATCTTGGCCAAAGTACTGATACCCCGCTGTAAAATACTCCGGAAGCCCGAGCGAGCGAGCGATACGCCATACTGCACACTCCACAGCTCAGGCTTGGTTGCTACATTCTTAGCGGCCGCAATCAGCGCTGCAAAAGCTACTACCTTAACTACGCCCCCCAAGCGCCGTTTCCACAAACCTTTGGTCGTGTAGCTAATGTCCCAATCACTCCATACCGGAAACATGCATCGGTAGGTGAAGTGCATTTGAGACCATCTATCAATTGTTAGTCCATGTGTACACGTCAAGGGGAGAGTAGTACTTACGGATACACGGTTGGATTCCATCCATTCTCCATGAAGTAAAAGCTCGTACAGCCACCGCGCGTCCAAATCATGTCCTTGAGCGCGGCCTGGATTCTCTGTGTGTACGCAATCTCGGCGCTCTTCTTCACCTCGACTAGCGTCGCGTCACCGGCGAGGATCTGCGAGATGAACTTCAAGCTGTACTGCACTTGGTTTTCAATCGCCAGCAGGATGGATGTATGCCCGTTTGCAGTATTGGGTCCAATGGTAATGAAGAGATTGGGGAAGCCATCCATGGCTGTGCCTTGATAGGCTTGAGGACCGCCACGAGCGTTCATGACATCGATTAGATTGTGTCCGTGGCGCCCGTAGATTCTGAGTGGGTGTGCCCAGTGCAAGACACGGAAGCCATTGGCCGTGATGATCATGTCGGCGGGGAGTTCTTGTCTGTCCAGAGGAGCGGCGGAACGGTCGTCTGCGGGGTCAGGATATGTCCGTCCTGGTCCGATGATCACACTTCGCTCTCGAACCTCGGTCAGCGGCTGCGTGGTGAGGTTGACTTTTGGATCCCTCAGGCCTTCAAACCAGCCGCCGCCGAAGACGCGGCGCTTGCAGCCGACGCTGTACTTGGGCGTCAACATGTCATGGTACTTTTCAGGTGTGGATTTCTTGATGGCATCTCGAAGGTGGGTTTCCATACGCAACCGTTCTTTTTGGGCCCAGGCATTACTACCGAAGAGCCTGAAGTCATACTCATTGCCTGCTGCAACAGCCTGGCGAAGTAGCCAGAGGAAAGGCGGTATCTTTCTTGCCACCTTCAGCAAGTAGTTGTTTAGCTCCACATTCTCTCTAGCAGGCACTGTCTCCGGAATCACCCAGGGTGGGCTTCTCATGAGTTGAGTAACAGACTTTGCATGATAAGGAGCCTGCGTAAGCTTGGGCACCAGCTGTGCAGCCGAGCAGCCAGTGCCCAGTACGATGACGTTTTTGTCTTTCATATCATGCTCCTCCCATCTTGCCGAGTGGAAAAGCGCGCCTTGAAAGCGCTCGATGCCTGGGATATGTTCTGGCCAGATTTGAGGCTCACCCATGCCGCCCACTGCGCTGCAAATGACCTTTGTCCGAATAGTCTCTCGGCCGACGATGATGGCTCTCTCTCCGTGCTCTTCAAACACTCTTTTCCGATGCCGTGCGCTCTTGTCACCAATTGCAGGAACAAGGTGGCAGATCTTGACCTCCCACAGCTGTTCATCGTTGAGCCAGCGGCACTCCTCCACTTCAACGTTGAACTGGAATTTGTCTCCAATCTGATACTTGGTACAAACATCGGAGAAGTACTGCTGAATTTCATTTCCCGGAGGAAAAAAAGAAGACCAATTTGGGTTTGGCGCAAAGGAGAAAGAGTAGAGTACGGCTGATCTGTCAACCAATTAGTCGACTGAACGTCGCGTTGGAGTTTTTTGGGCTTCGTCTAACTCACATATCACACCCCACTCCTGGATATCTGTTGATCCACCATGTACCGCCGATGCCACTGTGTCGGTCGAAGATTCGGAATTGGTCAAATCCGAGCTTTTCTTTGAGCTGGCAGCCTGTGGCGATCCCACCCGCGCCTGCACCGATGATGACTACGGGGATATATGTATATGCATCGTCAGAATAACCATTAACATACTTGATGGTCTCCGCCGCTGATCCAGGAAGCATGATTGGAATGACCTGAGAGCAGAAAAGATAAAATACTGTAACCAAGGGACATGAAGATGTTCTTTCAACTGGGTATATATCTCGCTTGGCTAGGCCTTTGAAGCCGACATGACAGTTTTTCGCATCCTCCGGCGTCACATGTTTGCGCGCAGTCTCGCTGATCAGTTACGAATACCAAATCCCGTCTAGTATGCGATTCTCTCTTTCCCCACCCCTTAGTAATTCGCCAAGCTATGGAGGCCGAAGTGGGTGAACGGCACTAGTCCTAGCGTGTGAGGTAAACTAACGGATGAAGCTAGTCCCAATTTCAGCTTCCGTGGAAGGGTCATGGCAACGGCCATCGGCGATCATCGAAAGACCAGTGCTTAGCCGTCGGACCCGGCTGAACAACCGACAGGATGCCGGTCTCGCCCTTTCTGAAGCGCATCGCCCTTGGTCGATTTTTCAGCAAGGTTTCCTTTGCGGGTTCAGTATGGCCATTCTGCCCGCAACGCTGCTTGCTACATGTTCAATGTATAATGCAGCCAATCACGGCCTATGCTCAACTGGATGCGTGGATGGGCGAGTGGAATCATAAGGCGCAAAGTTCAGTCATATATGATAGTATCGGCAAGGTCCTACAAAGCGCCCACTGGTTACTGCAGTTGTAAGCCTCGCATATGACAGCAGCGAAAATGTTTGAGCAAGCTTCCGGTCCGGCCTCGTTTGTGGTATCCTTCGCTGCCTTGTTTTTCATCTTTGCCTTTGTCCTGGAGTGGATCTGCGATGTTGGCAGACTCAAGGGCAAAAGCAAGCTACTCGGGGCGTCTGAAGATGAATGGTTTCCCAGACTCAGGGCACATTACAGGTATTGTGCCGATGGATTCAAGATTATATATGACACAATCGACGAGGTTTGTTCTCTATGCCTCAATAGACGCTGGCTGATGGTGGAGTAGAAAGCAGACCAGATATACCAGATACCGCTTGCCGGGAAAAGGCACTACATTCTCCCCGCTCGTTACATCCAGGAGCTGAGGAGTCTGCCCCAGCACACAGTCAACTCGTCTGGTGGAATCGCGGAAGTATGTATCCTGCCAATGTATTTGTAAGTGTGCTTGTAATTGACGATCTATAGTATTTTCTTGGTAACTTCACTTCGCTGCATGCCGTTAATGCTCTTGGTCATACAACTTGGCAGACAATCCGCCTGAATATGACTAGCGACCAGAAGCTGGGACTCATGGTCGATAAGCTTATCCAGAGTTGTCAGGATACAATGCGACGTGCATTGGGTGTCGACCAAGGTATGTGGATTCAACAGTCACGGACAACTGATCCTGGCTGTGCTTCACTAGAAATACATGGACTTACTTTGGTAGAATGGCGTACTTTAACAGCGCGACCTGCGCTACTTGACATTATAGTCAAGATGAATGGCCCTGTGCTGGTCGGCGAGGCACTATTCAAGAGTTCAGATTGGGCCGACATATGCTCTAGCTATGCTCAGTCAATCTTCCCAATGGCCATCTACTTGAAGATGTTCCCCGCTTTTCTGCATCCGCTCATCGGTCCTCTTTTTCCACTCTGGTGGAGGATTCAAGGCCTACGGCGCAGAGCTCGCAAGACTCTCAGCGCTGAAGTGGTGGCACGTCTCAATGAAGATGAGGACTCAAAAAAAGGTACGTGAAAAATCTTTCGTCTAGGTTATGGAGAGACACTTACTGAGATGTGTCATAGAGAGAAAAAGGGACAGCCAGGAAGACATGATAGACTGGCTTCTCCAACAAAGTGGAGACGCTCGGCAGCCACAAGACGTTATTAACCGTCAACTTGGCATCAGCTTTGCGGCTATTCATACCTCGGCCGTTGTTATCGTGAAGATTATGTTTGCGTTAGCAGAGCAATGGGACGAATACGCCCCTGCGCTAGTTGAAGAGCTGGAGCAAGCTATAGCAGAGAGCGGAGGTGTGATAAGAATGGAGACTATCAACAAACTGTCGAAACTTGACAGTTTCATGAAGGAAACATTCAGGCATTCGCCATTTACTGCCAGTGAGTTCTCGCCGCGGAAGTCTGATAATTTTGAACCCCTGTGACTGACCTAAGTGTTCAGTCTCATTTCAGCGGCAGTTGCTTCAGGATCACGTTTTATCAGACGGAACTCTGCTCCCAAAAGGTAGCCAGGTTGCCATGGCCTCTGGGCCATTGAGTATGTCGCCAAGCGTCTATGAGGAGCCCAATGAGTTCAGAGGATTCCGCTTCGCCACACCTAGAGGCCAGCCAGACGGCCCCAAAGTGGAGTTGTACACTAACTCAGGCGTGCACGGGATGCTCTTTGGCCACGGCAGGTGGGCGTGTCCAGGGAGATTCTTTGCAGCCCTGGGCGGTAAGATCATCTTAATGCACGTACTCGCCAACTACGAGCTTAGGCTACCGGGCGGACGTATGCCTCCCAAGGAAAAGTTTGCGGATTTGCAGAATTTGGTTCCCACTGCGGAGCTGGAACTACGACGAAAGAAGCCTTCTGCGGGACTGGCGGGACTGCAGCTGGATTAGGCGAGCGGCGCTCCATATGTAGTGGGATGAGTTAGTTAATGTAGATGAGGATATTGGTAGATGGATTTCGCATTGGAAAGCTACTGTGTGTATTCGTAAACTTATGAGAACATTCAAACTGGGGTTTGACCCAACCAACGCGTTCTGCAGAGAGGCCTACACCTAATCTGTA
>Ga0265798_10004601_pt1 | contig 18936 bp, 26 predicted proteins | sample P3T30metagenome_FD_192430 | JGI IMG/M metagenome (GOLD analysis project Ga0265798, IMG submission 192430) | Plant litter microbial communities from East Loma Ridge, Irvine, California - P3 T30 | ecosystem: Environmental > Terrestrial > Plant litter > Unclassified | place: USA: California... | reverse complement strand
GGACACAATGTTCCAGCGTATCAATGCACCCGCTCTGCAAGAGCTGACTCTGAACACAGTGGCGGGGACCAACAGATTGCTCGAAGGATTAGCCTCACGATTCTACCAGGACGTTCCGGCTTTGAAGAAACTACACGTAGTTGAACTCATACAGCAGTCTTCGGACACCAATCGTCGCCAGCGTACTAATACTTCTCACGTCATTTCGCGGGCTGGAGGACCTCAAACTACAGTGCCTCAACTGCGATAAGCTAGGAGTCGAGGGCATCGTGAAGCACGGCAAGACACTGAAACGCCTTCTTGTCGTCAATGGAACCATACATCGGCAAGACCAAGATCGGTGTTGTGACGCGGGAGATCTGCCGCAAAGCGCAACAGCATGTACCGAGCTCGAGCAGCTCTGTCTTAATCTTTACGAGCTAGACACAGATAGGAACGAAAGCGATTTCCTCGGTCCGCTAGCAGATGGCTTGTTTACGCCCAGCGCCTTCGAAGAAGCACTTGTTGCTATCGCTGGTATGCCAAAACTTCACACCCTGCGCCTGACCAACCCACCGAACTATCGCAAGGCATATCGAGCTCCTGGAGACATTCGGAGGAACCACGAACGCCAGCTTCAGGCTGGTTCAGAGCGGTATGCTTTTCGGGCGCGAGCAGATGCACTCATGCAGTTTATGGGAGAACGTGCCTCCAACGTCAAGCACCTTGCCTTCCGTCCGGTTGAGACATTGGCAACGGCTAGTCGTCCGGACATGCACGGCCATGTTTGGCCAAACTACTTCTACTCTCGTCTGCGTATGGTGGATGCCGATGGGCGGGTGATGCACGTCGCGAGGCCCGTTGCGAGTTTCTAGACGCGATCGAGGAGACTTGGGTCAAGTCACCATGAAGTTTGAAGCGTGGTGGAAACTAAAGGTCGAAGTGGCTGAAGCAGGCAAACACACCAGGTATGTCAGTGCTGGAACTTTGGTGACCGCTGTCTCGATCTTGTTAACAGTGGTCAAATTACTGAAAGACGGGACCGCTAAGTTGACGACGAGGGGTGTTCAGAAATGCTGGGTGTCCATCAGAATAGCAGGGCCAGAATGAGTACTAAGGACGCCGAAGGCCGCCCAATCCACTTCCACATGACTCCACAGCACGGGTAGTTCAAATTAACGCTTTAGATTGCGTGTGTCGCGTACAGAATTGCAACGCAACGAATCACGGCAAGGTCGTCCAATGATGGGGTTCATTCAGTGAAATCGCTGTGTATGTGCCTGCCTCCTCCTTTCACGCACTAGTTCAGATTTGGCTGCGGAGTTCACCGTATCCGATCTTTGACAATTTTCAGCGGCGGCTTGTCTTTACAAAACGCTTGCTCAACACTCCCCTCAGCACTTAGTTCACTCACAAATCGTTCATCAGCTCGCAACTCCTCCTCGGTCCACCCGGAATCTACATCGACCTCAGCTATATCGCCTCAACCCTACTCCACATCGGCATAATGCACCGCAAGCACGTCGGATATGGGCTTGCACTTCCGATCATCAGCGATGGTGGCGCAAAAGAAACACAGCAAGATAGACTCAGCGCATTGCCGCCCGAGCTACGGCGCGAGGTAATCTTCTACACTCGCTCGAAGGAAGACCGCCGCGCCCTCAGTCTTACCAATCGCATCTGGAAGGATACCACGCTTCCGATATTATGGGAGAAGCTAGTCACCACCTTGTCCGAGGTCAATGGAAGGCGACATATCGACCTGGTGCACCCGGCTTCCAACATACTCAAATATGTTCGGCATCTTCGACTTCGTGCAAATACAAGCACGAGCGACGTCCCGACCGACTTCCTTCCTCTTTTTCTTGCAGCCATTTCGAAGGGTCAGCTTCGAGCATTCGAGACGTTTAGCCCAATCACTCCGCTCGGTATGCAACTGCTTATGCAGCTCCACCCCAGTATCGAAGAACTAGACGTACCGGGCCGGGCGGCGCTCACAACTTTCGTGCGCTCGCCGTGGGATTTAGGTAGTCTGGCCAATCTGAAGAACGTATTGGTCTATGTCGATAGTCTCGCGCCAGGTACAGCCCAGACACTCCTGGATCAATGTCCAAACATGATAACGCTTCACATCGGAACGAGCTGTAAAGAAGACGAGCATGTCAATGAAGACATTGCGTCCGAGATTTTCGAGACCGAAGCCGAGCCCACTCAAGAGACACGCACGCGTCTGGAGCCCTGCGGCGTGACCAAGCCCGCCAAAGCCTTGACGAAGCTTCTATACCTCGATCTTTATCATGGTAGAAGCCCGAAATTTCTGAACACAATGCTCACCCGTATCGACTTCTCTGCATTGCGAAGCTTGACGTGGAGAGAGCATAGCAACCCAGAACATTTGCTGCAGGCTTTAGCTACTCACTACGTAAATCACCCTACCGCATTGAGATGCCTTCAAGTCGCAAAGTTCAAGAAGGCATGACAAGAGATACGGAAGGAATTCATGTCGGTACTTGAGGCTTTCCAGGGTCTGCAGGAGATTCACTTTATTGCGCGTTTCGGGAAAAAGCTAGACGTCAGCTCTAACATTCGGCACGGGGCGACTCTAAAGACCTTGATTGTTGAAACGAATCGTTGCGGCCCCAGCAAAACAGAAGCGCAGTGCATAAACGCGGGTGACTTGTCACTCATCGCCGCTTCATGCCCAAAGCTGGAGCAATTGGCTCTACCCCTATACTCCATCAATCCCGAGGATGAAGATGCGCCGGACTACGACATCATCGGTCCTCGTCCCGGACACCCACATGTGCGCACTGAGCTCGAAGCTGCTCTCGACGCAATAGCCAGCATGGAGAACTTGCACACCCTCCGCATCTCGGATGCCACATCATACACGAGTGAGCGGACAATGCCGAGGACACCGAAACAGCAAGCAGAATGGCGATATGCATTCCAAGCTCGAGCTCACGGAGTCATCCAATACCTCGCCGCGCGCTCGTCAGGCGTTAAAGTGCTCGGATTTTCTCCCGTAGTCAAGATCCTTGCTTGCAAGGTGCCGGATCAAATTGGTCACTTCTGGCCTCACTACTTCTGTACGCGAGGGACAACGAGGGATGTTTTGGGTGCCGTTACGACTGTTGCGAGGCCTCTGCAGGATTGGAAAGTGGACTTTCCGGCGTCGATTGTGCTGCAGGGGTACCATGAGGACTGGTAGATTGTCTGCGCAGAGGTTTTGAAAAATCTGCGCTGAGCCTGTATCTCATAGAGTGAGATTTGTACATTTCTGGCAGCATACACCTACGTAGTTGTACATATAGTGAACATCTTATGTACATGTGAGAACAGCCTCCATTATTATCGACTGCTAACAGTACACATGATTACCAGTATTGAGACGGGTTTGAGGCAACGACAGAGAAAAATCGCAAATCGAGTGACGGTTGTACATGTGTGATCCAGAAAAGAAGCTACCGCCTGATGTGGTTAGCGCGGTCCTTTGCGCATGTTTGTGCCCACAGCACCGCGACTTTTCCGCGAGTTCCTGCCAATTGTCTACAATTCCATTTGCTGGCCGACAACCAGATATGAGTCTTTTCAGCTTCCCCCCAGAGCTCATATGCGAGGTGCTCGTGCATGCTACTGCCCTGCGCGATCTGAAAGGTGCCCTGCGCTTACGACTCGTCAACAGTGAGCCAGCATTCAAGATAATTGTGACGCACACTGACTGCAATAGAACACTTTTCATCCGAAGTGCTGCCGGCAATATTTGAGACGTATGTCATCGAGGACTACCTGAGGAACCACAAAATCGAAGCCAACAGAGGACCCGAATACGATCAATACTGGCAATACTACTTCACAACCGAACTCGTGCAGAACAGAAAGCCGAACAGATCCTATTACAAGATACGGCCTTTCGCAACGGCTCTACGTCAAAAGTTCAAGCAACTATCCCTGGGAAAACTGCAGTCGTTTGTGAAATCGGTGACGTACCAACCACATCGATTCATGCAGACCATCAGCATTGCACCGCCAGCACGGCAGCCCTGGAGCTGTACACGAGCCTCACTGCAGTTTTGCATCATATTCAACTTAGAAGTGTGTTTGAAAGGGTGATCAAGGAGCCAGGAATTGTGGATGCCATGGGGTGCCTTCCTGGCAGTGATGCTATTCCAAAATATGGTTTGTGGGACCAGCCGATACCCCTCATGGCCACTTTTGGAACCTTGTCTTTCCTCGAAACAGTATTCCTGGATGAAAGATTCGCACGGAAAGTGATGCGGACTCAAGCACTTGCGCCAGCAATACGAGCGGGTCGTTTGGGGGTTGTCCAATTCGTACTTGATCCAAAATGGGGGCCGGTAGACTTTGTCGAAAGCACGCTAGTGCAGGAAGACTTGGTTGAAGGAATGCTGCGCAGTGTGCACGTGAACTTTGCAACGCATGTCCTTGCCTCCTTCAGATCGTACTCTACTTTCCAAGACTCTCTCATCACCGAATATCCCGACATTGATGGACTCTTCGACGGTGTTGCAGCAGGCAGTCCGCAACGGGTCGATGTTGCTCGGTGGCTGCTTACCCATGGTGTGACTGTTCGGATCCCACAGGAACCACGACAGAGGGTAGACACTCGACCATCAAAGACACCAGTTTCAGCAATCCCAGCACCTCCGGTCATTCCAGCAGTCCCAGCACCTCCGGTCATTCCAGCAGTGCCAGCAGTGCCCATCGTCCTAGCGGCTCAAGCTGTACAAGCGGCCCCAGCAAATCCAGCAGTCCCAGCACCGCAAACCCCAAACGCCAAAGAAGTCCCACTACCACTGAACCCCCTTCGTCGAGCAGTCATGACCGGCAACGAAAAGATCGTACGCCTACTCCTCGACCATGGCGCGGATCCCAACGCCACCGATCTGGACATACTCGAACAAGCCGTCAAGCGTGGCCGTCTCGATATCACTCGTATGTTGATGCAGGCCGGCGCCGGGAAAGTGATTGAAGCGACATTGGAGAGACCGAGGAGTTCGCAGAAGCTGATGGAGCACGCTTTGGCTTCGGAGAATGTTGAGCTTTGTCGGTATTTGTCGCCGTTGTGGGACTATGCTTGATGGACATGCTGGAAGAGACGTTGAATTATGAAGCCGCTGTAAGATACCTGTTTGGCATAGGACACGTTGTACATATTCTCAAGGCGTGTCACGATATCGACCTGTCAGGGTGGAGTTGTTGGAGTGAGTGCTTGTAGCCTCGGTACTTTAGAGGCTATAGGAAAGGGGTTCTGACAAAATATAAAAACATCAGGAACTCACCGTTGAACTCAAATGCTCTGGCCGCATGAAACCTCTTCAGACATGTCTAGCAGAGTGTTACCATGTTACGAGTACCGCAGTTGATAGTCTCCGAGCGGCCACTTGGCAGAAGGTGTAGGAATCGCTGTGTATGTGTTGTGCCAGTAAGAAAGGCTGAATAAGTAGATTTGCGTTATGTGATTGGAGGGGCTGAATGGTTTCACGTGTTAAACAGACGCCAAGTGGCCAGTCGGAGACTGTTGCCTGCAGTACACACTATCGCATGAGGGACCCAACGTTGAAACCTCTGAGTGGTAAAGCCTACCACCTCCAAGTTCAATCACATGCTCTCGACCAGAAACCTCAAGCTCAATCAAGCCGAACCGATCCCCATCCCAAACAAACACATGAACATCACCCCAAACCATCGCTTCCACCCGTCTATTATCAAATTCACCCATCTTCAACATCCAACCCAGCTCCTCGCCATCACCATTGCTTCCACGGAAAAACCCAGGCACGAGCACCAAACCATTTCTTCAATTTCTCCACATCCTTTCTCTCCCCAAGCCACCAAACCTCCTTCCCCCCCCACAAAAAAAAAAGCAGCTCACGAATACAGCTCACTCGCGCATGAACAAACCAAAAACAAAGTCCTTTCACAATCTCGCCTATTCGTGCCGTGGCGTGTCCTCTAGCTTATTTCCCGCTTGGTTTTGTTTCAAGACGGCGTGGTCCGAGCGCCGGTGTTTCAACGTAGACGAGATGAGATGAGTGGTTGAAAGGATTTGGGTATGTGACATGTGACTCTTTCAAAAGACTTCTCGTGAGTCGTTAGTGCTGTGGAGTGTACTGCTGCTCGTGTGAATCATTATCGCTGAACACGGCTCTCGGAAACCGAAGACGTTGTTGGATTGTTGTTGGACGTCGGAGGCCTGGTCCCCAGCCAAGCAAATTCCTTATCCACGAATCCTTCAGTGACGCAGATCGACAAAGATGTGCGCTGCCGTGTTCGCAGATCACTACGACAAAAGTACAAACTGTGTGTTTGAGATGTGAACGTCTTCATTTCATGTCCACCAATTCTTCACCCAAAAAGCTACACTAGGTATTTCCTCCACTGCGTGCCCAGAGACGCCTATCCCAAACAGCGCCGATCGAATGGTAAACAACAAATCGGCCGCGGCGCTAATCGCCAAAGAAGATGTAAATAATGATATGGTCATGAGACAAGTCCTGTTTCATCCTGACCGGTTTTCGAGAGAAAAAAAAAGGCGTACGTAGCAGCATCAGCAAAAACATCGAAGCCGTCCCGTCGCATAGCCCTATCATCGTGTGATGAAATACAATAGAAATTTCAAGTAGTAGTGGTGGTAGATTTCGAAATGACATAGAAAAGTAGATGTTGATATGTGGCGTCGGATAGAAGGTGGTGCTATAATGAAGAGCGGGTGCTTCAAGGTCGAAATGCGTGCGTGCGCGTGATGAGAATAGTACGACAAGGATAATAATAGTTGGGTCGTGGAAGTCGACGGGCCAGATTAAAGCAAGATAGGTCAAGCGAAGGTGTGTGCCGGGTGGGCAAATCCTTACTCCACATTACGCCGTAAATTGTGATGATGTTGTTGATATCACGAGTGGAAAAGGTCCCAGGCTCGTGCACAGAGGCCAATGAATTCGTCCTTCTTCTTTTGTTGAGTCTCTGGCGAGTCACGACCGGCTCCAAAAGGTCCAATGCGAGGTGCTTGTCGTCCTAGTGGTGGTGTACCATTGTCTTGCTCGTACTCGTCACGGCCACGTCTCCTGTTGCTACCGCTGCGGTGCAGATCGGCATGTGGAGGGTATGCTGATGTGCCTGTCTTGCTACCTGGCATGGGCGAAGGCGGCGTGGGTGGTTGGTGGCCACCATAGTGGACAAGGCGTGGAAGGAGATCTTCTCGACCACCAGTCATTGAGGCTACCGCTTCTTCAGCAGACTTGTACTCGCGAGGCCGGGATGTTGGTGGTGGCTGAGTTGCATGGTGATGGGGCGGAAACCCCGGCGAAGGCATGGGCGGCTGCACGTTCGAGTGCGACGAGTGGCCAGGGCTACTGTTGTGGTAAGGATTCCGTGCCGTCCCAAGGGGCTCTGGGAAGACATCTGAAATTGGCGGCAGGCGGTTGTTGGTCTGCTGTGCGGGCACGTGATGTATGTGTGAGGTCTGCGAGAGGTTCGATGGGCCATTGGCGATTTGACGCGAGGGCGGTGCATTACTGCGGAGGCCGGTGAAGGTCTGGTTGATAGGCGCGGACTGCACAACACGGTCGTGGGCGAACTGCTGGGCAGTTGGTGGGGCAATGGACAGGCCGGGTGGGGGACCCTTCCGACGTGAAGTTTGTGGCGTCTTCATAGGCCGTCCGAAGGCGCTTGTCTCGCCGTGTCGTGGGACGTCATCTTCTGGCCCTGGTCCCTTGCCGCCACGCTTCTGGCGGTCCTCGATGATCTGCCGTTGTCTTTCTCTTACGTCCAGACTCCGTTGGAGCTGTTCTCGCATGGTGGGGTCCTGCGTGTGGAAGCCCGGAGACAGGCACGCCAGGCCGACGTCCATCAAGTTAGCACTGCTCTGGCCCGACGGCCGCGCGGTGAGTGCACCCGACGAGTGGACAATGTTGTGGTTGGACGAGAGGTTGAGGCGTTGCGGGCGGTGTCGGGTCGTCTGAGGCATGTCGGGCGAGGTGGGCTCCTGCTTGACGATGATCTTGGGTGCTGGGCCGCGGGACCTGCTCGACGAGGGGCGGTTAGACATGATATCTCTGCGCGGCGGCGACATGCGAGAGGGAGGGGACATGGACGTGGGCGAGCCCTCACTGGGGCCGCGGTAGGAGGAAGAAGAGGTAGAACGAGTGGAAAGGCTAAAAGACGTACGAAAGAGGCGAGCGCTTGCCGTCCGCTCTGAATGCAATGGCATCACTACTGGAGGAGGTAGGTGAAGCATCGTGTACAGGCAGCGTAGACAGGCGGTTCGGAGTCGTAGTGTGAGGTGACGAGGTGGACGGGGCAAGCAGAGGGTATGTACGGCCGCCCGAGGCAGGGGTGCCCGAAGCTACAGCGCTCGACATTGGGCACGGCGCGGTCTGTTGGGCGGTGTTGGGTGGGAGAGGGTGGCAGATTGAGGGAGCGTGGCAGAGTTAGAGTCCGCGACACTTTGCGTCGAAGGATCGCTCAGCTAGGGAACATCAGAGGCTGGTGTGACAGGCCGTGGACGGACCAGGCGGGGACGCAACTGCAACTTACTGCGACAGGAAGTGCGCTGCGGTGCTGCAATGCGCTGCGAGGCGAGGACAGCAGAAATTAGGCGTTGGAGGGAGACGAGACGAGACGGCACGGAGAGAAGTCAGAGGAGGTAGGTGGTAGGTTGTAGGTAGTAGGAAGCGCAAAGTCGCCGACGGGGCACCAAGGTTTGAGGGCGCCCTAGATGCAGAGGAACCGATGCGCGGCTAGAAATATTACCCTCGACGGCCATCCAACAACGTGCAGACGCGGGCCGGGGTCTGGGAGACGTCGCGGCGTGCAGAGACAGGCATTGGACGTGTGGCGCAACCTAGTCACCCTGCCTAAGTAGCCGCTTGTTGCATCGCATACCTCCGAGGTTTCAGCATCCTCCTCCACGGCTGGCCCTCGTCCAGCGTCTGAACTGCTGCTGAGGAGCCGTCTCGCAGCCGTCGTGTCTTGGTCGCAGACGTCCGCCCACTCACTGTGCGGCGGCGAGCATCATGCGCGAGCTCGACAGCCACGAGAAGCTGACCAACAGCGCGCCCAACACCATGAGTGGTCGCCCGTGTCCAGCCAATACTCTGCACCCCGCCAATAAGAACCATCCATGCATAGCCCTGCCGTTCTCCGCTAGATGTTTGATCGCGTTTGATCGCGCCCGAAAAGGGAAGGCACGTCCATCCCTTTGGGGTCGCGCCTTCCCCTCCGTCCACCACCGCACCCCACACTTAATTGGCCAGGAACGCCGTCCATGTGCAAAAGTTTCAGCATGCGCAGGTGAGGCACACTCGAGAAGCAGCAGAGTCCAGACAGTCCAGCGATTTTCAAGCATAACATCGTTTCTTGCAATTATTCTCCGCCCGACATTTGACATCACCCGGCGCACTCGCTTCCGCGTGCATTGCAGCCTTCACCCGGCTCTGGAGCTCATCTCACATGGAAACGCCTCCCATCTGACTCTCTCGTCCGCTGCGAACTGGCCGGGAACAGCCAAAATAGCGCGAATTAGATTGACCGACCTGCAACTCGAGTCAGCCTTTATAAGTATCACGCTGTACGCACGCTGTCACAAGACACTTCTTCCTTGAAACGCAGTCCATGTCCGTCGCCACAAGCAACCATCAACATGAGGCATCCTAGATGTTCCGCAATGTCACCACGAAGGTTGTTACTCCGCAATCACGATGCTCTGCAATTTCGCCTTTCAATATTTCACTTCTCATTTTCCTCACGTCCCATTTCCTTCCTCATGCATGTCGACAGCACCATTGCTCGAGTACGTTATGACTGGGTCCGTCTGCATCCTGGAAGCAGCCACGCGACATTTACCAGGACTGCCATGAATACGGCTTTCAACCGTGGTCGACTTGAACAAAGTTTCTTATTACTATCACTATTATACAACCACATCCGCTCGCCTAGAATCCTTCACACCGATCGCGTCACCCGCACCCGTCTACATTCTCCCAGCGACCCTGCTAAACAAAACCCACATCCACAGAACATCTTGGATAATTACAAGAACTGCAAGCGATCGCACACCATAGGCTTCTTTCTGTAATATGGAACGTGTGGGTCTTAGCACACTTGCATCCAACCGAGCGCCCGGGACCAGGGGACAGCAGAGCACTAACGTCAGAAGCAGCAAGTGATCTGCAGACGATCTATTTTCAGTGTCTGTGTAATTGCTTCCAGCGATGGCGCACTTTGAACGGCTGCCAGGACCTGAAAGCTGGGATGACCTAGACGTCGCTGTGGTAAGGTCGCGATGTCAATATCTTGGCTTCACGGCGAGTAGGTAAAGTGAGGTAATTGATCGTGATGTGTAGATTGAGTCAGCGAGATTCGTAGCGAGTGAGGCAACTGATCCGATTACAGCAACTCACCCGACAGACATGCAATGTACGTACCAGTAAGCAACACCAAGACCCTCGCCAAATCCAATCCCGTTCGCACATCCACCTAATCGATCGCTTAACCACACAGCACGCCCCATGTCGACAAGTTTTGTACCACAACACAAGATACTCACTCTGCCGTAGTACCACGCAGCTGCATTCGACTGTCCCACGTTCCCAAGCACGCCGCGAGAACCGTTTCAAGTCGCACATCGCCCCTTTCGACCGGCCGCATGGATGGCCTTCGTGGTACCAATATGTGATCTACTTCCGCTGTAGTACGGGATGGACACGGGTGCATGCGGGTCGACCGTTGGGGAGGAGAGTGTGGCGATGATAGCATCAACTTTACGCTTCTGCAGAGATTTATCTTTCAAGTATTCATGTAGGTCAGGAAACCCCAACAATAGAAAAGTCGTCGCAGCACACCTACGGACTTCCTACAATCGCCGCCACCCATCTACACCTCCAGTGAAACTTCACCCGACACCCATCCAACACGTCGTACGCCCCCACCCCCACGCACAACATACCGGAGGACCCTCTCAAAACGTTCCCCGTACCACCCCAGCCAAAAACTCCGAACAGCCACAGCAGCCCGCGTGCATAATCGCCAGTCTCGAGTCTCGCGCGGTGACGAATGACTGCAGCGCGAATAACGTACTTAGGCGAGCAGAATCAAGAGAGCCTTTGATGGAACGCTAGGCTACGCTACGTCACCCGAAGATGTGAGCTCGAGCGGTACGGACCCTGGATTTCTTCCTTGCGTAGAGGTGGAGGTGGTATGACGAACGAGTATCTTTTTGTGCTGATAAAGGTTGTATGCATGCACTGATGTGCAACGCGTGTGCTCGACTAGATGCACGTAATCCGCTCGCCTTGGAGCTCGTGCTGCGTCGCACTGTTGCAGAGACGTGCGAGCACTCGTTTGCGAGACTCGAGAAAGGGACGGAACGGGTATGTCGGGCCGTTTCACCACTTGTGGGATGAATGAGTAAGTAGATGAGCGGTGTTTGTTGGACCAGTCGAGCATGTGGATCGGGTGTGCGTGCCTGTGACGGTACGTTGCTTGTATGTATTGTATTCGACCTATTGGACACGCTGATAGCTGGAACTGGCGACTCTAAAAGTACGAGCGCATCTGGGCATTGAAGTGCATATGCATTCTCATGTCTCAAGCGAACGAGTAAAGTCATGATCATCGCCTAGGCGAAAGAACGGGAGTATCATCATAAATGGTATCACGCGAACGGCAAGCAATTCAAAGACGACGTGCGATCAAATAGCGATGCTAATATACAAGTTACTAAACAATAAAGCGTCGAAGCAAACAAAAAGATATTAGACTTTTCGCAAGAAAGTAACGTCCAAGCCCGACCAACGCCACAGGCAAAATGCCCAATCCCACCCCTCGCGCTGCCCATGCAAATTATAGCCAAATATAAATCATCTTCCTCAACCCAACTCTCACGCTCTCAGCGTACCAAAATCCCCTCCGGACAACCCATTAGGCATCTCATTCAGACTGAACTTCTGAAAGTCTTTTGTAAGATCCGTGCCCTTACCCTTAACATCAGCGCCCTTTTTCTCCACTTTCTTGACCCCCTCGCGCTTCGCCGACTGCGGCGAATCAACAACAGTAGCTTCCGAATCATCCTCAGCATCCAGCTCCTCACCCCCCTCAATCTCAGCCTCAACCTCCTTATCCAACTTCTCCGTCTCAGCTTCTACGTCCACCAATTCCTCCGCGTCTTCCGGCTCGTCGCGCGCATCAGGCACGACATCCTCATCAAGACGCCAGTCTTGAATCGCGCGGATGATATCGACAGCCAGTTGCCCGTTCTTGCGCAGCGCTTTGTCCCAGTGCGCGGGCATACCCTTTTCAATCACCATGAAGCGCGCAACGGCGTGCACGAGCATGTGTCGCATCGGGCTCCCTTCTTCGGTGTTCGCATACACGTACTGCACGCGGCGCAGACCCGGGTACGTGTCGCTGTACTTGTACCACTCGCGCACGACCTGCAGGACGTCTGCGATCAGGTTCGGGATCTGGAATTTCTCGGCCATGAGGTACAGGTCGAACATGAGGCCTAGGTCGGACTCTTCGCGGGGGACGGGCAGCGAGGAGGAGTAGAGCCAGCCGACGAAGGTTTTGAAGGGCGCGTCTTCTTCGTCGGGGAGGCCGAAGGTTTTGGAGCTGTTGGTGGGGGCGTAGAAGATGCGTCGGAAGAAGGGGGAGTGGTGGCATAGGAGTTTTTCGTGGAGGATCCAGTGGGTGTTTTCGGGGCCGACGTAGATGTCGACCATGGAGCGGGAGAGGAGCCTGTTGTGGGTGTAAGTTTGTATTTCCTACGATGGGAGAGAATTTGCGACGGCGGTCCATCGCATCCTGGGTAACGTACTCATGGAGCTGCTTCTCTTGTGTGCCTGACATGACGGATCGCGTGTGAAGTTCTGACCGTTGGTACTAAAATGCGGCTCAAGCGTGTCAACCCGTCAACTAGGTACTTGGATCAACGGCTACTAGTGTGTTCAGCGAAGAAAAGTTAAAGAAACCAACAAAAGATGTGAGCGGCGATGCGATAATGATAAGTGTGGCCGTGCCGCCTAAAAAGCAGGCAGGAGGAGGCTGGGAGATGATGGATGCAGAGGTATGACGTCGATATTGACGAAGGTGCATGTGCAGGACGGCACGATTTCTTGGAGCAACCCCTGCCACTTGTGTCGCAGACCCATGCTTGGACCCACCTGAGACCAAGGATCTTGGAGATCAGGACGGCCGGTGTGCATGCCATTCTGCAGCTTGACATGCGCATTTGGCGTTATGCGGTCATTTTGGGTGAACGGGTGGACGAGTTGGTGTTGGGAGCGCTGAACGCCTCCAAATGAGGCGGGTGGGCCACTTTACAAATGCAGCCGTCCCGGGCTGCATCTGCAGTCTGGAGATCGGAGCGTGCATTGTGGGAGAACACCATGGAAGAGGTTCTGTTAGAGAGCTTACTATTGGACTGGGTATCTGGGGTATGCTAATGTAATTCTGGCTCTCCCTGACAATTGCAGATACTGCGTGTTGTCGCATACGACGGCAACCGTAGGGCTGCTCAAGAGGCGACATCTCGTTGTGTATGAAGTGAGCTTGTAAAATACTGCTGAAGAACTCCTGGCTGGGTTGAAATTTTGTGAAAATTCTTGCGACTTCCGTCGTATACTCCAGCCTGCAGTAGACAATGCGCTCATACTCCGCGGCGGTCGTCTGGCATGTTTCTGCGCTCCTTGGAAGTTATCTTCTTGCGACGGCGCTCGATGGCGTGCTCGCGCTGTTTGCCCTTCATGTTCTGGAACTTGTCGACGAGGAACAATTTCTTTTGCTCGGCTGGAATTCAATTAGCATACTAATTCCATACAATGAGAAGGAAGGCATACATTGCTTCAGGTAAAAGGGCTTCTTGCCCTGCTTGACTAGCTCCTTCTCCTTCTGCTTGTGGTCGCGCAGAATCTCCTGCTGCTTCTCTTTCGCTTGTCGAGTCTTTTGTTGCGACTCCATGGACAAAAGCTGCTTCTTCAACCGTTCCTTTTCGCCCTCATTCTTGGTCTTCTTAATGGTGCCGCGCAGTTCTGCGATTTCCGATGCTTTGTAGTCGTTGAGGAAAGAGTAGCGGTTGCCTAGTACGTGCTCGTCTGGCGCCGCACCACCCATGTTGTCGAAGCGTGGATCTCGGAAGACTGGCTTCTTCACATCGACTACCTTGCGCTTCCGTGACACCATGCGCTTGCTCGACTGCACCGCTGGGGCATGCTTGCTCGATCGCGCCTTTGGGGCTGCATCAGACTCGGAGTCGTCGCTGTCTACATCCTCGTCCTCTTCTTCGTCGGACTCCTCTTGTATGACCTTGCGCTTCTTTGCCTCGGGCTTCTTGTTCTTGCTGGGCTTCGCGCTCGCGCCGGATGCCAACTTCTCGGCCTTGATCTGGCGCAGTCGCTCCCTCAAAGCTTCCAGCTTGTCCTCCTGTGACTTGGACGTGTCCTCGCCTCGCTTGCGCTTTCGGTCCGCGGTTTGGCTCTTCGTGAGGGCGTCCTGTGCTTTGGCTAGGGCTCCGAACGAGACCTTGCTCATCTGTGCTTGGGCTTGTTCGTTGTCTGAGGCGTCTGACTTTTGGCTGTTAGACCCTCCTACTGCATATATGACCAAATCTGCTACCCACCATTTCTTCATCCTCCGAGCCATCGTCGTCTGAACTTATGACCTCGCCGCCGGCCCCAGTCTCGAGGACTGACTCGGAGGATGACCTGTCTGTGACCTCATAGTATTCCTCGCCGTCTGAACTCTCATCGGCCGCGCGCAGTTTACGATCGAGTTTGGTGTGGAGAGGCATGGCAATGGGTGTGTGAGTTCGAGTCTCGGTGGTGTTGCGCTCTCCAACTTTTTGCGCGGGCGGAATCTATGTTAGCCCCACACACGCGGCGTTAATTTAGCTTCCGCCGATGCGGCTCTGGAAAAGACTGACAGGCTGCCAGAAATTCACGTGGCAGCGGCGAACGTTCACTTGCATAGCTTACCCGGGGCAGTCGATGGTTCTGCCCTCACCTCCTCACTTCACCCGCCCGTTCACCTGCAACCTCTTCCTACCATCTGCCCAGCCAAGCCTGCAGCTCCGTTTGCCCTATGTCTACAGTCGCGCCGCCAGCTCGGTACATACCCCACGACTCCCCAGCAGTCGCACCTCTCGCTAACCTTGACAAGACCGCCGCAGTCGGTCGTCGAGACACCCCATCTGGCGCCATTCGCTACCAACCTCCCGCCGCCGACATGAACGACCACATGAACCCTCAGGCGATGCCTTTCCAGCCAGGCGGGGCCAGCAATGATCCCCGCCTCTGGAATCGCAGTCGTAACGAGCATATGCCACCTCACCCTCACCCTCAGCACCAGCTCATGCCTCCTTTTGGCATGCCACCGGGTGGCCATTGGAACCCAAATTTCCCCCCTCCGCCGCCGCCGCCGCCCTTCTTCCAGGGCAACCAGTTCGGCTATAACCAGCACGAGGGGTTTCAACATGCGCAAGGCTTCGACCAAGGGCGCGCACAGTACAACCAGTGGTCGCCAAGCCACGGACATGGCGGTCCTCAAGGCCCTCAGCCACCGTTCCCGCCGTTTGGTCAACCTCCAATGTTCCTCCAGCAGCAGCAGCAGCAGCAACACCGGCAGTTTCCACCGCAGTTCCAGCCGCGTGGTCCTCCCATGCGTCAGCCAGGCTTCCCGCATCCTGCCCACTTCTCCTCCATGCAGCAGGCAAGCTGGCCCCAGGGTGCGACCAACGGAGAGATACAGTACGCTTTTACTGCTCTCATAGAGGGAATGAGGTCGAAGAAACGCGGTGCTGACTTTGATGACAGGGCGCCAACTCAACCTTCCAAGAAGAGCAAGAAAGCAAAGGCTAAAGCGAAGGCTGCAGCGGAAGATCTGCAAGAGTATGGCTCCCTCCACCGCGTGGATCCGCTAGATATTGGCAGTTCGCGTATTAACAAGAGACACAGTAGCACTCCACCACCGGGAAAGGCTGGTAAGGGCAGGTACGGTGACGCCAAGATCATGCTACCCGCGCCCCAGCCTTCAGACCTCTACCTCGACCAAGCCTCCGAAGAGCCGAACGCCATCGAGAATACAGCACACGTCCTAGTCATCCTCGATCTCAACGGCACTGTTCTGTTCCGCCCGAACAAGAACGCCCAGACGATGATCGCGCGTCCCTACCTTAGGCCCTTCTTGCAGTATCTTTTCCAGAATTTCAAGGTTATGGTGTGGTCAAGCGCGAAGCCGGAAAACGTCAAAGCGCTCGTCGATAAGGCTCTCGACAAAGACCTGCGGTCCATGCTCGTAGGCACCTGGGCTCGCGACACTTTTGGTCTGTCTGCCAAGTACTACGGACAGAATGTCCAGGTGTACAAGAACCTGAGGCTAGTCTGGAGCAGAGACGTGATCCAGCAGCACCATCCGGAGTACGCGACAGGCGGACGATTTGGCCAGCACAACACTGTTCTCATCGACGACTCCGCACTCAAGGCCAGCGCGCAGCCGCACAATCTGCTCGAGATCCCCGAGTTCGCAGCAACGAAGGAGCAGTTGGATGGAGACGTACTGCGCGAGGTTGCTGGCTATCTCGAGATCGTTCGGCACCAGGGCGACGTTTCAAAGTTCATCAACAAGCAGCCCTTCAAGGCCGGAATTTGGAGCTTCGACTGGCCCGATGAGTCGGCGAGTGGTGGGGACTTGGAGAGCAAGGTGACGCTGAAGGATCATGCTAAGAGCCTGCCACCAGCTGCGCCAGGCAAGAAGAACAAGAAGAACAAGAACGTAGCCGCTGGGGCTACATTGTCACCCGATGTGAATCGTGAGGGCTCATCCGGAGCTACGAGCCCTGCACCTCCTGCTCCAATGGCAGCCGTGACCGAGTCGCTGTCATCGGTGAGGTTGGGTGCTGACTGGTGAGGAAGTCACGGAACAAGGGCGATATAGGGGATTTATTTGTATTTGACGAGTTCACGGGGATATGGCGCAGCGTGGAAGGCGCATGGACATGGTCTCGAGGAGACTTTGGGCGTTCAGGGCGAAATGGGTCCAGCTAGCCGTTCGTGTAAAAGTTCATTTACAATGCGTTTGCATAAGTAATGACACTTCAATGTCGAATCTGTCTATCAGGCACCCGTACAAGAGTGCTGTGCGCTTTAATGACTTCACGAAGCATAATGAAACCGGAGCATGCTCCGCGGCAACTTGACGATTGAGATCACATCATCCAAAGCAAAATTATTCCGCACGATTCAATCACTTCATTTCGAAAATGTCCTGATGGAATTCTCGCTCATACTAGCTTTCTTTTTCTGTCATCCGATCCGAAATCTGCCGGCCCCCCGCACACGATGACTCAAGCACCCCACATCACCTCCAATCTCTTCCTTGCTTCCCTCAAGCTCAAGTTCGTACACGCTCCTCTTCCACCTATCCAAAGTTATTTCTTGTTGTTGGTCTTTCAAGATAGTCAATATAGGTTCAATGTTTTTCCACAGTTAACATGGAGCAAAACAACACCATTGAAAAATCGGTCGCTTAGCTCAGTTGGTTAGAGCGTGGTGCTAATAACGCCAAGGTCGCGAGTTCGACCCTCGTAGTGACCAGTCTGTTTCTTTTTGCTTTTTGTTTGTTGTGGTTTTGGGGAGTGGTGATGGTGGTGAGGAGGTTGGGAGGTGGGCATCGGAGATTACGGAACGACTATTTTTTAGACGAGAACACGGATTTGAGGAAAGAGGGTTTGTGGTGGGGTTTAATTGGATGTTGTTTGGTATTTGGGGTTGGAATGGGATGGGGCGTGAGGTGGTGGGAGGAATCCATTGCTTGTTAGGGTCATAGGTGGGCGAATGGATGTTTTTGTTCTGGAGTTATTCGATACTTCATGAATATTGTGTTCTGAATACCGAGAGAAAGAGTCCTTAATGACTCCAGTGACAAGCAGTACGAAAAGCGCTGGCCTTGTTTTCGCAATTTTCGCGTTGTCAGTCTGACTTGCATACCGATATTACCACGTACGAGCGAAATTCGAAACATATCTAAGGAGTGCGCTGTCAAATTATAACGCTTTAGTCTGCATGATGGAATATAGTTGTAGTTGTCATTAACTAGCTACTTTCAGTTGATAAATACTACCGAATAGAATGTTCGCTTGTATGTTCCAGCGTGCTGTAATTTGAGCTGTGGTTTGGATATCATATGGTGCCAAATCGAGGATCAAGATGTGGGTGCAAATTTGCCTCGTTTAACTGTCTTGTAGTTTTGTATCCGGTATCGAAGGTCTATGAGCCTTGTGACTATTAGCATTCTACTTGTTGCTTATTAACGAGCGAAAATCGAATTATTACCGAAGAGTACGTTGGTGTATCATCAAGCAGTAGACGAAAGTACTTGTACCTCTCGAAGCCATCATACGCACTTTTGTAGGACGAATACCCTGGCACTGTTTCTCGTACATTCCAGGGTTCTCGTATACCCCTGGACGCAGCAACACTTCGGCCTAGATTCTGCTTGAGGGAAATGCTCACGCGAGTATCTCTGTATAATTCGTACCCGCGTTAGTACATGGGACCGAACCTGTGGTCTGTGGCATGCAGGGCACAGCCACTGGCTCCAAAAAGCAAAGCACAAATTAGACGTGCAGTACTAAGGATTGACGAAACGCATCGGTCGCAACGAATCACACCAGAGAATTTTCAAATTACCGCTCTCAAACACATATAGAATACCGGACATACTGAAAGGCCTCGTATGGCGCTCTGGTACGACAAGTTGACAAATTCTAATGTATTCGTTGCTTCAACTTGACCACCAACGTAGCATTCCTACAGCCCGCAAAACTCGAATTACTTGCATTTTACGACCCTTACGCATCGCCATTGAAGCATTTTAGAGGATTTCGGTGTTGAAGAGTGCTCGTCGGTCTTCTCCGCCAGTACCAAACGGACGGATCTACCAACT
>Ga0265798_10004600_pt1 | contig 18938 bp, 18 predicted proteins | sample P3T30metagenome_FD_192430 | JGI IMG/M metagenome (GOLD analysis project Ga0265798, IMG submission 192430) | Plant litter microbial communities from East Loma Ridge, Irvine, California - P3 T30 | ecosystem: Environmental > Terrestrial > Plant litter > Unclassified | place: USA: California... | reverse complement strand
TAACAATTATCACTCCTCGCTGTAGACCGCGGAAATTGAGACTGCTCTTCTTCAAGTTCTCCTTCAAATGATTCTGCGCGAGGCAACTCGTAATGAGGGATCTTCTCCGAAGGTCGCCGTATCTTGTATTCCACATGATAATCGTCCCTTGATCGCTGAAGCCAGGCTTGAGCTTTTAGGTCATCGTTCTCGTATTTACGGTGCATCATGATGTGTGTTGAAGTTCTTGTGAGGGGATGTAGAAATGGTGATCACAGAAACCCTTTTATACCATCTGGAGAGGATGCGGTATGTACAACAACGGTACGTGGCTGAAGGTAGACACGTATCGTAAGAGGGGTTGCCGATATAGCTGTCAACAATGCGTCTTTCTTCTTGAGTGTCCATATTAGTACGGCTTCGTTCTGTAGATCACTCTTCCCGATGAAAGACACGCCGCGCTTCCGCGCTGTCTTGCTGGTCTGGTATACGGTGCGCATACAGTGGTATGCCCGCCTCTTCGCGTCGATGATCATCATTATTTTGATAAGCCTTTGCGATCGAACCAAAAAAATACGATCACACTTCTATCGGCAAATCGATCCATTCAGACTCCGCCAAGGTCCATGATCAGTGTCACTACGATGCCGTTTACTCCAGTCTCACCGCTCGCACCGCCATCCATCACAAGAGGGCATTTCTGGAAGCCGACCCGGTCGTAAAATGCTCGACCGGTCACATTGTGCTGGACCATGTCCAGATGCACACCAGCTGCACCCTGACCCATGACGGCGTCTAGAAAAGCATTCATCAGAACTGTACCATGTCCTTTCCTGTGGTACTCTGGTAAGATGTCGATGTGGAGATGTGCTGGATATTGCTCCAAAGTCTGTGGCCACGCCTGGAGCATACTACAGTTGGCGTTATGCACGGCGTGTCTGAAGCCTTTGATCTCGTCACGTTCCATCAGAGAGTCGTCACATCTGACTCCGGGCCCAGGTACCAGCTTTGAATCGATAGTTGGAGTGAACGTGTCTCGCCAGCGCTTCGCAAAGGTTGTGGTGTCGACTGACCCAATGCAGTATCCCACCACGCGTCCGTTGCCATCATCCAGGACGAAGCATGTGTCAGGTGTGAGGCTGACGTATGCTCTGTACCAAAGGTAAGATCCGATCGTGCGGGCTGGTTCCCAATCCAGACCTTGATCAATAGTCGTAAGGAACTGGGCACGAAGTCAGAGAACGTCATGTTTAACTGACAGACTACGTACCACATATAAACCACCATCGAAATCGCGGGACTTGTCGTACGGTCGTACGAAAGGAGTTGCCATATTTTGATATTCACTAGACGGTACTGATGTATGATGCGCCGAAGGAATAAAACTTTTGTTGGCTAGAGGGATGAGCAGCAACGTGATTAGATTCCACAATTTCGATCCGTGGAGTTGACATTAATGACTACGCAGGATTTGAGCTTGAGGGTGCTGCCGTTCATATCGAAATTGAGTTGCGGGATGGCCGTTGGGTGCGGGGCTACTACCGGTAAGCCTAAGGTACGGGGTCTGCTCCATCCTTCCAGCATTCGCATTCGGATCGCAGGGACGAGGTTCCGGTGTATGCTGGTGTTGGTCTCATCACGACATCTGGAGTTACACGAGGTGCGATGCAGCGTGTGCCTGTCAGCTCTCGTCGTAGGTAATGGCGCTAAGTACCGGTACCGAGGTGTGACGTACACGATTTGAAGCAATTGCCAGCTCTTCCAAAAGCGTATGGCATGATCGCAGGTCCCATCCTCCATCTTCTGCAAGTGTGTCTGGGCAACGAACGCCATGGTCATCCTGGACCTTCCCCGGGAACTACGCGACGTCGTCTATTCATATGTTCTCCCAAACCGCATACAGCTGGTTCCACCAGGCTCTGACCGCAGCCTCGATCTCTGGTCGACACACGGAATCCTGCTGGCAAATCGTCAACTGCGGTTAGAAGCTCTACATGCTTTCTCACGACTGCTACCCCAGACGACTGTGGTAGTACAGCGAGAGCCGAACGATGGCGGTCACGTCGCGCCAATTTCGCCATTGCATACTGCTTTTCGAGACAAGATAAAAGTCTTGATCACTCGCCTACCGTTTCGCAAGCGGAACGTACAGTTTTTTTCCCTGCTACGCCGATCAGAAGAGTATACCGACTTATATCTTCGACGACTTCTTGACTCCATGCCTGCGTTGGAAGAAGTCACTTGCGAGGTCACTTGGGAGCCTAACCATGCTCCAACCATCTTACTACCACGCATCAGGGAACACATGCTGGAGGAACTGAGAAGAGCTACCATTGGACAGGATGCCTTGGCGGGATGGGGCGTGGAGTGTCAAATCAAAGATGCGACGAGATGGAGGAATGAGTGGAGCGGGGTTGTTGTCTTGACAAGAGGATCATAATATATGATCGAGTCGATCAGTCTGATACGAAAGATAGCGCTACAATGATCCGAAGTAATAACTACTTATCACCAGTATTTGTGCGATGAAACTCAAAGCTTTCTATCTAGTTCTCCGAGAATGGCTTATCTGAACAAAGTTTCTTGTGTCTGGAAATGCGTCAGCTGATGTTGCTCTGGCGTATTTTCCTATTGGACAACGGCGTGATTGTCTCTCGTACCTCCTCGAAGTTGCTTCCTACAGCGGAGCCCTGATCTCAAAGCCCTGAGAAATGCTGCCCACCGCGAACGGCATCCCAGGAACTTCCGCCAAGGTGCCTTAAAGGCAACTGCCACGGCGTGACTTTAAGCTTGCTTCCATAGAACAGATGATCATCGTATTGAGCTATTGCCTTGTCAATTGCCTCTTTAGAAGCAAAGTCGACGTTTACGCATGTAATATGGGCGCGTTGTTTCCAGGCGAGCTCAGTCTCGGCTGCGCGCGCTCGGTGGGAATTTGGCCTGCCTCTCTCCTGGTACGTGATCATGTCTGAGACATAAATTACGTTGTAGTTGTGGAGCATGCTGAACATCTTCAATTTCAGCTCGAATAATATCCACTCATTCGGGACGAAACCGGCGGGAAATGCATCCTGGCGTGGACGACGGTCGAAAACCAGTCGACGCCGTTCCCGTACTGGAGCAAATATGTCTTTTGGCGGCTCCGTCGTTACGCCTCTGCAATCGACCTGCGATATAGGTGCATCATCATTTCCTCGCCAACCCCAACCAAGATCAGGCACTTGGACGCGTCCATAGGGAACCCTACATGAGATCTGTGGTGTAATACTTATTCTGATTCCGAATAAACACGCACCCTGGAGTTCGATAATGGCGGCAGCTGCCATGCTCGCGTCAGGTTAGACGACGGCGCAGAAATTCGGATTGAATCCTCTGCCACTATCGTGGACCATTACCACCCTAATTCTACTCACATATAAGCTTACGAACCAGCGAAAGCCAAGATATCATGATATGGGGAGAACCTACACGCTGAACTTGCTTTCCTCAAATAACTCTCGAACATCCTCTTTGAGAGCAAATTTTGGTATACCTTCGAGTAAGAGCGTTTGTGATGCCTCTGCTTCTGGGAGTATAGAATCGTACACCTGTGACTTGTTTTTGGATCGAATTGTGTTTGAGACCGACTTGAGGCCGCGGGCGGATGGCTGCTTTGGAGCGGGGTGTCGCGCGGCCAGGCTTGCAGAGAGGGCAATTCGCCTAAACCCAACACATAGCAAAGATCGCATCGTTTCGTATCTCATCATTATCGTATCCGAAAAACGAGGTTGGATATACCGTCCTCGTGCCGAAGTTTCGCAAAAGCTCAAGCGCCACCTGGGCACTGACCAGCACTAATCCCAGACAGGTAAGCGCCTAAATCAACGATATCTGTGGCTACACAAATAAATGTCGTCAGTAAATTCTCGCCAATGGTGATCCACTGGCATGCGAGACTTACGTTGGTACCCAAAGCTGCCATGAGATAAAGTGTTAGCGTGAATCTCTGGTGGAACCGAAGCTGTTTATACACGCACCTTGTGGTCTCGAGAACCAAGGATTGACTTTCGGAACAGTAGTTCTTGCTCCTGAAAATCGATTGAAATGGTTCAAAAGGAAGTTCTCAATGGGTCAAATTTGATTCTGCTCAACGAAACGATTCGAGGCTAGCATCATCGGTTGATTTTCAATACTTACTTCTTCAAAGTTTGTGCCAACAGCGGACCCTTGATCTCTGACACCACTGAAGTGGCCTGATCCTCGCCCAGTACTCCATGAAGCCCCTAAATGCTGCATGGGTAGTTGCCAACAGTGCACAGCCAGTTTGTGACCTGCCAGCGAGGATTTGTTAAACTCAAACTCAGCATTGATAGCCTCTTGTCGGCTGGCAAGATCGACCTGGACGTGGATGTTGTCGGCTTTTTGCCCATCACTCATCAACTTTTGCGTGTTGATCACCTCCGACATGCATACTACGTTGTATTTATGCAGCAGTGTGTAAAGAGCCGTGTGCGTTCTGGAAGCAGGTCTCCGCGCTTTGACCTGGACCTCCAGTTGGGGGAGATGGCTGAAGACTAGACGTCTTTGTTCCCGTACCGAGGCGAACATATCTGCAGGAGGCGCGGTCAAAGGCCCGCGAACCTGAGCTTTGCATGGATTTGGGTCTTGTGATGCTGTCCACCCCCAGCCTAGATCTGGCACACCCTTTGCAATGTGAATTTGCTTGAGCTGTGACAAGACGACCTTCTCACCAAACAAGTGAGCTCCCTGTAGCTCTTCGATGGCAGCATGAACTGAATCTTCATCCCGCAATATGACAGTACAGCCAGTAATGTTGAGGCCTCTACTTCCATCGTGAGCTATAACCACACGTTCCCGATGTAGTACGTTAATAAGCAAGAGTGAGCGTGAGATGAGGGCCTGCGAGCCATGAACCAGTGAGCTTGCGAGACGTACACTGAAAAGTTACTTTCTTCGAAGAACTGACGAACGTCTTCTTCGATCGCGAATGATGGCAATTCTTTTAGTACCAGCGTTTTGGACCATTGCTCAGGCGGACACAACAGAAAAAGTAGATATGAAATGATCCTGAAAGGTTTAGGGCGGGAAGTCGACTGAGGTTTCGCAGGTCTGTTTGAGGGTAGGGAAGTACTAAAGGGGTACGCTAATTTGGTGACAGGTGTGCTCGGAGGTCCACGACGCATGAACATGTGCATCGCTCTGGGGAAGATGCTCGATTGATTCATAATCGCAATTGGTGCAAAGTCCAGTGGTACGTTGAGTCGATGTGGTTGACCAGAGAAACGAAAGAAAGCTAAGGTGGCGGGGACCGCGCACGGACGTTGATTATATACCTATCCGCCGTCTGCATCGACCAGACGTCAATAACGGCCAACAGCCTTGCAAAGTATCACGCTGGTACCAGTGCAACTAATACCCTGAGCGCATCATCTAGCACAATATCGAACTACCCGTGTATTCGCCTACTGCCTCGAGCCTTCCTAGCCATGCCGCCACGCACTCAAACTAAAACACGATCGACGACTTCTTCTTCTTCCCCTTCTTGCTTTTCTTCTGCGCCGCACTTCCCTCATTCGCCCCGGTAGCCTTCACGGGCACTTTATCTTCAGCTTCATCTATGACATCTACCGCTGTCTCTCCTTGCATCACCGAGTCGGAGCGCTTGTGCACTGGCCGCTCAGACACATCGATATCGCTAGGCAATGGCACCGCGTCCGGCGCTTGGTCTTTCAATTTATGGTACGTTTTGCTGCTCTCATAGCCGAGTTCGTCCGTGAAGGATTCAAGGGCTTCGGCGGTTTCGATTGTGGGCTCGATGTCTTCGAGCTTCAAGGTGTCCTCCACCGGCGGGTCGCGAATGTCCGTGGTCTCTACATTAGATAGCTTGGGCGGCGATTCGCATGTGGCAATCCCTGATGGGAGCTCTCTCGCCGCTTCGGAGCTCTGTATGTCGCTCGGTGCGGCTTCTTTGAGCAGCTCACGCTCTGGCTCGACAACTGGTGTGACCTCCGGGAAGAGGGTCTCCGCTGTAGGACCTGATGACTCTCCCTCCAGAGCTTCCGAAACCACTGGCATCTGAGCGAATTTGCTCATGACCGTCTTCCACACGACTTGCAGCAGCCGAGTATTACCCTCGACTTGAGTGATGAAGTCGGCACGTCTGAACGGCTCCGGGTCTTTAGCCATTGCGCTTCGCACCGCGCCTTCGAGATACGACGGATACCACGTCTCATGCTCAGGTAACAGTCGGAACGCATCGTTCTTCGCTATGACCAGGACATCAGAGATGGCCACCTCTTCACCAAGTGCCACGACCTTCTCCTTTGCCAGCTCAGCAAGAGCGGGAAGCTCGTAGCGCACGGCAGCGCAGTACACGCAAGTACCGAGCCTGTAGCTATCTAGCATCGATTCCGAAGAGGCCAGCACATTCTCATATCTATCCGTATATAAAAAGTGCACCAAGGCGTGTGCCGTCGCCTCGTCGATTTCCGGTAAACACACATGCTGCTCCGCCATACTAAACGGATCGTACTTTGCAGCCAGCACCGCACTCTTCGCGAAATAATGGCCATGCACACTAAAGGGCGTCGCGCTCGCACCGACCCGCAAGACGACTATCTCCGCGTCGGCGTACGGTCTTCGTACGTATCAGATGTAAGCTTAAGGCACTGTACGAATGCGTTGACGAGCTACTCACGATCTGAAGCTCAATTCGTTTCCTGGCTTCAACATCTCCGTACTCTCCGCATACGCCACTGGACGCAACGGCCGTCGAAGCCGTCGATATCTCTTCGCAGCACCCACTTCACTGCCTGTGCCCACATGCTCGTCCAGAGATTGAAACAAGCTGTCGATGTCGCTGGACGGCGCAATAGTCGAGTTATCGCTGACCGACATGTTTGATGAGTCCTGGCGAGCACACACACAACACTTACTGGACACATGTTATATCTTCAAACCCAACGCACGACAAACTGAGGCTTAAAAAGATGTGCGCTGGCCTCTCGTTCAAAGAGCGCGGGGTATGCATGCTGCTCTGCTCTGCGTTGTTAGGAATCAATTGGATGGGCTTCTATCATCCTTGTGGGTGCGAGCGGGGCACTGGTCAGCCTTGTGGGTTTGGCTTTATGATGCAGGCGAATGGTGCTGACAACGAGCGACTTTCGGTGAATTTGGGCTTGGATAGTTCTCGATTGGTAGCGGTTGAGCCGTGTGTCAGCTCGCGTGCATTGATCGGTATGCCGATGGTTGGGCGGGTGGGCCAATGGTAGTGGTGAGTCGCGTTATTGCTTGGAGACGGAGAATGACGCGTGTATTGAGATGCGCGTGTTGCCTGAGGAGAGATGGGACTTTGGGTATATAAGCTTGATGTGAAGGTGGGCAGATTTCCCACGCATTCAGACAACGCATGTCTTGCCACAGCCTACACATCACGAGCATGAGGAAACCCAGTTCTGACAAGGTAGATATACATCGACTTTGGAATCACTGGATTGCTGATACACGATTTACATAGCTATGGTATCCTCGCCTCAATCTACATCCGCCCCCAACCAACCCTCTACCCACCCCACCTTACAAGCTCTGAAACGGCACATTCAACCTCTCCCGTCTAACCCTCTCCCTCTCCCTCTCCCTCTCTCCCCTTTTCCTCCCCTCATCCCCACTCCTCTCATCCTCACTCGGCCCCTTCTCCTCCACCATAACACCCGAGTTTCCCCCCGAACTAGCCGGCCTCCCCGCACTGCCTCCACCCTCGCTTCTCGTGGGACTCAGGCTCCTGAGTCGCTCGATTGGGATGCGCTTTTGCATCTTGCTCGCAGCCGTGGGATCCAGCTCCGCGATAGCAACCGGCGTGGCTATGGCAAGTAGTTCGCCCACAGCAGTAAGTTCCTTGCCCTCGAATGAGCTTCGTGAAAAAGGCGTGTCTGTTGGTGGCGGTAAAGTCGCTGGGACGTTGGTCGTGTGCATAATCGGCAGGTCCATGAGCCAGCGCCGAACAAGCCATTGCTTCGTGCGGCTCCAGACGCCGAATTCTTCCGTAGCCGGGTCGCGCTGTGCGGGCTTCAACTTATCAGGACTAAACCATTGATTCACAAGGCGCCACTTGAGCGCGTTCCACCATCCAATAGGCACAACACCAGCCCGCGGACCCCTCCGCGTCCATAGCGACGAGTGGTCCGTGGCAAGTTCGTGGTACAGAGCTTCGTATACGCCTCGGCGCAGGGGGTTCTGCCGCGATGTCGATAGGCTGTGCTTGACGGCGTACCAGAGGATCATGACGGCTGCCAGGATCGGGATGGAGGCTATGAACCAGTATTTGATGGGCGGGTTGTTCTCGAAGGTGTCGACGTTCATGCCGAAGAAACCGACGGTGAAGGTCAGGGGTAGGAAAATGAAGGTGATCCAGGAGAGGCGCCACATTGAGAGGCCGAGTTGGAGCGAGTGCCGCGAGTCGCGGATGCCGACTGATTTGTACATTAGGTCGGATAGCCCGCTTGTTGGGACTATGATGTCTCGGTCCCATTGCTGGGTCAGTTTGTCCATTTCGTCGGGCACGGTGCCTAGCCAGGGCTCTTGATCTTTCGGATCGCCTGACGCTAGGTCGTGCAAGATACCACGCATTTCCTTGATCAGATCCGCGTGGATGTAGAGCACACGTTCCACTTTCAACCACTGCGCACTGTTCTTCCATAGCTCTGGGGCTCGAGACTCGTCGGCAGGATTATCATAGACTAGCACATTATCAGACACGCAGCTAATTTGTAGTTGTATAAAAAACTCACTCTTATCCTCGAGGATACCCACATGCGTCTCGCACGCCGCTACGAATCTAGTCCAATTGTACGCCAGGGCTTTGAAAACGTCCTTCAGTATGAAGTCCATACATTCAGTCACCAGAGTTTCGTCGCTTTCCATGTCTTCCCTGGGTAGATAGAACGTCAATCGACGCCACCTCGACTCCAATTCCTGCCGCGCGCCAATAAGCGTATCCCTGACCGAGCCCGACTGCGAGTTCTCGAAGATAATAATGGTATTGCTGTTATCAAGCGTCCTGAGCTTGGGGATGTACTTATCCTTATTCACATTCGCATCGAAATTGCCATACGACTTCTTCAAGCGCTGGTACTGTTCGTACTCCTCCTCGTCGTAAGGATTCGGTATGTCAGGATCAACGGCACGGCCAGGATTGCCGTCGTTGAGCTGAACGTATACCGAGAGCCGCTGAATGTAGACGTCGAAGCCGTAACACGGTTGGTCGGTACTGTCGTAGTGATTGAGCTCAAACATAGGCTTCACGCCGGGCGGATCGATCGATGCTCGCGGATAGTGCTTCAGGTAGTCACAGCCAAAAGACGCGCGGCTGATTCCTCTCCACGGATCGCGCTGCGTCCTGAAGGTCTTACCAGCGAGGACAGGCTTCCCACCGCGCTGCTGTGGCTTCTCGTACCGCGCCCATCTGCCAAAGGAAGTGCCCACAAGATCGTCCGATCCGTCGATATTGAACTTGCGCAGAAAAAAACGTGTAGCCCAGCTCGCATTTTGCACATGTATAACCCTCAGCGCCGCTTGAGCCGAGAGATCCTCCTTGCGATAGAAGCGGCGCAGACTATCGATGTCGCAGAACTCCTGGGCCACAATCTTCTTTCTGCCTCTATCCGTGTGCTCTTTGGCGACATAGTCAATCAACAGCACGCGGCCATGTGACCATGTTTCCTTCGACCACTGTTCTTTCCACTCAATGTTTGGACTGTGTTTGCGACGATGGCCGAAGCCAGATGGGCCTTTGCGCGCGCGCTCGGCGTGTATCGAGCTCTGGGAACTTGTGCGCTCAAATGTGGGTCTGTCGTATGCGCTGAAGGAGCGTGGTGGTGCTGTCGAGACTAGGTCAGCGCTTGCTACATATTCCCGTGACGCTATAAGGGCGGCTCACCGTCCATCGTGGGACTCGGGCTGGTCATGGGCGGCGCGCCACTCGCCGTGTCTTCCACCGTGATAGGCGGCGGTGGATCGCTCTTCGACCGGTGCAGACTTGAAGCCATGCTACTTATCTAGGCTCCTCTGCGTGGCCAGCGAATTTGCTGGGTCTGGGAAGCTTGTCGAAGCTTGAATCGCTCGCCAGCGAAGTGCAGGAACGAACGACGATGTGCGACTGTGCACGAAATTGCAAGCAAACATCGGGGATGATACCATCAGCATCAAGGCTGCCAGGCGCATTCGTCGCCGCCATAGTGGAGCCTGGTAAGCCTTACACACGGCATAGAGAGGCGCAAGGGTGGCAGTCATGAGGCTGGGGTCACGCTCATCGTGTTCGGCATCGAACTTCCGGTGTGTTGCGCTAGCTTCAGCCTTACGACTGAGCACATACAAGATCAACACTGAGGGTGGGACGTCGCAGACACGTGCACATAAGCTGAACTTTACTAAATGTGTCTCGAGAGGCGGAAGCAAGTTACATTAGAGTCGTTATTGCTCTTTTGTATGATCCATTCGATCCAACCGGCCAATATCGCCGCTATGTACGTGATAAACCATGACCTCCACAGCGCGAGCTATTAAGTCTTGTATGCGAATGACAGTATGTGAAATGTATGCGAGTAATGTGTAAAAGAAACGGCGGTCGTAAACTCATGTCGAGGCGCCAAAACACGCTTGTAGTGGGTATAGCAATGAGATAATCAGTATGAACAAATGCCAACGGAAACGGCAGTGGTGCTCGCTACCAACGCCAGTAGCAGGAACAGGATGTGTTAGGTCGAAGTGTCGGATAATTCACACAGGCGGCTGCGTCTGGCAATCTCTTCGTCAGACAACGCAGCCAGCCAAAGACATTTGCTGATGATGTGTGGTTCGACCTTGAAGGTGTATTTGGAGCTGGCTTCGAGGAGCCGTAGAAGGCTCTTGACGATCGTGGCGGCAGTGTGATGTCGTTCGAAATTGACAAGTCGCTCACCGTCCACCACTGGTGCATCGATGAAGGCGGGCTTCTGCGCATTATAGATGAGATCGCGGGTGTAAATTCCTGCTGGCAGTCAGAATTATACATAGTAAGCAGACATGCTCGACCTACCAATGAAAGGAATGCACCCATCATCCACCGTTGCAGTCTCCATCTCAAGGCGTAGATTATGGAAGTTCCTCAAAGGCTGCACAATGGCCTCGAGATCTTTCATGACCTGCATTTCAGCTGCAGGGACTAGGGCCCATGTCTTGCGAAGCTTCGATACATCGTTCGAGATGAGGGCGATAGCGATCTGGTACATTGTCGCGTAGTTTCGGAGCCGACGAGCGTGATTCGCGATGTGAATGTACTTGACGATGCATCGGGCACGTTCCTGTGTGTCTTCGGTGAGTATGCACTCTGACACAACCCATTTGACAACAAGGTTGAAGCGAGCAATGACAACGTCCACGCCTCGTGCCTCTTCAGTGCGGAGATAGTGGACCCAGTCTCGGATCTGGGGCGACGATTGCTTCCATCGCAACTCAATCAATTCTTTCCAGTCGATCTCATCCAGTGCGTCTTTTTCAACGACAGTGAATTGTTGAGCCAAGACTTCTGAATCATATGCTAGAACGAATGGCATGTGAGTCGCGCGTGTTGTCGACTTTTCTGGCTGACTGTAGGGCTCCGTTGGCGAGTCTACCTTGTGGATGGGTGATCCATAACCGTGATTAGGACGCGACACTGTGGGACTAAGACCTGGGGTCGGAAGGCCGCGTTCGAAGACGGTAGGACTGGGAAGCATGTTATTGGAGCGGTGCGCAGTTAAGGGTGGTGTCGGCGGATGTCGCATCGGATGTGGTTGGATGTCTTGTGAGCCTCGCTCGACAGTTGCTGGTTCTTCGTCGAAGAACGACCTTACGCCGTGGCTAGTGCCATCTGATCTTCCACCTATTGTCTCCATATCACTCAAGTCTTCGTCCTCATCGAGCAGGAAAGACTCGCGAGGCCTTGATCCGTTAGGTTGCGTAGCACCAGCGGGAATGCGGTTCATGCTGTCCGTCCTGACGATGTATTCAAGCGATGAATTTGATGACACAGCCGTGGTCGTGACATGTGCGGTTTGGGGGCTTCTGCTATCAGCCAGCTGCAGCGGCGACGGCTTCGCCGATGATCGCATCGTGTCTAGGGTGCCCGTCTGGTCAGTGTTCATGATGTCACTGAGACCGCGATCAAGCAATGGTATGGATGAGTATGAGTCTTCAGATCCTCCTTGTGAGTTTACGACAGGCATACGATGCCTGAAGTTCTCAGCAGACAGTCGATACATATCCTGTTCGTCTTGAGCCGGAGGAGCAAGCGGTCTGTGTAAGACGTCATCGGTGTTGTCGTGTGTGTTGAAATCGGAAGGATTGCCTGGGCGGGCGTATTTCTTGGGGGCGCCGGTTGGCCTGTAAACTTCAACCTCAACTGTGGTTCGCCGGGAGTCGCTGGTGGGAGAGTGTTTTTCGTATCGCCCTTCCAGTTTCATCAAGGCAGACTCAACTCCACCTTCGTCGTCCGTATCATCTGGCAGAGCTGCAAGTTTGGCTACCTCAGCCTCAAACGACGGTCGAAGATTTGGTTGCGATGAGTGAGTATCCACTAGTGATATTGACTTCTTTGCTGTCGCTTCTGGTTCGGGCGCTGACTCAGGCTCGGTTTGCTTTGCACGTAGACTAGGTGCTCGTGAGGAGTTGATGGACGGCGCAGGACGAGAAACGAAGGAGTTGGCTACGGAATGGGTGAGGTTGGACACCGAACCAGTTGAATGAGGGCGCTGAATGTATTCGAGATCGTGTACATTGTCCGCAGCACGGAGGTCGCCGCCTGGACGTCGCCGCAGTTGACGTGTAGGTGCAGCGGACTCAGCCGCAGGTTGATCGAGGAAGAAGGGATCGTTGTTCGAGGACATGGTTTGAAATGTGGCTACACTGTCCTGACCGCGCCGCCGACTCAGTAGACTGTTGTATGAAGCATGTCGTCGGAGCGACGTCACGCGGGCCAGGGAAGTCTTCGTAGATCCGCGCCGTCTGAACGAATGCATCTGCTCCGGTTCTCGCCCTTCTGACATCGATCTTCGCTGTCTTGCTGGGGGGCGTTGTACGGACATTCGTGACTGACGCTGTGCATCAAGACTCGCAAGGGGCTCTTGATCGTTGTATTGCGAACGTCGGGCCACGTTCATGCCACCATACGTGGTTTGTTCATCAATGGAGATTTTCATCTGGTGACCATCTGTCGGTTCGGTCTCATCCTCTGCCGGTTCTTGAATTGGAAGCGCGCCAGACATTGTGGGAAGAGGTGGAGCACCGGTATCATCGATAATAAGGATACTCTTACTACCAGTAGTGATGTTGCTGTGTATTCTGGGATCATAGCGTCGAGTGGACCCGCCTTGTTCATCTGAGACTGGAGTACCTCGTTTGTCGAATTCGAATTCAAATCCTCCTAGTTCCGGCGGACTCGCACCGTGCTGATGTTCGTCTCCATTCTCCATCTCTTCCCTCACTGCTTCTCTGAAGCTGTCGGCGACCTGAGAAGCCAGTAAGTCAATACGCACTTGCGGTCGACCGCGAGTATTCCGACGTTTTTGAACTCCAACAGAAGTTGTGGAAATGGGACCTGAGCTTGATGAGTGTGCCGATCGAGGCTGTCGATGTTGTGCCGCGCTGCTGAGATACGGAGGTGGACCAGCTGCTTGCCTAGTGCTGAGCGCTCGCCGGACGCTGCCAAATATCTTTCTCATCCCTGGGCTACTAGGCGGCAATGGTCGTACTGTATCTTCAGTGACGATATTTTCATTCCCGAGCTGCAGATGGGAGCGTGCGTTTCGTAGACTTTTTAGTTCGACGTACGGAGAACCTGGCTGGAATAGGCCGCCGCGCACGAGAGTTCCTGGCAGGTTTGATACTATGGACGCGGCCGATTCCGGTGATGAATGCTTGGGCAGCGAAAGTGGCACTCGGCTGTCTCTCAGCGCATCGGAGAAGCTACCACTTCGTTTGTGTGCATGCGATGGTTTATTGGTCTTCTTCGTTGAGGTTGTCTGCTGCGGAATGGCAGCTAATCGAGCAGTCCCGGCCGGGACAGGATGTGGATAGAGCGGCAGATCAATGGCCGGATCTGCCTTGTTCATACCGCGCATGGGAATGGAGCAGGACAAGACGTGCATACTCTGCTCACTTGCGGGTGAAAGAGGTACAGGGGCGGTGTCGTACTCACGAGAGGGGACATAGGGTGAGCTCAGTGAGTTCTGAGGTGTATGACGAGCTCGCTGGGCCCATTCCATATGACGGCTGGCGAACAGATCGCTTGGATTGGACCCTGTCGTCTCCTTTGTGTCGCGTGCGCCTGGATGCTTGGGAGTCATGGGTGTCTGTGCAATGTGCGCGTATTCCTCGTCAGAAGCTTGTGACCCAGGCTGACCGCCCGGAAGAAGTTCTTCGTCGGCGGAACCCTGGGCTATGCCATCCTCCGCCTCCCAGTACATTGCGCAGGTGCGTCTCCAGCATTTCTTGAGTTCCCCAACGATCTTGATATCACCACCGCCACCGTCTTGTCGGTTCCGCAGGTCACTGTAGAGGCTGTTCACGAGATCGCAAAAGAAGGTGCGCAACTTGTACATCGGCACAAAGTCGTCCACGAAGTAGTTCAGGATCCAGTGGCGCAGCGCGACAAAGGTCCGGACGCGAACTATACGGCCAAAGTCGTCCTGTCGATCTACAGCCCATCGGAGCCGGGAGATGAGATACGCCACGAGGTCTCTTGTGCTGACGAAAGCACGGAATGTGAGGAAGAAGTCCGAGAGCAGTTCGTAGTCGAGGAAGCTTGGAGAGGTGATGTGCGCAACGAGTCGCGAGGGAGTGGCTGCGAGGATTTCGCCGGTCGAGGAGAAGCGCACCACTGCACTGTCATCTGGATTGGTGGTGAGCGCGTCGTACAGTCTCGGCCCGATTGGGAGGTGCGACACACGCGCAGAGGAAGGCGCGGACGGGGGCAAAGGCGGCCGTTCCATGGTGGCACGGTATCGGTGTGGGATGGGTGAGTAAGCGTCTGAATGTGGCCGCGATGAGAGGAAGGATTGGGTGTTGGCCCGTGGGGTGAGTAGAGAGTTGGCAAAGTCCTCGGTCGCTGAGGTGCGTGTATAGACGGAACTGCGCAGATCAGGTGTCCCAAGTGTGCTGAAGCGCGGCGTGCCCAGCTTGTATGTGGGGATGGGGACTTCGAGCAGTGGGTAAGACGACGTGTCAGCCGTCTTTGGGCGGCCAAAGGGGGCGCGCTCTATCACGACCTTGAAGGTGCCCGGCTCGTTGCTGAGCGACGTGATGGTGTGCTCGTCGACGGTCGAGAAAGAGAGCGAGCGCGCGTGTGGCGGCGCCCGCGAGGCTTGGGGGAATCTTGCGAGTGAAAGTCCCTTCGAAGCATCGTCTACTCCCCGTAGAGCTGGCAGCGGTGGCGGCGGCGTGGGCTCGGAGCGTGGAGTGCGTGATCCGTACAGACTCGGCTCCCACTCATTGCTCGTCGGTCGGAGGTGCGCGTCGAGCGTGGCGCTGTCGGGCGGCGTCTGGGGCGAGGGGAAGATGAAGGGCTCTGGCTGTGGGAGGTTGCGCTGGTTCCCCGGGCGGACGGTGGGCCTGTGTAGTCATGGTGTCAGTGGTGTGGTGGTCTCTTGTGGGGTGCGTCACACGGTCTGTAGGAGACGGCGTTGGTATGTCTTTAGGAGGACATCATTGGCTTCAGTCGCTCCTTCCACTGAAGCATGCTCCTTCCACTGAAGTCGGCTCCTTCCTCATCGTGAAGCTTGGCACCAGGATGACGAGATATAGACAGCCTACGTACCTCAGATACAGCCGGCCCCCGTAAACATTCGCGACCGTGTATGACCTCCCCGCGGCCGTCGAGTTGCTCGTCAAGGTGTCGATCGTGCCGCTGCTGGCCCCACGTGCCCTCGTCCTGCTCTTCAGCTGCTCGCGGCTGTCTTTGACACGGCGAAGGCGGCGCTCATCGTGAACGCGTCGAGTGGTCGTGTCTGCACTCTGCATGCCCGCTACGACTTGGTCGCGGTGACCATCGGCAGCAGGGCTCCCTGGTGGGCCTGTCGCATCATGCTGCAATAATGCCGGTAAGAACATCCTGCCCCATCACGAAGCGCGCCCGTAGCACTGTGCCGGCCAGAGTGGTGGTGTCAGACACGTGATGGCAGCATGTCCAGCGATTCTGTGCAGCGTGCAGTCATCTCAGTCTGGCGAGCGACAGGAAGAGGTGATAACGGCGTGGTAAGTAGTAGTGCACGTTATTACCAGCCTTGTCGCCAATCCCAGGTGCGCCGCAATCGATGGACGACACCACCAGTCAGCGCCTAGGCCTGCGATTCGACTAGGATTGAAGCCCAAGCCGACGTGCGCTATCCTCTCTTCAGCCGAGTCTGCAATGCGCCGTTGCTGGCACTGGCTGGCTATTTCGTGGCCGGGCGCACTGCGCAGCCTGTCTGCATGCTCGCATGTTTACATTTGGCGGCGCAGTGTTTGCAGGGCGTCATCATATTTTCTTCTCTACCATGACACTCCCGATGGCAGCGGGCCATCCGTCAAAGCACCCGTCACCGGCCGCAAGAGCTGCTGCATTTTCAACGAGCCCGTCAAACTTAGTTTGATAGCTCACACCAGGGCCTAGCTGCATCGTTCGGCGAATGCAAACACGACTAACTTTCGACGTTCGCAGCGGCTTCTGGGATCAACGTTCCGACGAATGCCACTCCCCTCGCGGCCTCAAAGGCTGATCCCAGAGGAAGACGCAGCAATTCAAGATCACAGGAAATGCGGCACAGTTCTTCAAGAGGGAGTCATCATGATGTGCGCCGTTATAGCATTTCCAGTATATTCGTACTGGTAGCGCTCATTGGCCGCCTCACTGCTACACAAGCCAACCGTGTGCTTGTGCCTCAAACGGAGGAGACCCAAAAAGGACGCAAACAACGCTGTTCTCCGCGGTAAGGAAAGCCATGCGACATTCTATTACCCTCCCTTTGACGACGCGTTTGTCAATATTCCCCCGACTCAGGCCAATCTACACAGTAAGGTTCACTCTACACATGCACCCCTCACAAACGGTTCCGGCCCGATCACAATGGCGTTAGGCACGGCTGTGTTGCCTGCTGCGATGGCGCAAACCTGCACGACATGCGCATGTGGCTCGAGATGCAGTCGTGATCCGCCCGACGTTGCCGAATTCGTGTAAGGCTGAGGATCCAGTAGGTGAAACAGATTATATAGCCCTCGGATTATGATCATGTTGTAGGAGTCATTCTTGTATCAGAACAAGGGAGGGTAGGAGAGTGTATCATCAGAGAATCAGGAGAATTCCAAAGCAACACCACAAGCCGAGCGCTCGGAAAATAGTCACCTCCAGGTACTCACCACGAAAGTTCCCTTCAAACCACATTGGTGCGAACCCTACACTCCTAGTAAGGATACGCATGCGCTTCCTCCTCGCGACTCAGATCCAATCCAGCATCGACCTGCTCCTGATGCATCTTATCCAGATACTCCAACAGCACATCTCCGTATCTCTCCTTGCCCTTGTACCTGCTCACGTCGTCGCCCCAGCTCCTGATGGCGCTGGCCAGGCGATATGGCACATACGGCTCCTTGCAGATATCGGTGATGGGGTGGAAGTACGTTCGGATAGTGAAGACGACACCGCCGGATCGAGGCAGCCTAGAAATTTGATTAGAATCAACACTGTAATCGACTCAAACAAATAAACGCAGCCACCCTCAAGTCCAAAAACAAAAACATACCTCCGCAGACTCTGCCTCTCACTCCTAAACCAATGATGCTCAATCGCCTTATCCTTCTCCGCCGTTCCCCACCCAATCCCCTCCCCAACCCCATCCTCACGCCCAATACTCTCACTCCACGCCAACCCCCCATCCACCTGAATAAAGTAATTACTCCTCCCCACCAACCCCTGCGGCTTCATTCTCCTAAAAAACCCCAACATGCCCTTCTCCAGCTTCTCCTTGAAGCCCGGTACATCCCCACTCGTGTGGATTTCGCTGAGCGGCATGCCAAATTTATCTTGCAGGCGCCAGAAGCCCGCGAGCAGGATGCAGCCTGCGAGGAGGTAGTACTGTCCGTCCGGGCGTTCGAGCATGATGGCGATATCGTCTTGGATCATGCGTGCGGCTGTGGCCATTGGGTCTTCGGGCAGGGGGTGGGATGTGATGTTGAATACTTCGTTGGTGGCGAGGTTGGTCATGCCGTTGCTCGTACGGCGGTACAGAGTCGGATACCGCGCTGGTAGATAATCTACTAGTTCATGTAGGAGTTCTAGGGCGGCGGCGTATGCTTCGGGGGCTGTGCGGCAGCACTGCGTCCCGCGGTCTTTGATGCGGCGCGCTTTTAGGGCGTGGGTGGAAGTGTAGGCGTTGTCGAGCTCGATCCAGTCGTCCCAGTGCAGTGTGCGCAGGCCCATTGTTATGTTGTATTTGGGGCCGTGGCGGAAGGGGCGGTAGGGGAGGGGCTTGGTGTGTTGGAGGGACCAGTTGGGGTAAGGGGGTGGGGTTGGGCGTTTGAAGGATTGGGGTGGCCATACTGTGGTTGTTAGTGTTTGTTCGTGGTGAGAGTGGCCGTCTGTGTCTAAGCATGGGTATGTAATACCTCCAAATGGTCGCTCTGGCGCTTTGAATGGCGAGCGCTTCTCGAGATTGGGTGTGCTTGGTGGCGTGTCTCCTCTGCGATCGCGGAGACGTCTGGTCAATGTGATGGCAAGCCATGTGGTGGTAATGATCACCAGTACGGCGTAGAGGGCAGCTTTGGGATGGAAATCATTGTCACGGATATTCGTGCTGAAGTTGGTTTTTGCTTTCGTGTACACAGTCTGTAATTTGTGACAATGTTGCCATATGGCTTGACTGAGTTGTTCATGGTGTTGTTGCGCTCTCTCTCGGAACTGGTCAATCTGCAACCCA
>Ga0265798_10004599_pt1 | contig 18938 bp, 20 predicted proteins | sample P3T30metagenome_FD_192430 | JGI IMG/M metagenome (GOLD analysis project Ga0265798, IMG submission 192430) | Plant litter microbial communities from East Loma Ridge, Irvine, California - P3 T30 | ecosystem: Environmental > Terrestrial > Plant litter > Unclassified | place: USA: California... | reverse complement strand
TCTTTCGAGTAGCCTTTTTTGATGTTTGGTTGCGGGAGCCGGATTTGAACCGACGACCTTCGGGTTATGAGCCCGACGAGCTACCAGACTGCTCCATCCCGCGTCTGTGTGGCGGCATTCTACAGAGAGTGGCGGGCGTGTCAACGATTAGTTTCAAAAAAATGCTTTTCCTTCAATTGGTTAGCGAAGCGCTCAATACGTATTGAGGTGTTTGGTGCCCCGTGGGCAGGGCGTGAGCGTTGTTTGCCTGGCCCACGAGGTGAGCAGGCTGGCATTTCATCGCGGACTTGCAGGATGAGGCGTGTCACTTTTCGATACCGGTGAGATACTGCGCAGCCACAGCTTTCAAATTTCAGCAGGTCATGACGCAACGCAAAATCATCCACATCGACTGTGATTGCTTTTATGCAGCCATCGAAATGCGTGACGACCCCAGTCTGGCGGCCAAGCCACTGGCAGTCGGCGGCTCGGCGGAGAGGCGAGGGGTGATTGCGACCTGTAATTATGAGGCCAGGGCATTCGGGGTTCGCTCTGCCATGTCTTCGCGTCATGCACTGAAGCTTTGCCCTGATCTGACCATCGTGAAGCCGCGCATGGATGCTTATAAAGAAGCATCGCGGGAAATCCACACCATCTTTCGTGATTACACCGACCTGATCGAGCCGCTTTCGCTTGATGAGGCCTTTCTCGACGTTTCCGACGCCAGTCACTTTTCGGGCAGCGCGACGCGTATCGCTCAGGACATTCGGCGCAGGGTCTCGAATCAATTGCATATCACTGTTTCAGCGGGAGTCGCGCCCAACAAATTCCTCGCCAAAATCGCCAGCGACTGGAAAAAGCCCAACGGGCTGTTCGTCATTACGCCTGATCAGGTCGAAGATTTTGTGGCTTCGCTGCCTGTGAACAAATTGCATGGGGTTGGCAAAGTTACCGCTGACAAGCTGGGACGTCTGGGGATTGTCGATTGCGCCGATTTGCGCAGCCGCAACAAGTTGTCGTTGGTAAGAGAGTTCGGGAGCTTCGGCGAGCGGCTTTGGAGCCTTGCACACGGGATCGATGATCGCCCCGTCCAGAATGACAGCAGGCGCCAGTCGGTCAGTGTCGAAAACACTTACGATACGGACTTGCCTGATTTGGCCAGCTGTCTGGCAAAACTGCCCGCTCTATTGGAAACGTTGACCAATCGCATGGCGCGCATGGAGGGGCAGTACAAACCCGGCAAGCCATTCGTGAAGGTGAAGTTTCACGACTTTACGCAGACCACGCTTGAACAGACCGGGGCCGGTCGTGACCTTGGCAGTTACGAGCAACTGCTGGCTCAGGCTTTTGCGCGGGGAAGCAAGCCGGTCCGACTCTTGGGCGTAGGTGTGCGCCTGCATGACATGCGCGCAGCCCATGAGCAACTGGAGCTGTTCAACCGATGAGTCGCAGGCTCCGCAGCATTGCGGAGCCTTTAACCTTCAAGGCGCCTCTGCAGGCACGGCAACCAGACGGCCAGCGTCCTTGGCGAGCGATTTCAGAAATTCGTTTTGCAGTTGCGGATCGTTGCGCGTCAGTTCGATCAGGCTCTGTTCCAGTTCGCTGGCTTCTTCTTCGAGACCCATGTCTGAAAGACGCTTGACCCGATGAACCCACTGACTGACCTCGTCGTCTTCCAGGTCGTCATAAATCAAGGCGTGCGCTTCAAGCAGCTTGCCTCGCAACGAATGACTGATCGGCAGGCTGGTGTTGGCGTGCGCGTTGTCCTGCTCGTCTTCGACATTGATGTACAGGCGGGTGACGCGACTTAGGTCCTGCTCGGCGAACGGGCTGTCCAGCAGATTGAGCCTCAGGACGCCGTTGCGATCGGTGCTCAGCTCGTGCGTTTCCGCGCCGGCCTTGACCATTACCGAGCGCTCGTTCCACGGCAGAGTAGAGTTTTCGATTCTCTTGTCTTTCTGGACCTCGTCTATACCGGCGAGATTCTGCTGGGCGCGCCCATGAGAAGGTGCGTTCATGAACGGGTTCAGGCCAGCGACGCCATAGCTGATCCAGTCTTTGGTCATGCTTTCTGGAAGGCTGCCCAATGCAAGGACGTTGACCACATTGGCGCCGATGCCTGCCACGACCGCAACTGCGCCCAGCGGGATTTCGTACACTTCGCGCCAGGGTTGGTAGGGTGTGTAGCGATCGTAATGGCGGGTCACCTCAAAGTCAGTGACCTCGAACGACTTGTGTTCGTGAATCCGTACGCGCCGTTGTGGCAGCTCAAGTGTCTTGGGCTCACCAATGTCGATCTGTACGGTGTGCTCGAGCAGTTTGCGTTCGACGCGTTCTTCGTGCTCGCTGCGCTGTGACAACTGATTGGCACAGCCGCCGACGAGGAAAGTGCCGCACAGTACGGCACTGCCGAGGCTTAGAGTGCTTCGTTTGAGCATGGGATCTCTTGATGCGGATGGGGCAGGTGATGAGCGAAGCACCGACAATGCCGGTGCTCCTTTTTACTCAGCGTTTCACTCGGCCCTTGATGAACGAAAGCACATCCGCGACTGCAATGGCTTGCGGTTGCGATTCGGTACGGCTCTTGTATTCCAGATTGCCTTCGGCAAGGCTGCGGTCGCTGACGACGATGCGATGCGGAATCCCGATCAGCTCCATGTCGGCAAACTTGATGCCGGGGCTGGTCTTTTTGTCGCGATCATCGAGAAGCACCTCAAAGCCAGCCGCCTTCAGCTCGGCATACAGCTTGTCGGTGGCTTCACGAACGGCATCCGTTTCATAACGCAGCGGAACCAGCGCTATCTGGAAAGGTGCAAGAGTATCGTTCCAGATGATGCCGTTTTCATCGCTGTTTTGCTCGATAGCGGCTGCAACGACGCGGGAAACGCCGATGCCGTAGCAACCCATGGACAGGTTGACCGGCTTGCCGTTCTCGCCCAGCACCTGACACTTCATCGCTTCGCTGTACTTGGTGCCCAGCTGGAAGATATGGCCCACTTCGATGCCGCGCTTGATTTCCAGCGTGCCTTTGCCATCCGGGCTTGGGTCGCCGGCGACGACATTGCGCAGGTCAGCAATGGCCGGAATCGGCAGATCCCGCTCCCAGTTGACGCCAAAGTAGTGTTTGTCATCAATATTGGCGCCGACGCCGAAGTCGCTCATGAACGCGACAGAGCGGTCAATGACGCATGGCAATGGCAGGTTCAGCGGGCCCAGAGAGCCTGCGCCTGCGCCAATCGCGTCACGCAGTTCGGCTTCGGATGCCATGACCAGCGGGCTGGCAACCTGCTCCAGTTTGCTGGCCTTGATTTCATTGAGTTCGTGGTCGCCACGAATGATCAAGGCAATCAGCTTGCCTTCTTCTGCGGCGTGCACCACCAGTGTCTTGACCGTTTTCTCGATTGGCAGATTGAAGCCTTCTACCAATTGAGCAATGGTCTTGGCATTGGGCGTGTCGACCAGGCGAAGCTCTTGCGTTGCAGCCGGGCGAACCGTCTCGCGCGGGACAGCTTCGGCTTTCTCGATGTTGGCGGCGTAATCGGAGCCGTCACTGAACACGATATCGTCTTCGCCGGACTCGGCCAGTACGTGGAACTCGTGGGAGCCTGCGCCACCGATGGAGCCGTTGTCTGCCTCGACCGGGCGGAATTTCAGACCCAGGCGCGTGAATACATTGCTGTAAGCCAGATGCATGCGGTCGTAGGTTTCTTGCAGCGAGGCGTGATCGGCATGGAACGAGTAGGCGTCCTTCATGACGAATTCGCGGCCGCGCATCAGGCCGAAGCGTGGGCGGATCTCGTCGCGGAATTTGGTCTGGATCTGATACATGTTGATCGGCAGCTGTTTATAGCTGTTGAGTTCATTGCGTGCCAGATCGGTGATCACTTCTTCGTGCGTCGGACCAAGACAGAACTCACGGTTGTGACGGTCTACCAGACGCATCAATTCCGGACCGTATTGTTCCCAGCGGCCTGATTCCTGCCACAACTCTGCGGGCTGGATGCCAGGCATCAGCACTTCGAGGGCACCGGCGGCGTCCATTTCTTCGCGGACGATGGCTTCAACCTTGCGCAATACACGCAGGCCCATGGGCAGCCATGTGTACAGGCCGGAGGCCAGTTTGCGGATCATGCCAGCACGCAGCATCAGCTGATGGCTGACCACGACCGCATCGGAAGGGGTTTCTTTCTGTGTGGCGAGCAAAAATTGACTGGTGCGCATGGTTGGCCGTTGTCGGTTGCTGTGACTGGAAATGACCTGGCATTGTACGGCGGTGTGCCGATGACGTACAGGGTGCGTCAGGCATGCAGCCCTCTGGAAGGTGCTTTGCAGCGCGCATGAAAAAACCCGGCATGCGCCGGGTTTTTTCTTTTACCGAGTACCGAATCGCGATTACAGAACCGAAATCGGGTAGTCGACGATCAGGCGGAACTCATTGACATCGCCTTCGCCCTGGTCAGCATTGGCGCGGTGCCATGCTTGACGGATGCGGAAGGAAAGATCTTTGGCCGGGCCTGTTTGAAGCACGTACTTGGCTTCAAGGTTGGTCTCGTGGTGCTCGCCATCTGCGCCGTACAGGCCAGCGTAAGCGCTGCCAACCGGGGTTTTGGTGCCGTCGATGTCGGTACCTTTGATGTAACGGGTCATGAAGCTGAGACCAGGAACGCCGTAAGGAGCCATGTTGAGGTCGTAGCGAGCCTGATAGGATTTTTCGCCCGGACCGTTGAAGTCGGAGTACTGGATCGAGTTGTTCAGGAAGATCGAATCGCCACCACGGTTGTTGTCGCCAATACCGATGTAGTCGAATGGGGTGTCGCCGTTGACTTTCTGGAAGGCCAGAGTAACGGTGTGAGCAGCCAGGAACGAGTAGGCAACCGAGCCGGAGAACGCGGTGTTGCTGATCGAGCCTGCTTTGGCGCTGCCTTCATCGACTGTGCGGTAGATGTTGCCGTCGAAAGCCAGCGACTGATCGCCGCCCAGTGGCAGTGCGTAGTTCACGTTACCGTAGTACTGGTCCCACACGTCCTCGAGCTTGGCGGCATAGAAGCCGACGCCCAGGCTGTCGGTGATAGCGTATTTACCGCCAGCGAAATCAGCGCTGTTGGCACGAACGCCAGCGTAGTTGGCGAAGATGCTGCCGCCGTGGCTGGTGTCGTCCTGGCTGGTGCCGGAGTAGAAGTGACCTGCTTCAACGTCCAGACCTTTGATTTCGCTGCTCTGAAGGCTGATACCGCTGGCCGTCTGAGGCAACAGACGCGAACCGCCGACTGCGAATACCGGGCTGGTTGGCTGCATGTCGCCGACTTTCAGCTCAGTCTTGGAGATGCGGAATTTAACAGCGCCGCCAGCTTTGCTTTGGGTGTTTTCGTTGTTACCGGCTGAATCGGTGATCAGGTTACCCGAACCCGAATACTTGTCAGGACCCCAAAGCTTCACGCCAGCGTAAGCGAACGCTTCAACGCCGACACCGATGGTGCCTTGAGTGTAACCGGTGCTGAAATTGGCCCAGATACCTTGGGTCCAGTCACGATCGTCCTGAGCGCCTGCTTTCTTGTCACGGTTGTAATAGTAATTGCGCAATTTCAGGTCAAGAGTGCTGCCTTCAACAAAGCCCTTGGCCTCAGCCTGGTCACTGACGAACGGTGCAGCTGTAGCCAGTTGGGTGCTGGCTGCAGTAACGGCCAGTGCGATTGCGCTCCACTTCATCACTCTCATCGTGATTGCTCCTTTGGTTTTTAGAAGAGTTTCTATGCCGTCCCACCTGTTTTTTTATCTGGGCGGCTCTTTCTATTTTTGTCGGCGGAAAATCTACATCACGCTGACTGTGGTTACGATAGTTACAACCCTATCCTTGCAAAAACTTTACGGCGGTGTCGCTGAACGTCTCATCCCTGTCGCAATTGCTGGGCTTTTACTGCCCTGGCGTAGCCCCGTCGAAGCATTCGCGTCCTGTAAAGGGCTATGCCCGTCCGCATACAGTGTTGCAAAAGCCTGTGTCGGGGCCGCGACCTGTTTTTTCCCTTGGTCATGCCGTCTCTGTTTTCCGCCAGAAGCGTCTCGACCATATGGGTGATATAGCAACAAGCGTGCACAAAGTTCCTGTAAATAGAAAAAATTTGTGAAAAATCAGAATTCAGGTTGTTTTTGTTTCGTAACTATCTGTTTTTTAACTATTTTATCGGTGTAAAAAAATAACGCCCTTTGGGCCTCTCACCTTCTGACGAAGCGTCTGATACCGAATCTGTTACCTCACACCCCGGTATTTGAGTAAATCGCCCCTGTGAGGTGTTGCTCCTGCAACATCAGTGTGTGTTTTTGGTGCATTTTGTTCTCCTTTCGCCAGAAGCTGGAGCAGGCCTTTTCTGCATGGCTATGGTGAGGGCGACCGTGTTTCATTTTCATGACCCAAACTCTGGCATTCATTACGGTTTCGTATCCGGAAATGAAATTACCTGTATTTGTTGAGGGTTCTGGGTTTGCTGTACAGGGTTCAAATCAGTGCGTAGCAAGGGAAAAAGGCAACATGATGGTGCGCCGAGGGTTTTTTGATCGGGAGTCTGATCTTTTGAGGCTGCCCGGCGGTGCGCCAGCCGTTGAGGGATGAAGCGTTACCTGATCACGCGTATCCTGCCCATTGTTACGGGGTGCCTTGTTACCGACCGGGCCAGCCTGTCATTTACCTGGCAATCAGGAGTTTTTATCGTGTTCGTTCTGGATTCACGTCTTCATCAAGACACGTTGCCTATTGGCGACTTTGCGCTGTGCCGTTTGCTGCTGTCCAATGATACGAACTACCCATGGTTCATTCTGGTGCCGCGCCGCGCTGATATCACAGAGATGTTCGATCTCGATGCAGAGGATCAGCTCGCGTTGTGGAAAGAAACCTCCGAGCTCTCGAAGGTGTTAAAAACCGTTTTCGACGCTGATAAACTCAACGTCGCGGCGCTTGGCAATGTCGTGAGTCAGCTCCATATGCATGTGATCGTGCGCAAGCGTGACGACGTGGCGTGGCCGGCGCCGGTATGGGGCAAGCACCCGGCGGTCGCCTACACCGATGAGCAGTTCGCTGAAATCTGTCAGCGGCTGCGGTCGGTTCTGATCAATGATTTTCGATTTGAGGGGGAGTGATCATGAGCCTTGATGAGCGAGTCATGGAGTTGGAAAGCCGCCTTGCGTTTCAGGATGACACTATCCAGGCATTGAATGATGTGTTGGTGGTGCAGCGGCGAGAGCTTGACCATCTGAAGCAGCAAATGGCAGCAATGCTCAAGCGACAGGAAGAAATGGGCAGCCAGTTCGATACGTTCGAAGATGATGTTCCGCCGCCTCATTATTAAGCCGCGCAAGTGCGCAGGCATAAAAAAACCGCGACCTGTCAAAGGGTCGCGGTTTTTTTTGCGGAGGAGGCTGAACGAGCTCAGCCCATCAACGGCGTGGCAGTGCCGCGATCACGTCTTCAGCCTGCAACCCCTTGTCACGGTTCATGACGGAAAACTCGACACGTTGTCCTTCTACTAATACGCGATGACCTTCGCCGCGTATGGCTCGGAAGTGCACAAAGATATCGTCGCCGGAGTCCCGCGAAATAAAGCCGAAGCCCTTGGACGTATTGAACCACTTCACGGTGCCTGTATCACGATTGCTCATGTCGTGGCTTTGCAGTACAGGTGAGGGGGAAGATTTATAGAAGCTGATGGCCAGATGCAATGCCACAGCCGCGACAGCAAGGATCAGGCTGGCCATGATTGCCGGCTGACCTGCGATGGTCTCAAGCGGAACGAGCAGGATCAGGGTCTGTAAAACCACTGCGATCACCAGCAGGGCGCTGACTAGATTTTGCAGATTATGACGCGTGCCTCGGTTCCAATAAGGGATCATCGGAGCGAGAATCAGGTTAAGCAGCCCGAAGAAGACCAAGTAGAGCGCGTCGGACGTCAGTGCGGGCGAAGACAGGGCTTCGCTACGCAGACTGGGTATGAAAGAAAGCAACAGGGCTGTTGCTCCCGTTACCAGATGGACAATTTTCAACATTTTAAAAAGCTCACATATCAAGAAGGATTACGAGAAATAGCGGGTAGCGCGCCCGGTACGCTTCTGAAAAAGAGGAGGCGTGATGCACGGACGCTGGGCCAGCCTATGTGCCAAGCCGAATGACAACGTATTAGCGACACGCGGTGTATTTAACAGCAAAGCGGGTAGCTACTCAAATTACGTACCTGTGCTGGCTCGAACGGTTTTTCGGTCGCCGTTAACCGTTTTCCCTCAGTGCTCCTGCGAGGGCCGAGGCAGAGCCTCCGTTCGGTTCCTGAGGGGTTCGGGTGTAATCGTCCCTCCAGACATCGGCCCTGATGAGATACAGAGTGGTGCTGGCGCACAATGCTTTTGCGTCCGGGTGTATCTGCCTGGGCGATTCTGCAGAGAGAAAGCTGCGCTGCGCCGGTTGTCTTTGATAGAGTGGCGGTTGTTACTGCTTTCCAATCCTCATAAAAGGACATGAAACATGGCAATCGATATCGGTATCAGTGAAGAAGATCGTAAATCAATCGTGGACGGTCTTTCGCATCTGCTGTCGGATACTTATGTACTTTATCTCAAAACCCACAACTTTCACTGGAACGTCAGTGGGCCGATGTTTCGTACACTGCATTTGATGTTTGAAGAGCAATACACTGAATTGGCATTGGCTGTGGACTCCATCGCAGAGCGTATTCGTGCTCTTGGTTTTCCAGCCCCTGGGACCTATTCGACTTATGCACGTCTGTCTTCTATCAAGGAAGAAGAGGGTGTGCCAAGTGCAGAAGATATGATCAGAAGCCTTGTTCAAGGTCAAGAAGCAGTTGTCCGCACTGCACGTAGTATCTTTCCTCTTCTGGATAAGGTCAGCGACGAGCCAACGGCTGATCTCTTGACGCAGCGTATGCAGGTTCATGAAAAAACTGCATGGATGTTGCGCTCGATGCTTGAGTCCAAATAAGTGCTCCAGGTGAGTGGCGTCATGCCACTCGCTTGATCCTTGCCAGGCCTGCGCGGCCTGGTGACAAGGGGTCACCTTCCTTCAGTTCGCTATTGCGGCCGTCCCGCATGCGCATCCCCAGACTGCGGTCGCTCAAGCCGGTTTTTTACGTTCGATATAAGTATTCAACGCACTGGTGCCGTGGGCGCGCGTTATTGCAGGCCTGTAAATCGTTATTCGCTATTCTCGTGTTGTCATGTCCTACGACAACAGGGTGTATGCCCTGCTGGATATAAAGTTGTGAATCGGGCTTTATAGAGCACGTATTGACTTGTTTATAAATATTTCTTTCGTGGTTCAATCTGGCTTTAAAAAGGTAATGAGTATGACGGTACGAGGTGTTGAGCGTGAGGTTAAAGATTCAAGTCGGCAGGGTGCTATATATGATGATCCGTTTGTTGAAGACTTCAACATGACGCTGGCGCAACCCCATTCCAAATCGGTAAGGCTGAATGGTCTTGCTACGTGTCTGCGTCTCGAAAAAGTCTATTGGAACATACTCGCCGGCATTGCAAATTCCAACCACTGCTCCGTGAATGCGGTGCTTTCCTACATCGACAGAGAGGTCCATCTGCGCTATGGCGGCGTCAAGAATTTCAGCGGTCTGATTCGAGTTGTCTGTGTTGCCCACTTGTTGAAAACTGATCATCTGGAGATCAGTCAGGCTTAGATTGCCCCCCATTCCTGCGTGCCCGCCTCTGGCGGGCACGCGCCCGCCCTGCGTCGCGGCCAAGCGTCGCTGACGCACGGTGCAGCCACGAACTTATCCTGCTGGATAGGCTCGTGCGGCTGCACGGTATCGATTAACTCTATATAATCCTTCGCCTTGCTAACGGGCATGACTCTGCGTGGGCGAGGGCTGGCTTGAACTGTGTGCCGGTGCCTTGCACTATTGAGCGCAGCTCAGGAGCTGAAGCCCTGTCGAATTTCGAATTACTGGAAGTGAAAACACCATCATGATGCGCAGCCATTATTGCGGCCAACTGAACGAGAGTCTGGAAGGTCAGGAAATTACCCTTTGCGGATGGGTCCACCGTCGTCGTGACCACGGGGGCGTGATATTCCTCGATATCCGCGACCGTGAAGGCATGGCTCAAGTGGTGTTCGACCCTGATCGCGCTGACTCTTTCTCTGCGGCCGACCGCGTGCGCAGCGAGTACGTTGTCAAGGTCGTCGGCAAGGTGCGTCCTCGCCCGGCCGGTGCTGTCAATGCGAACATGGCGTCGGGTGCTATTGAAGTCCTGGGCTATGAGCTGGAAGTGCTGAACGAGTCCGAGACTCCACCGTTCCCACTCAACGAGTATTCCGATGTCGGCGAAGAGACGCGTCTGCGTTATCGCTTCATCGACCTGCGTCGCCCGGAAATGGCCGAGAAGCTGCGTCTGCGTTCGCGCATTACCACCAGCATCCGACGTTACCTCGATGAAAATGGCTTTCTGGACGTCGAAACGCCGATCCTGACCCGTGCCACGCCGGAAGGTGCTCGAGACTATCTCGTGCCGAGCCGCACACACCCGGGCAGTTTCTTTGCACTGCCGCAATCGCCCCAGCTGTTCAAGCAGTTGTTGATGGTTGCCGGCTTCGACCGTTACTACCAGATTGCCAAGTGCTTCCGCGACGAAGACCTGCGTGCCGACCGTCAGCCTGAGTTCACTCAGATCGACATCGAGACCAGCTTCCTGAATGAAGAAGACATCATCGGTCTGACCGAAAAGATGATCCGTCAGCTGTTCAAGGAAGTACTGGACCTGGATTTCGGCGCCTTCCCGCACATGACCTTTGCTGAAGCCATGCGTCGTTATGGCTCCGACAAGCCAGACCTGCGCAACCCGCTGGAGTTGGTAGACGTTGCCGATCAGCTGACCCAGGTTGAATTCAAGGTCTTCAGCGGCCCGGCCAGTGATCCGAAATGCCGCATTGCTGCGTTGCGCGTTCCAGGTGGGGCAAGCATGCCGCGCAAGCAGATCGACGATTACACCAAGTTCGTCGGCATCTACGGTGCCAAGGGCCTGGCGTATATCAAGGTCAACGAGCGCGCTGCGGGCGTCGAAGGTCTGCAGTCGCCAATCGTCAAGAACATCCCTGAAGCCAATCTCAACGTGATCCTTGATCGTGTGGGCGCTGTCGACGGTGACATCGTGTTCTTCGGCGCTGACAAAGCGAAGATCGTCAGCGAAGCCCTCGGTGCGCTGCGTATCAAGGTCGGTAACGACTTGAAGCTGCACACGTGCGAATGGGCGCCAATGTGGGTCGTCGATTTCCCGATGTTCGAAGAGAACGACGACGGCAGCTTCACCGCATTGCATCACCCGTTCACTGCACCCAAGTGCACGCCTGAAGAGCTCGAAGCCAACCCGGCAATGGCATTGTCCCGTGCCTATGACATGGTACTCAACGGTACCGAGCTCGGTGGTGGTTCGATCCGTATCCACCGCAAGGAGATGCAGCAGGCTGTTTTCCGTTTGCTCGGCATTGCTGAAGACGAGCAGCAGGAGAAGTTCGGCTTCCTCCTCGATGCTCTGAAATACGGCGCACCGCCGCACGGTGGTCTGGCGTTTGGTCTGGATCGTCTGGTCATGTTGATGACCGGCGCCCAATCCATTCGTGAAGTCATCGCGTTCCCGAAAACCCAGAGTGCTGCGGACGTCATGACCCAGGCACCGGGTGTAGTGGACGCCAAGGCGTTGCGCGAGCTGCACATCCGTCTGCGCGAACAGCAGAAGGCTGAGTGATATCAGGCGGGACGTATCGTTGATGCGTCCCGCCTTGCCCGAATTGAGTCAGGCTTTTGCCAGCCGGAAGGCGGGCAAAGGCTGAAAGTGTTTCAAAAAGAATCTGGAGCGAGAGATGGCAGGTCATTCTAAGTGGGCGAACATCAAGCACCGCAAAGAGCGTCAGGATGCCAAAAAAGGCAAGATCTTCACCAAGTGGATTCGTGAGCTGACTGTCGCCGCGCGTCAGGGTGGCGGTGACCCAGGTTCCAACCCTCGTCTGCGTCTGGCGCTGGACAAGGCACTTGGCGCGAACATGACCCGTGACACCATTGATCGCGCTGTGGCGCGCGGTGCGGGTGCTGCTGACGGTGATGATGTCGAAGAGCTGGGCTATGAAGGTTATGGGCCAGGCGGTGTGGCGATCATGGTCGAAACCATGACCGACAACCGCAATCGTACCGCCGCAGCGGTTCGCCATGCGTTTACAAAGTGCGGCGGAAACCTTGGTACTGACGGCTCCGTTGCCTACCTGTTCGACCGTAAAGGCCAGATATCTTTCGCTGCAGGTGCTGATGAAGACGCGTTGATCGAAGCTGCCATGGAAGCGGATGCCGATGACGTTGTGAGCAATGATGACGGCTCCATTGATGTGTTTACTTCGTTCGCTGGCTTTTATGCGGTGCGCAACGCGCTGGAAGCAGCCGGTTTCAAGGCTGCGGATGCGGAAATTGTCATGTTGCCGACCACCAGCGCAGTGCTCGACCTGGAGACCGCAGAGAAAGTCCTCAAGCTGATCGATATGCTTGAAGACCTGGATGACGTCCAGAACGTCTATTCAAATGCGGAGATCCCTGACGAGGTCATGGAACAACTGGGCTGATCGCTGGCCAATAAAGCTGCATCAGAAGCCGGGGGCGCGAAGCCGTGATCATCACGTAGCTATCGGCCTCCGGCTTCTGCCTTTATGCTGCGCTCATTGTTTTGCGTTATCTCCTCTAGCTGCAGGCTTTATGACTCTTATTCTTGGTATCGATCCCGGTTCGCGAATTACCGGCTATGGCGTGGTGCGTGACACCGGGCGTGGCTGTGTGTATGTCGCGTCGGGGTGCATTCGTACGGGCAGCGGCGAGCTGCATGAACGTTTGCAGATTGTGTATCGCGGTGTCCGCGAGGTGATCAAGACCTACGGGCCGGTCACGATGGGGATTGAAAAAGTTTTCATGGCCCGCAATGCCGATTCTGCGCTCAAGCTGGGTCAGGCCAGGGGCGCGGCCATCGTCGCCGGAGCTGAAGAGGCGCTGGAAATTGCCGAATACACAGCGACGCAGGTCAAGCAGGCTGTCGCAGGTACCGGTGGCGCCAATAAAGAGCAGGTGATGATGATGGTCATGCATCTGCTCAAGCTGACCCAGAAGCCGCAAATTGACGCATCTGATGCACTGGCCATTGCGCTGTGTCACGCGCATACACGCTCCAGCCTTATCCCCCATGGTTTGGGCACTGCGCGCAGTCGTGGTGGGCGGTTGCGTCTCTGACTGCATCATTCGTACGCATTTTTTTACTTGCAGCGCGGTGACTCCTGTGATGATTGTGTCCAACTTCTTATTCGCGCACGCGATAGGCAACACGAAAGGATCTGATACGTGATTGGACGTTTACGCGGCTCCCTTGCCGAAAAACAGCCTCCGCACCTGGTGTTGGACGTCAATGGCGTCGGCTATGAAATCGAAGTGCCCATGACCACGCTTTATCGGCTGCCGCATGTCGGTGAGCCTGTGACGCTGCATACGCATTTGGTGGTCCGCGAGGACGCACATCTGTTGTATGGCTTTTATGAAAAACGCGAGCGCGAGCTGTTTCGTGAGCTGATCCGTCTGAACGGTGTTGGCCCCAAGCTGGCGCTGGCACTGATGTCCGGCCTTGAAGTCGATGAGCTGGTGCGATGCGTTCAGGCCCAGGATACCTCTGCGCTGACACGTATTCCGGGTGTCGGCAAGAAAACAGCCGAGCGTCTGCTGGTCGAGCTCAAGGACCGTTTCAAGGCCTGGGAGACACTGCCTGGGACCTTCACACTTGTTTCCAGTGGGCCGGGTCAGCCAGAGCCGGTGGCGACGGCAGAGTCCGATGCGGTCAGCGCATTGATATCCCTCGGCTACAAGCCGCCTGAAGCGAGCAAGGCAGTCTCTGCCATCAAGGAAAAAGGATTGAGCAGCGCTGATCTTATCCGGCGTGCATTGAAGGGGATGGGATAAGTGATAGAAGCCGACCGTTTGATAACCGCCACCGGCGGCCGCGAGCGTGACGAACAGCTGGATCGTGCGATTCGACCGCTCAGTCTGGCCGACTATATTGGTCAGCCCACCGTTCGTGAGCAGATGGAGCTGTTCATTCAGGCTGCCCGAGGCCGCAATGAGTCACTCGACCACACCTTGATCTTCGGGCCGCCAGGGCTGGGGAAAACCACGCTCGCCAACATCATTGCTCAGGAGATGGCGGTTTCGATCAAGAGCACGTCCGGGCCTGTACTAGAGAGACCTGGCGATCTGGCTGCGATCCTGACCAATCTTGAGCCCAACGACGTGCTGTTCATCGATGAGATTCATCGACTGTCGCCGATCGTTGAAGAAGTCTTGTATCCGGCCATGGAAGATTTCCAGCTGGACATCATGATTGGTGAGGGCCCGGCTGCGCGCTCCATCAAGCTGGACCTGCCGCCATTTACGCTGGTCGGTGCGACCACGCGGGCAGGCATGCTGACCAACCCGCTGCGCGATCGCTTCGGTATTGTCCAGCGTCTCGAGTTCTATAGCATCGCCGACCTGTCGACCATCGTGACGCGTTCGGCCGGTATTCTCGGGCTGTACATTGAGCCTGAGGGCGCTTTCGAGATTGCCCGGCGCGCACGCGGCACTCCGCGTATTGCCAACCGCCTGCTGCGACGCGTGCGGGACTTTGCAGAGGTGCGTGGCAACGGGCAGATCACCCGTCAGATCGCGGACAAGGCGCTGAACCTGCTGGACGTCGATGAGCACGGTTTCGATCACCAGGACAGGCGACTGTTGTTGACCATGATCGAGAAATTCGACGGTGGCCCTGTGGGCGTGGACAGTCTTGCAGCGGCGATCAGTGAGGAGCGGCACACAATCGAGGACGTACTCGAACCCTATTTGATCCAGCAAGGCTATATGATGCGCACACCTCGCGGTCGTGTGGTCACCCGGCATGCCTATCTGCATTTCGGGCTGAACATTCCGTCAAGGATGGGCGAAATGCCGGTATCCGAAGATTTTGTCGACGGCTCCAGCGAATAATGGCTACGACAAGTGATTTATTCAGGGTTTGTGTGGTCACATTGCCAGTCTCCTGGGTGTTACAGGCAATAACCGGTAAATCGTTGAAAAACAGTTGCCTGACCGGATTGGCAACCTGAGGAGTAAGCACTAGAGTATGCGCGCGCAAAACGAGGGGCAGTCGTTCGCACATCGCTGTCGCGTTTATTACGAGGACACCGATGCCGGCGGCATCGTTTACTACGTCAATTATCTGAAATTCATGGAGCGGGCTCGGACCGAGCGCCTGCGTGAATTGGGCTTTGCCCAATCTGCGTTGGCCCAGGAGAACCTGTTGTTTGTCGTGCACTCGAGTGAAGCGCGTTATCACAAGCCGGCGCGGCTTGATGACGAGCTGCTGGTGAGTGCCGAAGTGATCGAATTGAACCGTGTCAGCCTGCGCTTTAAACAGCAGATCAGGCGGGCATCGGATGAAACGCTGCTCTGTGAAGGGCAGTTCTTGGTGGCGTGCGTACGCGCCGATAGTTTGAAACCCCGGGCCATTCCCGAAACTCTGCGCGCGGCCTTTGCCGACCAGAGTGGCGCGGGCACACATTCAGAGCAGGAGATAAAGCGTGGAAGCTAACGTCGTCGACCATTCCTCCATGTGGAGTTTGGTCAGCAATGCCAGCATTGTTGTTCAGTTGGTGATGCTGATTCTGGTGGCCGCCTCGGTCACTTCATGGATCGTGATTTTTCAGCGCAGCAATATGCTGCGTGCAGGTCGACGTGCACTGGACAGCTTTGAAGAGCGTTTCTGGTCTGGTATCGATCTGTCCAAGCTGTACCGTCAGGCGGGCAGCAATCCTGATCCAGACTCGGGTGTCGAGCAGATCTTCCGTGCCGGCTTCAAGGAGTTCTCGCGTCTGCGTCAGCAGTCCGGCGTCGATCCTGATGCGGTCATGGAAGGCGTGGCACGTGCGATGCGCGTGGCTATTTCCCGCGAGGAAGAGAAACTCGAAGCTGGCCTGCCATTCCTGGCGACTGTGGGTTCCACGAGCCCTTACATCGGTCTGTTCGGTACGGTCTGGGGGATCATGAACTCGTTTCGTGGTCTGGCAACGGCTCAGCAGGCGACCCTTGCTACCGTGGCCCCAGGTATTGCCGAAGCACTGATTGCAACAGCGATTGGCCTGTTCGCAGCGATTCCAGCCGTTATTGCATACAACCGTTTTGCCGCTCGCAGCGAAACCTTGATCGGCCGCTACTACACGTTCGCCGACGAGTTCCAGGCAATCCTGCACCGTAAAGTGCACACCAGCGAAGAGTGAGCAGGTAATCCCCCATGGCTTTAATCGCTCGAGATCGACGCAGAAAACGCAAGCCGGTCGCCGAAATGAACGTAGTGCCCTACATCGACGTGATGCTGGTGCTGCTCGTGATTTTCATGGTGACGGCTCCCATGATCAACCAGGGCGTGAAAGTCGACTTGCCCAAGGTCTCCAGCGAGGCTTTGCCGCAAGACAACAATAACCAGGTCCTGACCATTTCGATCAAGGCTGACAAGACCTATTACTGGAACCTTGGCAGCGAAGTCGACACCGACAAGCAGATGGACAAGGCAATGACCTTGCCTCAGCTGACTGCGGCCGTGACCAAGATCGTCGCTGCCGGTCGTGATGCCGGCAAGCAGACACAGGTGTTCATTCGTGGCGACAAGACTGTTGATTACGGTTCTGTCATGGGCACGATGGGCGGGCTGCAGAAAGCTGGGGTCGGGAATGTTGGCTTGATTACCGAGGCACCCTGATGCAGCCGATTCGAGAGCCGACAGCCTCGGAAAGCTATTTCTGGCCCAGTGTCTGGGCTGTGGCATTGCACATTCTGATTTTTGGCATGCTTTTCGTCAGTTTTGCCATGACGCCAGATCTGCCTGAAGCCAAGCCTATCGTTCAGGCTACGCTCTATCAGCTCAAGTCAAAAAGTCAGGCGACGACCCAGACCAACCAGAAAATAGCGGGCGAGGCAAAGAAGACCGCTGCACGACAAACTGAAGTCGAGCAGTTGGAACAGAAAAAAATCGAGCAGCAAAAGCAGGAAGCCGTAAAAGCTGCGGAACAAAAGAAAGAAGAGGCTGCTCAAAAAGCCGAAGATCAAAAGGCCGCCGACGAAGCCAAAAAGGCCGAGCAGAAAGCAGAAGAGGCCAAAAAAGCCGATGATGCCAAGAAAGCTGACGAAGCCAAGAAGGTCGCCGACGCCAAGAAGCTTGAAGAAAAGCAATTAGCTGATATAGCCAAGAAAAAAGCTGAAGACGAAGCCAAGAAGAAAGCCGAGGAAGACGCCAAGAAAGCCGCTGCCGAGGAGGCCAAGAAGCAGGCTGCTGATGAGGCCAAGAAAAAGGCCGCAGAAGACGCCAAGAAGAAGGCTGCCGAGGACGCGAAAAAGAAAGCCGCCGCTGACTCTGCCAAAAAGGCACAGGAAGCAGCTCGCAAGTCTGCAGAAGACAAGAAGGCGCAGGCACTGGCCGATTTGTTGTCCGACAAACCCGAGCGGCAACAGGCGCTGGCGGACGAGCAGGGCGATGAAACGGCAGGCAGCTTCGACGACTTGATTCGTGTACGGGCTTCGGAAGGTTGGAGCAGACCACCATCGGCACGTAACAACATGTCGGTAACGTTGCAGATCGGTATGTTGCCGGACGGTACGATCGCTTCCGTATCGATTGCCAAGTCCAGTGGTGATGGGCCGTTTGACAGCTCTGCCGTTGCTGCGGTCAAGAATATTGGGCGTTTGACAGAAATGCAGGGTCTGAAGCCGGCTGACTTCGCTCCCTATCGTTCATTCAAGATGACATTCACACCTGGAGATCTAGCCTTGTGATCAACCTTTTTCGAGGACTGCTGTTCGTTCTCTGTTGTGCAGCCGGAATGGCGAACGCAGAAGAAAAGAATATTCTGGTCACCAGCGGCAGCGACCGCGCGGCTCCTATCGCTGTCGTGCCTTTTGGCTGGCAGGGTGGCAGCGTGCTGCCGGAAGACATGGCGGAGATCGTAAGTAACGACCTGCGCAACTCTGGTTATTACGCGCCGATTCCAAAACAGAACATGATCAGCTTGCCGACCCAGGCCAGCGAAGTCATTTTCCGTGACTGGAAGGCACTGGGTGCCCAATACGTCATGGTCGGTAACATTGTCCCTGCAGGCGGTCGCCTGCAGATTCAATACGCCTTGTTCAATGTGGCCACCGAGCAGCAGGTGTTGACCGGTAACGTGTCTGGCACCAACGATCAGTTGCGTGACATGGCGCACTATATCGCTGACCAGTCGTTCGAGAAGCTCACCGGTATCAAAGGTGCTTTCTCCACTCGCATGCTGTACGTGACTGCCGAACGTTTTTCGGAGAGCAACACGCGTTACACCTTGCAGCGTTCGGATTACGACGGGGCACGTGCGGTAACGTTGCTGCAGTCGCGTGAACCAATCCTGTCGCCGCGTTTTGCGCCAGATGGCAAGCGTATCGCCTACGTATCGTTCGAGCAGAGACGCCCACGCATCTTCGTTCAGCACATCGATACCGGCCGTCGTGAGCAGATCACCAACTTCGAAGGCCTGAATGGTGCGCCTGCATGGTCGCCGGATGGCAGCAAGCTGGCGTTCGTTCTTTCCAAGGACGGCAACCCGGAAATTTACGTGATGAATCTGTCTTCGCGTCAATTGACCCGTGTTACCAACGATTCTTCCATTGATACCGAGCCGTTCTTCGGCAAGGACGGCTCGACGATCTATTTCACGTCGGACCGTGGCGGAAAGCCGCAAATCTATAAAACCAATATCAACGGCGGTGGTGCCGAACGTGTTACGTTCGTGGGTAACTACAACGCCAATCCGAAATTGTCAGCCGATGAAAAGACGCTGGTGATGATTCACAGGCAGGACGGCTTCACTAATTTCAAGGTTGCAGTGC
>Ga0265798_10004597_pt1 | contig 18940 bp, 17 predicted proteins | sample P3T30metagenome_FD_192430 | JGI IMG/M metagenome (GOLD analysis project Ga0265798, IMG submission 192430) | Plant litter microbial communities from East Loma Ridge, Irvine, California - P3 T30 | ecosystem: Environmental > Terrestrial > Plant litter > Unclassified | place: USA: California... | reverse complement strand
TCACCAAACGCCAGCTTCGCAAGCAGCGACCCCATTAACAATGTCCTCGCCCTCCTAGCAAAACACTGGGACCCAACCATCGACCGCGTCGCCTGGAGCCGCACAATCTCCTTCCTTCTCTCCGGCGTCATGCTCCTCCTCTCTTTCAACAGCGTCCTGCAAACCTTCTACCTCTTCGCCCGCGTCGTCCCCGGTCTCCTCCACCACGCACGCACGAACTTCGCTCTCATCATTTCGCAGATCGCAGCGACTTATGTCATCAGCTCTGCACTGCTTCTTCGGAGTAACCTGCCGCCTGAGATGAAGAGCAAGATTGGTGATGCGTTGGGGGCGCCGCTTGAACCGGGGTTCACGGAGAGGTGGTTTGAGGGTTGGTTTTTGGCGGCGAGTGCGGCGACGGTGTTGGGACTTTGGGCGGGGAAGAGGTTGAAGGGTGGGGAGTGGGATGATGATTGTGAGGGGGGTGAGGGGGATGTTGAGATGGGGAAGAGGAGTACGTAGATGGATGTAGGGTTATGTTATGTATGCATTGATCACTGTCACCATATATCCCTCGTGAAAGTGCATCACCGTATACAGCCCATACATCATGTCGCTGAGACGTCTTACGTTGATAATCTTAACCATGACACGAAGCGTTATACAAGCTGGCTTTTGAACTTCTAATGTACATTGCAACTCATGACCGCAGAAAAGTAAGGGCCTGTAAGATTCCGGATTCTATTCGTTCAAAAGTGTGTATACATCACTCCAAACATCGTGTCATTCAATCAATAATACACCACAACGTTATAGTTAGCGAGAAGAAAGACAAGAAGTCCGGAATGCATACTGCAAGTACTTTGATAGTTCTGGATTCGTATCAAAGGTGTCGCTGTAGAGTGTCCAGCTTTCGTGTTGACGCGAGAGCTTGCTTAGGCATAGACCATAGTCTCTCATCAAGAATAAAAGGACCGATAAGAATTCCGATACAAGACCTGCATCTACAATCCACATCTTCGGCGCGTCCACCGATATCTGCGGACTAGCTCGGCGAATACCATCACCACTCAGCATCACAAAGAGACAGCGCCCAACGCGTTGAGTGATAGATAGCCACCGGGTATCGCTACATGAACGCCTGAGCCGCCCACCCGCGCTTGCTAAGCATGCATCACCTCTGGACCCGCAATAACGCGCCATGCGCGACTCGACCCGTTTGCTGGCACCGGCCATCTTTTGATTGAAGGTTGACGTCGATGTTGCCCGATGCAGGCGCGTTCGCGTTGTGACGTCAGGCCTGGTGGGGCAGGTGGTTCGCCCATGAAAACACATAGAGGGGGCCTTTCTCGAGACATCTTCATACACACCACTTCTCACAAGCTCTATTCTACAGGTATGTTTGATGGATGAGAGAGGGTTTGATGGGGCGTTGGCTAATTGACGAACAGACTACTAAGAAACCTACAAACCTGTACGTTGTACCTGAGCGGGTGATGGGAGAGGGAGCTGGCGACACGAGCTCCACGGCAGCGAGCGAGCACTCACTCAGCCATCGCACCACCTCCCTCCCTACCCATCCACTCCCCCAACATCCTCCCGCTCCTCACTAACACACCTGCCAGACATCCCAACCAACTCCAAACACAACCCCCCAAACCACAACCATGTCCGCCCCCAACGCCGGCCGCCAGTCCCCCGAGCCCGAGCGCCAATCCGGCGCGCAAGCCGGCCAGACGTCCGACAACGTCAACAGCCAAGGCGCAGGACCCAAGGAGGGTGCCGAGAAGGCGAGCGACAACACCAAGGACAGCCTGAGCAGCAACCCCCAGCACACGCTCGAGAAGCATGCTGAGGACACTACGAGCAAGAAGGTTTAAACAGGGCTTGGGTCAGGAGAAGTAGCGAAACGGACGTAGGACCTATGAGATACTGAGGCAGTCTGAGGATGAAATGAAATGAAATGAATACATGAACGATTATTGTCATGATATGATGTATTTGGATGTATCTGTGATTATGCTTCTACTCTGATCACGTGTGTGATGTCTGCCGATGAACTCTTTGTAGCAAAGATGTAGATTGGCTGCATTTCTCAAAGCCCACCTGCTTCTCTGACGCGCTGTTCTCTGCTTCCACGCTCGAACAGGATGCATAACTATGGAGTCGACATCTATATCATTGTGTTCATACGATGACTTTATCTCTGGAGTTGGCGACTTCACGTACTCTTCTAGAGAGAACTTGCGATGAATAATCGTGAGTGAAGCCTCCACGTTCCGCAGCCATTAGTCGCCAATTGCCCCGCCATACTAGCCTCACCTGCCGCGGTTCTCGTGATGCGACCCCGCCAACTGGCCACAACATCTTCCATCCTGAGAATCGCGATATCCCGCCGCTCCCCGCTCCCATCGCAGCATTTCCCAAGTACTAGGACGATAAATTCCAGCACTTTGCCATCAACACACAAACTCGGGCGCTTGGGTAAGCTTCACCGCACAACCACTCCGCCTCTGCATTTAAACTAACAGCCCTCAGTCTAGGGGTATGATTTGTAAGACACCACCAACAAACATCAAGATGTTGGGATATGACACTAACATCATCAAAGTCGCTTCGCATTATCAAATGTGCGTACTTGTGAAAGGTCGTGGGTTCAATTCCCACAGCGTCCAGTACCTTCTTTTTTGCTGATTTTTGGTCATGGGATGGGGTATCAGGGGAAGGGAGGGAGGTGCGGAGTGAGAGATGTCGCTGACTGCACTTTTATTCCCTGATTCATTTTGCTGCTCCGCAACGACTCCAGCAGCGTTGTCTCCAAGGAACCTAGAGTTCTTGCGCATTGCAGTGATCACATCGTTCTAACTCTAGGCATACACACATTTCTAACATCGAAACGGCGTCTTACATACATATTTTCATACTGTGGCAGGCAATGCCAGCGTTATTCCAGTCTCTTTTCAACCCCAGGCACCAAAGAAGACATTCCACCCGCGAGTCACCCACTCTTCGGAAGTGATACCCACTGACTCTAGGCTGGGATTACTCCATGATTCCAACGGAGACGGCGGGCCGTCGCGCGATTTGCTATCAAGCTCCCGTCCTTCATCCGGCTCGGGCTCACACTGATGCGATTGAAGTAGCCGCCCGATGATGCGGTCATGGCGAGTTCGTAATAAAATATCCAATCTCTTGGGTAGATTATCCTGCAGGGACTTTAATCGAAGCTGTATCTGTAGGAACCAGCTTTCCATGAGATTCCTAGTAATCGCAACATGCTCGCAGATTTGATTTGCGAGATGGGTTGATTTCTTGCGCAAAAGCGACCATGTGCCTTCTTCACTGTTGGAAAGATCGGGGAACCTATCGGTCACCGATGTGTTCGCTGGCGGCGAGATTACTTGCACGTCTCTAGGAAGACTATGATCTTGGCCTTGCAAGTGTCAGCCAGATATCGCATCTTTCATCGACAACCATACCTCCATAGTCACGGTAGCCACTCCTTGCAAACTCCCGATCGAGTTTCTCCTTCGACTGTTCAACACCGTTGATCAAGACAGCACTGTCCTTTCCCTGGCGACGCCTCTCTTCCACCACGCGATTGATGAGACGCCATTCGTCTCTTGTGCGGTTCTTTCGTATGCCCCATATCTTGAGTTGGCGTTCGTATTGCGATTCGCTCGAGGCGCATTAGCTCGGCTCTGTATAGTGCAGTGCGTAATACTTCAGCTACTAACCTTGCATGGAGGCCATATGTTTTCATGGTCTCAGCGACCTTGCTCAGGGTCTTGCCTTGGTCTACGAACAACATCTTGATCCTGCATCGGTGTTGCTCCCACGTACTAGGCGATATCCGTGGCGCATAGGATTTGGCGTCTTTAGGCATTCCGGGAAAGCGATCAGAATATGGTAAGAATCGAGAGCTAAAGAAAAGTTGACCGAAACACTGAAGAGAGAAGGCTACACCTGTTAGCATAAATGTATTTCAGCGTTCCTGCTCACGAACTAATCAAACAAAACCTGGAATGCATCACCACGTAGGCGATACCGCTTTGAGAGTCTGCATATCATCCGCCAATCAGCAAAACCTGGAATTCGCAGTGGACTCGCGAGATCATGCAGGGGTCAGCAGCACACCCGTCGCCGGTGAAGACTCGACGAGGCGGTGCAAACAACCCGCGGCACAACCACCAATAAGGCAGAACCTGAATGTAGGCACAGTGGGTAGTCCCTGCCGTCTTGGGGACTGACCGTCACGAAGTGTACCGTGGTGTCAGCGTGCAGACCCAGTCTGTAGGTTGAGACCCGTGGACTGCATGCGCGCTCATAGCCAAGTGAAAACATGGAGTCATCGACGTAGAGGCTGAGAGGAGCTATCGGGCAAGGCTACCCGGGTGTCCCTGCGCGATCACGTGTACTGACGAAAACCTTTGGAAGCCATCCTCTTCTAGACACTTTCAGAACATGACTACGCGTGGCTACAACGCAGGTACGAATGGCAAGAATACCCGTCCACGTGATGAAGATGCAGGTATGCGTTGTTATGGGGCAGGTAAACATGCAAGTATGCACGATCACGTGTAGTTCCAATGTGATGCTATATCACAGGCCAATCACAGAAGGCGCCTGGTGAGCGGCGGCAGCTAGGGTGCTTAAAACGATCAATACAGCGGATCGTTGAGTCGGAACATATTAGCTACCGGGTGTGGACTGTGACGATTACCCTGAGTGTGGCTGAGTGGGGCACGTCAAACCACCAGCAGCCCTCTTTCGTTGCCCAGATGGGTGCTGTATGTAGGGGTGGGAGCGAGCATGTAGGGGTAGGAGCGAGCGTGTAGGGGTAGGAGCTTGCATGTAGGAGCGGGAGCGAGCCAATGGATTAGGGTAAAGTTGCTGCGACCAGCGCTCGGGGCAGCAATATGCTCTCTCGGTATTGCTTCCTGAGACGCCCCGAGTGCGACTGGCCAATGATAAGCCGTTGCTCGTGAAGAGTTGCCCAAACACCCCTCGTTCAGGGTGATCGGGGCATACGAGTTCTACGATGAATATCGGTCAGCATATTTTATCTAAAGCGCCTTGCCATGTTTCTCGAAAATTGCAACTTGAGCATAACGAAGCTTTCACACACGATTACATCCCTCATTTACAACATTTGTTGCGACTATCTTACCAAGCACAGGCCATACGTACTGGTCAGTTCCTGTCGCTCAGCCAATCAGGACCGCCATGTCTACCATATCCAACGAATCTATCATCGCTGTCGTCAGTCTGATTGCAACATGTCCGCCATCCTTAGTTCTTATCTGGCACCTGCTCAGGCGTAAAGGTCGCGTCCAAAGAGACTTCAATGGTTTGTTGACATGTGTTAACGATCACTACGTATCGCTGACAATTTCCTAGATGATGAGCTCTTCCATCCAGCTATCGATCGCAAGATCATCAAGCACGTCGACGATACTTTACTCAAACCCACTCCTACTTACCTCTCTCGACGATAACCATCACTCACCTCGCCGACATGAACTCGAGAATGATCCCATAAAGCTCTTCTCCGCCTTACGGTCAAAGCTCTACTTCTCTTATGCAAGGCATTAGAGACCAGCAAAAGCCTGAAAAGCAGTGGCGCCGAGCATGTCGAAGGACCGGAGGCAGTGTGAGGAGTCTTAGCTTAGAAGAGATGTTGTTGACGATGACGAAGAAGAGCGACGTATGATTGAGAACCATAGTAACAATGCCATCAGGCCGTTTACGATACATTCCAGTCTCTGTGAGCCTTTCGAATCATAGGATGACGCTCATTCGCTATGACCAGGCGATGTTCGCGATGCAATCTGATTGATTCCAACCTCGGAACTGCTTAGGACAGTGCGATCGCGTCACATGCGCCGGCAGCGGCAGTGGACGTCGATGCTGTACATGAGTCTGCGGCCGAAGTGCGCATGTTAATGGTGGACTAATTCCGATCAAAATACTGCAATTTGGACGCCGTTCAGCGTTGTTGTGATAGTAGGGTCGAGAGGGAAAGTGGTTGCGATGTGGGCCTGTTGACGACTGGCGCTGCACGGGTCGCTTCGGACATCTCAGCCTCGGCTCCACTTGCCTACCTGACATCTGGCGGCGTCCGTCGCGAATTCGAGCTGATAATTCACGAGCCTTCCTTTGCCTGTCTGCTCAGGTCAAGGATTCAAACGCATGGGGGAGACGTGGGCTGCACCTCCCTGCGTCATGAAAGAATGCAAGACGCAAAGGATTGGACGCGCCACTGCAGCGCCCTGCCACAAAAGACCGCAAGATGAGGGGGACGCAATGCGCAATCATCGAGCCGACCACTGCACCGCCATGCGTCCTAGACGAGCACGGAAGAACGCCCAGCGGACTTCTGGCGGATGCGGGTCTGCGCGCTCGTCCCGTCACTTTTAGCACTAGCACGAGCCTCCACGCTACTTACCCTCCACCAATCTAGTCCGCGGTGCAGATCTCTGCGATGCGTCCCTGTCGACGCTGAGTCTTATGGGTGTATCAACGCCGTGCAGATGCCCACGGTCGCTAGAACATATATCGGGCTAAGCCCGCTGCTTCTGAAACGTAGGTTCGAATGGAGAGTAGGGAACGGCCGGGAGGCCGCCCGTTCCTCATAGGCTCGCATCTTGCTAGAATCCAAGGTTGAGATCATTTCGCGCCTCGCAAGAAGGTAAACGACGACGGAGCTCAGCACGCATCCCAATACTTCAGGCAAGATGGACTGGGAGCTTATACACGTGTTAGACTGCTCAGCACACGTTTATAACATGCCAGCCCGCTGTCTCCTGTGGTTTTCTCCAGCCGCCAGGACGTATCTCAAGCAGCATATACAACGGCGTCGATCTCGTGCATCGATCGTGTCTATTCACATCGTCCGACCGCAACTTATATCTCATTCTTCGCATCCTCGCACGTGTAATAGAACATGTCGTCCTGGTCCAACGGGGACATAATCGCCATCGTTACCCTCATCACAACATGTCCTCCTTCGGTTGCACTGCTATGTCATTGGATCAAGCGATCTCGTCTTGAAAATAAAGGCGGTCAAACTGGTATGTACATATGACTGTAGTCTTGCAGTATATGATCCCGGCTGAACCACTCTAGATGCCGAGTTCGCCAGCAACCCAGCTCGGCCAAGCATCGGTGATCTCGTCGAGTGCCAGGTCGACTTCCTTGTACCTCGGCCTGGTCTTGCTCATGTACCTAAACGCCATTCGTTGATCTCTATTAGGTCATCAGAATGAAGCATGACTTCGTAAGTATCCCGGCCAGACTTGATGGTAGCTGTCTAATGATCGTAAATAGAGCACAACACTACTCGAGACTAAGACCCGGGCGGTTGGCTACCCTTAATCGCGAAGCGACGCAAGACAGCACAACGAATCGATTCTTACGAGCGAAGGTACATCGATACGGTGTCTTCCATTGAGACCGACTGCTCCCAGCGTTCGAGTCATTCGATGCGAGCCAACGGGTGTTGATACGAAAGAGGCGAACATTATAGAGAGGATTCAAGCCCCTGATTGAGGCATGTATGGGTAGACGCACGATAACAATCAAAATAGTCGTTTCCATTGCGTTCCTATTGATATCCTGATCAGTTAGTTCTTTAACATCCTTTGATTTTATTAACCTCTAGGAGCTCGCGAAGGGTTGATAGTACTTTGAGTGTATTCGAGAAGACCTGCTGATTGATTGATTGATTGATTGATATTGGTTTTACGCCTATATGTAACCTCCCAGGGGGCATTCCGGCGGGCACCGCCGAGGAGTTACAGTGCTGCCACACTGCCTCGTGGGCCTATTCAGGGTGAATTAAGTACATGTCGAAGGGAAGAGGAAGGCCTCCGGGTACCTCTCAAAAAGAAGACCTGCTGCGAGACTGAAATGATGAATTATGGCATTTGACACGCAGGGGTTGATACAACTCGACATAGTTGATTGCCTAGACATACTAGATCGTGACTTAACCTTTGTTGATTTATCCTATATACTACTAGTAACGATACTGCCTAGTGTATCCCTGCCTCCTAGCTGCTTACGATAGTGCGGCAGTTCTAACCGAAGACTAGTGAGCGTGCATATCGCACTGTAAACTTCCTTCTGTTCCCGAACCGTGATAATTAAGGTAAACGGAAATGAATAACATGTCCTGAATCTAATATCGTCTAGCGTTGTTATAATAGACATTTAAACTTGTAGAATATACAAGTAGTAATTCTAGCACTATAGGTAGCCCCGTTCTTAATGTATTAATATAATTCTAGTTTTATTTACTAAGGCGCTAGTCTAGAAGTAGATTTTTTCTTTCTATTACGCTACCTATCTATATAAATAGTAAATATTATAAAGCTATAAAATTAACCTATAACACTAGCTCTAACTACTTTAACTATCCTAAACTAGTTATATACTAAACCTAGTAAGTAGTATATTTACTAGGCTTACTTTCTACTACTATACTCTTTTTAAGAACTTTCTCTTAGAATCTATTAGCTACTACCTAGTAGTAAGTTAGAGAAGTAGCGCCTTAATTATAGCTACTTCTTACGTATAAAAGTAGAGATAACTTAGTACTATAATATTAAAAACTCTACTTTAAAGTATAAACTAATTATATACTATTATTAAGCTACTTAAATATATATAAAATTATTCTAGCTACCTTTATATTTTAATAGAGTAGCTACGCTTCTTTTATCTTTAATTTTTTAAGTATTACTTTAAAGAAAGTAAGTAGATAGTAGAAGATCTTATACTATAGTAAAAAATTAAGATATAGATATAAGAATAATACTATAAAAGCGTTAGAGAAGCTAAGAGATTAATAGATAATAAGCTAGGCGTTTATTATTATAATAATCTAGTTATTTATTATTATAATAGAAAGTTTAAGAAGAAGTAGTAAAAGACGCGTATTTTATAAACTTACTAGTTAAGCTTTAACTCTAGTTTTGTAGTATAAGCTATTATAAAACTTATTATACTAACTTATTATAATAACTTATTACGCATTTATTATAGAGTTATTTTTAGCTACTATAAGTGTGTATAGAGATAACTACTTTAGATAAACTTAGTAAACTACTATTACTAAATATCTTCTTCTCTTAATGTATACAACTAAAGTACGTAAAAAGACCCCTTAGGCTCGAGCGCGAAAGACAGAGAATACAGAGGTGGCCTCGTCGATAGATGCGCAAGTGCCCGTGTGGGGCGGGCCGCTTCGGCGATCCCCGCTCCACATCTGTCGGCGTACTTGCCACGACCCCAAAACGTTGGCCAATGTGCCTGGTGTTTTCTCGAGCTTACAACCTAGTATGATAGCGGATAAATGACGCAAAAGTAAACAACGAGATGGCAGCCGGGTCGTACGGCTACGTGAAAATACGCGCAACATCACGTTGCACGCGAGGGCACATGCTCTAGAGAGGTTAGTACTCGAGCCATGTCGTGTGAAAACACACCTTCCACTAATTCAATAGTGAACCGGGGGATAGGAGACATGGTTGTCGATATCACGACCGCAAGCTTCCAAGGCTGATTGCTCGACTCAGTAATTTATCGATGTGTCGGGGATTTCTGCACCGCCTTGCCCGGACGGCGAGACAAGTAGCGAGTAACGCTCTTTCAACAGGACTATCATGAGAGTTGGAGCAATAAAGAGCTGGGTCATGAAATGTCCTCGTGTCTAAGTACGTAGCCAACCCCGCTACGCTAACCTGAACATGCGACTGATACTAGTTAGACCGTGTCCCTCGCATTCGGAGTAAGCTGCATGTGCTGACGATGTGGCGCTATCTCTGCAGAGATGCCATGTCTTATCGACCCCGCACACTAGGTCTTTACCTCTGATTACCGGCAAGCAAAGTTACTGCACCAACTTTATCTCAGGCAACTAAGAAGTCACTCAAGGAATCGAGAACAACACCTGGTCCTCCATTACATCAGCGCAGAGCTGGAAAGTACGGCTCTATGGCCCACCTTGACACAGACTCTACAACTTCAGAGGAGGAGGAAGACGACGAGGAAGCCTTCATATTCAAAATTCTCTACAGCTGTTCGAGAATAAGCAGCTTCGAAAAAACGCCACAGAAATTCGTGCCTATCGATGCAATCGACAGGGTGTTTGCCTACGGGGCTCAGGGAATGAACGTCTCCCCTGATCCACGCCAACGAGTTTTAAAGCTACTCGGTAAAGATTCCAATGCGGAAGAGGAGGGATCGTTGCTGGATTTCATCGTAACCCGGGCTAAGAAACTGTTTATCATATGCATACGGACCCATCAGTTCAAGATTCATACCAAGATGACGATGTTCATGGAACAGAACTTTGATGATGGCCAATTACCGATCAAGAGCGTCAGGTCGACCAAGCCCGCAGATACCCCGGATGACCATCCCTTCTCCATCATGAACAAAGCGTATGCCAAAGGAAAACGTAGACGTTTGTGGAAGATGATGGACATTGACGACTTCTTGGACTATCAGTGGATGTTCCTGGCGCCCATTATCTCGACGACCGCACTGCTACAAGATTTCGGGCAGCGCACGATGCCATTCATCTCCAGTGAAACACCACCTTCCTTCCGGGGTACCTTCAGCATAGTGACTAGATACGAAGTGCATCATGCCCACATCGATAATGCGCACGAGGTATTTGTTGCAAACATACTTCACCAATCGCGAATCGCTAATGACTATAGTAGACACCACCTTCTAGTCGCATAATCGCAGTCAAAGAATTTAAGAAGAGCCAAGAAGACACCACAAGTCAGTGGGAAAATGAAGTCAGAGTTCTTGAGAAGATAAGGTTTTTTCGCCACGACCATATAGTTCGCTTTATCACGGCTTTTCGACGTGGCGAAGGACAAAATCTGGATCATTACATCTGCTTCGAGTGGGCTAGTGGCGGCAATCTTGCTGACTTTTGGGAGGCAGACCCACAACCGAGATTGTCAGCACCTCTGCTTCAGGCCATCATCATACAACTTCACGGTCTTGCACAAGCTTTGGAAACAATTCACTACTTCAAGGGTTCAGATGGCATGAGCTCTGGAGAGTCGCTCATACATGGTGATATCAAACCGAGAAATATCCTGTGGTTCAAAGGCAACGGAGAGATAGGTACCCTGAAGCTCGCTGATTGGGGCGAGGCAAAGGCGTACGGTTCTGATGCAGATCGTAAGGCAAACACGGCAACACGTAACAATACGACAGGAAAGTTTGGCACTCGTCGGTACGAGCCACCGGAGGTGGAGACCGGTATGTCCATCCAGGATTCTGGCACGACAAAGACTGGTCGTTCACGACTATACGACACCTGGTCTTTCGGATGCTTCACCCTCGAATTCATCATCTGGATTCTTCACGGAACAGAGGGGCTCAAATTGTTTCGTATCGACAATGTGGGAGACTATAGCTTGTCGGACTCATTCTATGAGATCAACCAAAAGAGGCTGGCTAAGGTGCATGGCGTTGTGAGCCACTGGATGGATCACCTTGAAAGAGATGCCATTTGTCAGAGCGGAGCCTCTGCACTCGGTGATCTTCTGGACATCGTCCGGAATGGGCTTCTCGTTGTTGCCCTTCCCGAAGGCGGTGGGAGTATTCAAAGCCAGGTCACAACGTATCCGCGATTCAAACTTCTGGACCTTGAGCAGGCCAAGAGAACAGACACTGAGCCAGTGATGGATGAATCGTCCATAGTTGGACATGCACCAGACGCTGAGGACGGACCGCTGATCCACATCACCATTGCTTCAAAGGATGAGGAAACGGCTGATGGGGCCAAGTACAGTACTGTACTTCGGAGAAAGCAGCGGAAAGACTCCGCCTTATCAGCAGTCGATCTAGAGCGTTTCCGCGCCGTTGAGCTCGTCGAGAATCTGGGTCGCATAGCCCGAAGGGAACAATCTGACAGTTACTGGTACCAGGACCTCCCACGCTGCCCCATACCCCCAAAGTTTAGGGACAGAATCTCCCAGATATCGAGTAAGATACCACCCGGAATGAGAGGGAACTATGACTTGCCGTATCTTGACCCAGAGGACTGGCAGCTACGTTCAGACAACGACTTCGCTGCGGAAATGTTCGAACGACTCACCAATGCTGGCGTATTAGGCCCATCATCCCCGATCAAAGTCACCGAACACCTGTGCAAGAAATGTCAAGAATTCCGGCGAGACCTTTGGAGCCCATTCTTCACTATCATCTATGAAACAAACGTACTTCACCAGAATTCAGTGTCGCATAGCTGTGATCTGTGTGCTCTATTATGGCAGGTCTGTCAGGATTACGCTAGCTCAGCACACTCTAGCGTCAGCTTTGAGCGACGGGATTCCACGTTGAGGATGAGTAACGGACGACTTCCGGTTCTGTCGCTGTTTCGTGATCACGGTAAGTGGGTGTTACTGCACGGATTAGACATAGCTGACACAGTATTACTAGACGCCCAAAGTGTTGTTAACGATATTCAGACAGGTTTCAGTGAGCTGTCAGACGCTGGAAGCGCCCTTCATCTAGAGATCTTACGTTGCTGGCTTGACCACTGCGACCACAAACATTGGAAGGACCCCAAATGCAAACCTTCGAGGTTCAAGAAATCTGCAGCAGGCTCTATCATCAAGCTTCCAACTCGTCTGATTGACGTCGGTACCGCTGATAATAGCTGCGTGAGACTGCAAGATATGAAAGACCTTGATGGTGATTGGATTGCCTTGTCTTACCAATGGGGGACGCCACCTTACTTCTCAACAACGCGGCATAACATGCGCGATATGTATGCTGGTGTAGAGGTTGACACGCTACCACAAACCTTTAGAGACGCGATTAAGATAACACGAGCATTAGGGCGACGATACCTCTGGATCGACTCTATCTGCATCATACAAGGCCCGGACGGTGATTTTGAAAGCGAAGCACGGACTATGGAAGACGTGTACAACGGCGCGTACTGTGTGTTGGCTGCTTGTTGTGCTAAGGACCAGAGTTCAGGTTTCTTGTTGCCTCGAATGGCTCGACTTCAAGTGACGCTGGATCCACAGCATGATAATTACGGTGCCATTTACGTGTGCCAGAGAATTGAGAACTTCGACCAGCATGTTCTTCACGGTGATCTCGCGAAGCGCGGCTGGGTTCTTCAAGAGCACGCACTTGCCCGCCGAACAATCTTCTTCACTGAGTATCAAACATACTGGGAGTGCGGTCACGGTGTACGTTGTGAGACGATGGCGACTTTAGCCAAGTGAGTTGCCCGAAATCTGTTCACCCCTCATACATGCAACTGACATCGATGATAGCGATCATGCTTCTCTGCTCGGGGACCCTGACTTTCCTAAGCGTTTGGAACCCGCCGAACATGGCGAATTCGTCGTACGACTCCAGGAACTACTGAGGCAATACTCGCGGCTGGGCTTGTCGAAAGACCATGATCGTTCCACAGCAATCTCTGGTCTTCAGCAACGCCTTATGCGAGTGATGAACCTACAAGGCGGATATGGAACATTCGATAGTAGTGTCAACCCAGGTCTGCTTCGGCGCAGTCTTCTCTGGCATCGGTCCTTGGAAGTGAGCAGCCTAGCCACGATCACGTACCCAAAGCATTACGAAGTACCCTCCTGGTCTTGGATGTCGTGCTCTGGACCCATAGACTACTTTCCATTGACATTTTACGGCTTCGATTGGCAAGATCTGAACCTGACTTGGTCGGACACAAAGGTTGCAGATGGAAAGACGCGTCTCGGCGCTACAGTGCAGAATCTGGATCTGACTGCAGCTAACCCCTTCGAAGCAGACATCATCTTCGACATTCCTGCCAAGGTAGACGAGCAGAAGATTATGGCAGTGGTTCTGGGCGTGGAGAAGGGCGAGGCCGCACCAGAAGACAAGACACACTATATCCTAGTCGTGACTTCGAAAGAAGCCTGGGGTCACTCGTTATACGGGCGGGTCGGCGCGGGTCACGTCCCTGGAAGATGCTTAGTGGGACAGCCTGATGATTGTTTGCTCATCTAATGACTGGATGTTTGTGGTATTCATAGCTACTCTTTCCATCAGTACATCTCATTCAAATCCAGACCGCGTCTACATCTCAGAGGCTTTGCTGATGTATCAAATGATACTGCCGTCGCGTAAGGGGTGATTGTATCAGTAGAATAGTAGATGACGTGTTCAAAAGTGAGATTTGGAGAGAAGCCAAGAAACCCCCATGAAAGGGGCTAGCTCAAGGACTGTATAGCATCTTTTGGTACATATGTGGATGAGCCAATGACAGGTATCTGGAATGCAGGGCCACTTGAGCGATGCGTCTTTCACAACTCTGCGGTGATCAAAATTTGAAAAGCGCTTCGTCGTCGAAGCAAGACTTCACAGGATCACGCTTCGCTTTCGGTCGGCGGAGCCAGGATGCGCGAGGAGGCAGCGCAAGGTGGCGGTGCAATGCGGTCCTACGCGCGGCACGTCCTTGGAAGCATTCAGCAACGGGGCGAACCTTTGAGAATTGAGCCACAGTCAGCAACTTCTGCCAAACTCACGCGCATGACTATTTTGCATAGTGCGATATACAATCAAGGTTCTGCGTACCCGGTGGAAATGCACACATACCTACAAACCTTGGAAGCGATCGATATCTCGGCCAGAGCCAGAACGCACCCATCAGGGTCATATTCGCGCTGTTAGAGCTGAGCCATGAGAACTCATAGATACTGTACGAGTGATGTTTTTTGCATTCATCGCTTTGCTGTCGCAATGCAATGTAGGTCATGATGAGTGCGGGTCGCCTCAGCCTGCCCCCGGCACCTAGTTCGGTCAAATAAGTGTGGCCAACTGGCTCGTCGGACGCGGGATGTATGAACCTCATGGCTCACCGATTGACACGCATATGGGTAGGACGATTGACTCGGTGTGACATGGAATGCATGTGGCGTTCGGCCTACGCATGATCGATAAACCCCTGTCCAGCCGCCTGGTGCCCGTGTAAGGCTAAAAATCTCCCAAACCGGGATCATTCATAGCGACGGCCTTACGACAAAGATGTCCAAGATGTGGAAAGGTAGGCATTACTACAATATTTTGTGGTTCTGACTATGGACAAAGCCGACGTGCGTAAAAAGCTTAAGGTCGGAGTATGTGGCTATCTTGACATGAGGATGCGTATGGCTGAATAGCCTAGAACTGGTTCTCCGACATGATGAATGTAGCAACGAAGGATACACTGCCTCTTTCGCTCACACTGCGGCTAGAGCCGCTAGGTCCTCGTTGGTGCTGGTCATTGGAACTTTCGAGGTCCTCAGCCTGGTAGTAATGATGATTGGCCGCGTGAACATCCTTAGCCGGCCTGACTAGTCGGCCGATACAATTGTAGTGCGCAGGCTTTCTTGTAAATGAGCATACGCTGATATCCAGGGATCCTTTTGCGTGCTAGTAGGCGCACATGGGGGTGCGTCAGGGAGGGCATCCAGTGCAGTCCGAGCGCCAGTGAAGTGAAGGTCACATCCTTCTTCGAAGGCTTTCGAGCATGTTTTCTGACACACCTTCCGCAAAACGTAAAGATAGAGCCACAAGCCTACACTGTGCCCAGTCGTCATTGGCAGTAGTCGATCTCCAAATTCCACGATACCTGATTCCACACACCCATATTTTTCCATCGCTGGAATTCATCCGCAGTAATGCCTACTATGTCCAGCGAATCCATCATCGCAATCGTTACTCTTCTAGCAACATGCCCCCCCTCTTTGCTCCTTCTCTGGCATCTACTCAGGCGCAAGGACCTCGAAGCCCGTCGTGTATCGAATGGTTCGTGATCATAGTCGACCATGAGGCATGTTCGTCGCTAACTTCGTGCCAGACGTGGAACTCAGCTCACGCTCTGCTATCAACCGTCAGATCGTGAAGCAGGTCAAGGATGCCATCATCCGACCTCTTGTTGCGCATACGGTCCGAAGATGAGTACCGCACCCTCGGCAGGCGTGAGCCTTGACATTAGCGTAAGTTATGTCTTCCCCAAGTTGCGCCCTTGCACGGCAGCACGGTAAACTAACACGCGTTGCAGAACGCGACCCAGGCGCATAGTGAAATCGAGTGCTTCAAAGTATCTCTTATTGTAGACAAAGTAGATAGAATGACATTGCGTCGAAATTCCCAAAGCTCAGACTGTGCGAAGCGTATCCGTGACTGTTTGTCGCGCAATCATGTAGGGGCTGCATCACCTGCATCCCGACCACTTCCGCACCTAGAAACTCCAGCGAACAACACCACGGCGATAAAAGTGGGAAGACAGTCCCGTGTTGGTGATTAGCCTGAGCTAAACGGAGCTGTAGTATGAGTTCGAGGCATACCCTATTTATGCTTTGTTGTTGATTGCGCCAGAATGCCACTCGGGGGCTCCGTTTGCATTTTTACTAGTGGTTGGAGCGAGGAACTTGGCACAAAAAACGGGCAGCATGTCAACATTGAAACACAGCGCAGACGTCCATCGATGACATCAAAACTCAATATGCCTGAATCATCAGCGAATCGTTCCATGTGAATATTGATTGCAATGTTATCGTGTTGTCTTTGTGACGCAATGGTATGCGATGTAGGTGAGGAGTAGTGCGGGCTACCACCTTATACTTCAGCGAGCCATGCATTTGTCGGGAGAGTCGGGCGGGTCGACACGTGACGTCTTCCTCACGCGCCAAGAGCCATCAGTTGCACGTGACACATGCGGGACACTGGCGCCAAGGCCTGGGACCAACATCGGTAGCGATGGACAGCGCGCGCATTAAAGAAGCTAGCAATTGTAACGACCCCATATATCCTTCCTGAAGAAAAAGACATGCTTCATGAGCATGTGGAAATGATCCCGCCACGCCATAGTTGATTGTACCTAGGTAAGTTCGTGTACCTAGGTATCTACGCCAAAAGACCACACCCCAACCTCACAAAGACATTCTTTCACCTAACACTCCACCACTTCTTCTCTCCACCGCCGTCGCCCCTTCCCCGTGTGCTATCGTCACTCCCCTCACTCCCCTCACTCCCCTCACTACCCTCCTCCACATCCTCACCAACAACAACCAACTCATCACTAATACCAAACTCATCACCTCCAACACATATCCACCTCTCCTGCACCCCAACCTTCCGCCCATTTCCATGCCAAAACGGCTTCTCTTTCCTCTTCTCCCCCTTGCCTTCTCCTTCAGTCCCGTTGATGCTGTCCACGTCTTCGGTGCCGCTGCTCGGACGAATCCAAGGCCCAGTCACACCAAACATCTCGGCTGCTTGACGGATGCCTTCGTCACGGTAGCCATACCATTCCCGTCCCTCTTCTATGATCGTGCACGTGGGATGTCGCGGCTCTGTTGATCGACTTGTTGCTGTGCTTCCCCCTGATACCTTCGAAATCCTGCGTTGCCGCTGTTCCAAGACAAACTCAGGTAGGGGTGTGGCGAAGATGGAGATGTCGTTTTGGGGTTTGCAGACTACATCCCCACTCCCCCCTCCACACGCCTCCTTACGCGGTAGGCAGGAGACCACCGCCATACCCTCCCATGAAGATATGTTCGATGGATGTTTTTGGTCGCCAAATACAAAGTCGAACATATCATCTTCAGATGACTCCTCCGCAAGAGGGAGGTTGGCGTAGATGGAGGCGCTGCGGCCGCGCCAGCAGTGGGATGTTGCTGTTGAGCCCATGGGTACGTTGGAGTGGGTGGTGGTGGGAATGTGTGCGTGTGTGGTGGTGGTTTTGTATAGTCCAGGGGTTCTGGATGGGTGGGTAGATGGGGGTTTTTGTGTGAATGTAGATGTGAAAGTAGATGTGTTTTGGGATGGATGATGTGAACTTGTGCATTCTTCCCTCTAGTTTTATATGAATCTGAAATTGATGAAAAGTTATCGTTTGAAGCATACCATGGTTCTGCGACGAAAGAGGGTGGATACAAAGTAATAACAAGACCACTCACGGTTATTCCAAACATCACCCACACAAGAAGATACTCCCCGTTCCATCAAGTCAGCGTCCTTGCAATCCTCATTTTCAACTTCGTACGACAGTTCACCCTACCCGCGCCCCACACAACCAACAACAACAAGACACATGCAGTTAAAAAAAATAGTATTCCACTTTCACATCCCACTCTTCTTCCCATCCACCTCTTACTAGATCCCACTAAAGAAGACTGATATCTCGCTTTTGACTTTTCCCCCGATGGAAACCAAGTTGCATGCGTGCAACCAATCAAGAATATGCTAAGCTAACAAGAAAAACGCCGGTACCGACCCGACCCAAGAATATACACAACGAATGAAGTTACACAGGAATCAAACAAACTCTGACAAAGGGGAACAAGTCTTAACGACCTGATCGCTCCTTAGTTTGCTTTCTGCGGTCCTTGATAGTTTCTGCGATTACGTTAGCACCAGTCACCACGCCACGAAGTTCGATATCACTTACTCTCGTCGTAAATCATAAACTCGTGCAGCGCACTTCCGGCCGGCACCATAGGTAGCACGGGCACTTTCTGGTCAGTAACAACCTCCAGCAGAGCCGGGCCATCGCTCTCCAACAGCCACTTGAGGCTGTCCTCGAGCTCCTCAGGCTTGATGCAGCGCTTAGCCTGTACACCCATAGCATCACCGAGCTTAACGAAATCGGCATTGCGCTGGTGGGTATGCGCGAAGCGATCGGTGTAGAAGAGGGTTTGCCATTGTGTGACCATGCCCTGCTCCTCGTTGTTGAGAATGATGATCTTGACGCCAATGTTGAACTCGGCGGCGGTGGAGAGTTCAGTGAGCGTCATGCTGAAGGAGGAGTCGCCGTCGATGTCGATGACGGTGCATTCTGGGCGTGCGACCTTGGCGCCGATGGCGGCGGGGAGACCGTAGCCCATGGTTCCTAGACCGCCGGATGTGATCATGGTGCGGGGGTATCGCCAGCGGTAGTGCTGGG
>Ga0265798_10004596_pt1 | contig 18941 bp, 13 predicted proteins | sample P3T30metagenome_FD_192430 | JGI IMG/M metagenome (GOLD analysis project Ga0265798, IMG submission 192430) | Plant litter microbial communities from East Loma Ridge, Irvine, California - P3 T30 | ecosystem: Environmental > Terrestrial > Plant litter > Unclassified | place: USA: California... | reverse complement strand
TGCACCAGGGTGCTTTTGCCGCCGCCGCTGGCGCCGACGATGGCCACCTTTTCGCCGGGCGAGATGGACAGGTTGAGGCCGGCCAGCACCGGTTCTTCACCGTAGGAGAAACTCAGGTCGCGGATGTCGATGCCAACGGTTTCGCGACCCTTGAACGGGTCGGCGCCACCGACGTAGTCCGGCTCGTCACGACGGCCGAGCAGTTCGTTAATACGGGTCAGCGCGCCACCGGCGGCGTAGAAGGCGTATTGCAGGCTGAGCAGCTGCTCCACCGGGCCAATCATGAACCACAGGTAGCTGAATACCGCGAGCATCTGGCCGATGGACAGGTCGGAGAACAGCACGGTGAGCATCGCCGCGGCGCGGAACACATCGATGCCGAACTGAAACAGCAGGCCGCTGGCGCGATTCGAGGCGTCGGTCTTCCATTGCGAGGCCACGGCGTAGTCACGCACTTCGCGGGCACGCCCACCGAGGCGGCCGAGAAAGTAGCCCTGGCGGTTGCCGGCGCGCACTTCCTGGATCGAATCCAGGGTCTCGGTCAGCGCCTGGGTAAAACGCGAAGTGCTGTCATTTTCGAGTTTCTTCAGGTGTTTGACGCGCTTGCCCAGCTGCACCGTTGCGTAGATCACCAGCGGATTGAACAGCAGGATCAGCAGCGCCAGCTTCCAGTGCATCCACAGCAGAATCCCCGAGGTGCCGGCAAGGGTCAGCACCCCGACCAGGAAACGGCTGAGGGTTTCGCCGATAAATTTATCTAGGGTGTCGAGATCGGTGACCAAGTGGGTGGTGACCGTGCCGCCGCCGAGGCTTTCGTACTCGGCGAGGGAAATGCGCTTGAGGCGCTCGATCAGGCGGATGCGAATGCGGTAGACGATATCCTTGGAGAGCCGCGCGAACAGCCGCGCCTGCACCACATTGAAGATCAGCGCGCCGCCGCGCAGCATGAAGGTCAGCGCCAGCATCAGCAGTATGTAGCCGACCGCGCTTTGCCAGGCTTCGGGCAGGAAATTGTCCATCACCTGCAAGGCGGCGTTGCCGTCGCCCAGCAGCACCTCATCCACCAGCAGCGGCAACAGCAAGGGGATCGGCACACTGCACAGGGTTGCCAGCACGGCGACCAGGTTGGCGATGATCAATGCCCGCTTGTGGCGCAAGGCCAGGCGACGGATTTCCGCCCAGCTCAGGCGATCAACCATCAATGGCATGCTCCAGCCAGCGCGCGAGCAGTGGCGACAACGCCTCCAGGGGCTGATAGCCGTTGGTGAGCAACGCCAGCCGCCCGTTTTTCTCGGCCAGCAAGGTTGGGAAGCCCGCGATACCAAGGTCCTGCGTCCAGCTGAAATCCGCGGCAGTGGCCCGGTGCTGTTCTTCACTGTCGAAGGCTTCGGCGAACTCGATCCGCGGAATGCCGACTTCCTCGGCCAGCCTCACCAGCGTCGGCGCATGGGTCACGTCCGCGCCTTCCTGGTAAAAGGCCTGCTGAATACGTTGCGCCATGAGCGGGGCGCTCTGCGCATCGAGGCTACGCACGGTGACCACCGCGCGGCACGCCGCTTCGGTGTCGTAGCGCATGCCTTCGGGCAGCCCGGCGTCGAAATTGAAGAGTTGTCCGGTAGTGGCGTTGACCGCCTGCCAATAGCCCAGATAGCGCACCCGAGCGGCGGCGTCGATGGCCACCTGATCACGGCGCAGCCCACCAAGCACCAACTCCATCGGCACGCCGCGCTCAGCCGCCTGCGCCGCGAGTGCTTCGACCACCGGCGCAAAGCCCCAGCACCAGGAACACATCGGGTCCATCACATAAAGCAGGCGCGCATGCATCCTCAGGCCTCGTGTTTCTGACGGGGGTTATTGCCCAGAGGATGGGGCTGATTGCGTGCTTTGGCCAGTTCGATCTGACGCTGGCGCTCGCGGGCACCTTCACGGGTTTTCTCCGGCAGCGAATCCCAGCAATGCGGGCAGCTCACGCCTGGAGTGAAATATTCGGAGGCGCGATCCTCAACCGAGATTGGCGTTCGGCAGGCGTGGCACTGGTCGTAGTCACCTTCGCTGAGGTCATGGCGCACGGTCACGCGGTTGTCGAACACGAAGCAGTCGCCCTGCCACTTGGTTTCTTCCTGCGGTACGTCTTCGAGGTATTTGAGGATGCCGCCCTTGAGGTGATAGACCTCTTCGAACCCCTCATTGAGCATGTAGCTGGAGGCCTTTTCGCAGCGGATGCCGCCGGTGCAGAACATTGCCACCTTCTTGTGCTTGCTCGGATCGAAGTGCTCGCGGATGTAATCCGGGAACTCGCGAAACGACTTGGTCTGCGGATCAATGGCACCCTCGAAGGTGCCGATGGACACTTCGTAATCGTTACGGGTGTCGATCAGCAGCACCTCGGGATCGCTGATCAGCGCGTTCCAGTCCTTCGGCTCCACGTAAGTGCCGACACGCTGGTTCGGATCAACGCCCAGCACGCCCAGGGTGACGATCTCTTTCTTCAGCTTGACCTTGGTGCGGTAGAACGGCTGCTCGGCGCAGTAGGATTCCTTGTGGTCCACATCGGCCAGGCGCGGGTCCTGAGCGAACCAGGCGAACAGCCCATCGATGCCGGCGCGGCTGCCGGAAACGGTACCGTTGATGCCTTCTTCGGCGAGCAGCAGCGTGCCCTTGATGTCGTTGGCCAGCAGGGTGTCGAGCAGGGGTTGGCGCAGCGCTTCGTAGTCCGGCAGGGAAACGAATTTGTAGAGCGCCGCCACGACGATGTTATCGGTCATGTCACTGTCCTTCAGTAGTCGCCCTCGCAAAGGGCGGACTGGGAATTGAATAAAACCGTTTCGCCAATACACCGCGGTGCGCGATGGCACTCCGAGCCATGGCGCGTGGGGTACTGGAGAAATGGGCCGTGCAGTTTACTGCTGTTGGCCGCCAAGGTGTAGGGGACAGAGCTGGAACGCTGACTGCCGAGGACGGTCGAGAGAGAAGCGCGGCGATTTCCGGCCGCGATGATCACAGAGGAGCAGCCCATGAAAGCCGTCGTCGTCCGCACACCCGGAGGCCTCGACAAGCTCGAGGTGACTGACATCGCCGATCCCGGCCAGCCACAGCCAGGCCAAATCCGTGTGGCCCTGCACGCCAGCTCGCTGAACTTCCACGACCTGCTGGTAGCCAACGGCAGCAGCACTGCGGCTGACGGCCGGGTGCTGATGGCCGATGGTGCCGGTGTAGTCGAAGCCATAGGCGAAGGCGTCAGTGAGTTTCAAGTCGGTGATCACGTGGTATCGACCTTCTTCCCGCACTGGGAAAACGGCGAAGCCCTTGCCTTGGCGAGCAATTTCGCCGGCACGCCGGGCGATGGCATCGACGGCTTCGCCACTCAGTTCGCGGTGCGTGCTTCCACTGCCTTTACCCATGCGCCGCGCGGCTGGAGCCACGCCGAGGCGGCGACTATCACCACCGCGGGGCTGACTGCCTGGCGCGCGCTGGTCGTCGATGGCGGGCTGAAAGCCGGTGACAGCGTGCTGATCCTGGGCAGCGGCGGTGTTTCGATTGCCGCCCTGCAGATCGCCAGGATGATGGGCGCATCGGTGATTGCCACCTCCTCGTCCGATGAAAAACTCGAACGCCTGCGCAGGCTCGGCGCTGAACACACCATCAACTATCGACAAACGCCGGACTGGGGCAAGCGAGTACTGGAGCTGACCGCCGGGCGCGGCGTGGATCAGGTCGTTGAAGTGGGCGGGCCTGGCACTCTGGCGCAGTCGATCACTGCCGTGCGGGTGGGCGGCCACATTGCGCTGATCGGTGTATTGACCGGCCGCCAGGGCGACGTGCCGACATCGGTATTGATGGCCAAGCAGGTGCGCCTACAGGGATTGATCGTCGGCAGCCGGCGTCACCAGCAGGATTATGTGCGAGCGCTGGAACAGTCCGGCGTGCGGCCAGTGATTGATCGCAGTTTCACCCTGGAAAACCTGGCAGATGCGTTCCGCCTTCAAGAGAGCGGCGGCCATTTCGGCAAGATCGTCGTTGAATGGTGAGCGGCGATCCAACGTAGCCCGGGTTGAGCAACGCGATACCCGGTGTGGGTTTAACTGCGGCTATCGCCGTTAGACGGCTTGGTGGGTCGATAACGCGTGACCCACCCTACGGGGATTGCGAGTGGCCGACATTCAGTGGTCGTGCTGGCTACCGCCGCGACACGTTGGCGACTCGGGAGCGATGCCCTGAGCAGCCCACTCCTGCGGGGTATAGGTGTGTAGCGCTAGCGCATGGATCTGGCTCATAACGTCGCCGAGCACGCCATACACCTTCTGGTGGCGTTTGACGGCGTTCAGGCCCTCGAACTGCGGGCTGACAATCACGGCCTTGTAATGGGTTTCCAGACCGCGGCTGTGCATATGGCTCTCGTCCTGCACATCAAGGTGCTCGGGATGCAGGGCGGCAAAGGCAGACTGGAGGTGTTCGCGTTTCGACATCGGGGGCTCCACGGGGTGAACCGGGACCGGCGATATGCCGGTCACGGCAGGTATCAGGGCTTCTTGACGCCCAGCTCGCTGCTCATGTCAGCCAGCAGCTTGTTCACTGAAGGTACTGCGGTTTCCAGCTTGGTCTGGGTGATTTGCGCCGACTGCGCGGTCAGGGCCGGCATCTTCTGCAAGACCTTCTGGCCCAGTGGCGACTGGTAGAAGGCGATCAGATCCTTGAGTTCCTGTTCACTGAAATTGCTGGTGTACAGCTTGACCATATCGGGCTTGAGCTTGTCCCAGCCGACCGCCTTGTCCAGCTCGGCGTTGGCCTTGGCCTGATAGGTTTCCAGCACAGCCTGCTTACTCTCCGGCGCCTTGGCCTCGGCGAACCGCTGGGCGAACATCTGCTGAACTTGGGCGTACACCGGTACGGCGAGCTTGTCGGCGTGGGCGAGCTGCAGGAAGCGCTCGGCGTCAGCGTTATGGCTGCGGGCATCAGCCAGCACCTGAGTGCTGCCGACAGCCATCAGAGCGGCAATGCAGAGTGCGGGGATACGGGACATCGGGTACTCCTGAACACAAGGGTGAGCTGGTTTGACAGACCGCCGGGCATTTTGTGCCCCAGCAGCCCGGCCCTCAAGTACTTTCCTGCAGGCAGCTGGCCGACGCTCGGCAGCGAAAGACTGCTAATTATCGCTAATGCCTACTGGTGCACCCTTTGCGCTAGGCGCAAACTGCCGATACTTTTCAGCCCGACGCCTGCATGCTCGACGGCGTCCTACGCACACATGGACGTGCCAATGAATAGCCACTTCGGACCAGCGCCCCCCGTTCCCCTCTGTGATGCCTCTGGCCAGCTGAATCCCAACGCCGTTGGCTGGTCGTCGCAGCCGCGCGTCGCCTGTTCCCTGCCCGGCAATCTGGGCCGCCGCAAGCGCTGGAATCACTGGACCATCAACACCCCGGACTGGACGCTGTCGCTGATCCAGGCCGACATCGACTACGTCGGTTATGGCGCGGTGTATTTTCTCGACCTGAACAGCGGCCAACATGTCGCGCACAGCCAACTCAGCCTTTTCGCCCGCGGCTGCTGCCTGCCGGATACGCCACTCGGCAGCCATGCCTTCGAGCACCCTCGTGTGCAGCTGCACTTCAACGAGTTCCCCGGTAGGGTGCGGCTGACTGCCACCTCGGCAGATATCGGTGGGCTGCCGCTGCACCTGGCGCTGGATATTCAGCGGCCTGACCATCAGGAGTCGGTGAATCTGGTCGTACCGTTCGGCAAAAAAGGTTTTCACGCCACCTGCCGCCAGGTCGGTTTGCCGGTCACCGGCAGCGTTCAACTCGGCGACCGTGAATACCAATGCGCCAATGGGCAGAGCTTCGCATCGATGGATTTCGGCCGCGGCGTGTGGCCACTCAACAGCCATTGGACGCGCGCCGTGTTTGCTGCCCCGGGCGGCATCGGTGGCAACTTCGGCAGTGGCTGGACGGATAACAGTGGGCATTCAGAAAATGCCCTGTGGTTTGGCGGGCTTCTTCTTCACCTGGAACAAGCCGTGCAGATGCGCCAAACCGGGCTGCAGCCGCTGGCACCCTGGCACTTGTCTACCGACGACGGCCAGGTCGACCTCACGTTTACACCGCGTCAGGTTCATGTTGCCAAGCCGCGCCTGGGCCTCGGGCTGCTCTACGCCGACACCTACGAGTGGTTTGGCCAGTACGATGGTTTGCTGCGTGACGCCTATGGCGAACGCGTGCCGGTCAAGGCGGCGAACGGCTGGATAGGCGCCTCGCAAACACGCTGGTAGTCAATTCGAAGTGGAACGTGTGGCCATTGTCACAGCCTAAATGCCTGAACAGCCACGGAGAGCCTACTCATGAGCCGCACCGAAACCGACAGTATCGGCCCAATCGACGTACCTGAAGACGCGTACTGGGGCGCGCAGACCCAGCGTTCGCGGGTGAATTTCGCCATCGGCGAGGAGCGCATGCCCATTGCCGTGGTGCACGCCCTGGCGCTGATCAAGAAAGCCGCCGCACGCATCAACGACCGCATCGGTGACCTGCCCCCGGATATCGCCCGGCTGATCGAGCAGGCTGCCGACGAAGTGATCGCCGGTCAGCACGACGAGCAGTTCCCGCTGGTGGTCTGGCAGACCGGTAGCGGTACGCAGAGCAACATGAACGTCAACGAAGTGATTGCCGGGCGGGCCAACGAGCTCGCGGGCAACCCGCGTGGCGGCAAGAGCCCGGTGCACCCCAATGACCATGTCAACCGTGCACAAAGCTCCAACGACTGCTTCCCGACGGCCATGCACATTGCCGCTGTCGGCGCCGTCAAACGCGACCTGCTGCCGGCGATTGGCGAGCTGTGCGAGGCCCTGGCCGATCAGGCAGCCCGCCATAACCGTCTGGTAAAGACCGGTCGTACTCACATGATGGACGCCACGCCCATCACCTTCGGCCAGGAGCTGTCGGCGTTCGTCGCCCAGCTCGAACTGGCGGAACAGGCAATTAACGCCACCCTCCCCGCCGTCTGCGAGCTGGCCCAGGGCGGCACGGCGGTGGGTACCGGGCTGAATTCGCCACCGGGGTTTGGCGAGGCTATCGCCGCCGAACTGGCAGCGCTGAGCGGCTTGCCACTGAAAAGCGCACCCAACAAGTTCGCTGCACTGGCTGGCCATGAGCCGTTGGCGGCGCTGTCCGGGGCTCTGAAAACCCTGGCCATTGCACTGATGAAAATCGCCAACGACCTGCGCCTGCTGGGCTCCGGCCCGCGGGGCGGCTTCGCCGAAGTGCGCCTGCCGGCCAACGAGCCAGGCAGCTCGATCATGCCTGGCAAGGTTAATCCGACCCAGTGCGAAGCCCTCTCCATGCTGGCCTGCCAGGTGATGGGCAACGATGTGACCATCGGCTTCGCCGCTAGCCAGGGCCACCTGCAATTGAACGTCTACAAGCCAGTGATCATTCACAACGTCCTGCAGTCGATTCGCCTGCTGGCCGACGGCTGTCGCAACTTTCGCGAGCACTGTATCGTCGGCATGCAGCCTGACGAACAGCGCATGGCAGAGCACCTGGAGCGTGGCCTGATGCTGGTCACCGCGCTGAATCCGCATATCGGTTACGACAAGGCTGCGGAGATCGCCAAAAAGGCTTATCAGGAAGGCACCACTCTGCGTGAAGCAGCGTTGGCGCTGGGTCATTTGAGCGCAGAACAGTTCGACGCCTGGGTTCGCCCGGAAACCATGCTGGAGGCAGGGCAACATGACTGAAACCGCTAAGAGCGGTGCCACCCCACTGGAAGGTGATGGCAAGCGCATCCTGATGATCATCGGCACACCGAAAGGCGACAGCCTGTGTCATGCGCTTGCCGAAGCCTACGCCCTGGGAGCACGCACCGAAGGCCACGTGGTGCGGCAGATACGCCTTGGCGAAATCACCTTCGATCCGGTGCTGCACGAGGGTTACGACCAGACGCAGACGCTGGAAGCGGACCTGCTCGAAGCACAGCGGCAAATCCACTGGGCTGAACACCTGGTGTTCGTCTACCCGGTTTGGTGGGGCGGCTTGCCGGCGCTGCTCAAGGGCTTTCTGGACCGCGTGCTGCTGCCCGGTTTCGCGTTCAAGTACCGCAGCAATTCGCAGCTGTGGGACAAACTGCTAAGCGGCCGCACGGCGGATTTGCTGGTCACCCAAGATACCCCGAGCTGGTACTTCCGCTGGGTCTACGGCGCGCCAGCGCACCGCCAGATGAAACGCACCATTCTCGGCTTCTGTGGCATCAAGACTCGTCGCCTGGCGGAGTTTTCACCGGTTCGGCCGTCTTCGGAGACTCAACGGCAGAACTGGCTGCGTCGTGCGGAACTGCTCGGTAGCCGGGTCTAACCCGGCTGGCAGCAGCCTTAAAGCGCCGGTGAGGCGTTAATCAGGATCAGCGCCACGCTGATGGTGAAAAACGACAGCACCGTGGCCACCAGCAGGGTCGCGCTGCAGCGATCCTCCAGGCCGAAGCGCTGCCCGAGGATCGGAAAGATGCTCATCATCGGCGAACAGGCGAACAGCACGCCCACCGCTTTCATGACCGGATCGACGCCCGGTATCAGCAGGAATGCACAGAGCACCGCCAGCGGATGGATGATCAATTTGCCACTGGCGATCCATGCCGCGTCGACCCATACCCCACGCGCCCTCATACCGAATAGCCCGGCACCAATCACGAACAGCGCCAGCGGCGCCGATACCCCGGCGAGCATGTCGATGGGCTTGAGCAGCAGCGGTGGAATCTCGACGCCCAGTAGCGATACACAAAGGCCGAGCACGATGCCGATGATCACCGGGTTCTTCAACAGGCGCGCAAAGGTCATGCGCAACACCGTCAGCCAGCCGCCACCCTGCTGCTTACCGGCCTCCGCGAGCACCAGCGCCAGGGGAATCAGCAGCAGGTTCTCGACCAGCATGCCCATGGCCATGCCTAGTACCGCAGGCGAGCCGATGGCCGCTGCCACCAATGGGTAACCGATGAACCCGCTGTTGGAAACCGACATGCCCATGGCGTTGATCGCCGAGCCGGTCAGGTCGTCACGCCGCAGCCAGCGGGACACGCAGAATGCCGTAACGAAGGTCACGAACGAGCCCAGGGTATAGGCAATCAGGTAGCCGGGAATCATCGTCTGCTGGATCGGCGACGTACCCAGAGTCTTGATCAGCAGCGCCGGCATGGCGAAGGTGATGACGAACGTACCGATGCCGCGCACTTGTTCGCGACTGAGCACAGCGCTCATGGCAGCGGCATAACCCAGCCCGATCAGCAGGAAGATCGGCGCGGTGATCTGAAAAATTTGCAGCACGGGATCAGAATTCCTTGTCGATGACACCACCGGCGCCGTGGCCGATGCCTTCAGACACACGCAATTCATGCACGCGCAACTGGCTAAGGCGGCTGCGCGTACGGGCGAAGTCCTGATGGGGTGAACCGCGGCACAGGCGCTCGAGGCTCGATTCGCTGCTTATCAGCACAGTCGCGCCGGCATCGTACGCGATATCGACCAGATTGATGAACCGCTGGCAAGCATCGGTCGGCTGCGAATCCAGAGTGGGCACCCCGCTCAGCGCCAGGCGTGGATAGCGCTGCAGCAACCACAGGAAGTCCGCCGTGGAGTGTGCATTACCGCATAACTCGGAGAACTCCAGCCAAGCGCGACCGGGCGCCAGTGCCTTCACTCGCAATGGATGATGGTTGACCTCCAGCACCTGCTCGCTCGCGGCCTGCTCATCAAGGCCCAGCCAGGTTTGCAGGTAAGCCAGCCCGCCCGCCGAATGCGGCCACACGTAATCGCCCCAACGCTGCTCGCTGCCAGGCAGCGCGCGGTAATCGATGCCGGCATCCAGGGCCACCACGGTAAACCGGTTTTCCAGGGTAGTGATGGCCGGCGTGAAGCGATCGCGGTACAGCGGATTGGGGCACAGCCCGGCCGGCGCGTAATTGGACGTCATCACCAGGCCGACGCCCTCCCCGACCAGCACGTCGAGCAGACGGCGCAAGAGCATCGCATCACCGATGTCATGCACGTGGAACTCGTCGAAGCACAACAGGCGGATGTCCTGGGCCAGCGCACGAATGGCCAGCACCAGCGGATCCGGATGACCGGCGAAAGCCTGCATGCGCTGCTGCAGTTCCTGCAGAAAGGCATGAAAATGCACGCGCCGCTTGGCCGCCAACGGCGCCGCGGCGAAGAATGCGTCCATGACGAAACTCTTGCCACGCCCTACGCCGCCCCATAGGTAAACCCCGGCAGCAGGCTTGCGCAGCCAGCCACGACGCCCCGTGCTCCAGTTTTGCAGCCATCGCGCCAGGGTATCGATTGCCCGCTGCTGCTCGGCGTCGGCGCGGTAGCCGCGCGTCTGTAGCGCCGCCATGAAACCGTGCTGCACACACGCCCCGATCTGCTCGACGGGTACACCAAGTGACTGCTCAGAAATCAAAAAACACCGTTTCACCATCCCCCTGAATGCGGATATCAAAACGGTAGGCTGGCTTACCGTCAACCTCACAGCGTTTGCCAGGGCTGCCGCGTGACAGGTGGTCAGCATCCACGCCACCGCCTGAGAGTGTTCGCGATTCGCTACAGCAGGCCTCTGTCAGTGAGCAAATTGCCACCGTTTTACCTCAACAAGCGCCAGGCCCAGTCGCCGTTTAGTGCGTAACTTCTAGTGGCGGCTGACTTATCAGCAAGTTCATTCGAGGCTCGCGGAGGTCAGGTCACTCGACCGAGCGAACGGGAATATCGAACAGGTACGAGCCGATATAAAACGACAACTCCCATACTTGTTCATCCGATCAAACTAAAGTGCCACTAAGGCGCTAACTAGTGGCGCCCCTTAGTTGTGCAAAGTTTTGTCCAAGCCTTGTCGAAGTTTCGCTTAGGGGCAGTAACTAACCGATTTACCCGAGCCTTATGACCGCCTGTCGCCCTGCGCAGGGGGAAATCCTGAAAAGCGCCTCCCAGAGCGCCTCTCAAACAGTTAAAAGCCCCGCACAAGACCGCCCATCGCAGTCGAAAAGCGACAACTAACCGGCTAAGCGCAGCGAAAAGTCACTGCCTTGCGTTAGTTCCGCGCTGCCGGCCGGCAACGTGAAAATAGTCGAAACTTCTTCTTTACCGCCTAGGTCATCAACTACGTGGGAATTAAACAACCAGAAAGCAGCTTCTCCTCCGGCCCCAGATACGGGATTCAAGTGGAAAGACATGCGGCATATTCCCGTTGGCGTGCAAGCAAACGAAACAATCACGGGTCAAGGACAGAATCGATCGGAGGATGGTATGGGAAACGCTGTCGCAGCATCACGGTTTGATCAATCAGTATTGGTAGAAACGCCGCTCAAACCGCAGTCGAAAATTACCAACCTGCACGCGGTGAAGAAAAAAATTCTTTTTGTCAGCCCAGAGTTGGCTGACCTCATCAAGGTGGGCGGCCTGGGCGATGTATCTGCCTCGCTGCCACGCGCCATGAACGCCGATCACGACGTTCGGGTGCTGATTCCCGGCTACCGCCAGGTAATGGAAAGTGGCCACGCTATCCGCGATGTGGGTAGCGTACCGGGTCACGCCGCGCTGCCGCCGGCACGTATCGGCTGCATGACGCTGCCCGATGGGCTGGTGGTTTATGTGCTCATTTGCCCCGAGCTGTATGACCGTGACGGCACCCCGTACGGCGACAGCCACGGCCGCGACTGGCAGGACAACCACATCCGCTTCGCCCGCCTGGGCTTGGCCGCTGCGGAAATCGCTGCCGGTACTGCTTGCCTCAGTTGGTGCCCGGAGGTGGTTCACGCCAACGATTGGCCAGCCGCACTGACCCCCGCTTACATGAGCTGGCGCGGGCAGACCACGCCCACCGTGTTCACCGTTCACAACCTCGCCTATCAGGGCCTGTGCAGCTTGGAATGCAGCCCGGAACTGGGCCTGCCCTCCTCGGCTTGCGGCCATCAGGGCATGGAATTTTATGGCCGCCTGTCGTTCCTCAAGGCCGGCCTGGTGTACTCCGACCACGTGACCACCGTGAGCGAAAACTACGCGCGCGAGATCACTACGGAGGAATTTGGCTGTGGCCTGGAAGGCATGCTGCAGTTCAAGGTCAAGCTTAACCAATTGAGCGGCATCCCCAATGGCATCGATGACAGCTGGGATTCGCTGAACGACCCGCATCTGGTGCAGGGCTTCGAAGCCCATGACTGGGAAGCCAAACGCGCGAACACCCGCCATGTAGAGCGCATGTTCGGCCTTGAGCAGAGCGACGGCCCGCTGTTCGCCGTGGTTTCGCGGCTGGTGCAGCAGAAAGGCATCGACCTGACCCTGGAAATCGCCGACGCCATCGTCGCCCAGGGCGGCCGCATCGCCATCATCGGTCGCGGTGAGGAAGACCTCGAGGAAGCGGTACGCGAACTCGCCCGTCGTCATCCGGGCCGCGTTGGCGCCAATGTGGGTTTCAACGAAGCCGACGCGCGCTGCATGTTCGCCGGCAGTGATTTCCTGCTGATGCCGTCGCGCTTCGAGCCATGCGGCCTCAGCCAGATGTACGCACAACGCTTCGGCTCGCTGCCCATTGCCCGTGCCACCGGCGGCCTGGCTGACACCATTGAAGATGGGGTCACTGGCTTCCTGTTTAACGAAACCAGCAGCGAAAGCTATCTGGAAGCAGTGCAGCGGGCGATGGCGGTGTACCGCAATCCTGAACTGCTCAACGCCATGCGCGCGCGCGCCATGGCCTCACCTTTGTATTGGAAGCAATCTGTGGAGCCCTATGCGGCGCTGTACCGCAAGTTGCTGGCTGCGAAAAAGTCGGGCGGGAAACTGGTGTGATGGTAGAGAACAAGCGACGACATGGCGCATGGCTGGACGACCAGGGGCAAACCCGCTTCAACCTCTGGGCACCAGATGCCAAACGCGTGGCAGTAGTGCTGCAAGATGATCAGCAACATGAAATGACCGGCGACAATGGTTGGTTCAGCACAACGCTCGAAGTTGCTGCCGGTACCGATTATCGCTACCTGATCAATGATGAGCTGCAGGTTCCGGACCCCGCTTCGCGCTGGCAAGCCAGTGACGTTCATGGGCCAAGCCGAGTGGCCGATCCTGGCCAGTATGCCTGGCGCACCGATGATTGGCAGGGTCGCCCCTGGCAGGAAACGGTGCTTTACGAGCTGCACGTTGGCACCCTGGGCGGCTATGCCGGTGTAGCTGACAAACTGCAAGACCTCGCTGATCTGGGCGTCACCGCCATCGAACTGATGCCGCTCGGTGAATTCCCCGGCGGCCGCAACTGGGGCTACGACGGCGTGCTGCCATTCGCCCCGGATTCCTCCTACGGCACGCCTGGCGACCTACGCGCACTCATCGACCGTGCCCACGAGCTGGGCCTGATGGTGTTCATCGATGTGGTCTACAACCACTTCGGCCCTGATGGTAATTACCTCGGCCAGTACGCCAGCGCCTTTTTTCGCGAAGACGTGCACACCCCCTGGGGCGCTGCCATCGACTTCCGCCGCCGCGAAGTGCGTGACTTCTTTATCGACAACGCCCTGATGTGGGTGCAGGACTACCGCGTCGACGGCCTGCGTCTGGATGCAGTGCACGCCATCAGCGAGCGCGACTTCCTGATCGAACTGGCGGAGCGCGTGCATGGCTCGATTCCGTCTACCCGGCATCTGCACCTGGTGCTGGAGAACGAGCACAACGATGCCGAGCTGCTGCAGCGCGGCTTCATTGCCCAGTGGAATGACGACGGCCACAACGTGCTGCATCATCTGCTGACCGGCGAGCGAGAAGGCTACTACGCCGATTACGCCGAAGATGCTACGCAAAAGCTGGCGCGATGCCTGCGCGAAGGCTTCATCTACCAAGGCGAAAATACCCGCCGTGGCACCGCCCGCGGTAGCAGCAGCGGCCATCTACCGCCGAGCTCCTTCGTGCTGTTTCTGCAGAACCATGACCAGATTGGCAACCGTGCCGTTGGTGAGCGCTTGCTGGCGCTGGCCGATGTCGACGCGCTGAAAAGCGCCACCGCCCTGCTGTTGCTCAGCCCAATGATTCCACTGCTGTTCATGGGCGAGGAATGGGGTTGCGAGCAGCCGTTCCAGTTTTTCACATCGCACAACGATGAGCTGGGCGAAGCAGTCCGCAAAGGCCGCCAGAACGAGTTCAGCGAGTTCTCGAAATTCTCTGGCCAAGCGATTCCCACACCCAATGATGAGCAGACGTTCAAGGCCTCCGCTCCCGACTATGCCATGCGCACCTCGCCCGCCGCTCAGTCCTGGCTGGCCTTCTACGGTGAGCTGCTTGCGTTGCGCCACCAGCACATCGTGCCGCGCCTGCTCGGCAGTCAGGCCTTGGAAAGCCGCGTGCTTGGCGAGGCCGCCGTCGCTGCCAGCTGGCAGCTGGGCGACGGGCAAACCCTGCACATCGACCTGAACCTGAGTGATACCCACGTGCCAACCGACGCCCATGATCAAGGTCATATGCTGTTCGCCTACCGTGCAGGTGAGCAAGCCGACCGCCTGCCGCCACGCAGCATCCGGGTCGTTCTGGAGGGCGCAGCATGAGTGATGCACGCCTTGCCGAACTGAGCCAAGCCGCTGGTCTGAGCGTCGATTGGGTCGATGCCGATGGCCGTGAACAATCCGTCGCCCCCGAACATCAGCGTCAATTGCTTGAAGCGCTGGGTTATCCGGCACAGACCGATGAGCAGATCGAAGCCAGCCTGGGTGAGTTGCAGCATCGCCGCGACACCCTGGCGCTTGGCCCGCTGATCACCCTTGATCAGGATGAAACGCTCGACCTGACTCGCTACTTCCCGCCGGGCACCCCATTTGTGATCGAGCTGGAACAGGGTGAGCGCCTCGAAGGCCGCCTCGACGACAGCGCGCGCCTGCCCGTGATCGGTACTACCGGCTACCACAGGCTCCGCATCGCCGACGGGGAAGTCACTCTGGCTGTGGCACCGCCTGCCTGCCGGAGCGTGACGCAGCTGGCTGGCCGTGAGAACGCAAAAATCTGGGGCCTAAGCGCGCAGCTGTACTCTTTGCGCCGCCCGCACGACGGTGGGCTGGGCGACACCCAGGCGTTGGAGTCGCTGGTGAGCAGCGCTGCCAGGCATGGCGCCGACGCGGTGGCGATCAGCCCGATGCATGCAATGTTCAGCGCCAACCTGCACACTTACAGCCCCTACTCGCCATCCAGCCGCCTGTTCTTCAACGTGCTGCATGCGGCGCCGGCCAGCGTGCTGGGTGACGCAGCGGTGCAGCAAGCTGTCCGCACCTGCGGCCTTGGCGACGAACTGGCGCGTCTGGAAAGCCTCGACCTGATCGACTGGCCGGGTGTGGCCAGCAGCCGGATGCGCATCTTGCGTCAATTGCATGCCGACTTCAGCGCCAGCCTGCATCCCCTGCAGGCCGACTTCGAGACATTCCGTCGCGATGGCGGCGATGCATTGCGTCAGCACTGCCGCTTCGAAGCGCTGCGCGGTTTCATGGACCTCAACCAGCTGCCCGTGGACTGGCGCGTGTGGCCCGAGCAGTATCGCGACCCGGCGAGTGACGCCGTGGAGGAGTTCTGCGAGGGGCATCAGCACGAAATCGAATTCCATGCGTTCGCACAGTGGCTGATCGCTCGCTGCCTGGACCGTGCCCAGGGCTGCGCGCGTGAGGCCGGCATGAGTGTCGGCTTGATTGCCGACCTGGCAGTCGGTGCCGATGCCTCGGGCAGCCAGGCCTGGGCGCGTCAGACGGAACTGCTGCAAGCGGTCAGCGTTGGCGCCCCGCCCGACATACTCAATCGCTCCGGGCAAAACTGGGGCGTATCTGCTTTCTCGCCGCAGGGCCTGCAGCAGAGTGGTTTCCGCGCCTATATCGAAATGCTCCGCGCCAACCTGGCGCACGCTGGCGGTATGCGCATCGACCACGTGATGAGCATGCGCCGCCTATGGGTCATTCCCGAAGGTGCAGACTCTTCGGCAGGTGCCTACCTCAACTACCCGTCGCAGGACCTGCTGCGCCTGCTGTGTCTGGAGGCCGAGCGCCACCGTGCACTGATCATCGGCGAAGATCTCGGCACCGTGCCTCACGGCCTGCGCGAGGAACTTGCGCAACGCAACATCCTGGGCATGCGCGTTCTCCTGTTCGAACAGAACGATGGCCGTTTCCATCCGGCTGGGCATTGGCCCCAGGACGCCCTGGCGACTACGACCACACACGATTTGCCAAGCATTCGCGGCTGGCTTGCCTCCCGCGACATTCATTGGCGCCAGGCCGCGGGCCACCGCAGCGATGACTACACCAGACAGGATCATGAATTGCGCGCTCACGAAACCCAGGCACTGCATCAGGTCTTGCAAGAGCATGGCCATGCCACTGCCGATCAGATGGATGACAGCCAGCAACTCGATGCGAGTATCGCGTTCATCGGCAGCACCCCGGCACCGCTGGTACTGCTGCCACTCGAAGATGCCATGGCATCGAGCGAACAGCCCAACCTCCCGGGGCCTGGCGACGAACACCCGAACTGGCGCCGCCGTTGGCCGGAGCAGGCGCAAGACATGCTTGACGCCCCGGCGGTAAGCCATCGCCTGCAGCGCTTGCAGTGGGCACGCAATCTGGTCGAGGGCACTCGCCATGAGTGACTTGCGCGCCACGGTTCGCCTGCAGTTTCACAAGGATTTCACCCTGGATGATGCGGTGCCGCTGGTGGACTACTTCGCCGGCCTCGGCATAAGCCACATCTATGCGTCGCCACTGCTCACCGCACGGCCTGGCTCCATGCATGGTTACGACGTGGTCGACCCGACTCGCGTCAACCCTGAGCTCGGCGGCGAAGCGGCGCTCAAGCGCCTGGTCGCTGCGTTGCGCAGCAAAGGCATGGGCTTGATCCTCGATATCGTCTCCAACCACATGGCCGTGGGCGGCGACGCCAACCCCTGGTGGCTGGACGTGCTGGAATGGGGCGTCAGCAGCCCGCACGCCAAGTTCTTCGACATTCATTGGCAGTCCCACGACCCGCTGCTGCGCGGCCAGCTGCTGGTGCCGTTCCTGCGCAGCGATTACGGCGAAGTGCTGGCCGCCGGCGAAATCGAGCTGCATTTCGATGCCGAGCATGGCCTGCTCTACGCCAGTCATTACGATCACCGCTTCCCGCTCAATCCGCCGACTTACGGCGACGTGTTGCAGCGTAGCGAGCATCCCGGCCTGCAGGCACTCGGCAAGCGCTTTGCCGCCCTGCAGGACAACCGCGAAGGTCAGCAACAGGCCAAGGCGCTGTTCGGTGAATTGGCCGAGCTGGGCAGCCAGGCCGGCGAGGCTATCGAGCACGCGTTTGCCAGCCTGCGGCCGACTGAAGACAACGGCTTCCAAGCCCTGCACGAATTGCTCGAACGCCAACATTATCGCCTGGCCAGCTGGCGCACGGCGGCGGATGACATCAACTGGCGGCGCTTCTTCGACATCAACGAGCTCGGCGGCCTCAAGGTCGAGCGCCACGAGGTGTTCGAAGCGACCCACGCGAAGATTTTCGAACTGATCGAAAATGGTCTGGTTGACGGCCTGCGCATCGACCATGTCGATGGCCTCGCCAACCCACGGGCCTATTGCCGCAAGCTGCGCCGCCGCGTTGAGCGTTTGCTCGCACAGCGCCCTGCCGAATTACGCGGAGCGCGCTTCCCGATCTACGTCGAGAAGATCCTTGGCGAAGGTGAGCATCTGCCGCGCGACTGGGGCGTCGATGGCACCACCGGTTATGAATTCATGAACCAGGTGTCGCTGTTGCAGCACGCCCCCGAAGGCGAAGCCGCATTGGCGCAGCTGTGGAGCGAGACCAGCGGCCGTGATGCCGACTTCATGGAAGAAGTGCGCCAGGCGCGCCATCTGGTACTGACTACCTCGCTGGCCGGCGACCTCGAAGCGCTCGCCCAAGGCTTGCTGCTGATCGCCCGGGACGACATCGCCACCCGCGACCTGACCCTCGGCGCCATTCGTCGCGCGGTGCTGGAGCTGATCGGGCACTTCCCGGTGTACCGCACCTATGTGTCTGCCGCGGGCCGCAGCGTCAGCGATCAGGCGGTGTTCGACCAGGCGCTGGAAGGCGCACGTACTCGCCTGGCCGAAGGCGACTGGCCGCTGCTCGAGCACCTCAACAGCTGGCTGGGCGCTCAGGCACTGTCCGAGCTGCAGCCAAGCCCACAGCGCAAGCTCAGGGCGAAGATGATCGAACGTTTCCAGCAACTGACCTCGCCCGCCGCCGCTAAGGCCGTGGAAGACACTGCCTGCTACCGCAGCGCCGTGCTGCTGTCGCGTAATGATGTGGGCTTCGACCCGCAGCAGTTCAGCGCGCCTATCGATGCCTTCCATGACGGCAGTGTGGAACGGGCCCGGCACTTCCCGGCCAACCTGCTGACCACCGCGACCCACGACCACAAACGTGGCGAAGACACCCGTGCGCGCCTTGCCGTACTCAGCGAGCGTGCCGACTGGTTCGCCGCGCGCTGCCAACAATGGCGCGAGCTGGCTGCACCCCTGCGCGAAGAGCAGGATGACGGCATGGCGCCCTCGCCCGGCGACGAGCTGATGCTGCTGCAAATTCTGTTGGCCTGCTGGCCGCTGGATTTGCAGGCAGATGACACTAACGGCTTGCAGGCATTTGCCGAGCGGCTGATCGCCTGGCAGGAAAAGGCCGTGCGCGAAGCCAAGCTGCGCAGCACCTGGAGCAACCCCAACGGCACTTACGAGAGCGCCTGCCGGGCCTATCTGGAACGCCTGCTGGGCAGAGATGAATGCCGCGAGTTGCGTGAGCAGATCCGCACCGCAGCCATGCAATTGGCTCCTGCCGGAGCGTTGAACAGCCTGGCCCAAAGCCTGTTGCGCATGAGCGTGCCGGGTGTGCCGGATCTGTATCAGGGCTGCGAGTTCTGGGACTTCTCGCTAGTCGACCCGGACAA
>Ga0265798_10004595_pt1 | contig 18942 bp, 16 predicted proteins | sample P3T30metagenome_FD_192430 | JGI IMG/M metagenome (GOLD analysis project Ga0265798, IMG submission 192430) | Plant litter microbial communities from East Loma Ridge, Irvine, California - P3 T30 | ecosystem: Environmental > Terrestrial > Plant litter > Unclassified | place: USA: California... | reverse complement strand
CAGATGGTAACCGCCGGCATGAACGGGCTTGCCTTCGCAAGGATCGCGGCATAGCCGTCGGAGGTGGCCAGGAAGGCGATGCGGTCCGAAACCACCAAGGCTTTATGGTAGGCATTGATGCAGTCGAAGAACGTATGGCGCACCTCCACGATCGGTACCTGAAAGTGCTCGCGCAGCACGCTGGCGGTCTTGCCACGGCTGATCAGGACGCTGGCACCTTCGTCGATCACCCGTTGCGCCATCAGTACCGCCTGATGCTGCGCGGCTTCCACCACGGCCACGTGCAGTCCACGTTTCTCCAGCACCTGATTCATCACCGCGGTAAGGGTCGTGGACGGAGAGATGACAGCCAGTTTGCCGAGCATGGAATCGCTCCTGGTGGATGGGCAGTTGTTGGAGCGTAGTCATTGCACGCTAAAGGCTGATGAAAGTTTTTGCAATGAAATGCAATGGATTTGCAATCCGATGGCTAAATAGTGTTCGCGCTTTGTTTCTGCAAGTCATTGATTGCAATGTGTAAAAGGGCTCTCCTCAGAAATTGGCACAGGCCTTGCTCCAGCCCCATCAATAACAATACAAACAAGGAACACGCTGATGGAACTGCTTTTCATCGGGTTTGGCGAAGCGGCCTACCACCTTGCCACCGGCTTGCGCACTCAGGGCGATCTGCAGATTGGCGCCTTCGATGCCCAGGCAGATGACCCCCAGCGCGGCGCGACGATCCGCCAGCGCGCCGAGCACACTCGCGTCACACTCTTCGATTCGCTGGCAAGCGCCTGCCAGGGCGCACGTTTCGTGGCCTGCCTGACCAGTGCCAGCAGCGCACTGGCCGTGGCCGAGCGCGTGTTGCCGCTGCTGGTGGCCGGGCAGACCTATGTCGACATGAACTCGGCCGCGCCCACCGTCAAGCAAGCCATCGCCGCGCTGCCCAAGGCCCCCGGCGTGACCTTCTGCGACGCTGCAGTGATGGGCACGGTGCCTGGCAACAACCATCGCGTACCCATGCTGCTGGCCGGCGAGGGTGCACGTGCGTTCGCCGACGCGTTCACTCCCTATGGCATGCAACTGACCGTGCTCGACGCCGAGGCCGGCGCCGCGTCGGCGATCAAGATGCTGAAAAGCGTGGTGATGAAAGGCCTGCCGCAACTGCTGCTCGAAGCCTTCCAGGCAGGGGAGAAGTTCGGAGTGCTCGACACGCTGGTCGATTCCCTCGGCGAATCGCTCAACGGCAAGACCGTCGAGCAACTGGCCAATACCTTCACTGCGCGCACGCTGATCCACGCCAAACGGCGCAGCGCCGAGATGGACGACGTGGTCACCACCCTCGAAGACGCCGGGGTAGACGCCACCATGTCCAGGGCCAGCCACCAGCAGCTGGAAAAGCTCGCCGCCACCGACTGGCAAACCCTGCTGGGTGCCGATGGCAGCGATCTCGATTACCGCGACGCCATTCGCCAGCTGGTCAGACATTCCTGAGGAAGACGCCATGAATACCGAACACTACCTGCCCCTGCCCGAGCTGATTCCCCAGGACCTGCTCGACCGATTCCGCAAGCTCAGCCCCGCACAGCTGTGCGATGGCATGGCCAAGCTCGGCATTGCCCGCAACGGCGCCATGGACGCCGATCTGATGCCGCTGGACGACCGCAAGATCATGCTCGGCACCGCCTACACCGTGGACACCGAAGATGGCGACAACTTTCCGATCCACGTGGCGGTGTACCAGGGGCAGCCTGGCTATGTTCTGGTGGTCGCGGGCAAGGGTTATCCCGGGCGCGCGTACATCGGTGACCTGATGGCGGGGGCAGCGCAAGCCGTTGGCCTCGCCGGGCTGGTCATCGATGGTTGCGTGCGTGACAAGCTGCCGCTGGCCGAGCTCGACATTCCTGTGTATGCCAAGGGTTTCATGCAGCGCAGCCCCGGCAAGCAGGGGCCAGGCAAGATCAACACCACTGTTACCTGCGCCGGTGTGGAGGTGGCCGCCGGTGACCTGGTGTTCGGTGACTACGACGGTGTCACCGTAGTACCCCGTGCGCGGCTGCTGGAAGTGCTGGAAGCGTCGGAAAAGAAAGGCATTTATGAAGAACAGCGTCGCGAGGTGATCGACCAGTACGTCCGCTGCCGCGACAACGGCGAGCCACTGCCTGAGCTGGCCCCTGATTGGGTGACCCAGTTGTTGCAGGGCCGGTAGGGCCCCGCAGGCTCGGTGGCCAAGACCGAGCCTGCGCAACAGACGCTGCCTCTCTCGATAAAAATAATATGTGGAGACGTTCGGATGCTGACCATTCTGGGCTATACGTTGATCACCTCGTTCCTGCTGCTGGTGATCAAGCAAAAACTTTCGCCCTTTACCGGCCTGATCGTGGTTTCGCTGGCGGTCGGCGTGCTGGTCTGCCTGCTCAGCGGCGTGCCGCTGGACATGATCATCAAGTGGATCAAGGAAGGCTTGTTCTATTCCCAGGGAGCGGACGGCAAGATCTCCCTGGGTACCGTGAACCCCACGGTGATGATTCTTTTCGCGGTGCTGTACTTCAGCCTGATGATGAACGTAGGGCTGTTCGATCCGTTGTGTACCTACCTGATTCGCAAGGCCAACGGCGACCCGCTGAAGATCATTCTGGTGACCGCGTTCACCTCGTCGGTAGTGACCCTGGATGGCGACGGCACCACCACCATCCTGATCATCACCACCGCCTTTCTGCCCCTGTACAAACAGATGGGCATGAAGCTGTCCAACCTGGCCATGCTGATCATCCTGCCTTGCGGGCTGGGCAATTGCCTGCCGTGGGGCGGGCCACTGGCGCGCGCAGCCGCGGTGCTCAACCTTGAGGTGAACACGCTGTTCGTGGCGATCCTGCCGATTCTCGGGGTGTCGTTCATTTATGTGTTCGGCATGGCGTACCTGATGGGCATCAAGGAGCGCAAGCGCCTGGGCTTCGTCGCTGGCGAGAAAGTCATCGTTACCCCGCAACAGATTGCCGACATGGTCACGGTCATCGAAGACCACGACAAAGAGCTCAAGCGGCCCAAGCTGTTTCTCTTCAACCTGGCGTTGACGGTGGGCATGCTTGTGATCCTGATCGCCGGCTGGGCCAGTGGCGCGGTGGTGTTCATGCTGGGCACGGCGCTGGCGCTGACCGTCAATTACACCGCGGTGGAACAGCGTGAGCGGATCACTGCCAATGGCGGCGATGCGGTGGCGGTGGCTTCGATCATTCTGGCGGCAGGGTGTTTTCTTGGGATCTTCAATGGCAGCGGCATGGCGGGTGCGGTGGCCGAGCACATGGCCAGCCTTATTCCCGAGTCGATGGGCAGCCATACGGCGTTGATCTTTGCGTTCCTCGGCGCCCTGGCCTGCTATGCGTTGCCGGTGGACGCCTATTACTTCGGTATCCTGCCGGTGGTCGCGCCCATTGCCTACAGCTTCGGCATCACGCCCACTGAAATCGGCGTCGCCTCATTCATGGGCCAGGCGCTACGCTACGCCAGCCCTACGGTGGCCTGGCTGTTCCTGCTGATGAACCGCACCGAAATGACCTTCGGCGAATACCAGAAGGAGTTCTTCAAGTGGTCGTTGCCGATGTTCGGGATCTTCCTGGTCACGGCCATCGTCACCGGTCAATTGCCAATCGGTTGAGGCTGCCCCATGGACGTTCACCGCGCCGACGGTGAACGTCGATTAAACGGCTGTGGCGGGCGATGGTCTATTGGTAGACATCAAGTGCAGGGATGTCCTCTGCGCTCGCGCAGGAGAAAAGCCGTGAGTGATGCATTGGAGCGAGTGAGTTTCCTGGGGTTCGACGTGTTCGGCACGGTTGTCGATTGGCGTACCAGCGTTGCGCGCATCGCCGAGCCGTTTCTGGCCAGGTATGCAGTGCAGGTCGATCCATTGCAGTTCGCCAGCGACTGGCGCGGGTGCTATCAGCCTTCGATGGAAACCGTCAGGTCGGGTCAACGTGAATACGTAACGCTGGATGTGCTCAATCGCGAAAACCTCGTCACCGTGCTGGCTGCTCACGGTGCCGACCCGGACCGGATACCCGCGCAGGAACTCGACGAACTGACCAGGGCCTGGGAGCGGCTCGATCCCTGGCCCGATTCGGTAGAAGGGCTCGGCCGACTCAAGCGCCGGTTTGCCATCGGCGCGCTATCCAATGGTCACATCGCGGGCATGCTCAACCTGGCTCGCTACGCCGGGTTGCCGTGGGACGTGATCGGCGGTGCGGAACTGAGCCGCTCGTACAAACCGCAGGCAGCGACCTACCAGCGAACCATCGCCGCCGTGGGGCGCCTGCCGCAGGAGACGGCCATGGTCGCTGCGCACAACGACGATTTGCTTGCAGCACGGGAAAATGGCATGCGTACGGTGTTCGTCTGCCGGCCCACCGAGTACGGTAGTGGGCAGACCAAAGACCTCGCACCGGCTCGGGATTGGGATATCGTGGTCAGCTCCTTGACTGAAGCCGCTGACGCGCTCGATTGCTGAGTGCGGATACCGTAAACGCAAGGGGCCCCAGATGATCGATCACCTTGACCACATCGTCCTCACCACCATCGATCTGGAGGCCTGCAAGGGTTTCTACATCGACGTGCTGGGCATGCGACTGGAAACCTTTGGGGAAGGGCGCGTGGCGTTTGTCTTCGGCCATCAGAAAATCAACGTGCATGTGCGTGGGCATGAGTTCGAGCCCAAGGCGCACTTGCCTGTGCCCGGTGCACTGGACCTGTGTTTCATCGCCAGTTGCAGCCTGGAGCAGGTGATCGAACGCCTTGAGTGTCACCCATGGCCCATCCTCGAAGGGCCGGTCAAGCGCACCGGTGCCACCGGCCCCATTCGCTCGGTGTACGTCCGCGATCCGGACCTGAACCTTGTCGAGATATCCGAATACCTTCAAGCGCCTTCAGCCTGATAAACCGCGCCGTCCTTTTCGCGGCCACAGACCGCTCCTACATGCACACCGTGCATGTGCCCTGTGGGCATACCTCCCTGTAGGAGCGGTAATTGGCCGCGAAGGGCGCAGCGCAATTTCCCTGACACACCACGCTGCCCTCCTGTAGGAGCGGCCCGTGGCCGCGAAGGGCGCACCACGGTCTACCTGACAAACCGCTTCAGCGCGACAGCAGCTGCTCAACTTCGTCGCGGCTTGGCGCATAGGCCCCGGCATTGGCGCAGGACACCGAGGCACAGGCCGCAGCAAACGCCAGCCGGGCTTGGGGGGCTTCGATACCCAGCAGGCTCGACGCCAGCCAGCCGGCCATGCTCGCGTCGCCGGCGCCGACGGTGTCGGCTACCTCCACGGCGATTGCCGCCTGTTCGACCTTGCTGTCGAGCGTAAACAGCACCATGCCCTCGGCGCCGCGGGTAAATAGAACCTGTGCCCCTTCATTCATCTCGCGCAACTGCTGCAGGGCCTGCTCTTCGCTCAAGCCAGGATAGATCTGCCGCAGATCCTCATCCGACAGCTTGATGATGTCCGCCAGTGCGACCATCGCGGGGAACATCACCTCGCGGTATCGAGCATCCATCAGGTTGCGCCAGTTGGGGTCATAGCTGATCAGCTTGCCGTGCTGCTTCACCTGCCGAGCGACCTCGACCAGCCTGTCACCCAGCGGTTGTCGGGCCAGGCTGATGCAGCTGAAATGACACAATTGCGCAGCCGCCAGCCACCCCGAGGGCAGCAGCTGCACATCGAAATGCAGATCGGCCTCACCGGCGAAAAAATAACGAGGAGGGTGGCTGGACGGCACGATCGCCACCAGTGGATCGGCCTCGACGCGCTGCAGGTAACGCAGGTCCAGCCCGGCAGCTTCGGACTGTCGGTACAGCTCATCGCCCAGCGAATCGGTACTGATCGACCCCGCGAACGCCGTCGATACCCCCAATCGGCTCATCGCCCGCGCCACGTTCCACGGCGCGCCGCCTGGATAGCCTTGCCAGCGACCGGGCGTGGTCTGGACCAGATCGGTGAGTGCTTCACCGAACACCACCACTGAAGGTAACTGCATGTCGATTCTTGCTCCTGTATGGGTCAGACGGCTGTAAGACGTCGATACTCGCTGGGCGTCTGCTGCATCTCGTGGCGAAAGTGCCGGTTGAAGTTGGACAAGTTCTCGTAGCCGACTTCGAAGCAGATATCGGCCACCGATCGCTGGGTCTGGGCGAGCAGCCTGCAGGCTCGCTGGACCCGCAGCTTGCGCATAAGATCGATGAAACCATGGCCGGTCATGCGTTTGAAAAAACGCGAGAAACCCGCCTCGCTCATGCCCAGCTGCGCGGCGATCACCGACATGCGTACCTCGGCAGTCAGTTGCCGGGTGAGGTAGTCGAACGCCTGATTGATACGCTGTGTGCTGTATTCGTCGAGGGACGGGGAATAACAGGCGCTGGCCAGAACGCGGAATTCACTGGCCGGCGCGTTTGCCAAGGTATCGATGAGCTGCAGGAACAGCGTCAGGCGCCTGAGGCCATTCGCTTGCCCTATACGTTCCAGCAGGACCGCTGCCTCGACCGCTGTCGCCGCGTGAAACTCGATTCCGCGCTGAGCTCGGTCGAACAGGCCTTTGAGCTCCGCCAGTTCGGGCCACACACTACGACACTCCAGCAGCGTGGTGCCGTCGAACTGCAGTACGACGTCGCGAGCGACCAACCGTTCACCCGTTGCCAGATCGCCCATCCAGTCGTGGGGCAAACCGGGGCCGATCAGTGCGACGTGACCGGGTCCGAAGGGGCCGATGTAATCACCTGCCACTAGCTTGCCGCTGCCTTGCCGGATCAAATGAATTTCGAACTCGGGATGATGGTTCCAGCGTGCCAGGGAATAGGGGTAGTCATGCTCGTACCAGCGAAAGGTCTGGTCTGGTCGTGCCAGGATCACTTCCAGATCTGGCTGACGGTACTCGAACACAGTGGCGCGGTCATCAGGCATCGAGTGCCCCTTTTATCGTTGTTTTTTTTATGATTCTGCAGGTCGACGGGTTCAACCATACTCTGAAATCCCGCTCCATCGGTAGCCCGTCAATGACAGCGTTCCGATACTTTTTTGCCTCGAAACCCAACGGTGCAAAAGATCAAAAAAGTACCGATCGCCCATTCGCCGTTCGTTTGAGTACAGATCGGGCAGCTGCTTTACTCGACCTGTCGCTGATCCAACGGCTCGGCGCACTAGAACAATAACAACAGCTCCGGTCGAACCGGCTGGACGCGGAGAACTTCATGAAGATTACCAATGCGTTGATCCTGTCCGCGAGTGTTTCATTCGCCGTCGCCGGACAGGCCGCTGAGACGTTGACCATTGCCACCGTCAACAACGGTGACATGATCCGCATGCAGCGGCTGTCCAAGTTCTTCGAACAACAGCACCCCGACATCACGCTTAACTGGGTCGTGCTCGAGGAGAACGTGTTGCGGCAACGCTTGACGACCGATATCGCGACGCAGGGTGGCCAGTTCGACGTGCTCACGATCGGTACTTACGAGACGCCACTGTGGGGCGCAAAAAACTGGTTGGAACCGATGAAGGATCTGCCAGCCGACTACGATGTAGACGACATCTTTCCCGCCGTCCGCCAAGGCCTCTCGGTGAACGGCACGCTGTACGCGTTGCCGTTCTACGGCGAAAGTACGGTCACCTACTACCGGACCGACCTGTTCAAGGCCGCCGGGCTGACCATGCCGCCAGCGCCAACCTGGTCACAGCTAGGCGGTTTCGCGGCCAGGTTGACCGATGCATCCAAGGGCCAATACGGTATGTGCCTGCGCGGCAAGGCTGGCTGGGGCGAGAATATGGCCTTGCTCAGTACCATGGCCAATGCCTTCGGTGCGCGTTGGTTCAACGAGCAATGGCAGCCTCAATTCGACAGTCCCGAGTGGAAGGCGGCTGCTACGTTCTATGTCGAAACGCTGAAGAAGTACGGGCCGCCCGGCGCTTCGAGCAATGGTTTCAACGAGACGTTGGCGTTGTTCAACAGCGGCAAGTGCGCGATCTGGGTCGACGCCAGCGTGGCCGGTTCCTTCACCACCGACAAAGCGCAGAGCAGGGTAGTGGACAGTGTTGGTTTCGCTGCGGCGCCCACTGAGGTGACCGACAAGGGCTCATCGTGGTTGTACGCTTGGTCGCTGGCGATTCCCGCCACCTCTCGGCACAAGGACGCGGCGAAGGCGTTCGTCACCTGGGCGACGTCCAAACAGTACATCCAGCTGGTCACCGACAAGGACGGTATCACCAACGTTCCACCGGGCACTCGCATGTCGACCTACAGCGACGCCTACCTGGCAGCGGCGCCGTTTGCTCAGGTCACCTTGCAGATGATGCAGCATGCCGATCCTTCGCAGCCTTCCGCCCAGCCCGTTCCATACGTGGGCATTCAGTATGTGGTAATTCCCGAGTTCCAGTCGATCGGTACATCGGTCGGCAAGCTGTTCTCCGCCGCGCTCACCGGACAGATGTCCGTGGATCAGGCCTTGGCGTCCGCTCAGTCAACGACCGAGCGCGACATGAAGCGAGCCGGTTATCCCAAGCCCTGAAGCCCTTGTTTCCACGAACTCGAAGGTTGACTCGATGAACCGACTAAACGGTAAAAGTGCACTGATCACTGGCTCTGCGCGAGGCATTGGTCGCTCGTTCGCGCAAGCGTACATACGTGAAGGTGCCATTGTCGCGATCGCCGACATTGATCTGGACCGAGCCCAGGCAACGGCTATCGAACTCGGTCCCCAGGCTTACGCGGTGGAAATGGACGTCACCCAACAAGCTTCCATCGACCGAGCGATCGCCAGTGTGGTGACACACGCGGGCAAGCTGGACATTCTCGTCAACAACGCGGCGCTATTCGACCTGGCGCCCATCACTGAAATCACCCGGGCGAGCTACGACAGGCTGTTTGCGATCAACGTCGGCGGAACGCTGTTTACCCTGCAGGCGGCTGCCAGGCAGATGATCGGCCAGGGGCACGGGGGCAAGATCATCAACATGGCCAGTCAGGCAGGACGGCGAGGTGAGGCTCTTGTGGGTGTGTACTGTGCGACCAAGGCGGCTGTGATCAGCCTGACCCAGTCCGCCGGGCTCAATCTCATCAAGGAGCGGATCAACGTCAATGCCATCGCCCCGGGGGTGGTCGAGGGTGAACACTGGGATGGCGTCGACGCGTTGTTCGCCAAGTACGAAAGTCGCCCACTGGGCGAGAAAAAGCGTCTGGTCAGCCAGGAAGTCCCCTTCGGTCGCATGGGCACGGCCGAGGACCTGGTGGGCATGGCGCTCTTTCTGGCAAGCGACGAAAGCGACTACGTCGTGGCTCAGACCTATAATGTCGATGGCGGCAATTGGATGAGCTGAAAATCTCGCCCTGGGCAGTCATCGCTCTTGGTCAGAACGTATACGCCACGCCCGCCTGAACCGTACGCGGTGCGCCAGGATACGCGTACGTGTTGAACGCGCCTTCGTCGTAGCCCTTGTTGAACACATTCTGCAGTTCCAGGTTCAGGCGTACGTGAGGGTTCACCTGATAGAAACTCAGCAGATCGACCACGCTGTAGCGCTCCATGGTGTAGGTCTGGGCTGCGGTCTGTCCGGCGCGGTCGTCGATGTATTTCAAGCCCACGCCCAGGCCAAGTCCTTTGGCTGCGCCGTCCTGGAACTCGTAGGTGTTGAGCAGGCTGAAGCTGTTGCGCGGAATGTTGGCAAGGCGGGTGCCGTTGGGCAGGTTGTTGTCGTCGGTCACCCGCGCATCGACGTAGGCGTAGCCACCGATCATCCGCCATTGCGGCGTGAGGTTGCCGGCGATGGTGATGTCCAGGCCACGGCTGGTGACTTCGCCGGCCGCGACGCTGTAGGTCGGGTCGACGGGATCACGGGTGAGCACGTTTTCCTTGACGATGTGGTAGACGGCGCCGTCGATGCTCAGCTGCTGATCGAGGGCTTCCCACTTCATGCCCAACTCGTAAGACTTGCCTTGTTCCGGATCGAAGCCGCCGCCATCGCGGCTTGCACCGCTATTGGGTTTGAACGACCGCGCGGTGTTGGCATACAGCGCCAGCGTATCGGTAAGGTCGTAGATCAAGCCCAGCCGTGGTGTTGCCGAGGTCTGCGCGGCGTTCCAGTCCACAGAGCCTGGCAAGCGGTTGTCGTAGTCCTGTTCGAAGCGCTCCAGACGCACGCCTGCGAGCACTTTGAAGCGCTCGGTCAATGCGACCTGATCTTGAATGAACGCGGCCCAGGTTTTCAGGTTTTCCGTGTCGTGGGTGGTGGTGCGGGTGAGGGCCGGGCGTGGCTGACCGAGCACCGGGTTGTAGAGGTCGATGGGGTAGGTGCCGGTCGCCGCGGACGAGCGCTGGATGATCGAGCGGTAGTCATAATCTTCATACTCCACGCCGGCCAGCAAAGTGTGGGAAAACCCTGCGGTATCAAAATGGCCGGTAAGGTTCAGCTGATAGTCGCGGTCGGTCCATTCCAGCTTGCGGTAGTTGAAGTTGCGCTGCAGGGTACGTCCATCCAGCGGCGCTGCGTTGGCCTCGACCGCATTGCCCTTGAGGCTGCCGTCAAGCCACTGCATCCCGCCGGCCAGGGTCCAGTCGTCATCGAGGCGGTGCTCGAACCTGAGTTGGGCCATGTCGTTGTCGTTGTGCAGCAGGTTGTCACGGCCTTGCTCCCAAACATTGGTGTCGCGCGAAGCGCTGCCCCGCTGGGTAGCGTAGCGCGTCAGGCCGCGATCGAGCGGATGGTTGTTGCGCATGAAATCGCCTTCGAAGACGATTTTGGTAGCGTCGCTGGCTTGCCAGCTGAGCACGGGTGCGATGTCGTAGCGTTCGGTTTTCACATGGTCACGAAAGCTCTCGCCGCCTTCGCCCAATACGTTCAGCCGATAGGCCAGGCGTCCGTCCTCGCTGAGCGGCCCGCCGGCATCCAGCGTGGCGCGGTGCATGCCCTGATCGTTCAGCTGGCTGCCAATCGTCACCTTGCGCTCGGCCAACGGCTGCTTGCTGACGACGTTGAAAGTGCCGCCCGGATCACCGCGGCCATACAGGCTCGTCGCCGGGCCGCGGATCACTTCCAGGCGTTCCACGGTATTGGCGTCCGGCGCATTGGGGTAGCCGCGATTGATTGGAAAACCGTTGCGGTAGAACTCGCCCGTGGTGAAGCCGCGTACGGTGAAAGTGGTCAGGCCCTGACCACCGAAGTTGTTGGCGCGGCCGACGCCCCCTGCGTAATCCAGCGCGTCCTGCAAGCGAGTGGAGGCGGTGTCTTCCAATACGTCACGGGGCACTACGCTGATCGACTGAGGCGTCTCGTGCAGGGCCGTGTCGGTGCGCGTCGCACTCATCGAGCGGGTGGCTTTGTAACCCGTGACCGGACCGTCCGCGCGCTCATAGTCACTGTTGGCCTCGATGTTCACCGCTTCGAGCTGAAGGTTTCCGCTGGCTTCGACGGGTTCAGAGGCCCAGGCAGACACCGGGGCAGCTTGCAGCAGGCACAGCGAAAGTAACGTGCGACGCATGGGTTCATCGTTCCAGGCAGGGGAGGCTAGCGAAATGGCAGCGGATTCTATCCGCAAACGATTCGCATTGACAGTTGCCACCATCGAAACCTTGCTTTAAACAGTCGCCAGTATTTCCGCCAGCTTGGTGTGCTCCCAGGTACTCAGCAGCTCGATAGGGTCGGTACCGTAGCGCTGGGATGAATCGAAGAGGTAGGTGCGGCCGTCCGGGCTTTCACAACGTTCGCAAAGAAAGCGACCGTTTTCATGGTTGTGGAAGGTGATGATCCAGCCGTCGGCGCCGACGGTCATCGCTGTGCCGTAGGCATCGGCCCAATCCGTTTCATCGAGACGGTGCAAGGTGCGAATACCTAGAGCGACGTCACGAAGCAGTTGGCAAGTTTCTCGTGCAGAGAGGGCGGCGGCGGACACTTGAAGAGCCTGATCAAAGTGAAGAGCAGTTTTATAGGCGATGCAGAAGGGGCCGGCAACCTCGTTGAATTAACCGTAAAACCATAGATAACATCATGACGCGCCGTCGCACATGGTTTCCTCCGTGAATCTTCCGCAAAGGTGATCAGCTAGGAGCACCAAGCTGCTTTGCTGCGTTCACCAGGATGCCTTCAGCCATAATTAATAACATCATGACGAGGCCCCGCTACGAGTTGCTCTCATTTCCGTATTACCAACCCAGTAATCACCGAGCGGGGTAGGGTGCTGGGCGCAATTCTTAGTTTTATGTGGGGAAGTCGAGAGGGAAGCGTTGAGTAAAAAACCTTGATCCTCTCATGATGTTATTAATATATAGCTCGGGGTCTGCTTTCCTTGCTAGCTGGCTTCAAGCATCAACTCCCTAGCCCTCTTCAGCTGAATTTTTTTTTTGCAGAGGCCCATAAACCCGATGCTTATCCTTGTAACGATAGAGATTCATCGCCTCCACATAAGGCTCTTCCTCCAGCAACGCCAGACGGGTGTTCTTGCGGATCACAACTTTGGGTTCGTAACTTGAGAGCGGCTTTATCTTGGGCCGTGCGATACCCGTTTCATACACGAAGGGCACTGGCGCGATGATGGGTTTGACCTTCGAGTCGCCGTTCCTGACCCGTGCACGAATATGAGGCTGCACCAAGCGGCGAATGGCAACCTGTTCTTGAGGGTCCAGCTTGCCCAGCATGTCGATGCCGTAGACGAGAGCATTCTCGGCAGCCGCTTCCGAGGAGTGGTGCACCGTTGCCTGTTTGTCATGATATTGATCGAGCAGCTCGTGCCACTCTTGCAGCAGATCACCGGCCATCTTGCGGGCGCCGGACGAGCCGGTGTCATCCCAGTAAAAGTTGATGTTCGATGGCGCAGTGAGCACGTTGGTCAGACGCAGGGCTTGCTTGGGCACGATGCCATTTCCGCTGCCTTTGAAGCGGTTCCACACGTTGCGGCGATCGTTGGTTTTCTCGATGGCACCGATCAATTTGCCCAGTTCGACACGCGTCGCATTGGTCTGCAGGATCTTGTCGATGGCAGTGCGGGGCAGGGCGATGGCACCAGGTACGCGCAATGTTTCCCGCGGGTGCTGACCCACTTTGACCCAGATACTGGTCAACGCCTCGAACGCCGCCTGTACCGCCTCGTCACCTTCCAGTACACGCACTTCTATGGGTTCGTTGCGCACCGCATCCTCGGGCCTGAAATCCAGACCAAACATGGCATCGACACGTACATGGTCTGCTGCAGTTCGCAATACTTCGCCCAAATCGGTCAGTTCGGCTTGAAGCCTGTTGACCATGGCGATAGCTGCGCTGGTCTGGCTGAGATGAAGATCCATGCGTATGTCCGGATAATGGGCAGGTGCGCTATTCTAGCTGAGCACTGTATCTTTATACAGATTTGTCGGTTGGCTACCCAGTTAGTCCGTGAACGTTGCCATGGAGAGGGTCTTGAAGAAAAGTGAGTTACCGGTAAAGCACTGCGTCACGTGTGGTCTTGCGTTCACTTGGCGCAAGAAATGGGCGCGCTGTTGGGACGAGGTCCGCTATTGTTCGGAACGTTGCAGGCGGCAGAAGAAGCCGGTTTCCGGTGGTTGATATTTCAAAGCCCGTGCCTGTCACCCGATAGCGATATCACCGTTGGGCACGCCAGCGGTGCTCTGCCGAACGACCAGGCTGTGGGGCAGCGTCACGTGCCGCACTTCAAGAGGGCGTTTCTCGATCAAACTGATCAGCATGTCCACCGCGTGCTGGCCGAAGCACTCGGCTGGCTGAGCGATGGTCGTCAGCGGTGGGTCGCAATAGGCAGCCAGTTCGATGTCGTCGAAGCCGGCCAGGGAAACATCCTGGGGAACTCGCAGGCCCATTTCCTTGATGCGCTTCAATGCGCCAATGGCCATCTCATCGCTTTCACAGAACAATGCAGTAGGGCGCTCGGGCATGCCGAGCAACTGCAGTGCTCCGTTATAGCCTGCTTTCAGGCTGAAATCCCCTGGGCAAATCAACTTGGCATCGGGTGTGATGCCCGCTGCACGCAAGGCTGCCTCGTAGCCCGAACGCCGATCACGGGTCAACGGGCTGGTGGCAGGCCCGTTGATCAAACCCACACGTCGGTGGCCCAGGGCAAGCAGGTGTTCTGTGACCGCTCGCGCAGCGCCATGGTTATCCAGACTGACGGTGGGATGACGGCCCCCCTCGAGTATTTCGCAGGCGTTTACGATAGGGGGCAGGTCGGCTGCGTCGGTAGTCGACGCGAATGGATCATAGGCGCGCAGTTGCAGCACACCGTCGGCTTGATGGGCGTGCACTAGGTCGGCATATTCGCGCTCTGTTGCTTCGCAGCCCAACGTGTCGCACAGCAATACGCGATAGCCCGCCGACTGGGCAGCTTTCTGCGCCCCGCTGATGACACGAGCAAAAAAACTGTTGGCAATATGCGGCACGAGGATGACCAGGTTGAACGTGCGTCGCGAACGGAACTGCACGGCCATCAGGTTTGGCCGGTAACCGGCCTGTTCCACTGCAGCATTGACCCGCTCGCGCGTTGCGAGCAGTACCCGTTCGGGCGACTTCAGCGCCCGCGATACCGTAGCCACCGAAACGCCGGCCAGCCGCGCCACTTCACGAATATTCGACACGCCTACCTCGTTCCCGGTAATCCCGACGCAGAGCTTACCTCAGTTTGCCACTGCCTCCGGTACCGCGATGATCCGCCCGATGGTGTTTGACAGGGGACGCGCTGGCGCCTAGATTCCTTGAACGAATGTAACCGGTTACATCGCCAGGTCATTGATTGCTGATCTGACCAGTGCTGAGCCGATAAGAATCTAGAGGCTGGATGTCATGCAAAAAACCAGAATGGGTTTCGTCGGTGGGGGGGAAGGGTCGTTCATTGCCCGGGCACATCGGCAGGCGGCGGCGCTGGATGGGCGATTCGATCTGGTGTGCGGCGCTTTCAGTCGCGATCCGCTCAACAATCAGCGCACTGGAAACGCTTTGGGGCTCGCGCCACAGCGTGTCTATGGCGACTGGCGGGAGATGATCGAGGCCGAAGCGCGCCTCCCCGAAGACCAGCGCATGCAGTTGCTGGTCAACGTCACGCCCAATCATCTGCATGCGCCCGTCGCACAGCGCGCGATCCAGTCAGGCTTCCATGTGTTCAGCGAAAAGCCCGCCGCTTTGAACCTGGCCGAGCTGCAGGCGCTGGACCAGACCTTGCTCGGCAGTGACCGACTCTATGGCCTTGCCCACGTATACCTCGGTTACCCCATGGCCTGGGAAGCCCGCGAGCTGGTGCGCAATGGCCTCATCGGTGCCGTGCGTAAAGTCATCGTCGAATACCCGCAAGGCTGGCTCAGCCAGGACATCGCCAGCCAGGGCAACAAGCAGGCCGACTGGCGCGACGACCCGGAACAATCCGGCATTGGCGGCTGCATCGGCGACATCGGTACGCATGCGTTTAGTTTGGCTGAATTCGTTGCCGACCAGCAGGTGTACTGCCTCAGCGCCATGCTCGGCTCCCATGTCGAAGGTCGCCAACTGGACGACGACGTCAGTGTGCTGATCAAGATGAGCGGCGGGGCCAGCGGAGTTCTGATCGCCAGCCAGGTCTGCGCCGGCGAAGAGAATCCGTTGAAGATTCGCGTCTATGGCGAGTTAGGCGGGCTGGAATGGCGGCAGGAAGAACCGTCCAGCCTGATCCACCGTTCGCTGGACCAACCCATGCGCATCCTGCGCTCAGGTCTTGGGCAACCCTGGCTCAGTGCCGCCGCCACACGCCGGATGCGTTTGCCCGCAGGGCATCCCGAAGGTTACCTGGAGGCGATGGCCAATCTGTACGTGGATCTTGCCGACGCCATCCAGGCGGGTGTGGCCGGCAACCAGGTGCCGGGCGTACCCGGCATGGACATCGGCCTGCGCGGGATGGCCTTCATCGAAGCCGCACTCATCAACCACCGCGGCGACGCCAAGTGGACCGAACTGATCTGTCCCTCTTCCTCACGGAGTACTGCACAATGAATCTTCCTGCCGAAACGGGGCTGCGTGGCCCAGGTATATTCCTGGCGCAGTTCATGTCGCCCGAAGCGCCCTTCGACAACCTGGCCAACATCGCTGGCTGGGCTGCGTCACAAGGTTACAAGTCGATCCAACTGCCCACGCTAGGCACCCGCTACATCGACCTGGAGCGTGCAGCGCAAAGCCAGGCGTACTGCGACGAGCTCAATGCGGTCTGCGCCAAAGCCGGCGTGCAGATCAGCGAGCTGTCGACCCACCTGCAGGGTCAACTGGTCGCCGTGCATCCTGCCTTCGACGCGGTGTTCGACGAGTTTGCGCCGGTGCATTTGCGTAATGCTCCACAAGCCCGCACCGAGTGGGCCATCGACCAGCTCAAGCTTGCCGCACAAGCCAGCCAACGCCTGGGCCTGACCGCCCACGCGACCTTTTCCGGCGCCTTGCTCTGGCCCTATGTCTACCCGTGGCCGCAGCGGCCCAATGGTCTGGTCGAGCAGGGTTTTGCAGAGCTGGCCAGGCGCTGGCTGCCGATTCTCGATTGTTTCGAAGAGGCCGGTGTCGATCTGTGCTACGAGATTCACCCCGGTGAGGATCTGCACGACGGCGCCTCGTTCGAGCGCTTCCTGCAGGCAGTCGACCACCACCCCCGCGCCGCCATTCTCTACGACCCCAGCCATTTGCTGCTGCAGCAGATGGACTACCTGGGTTTCATTGACCGTTACCACGCGCGCATCCGCATGTTCCACGTCAAGGACGCCGAATTCCGTCCCGATGCCCGTTCCGGCGTGTACGGCGGCTACCAGGACTGGGTCGATCGGCCGGGCCGCTTCCGCTCGCTGGGTGACGGCCAGGTGGACTTCAAATCGATCTTCAGCAAGTTGACCCAGTACGGCTTCAACGGTTGGGCCGTGCTCGAGTGGGAATGCTGCCTGAAGGATTCGGCGCAAGGCGCAGGTGAGGGTGCTGCCTTCATCGAGCGACACATGATCAAGCGCACGCAACGCGCTTTCGATGATTTCGCCGGCGTGTCCGCCGACGTGCAATCCAACCGAAGATTACTGGGTTTGCTCGAAGACTGAACCGCCCAAGCTTTCGACCGACACCTGCCATAACAATAAAACGGTGAGCGCAATGAAAACGATGAACGCCCGACTGAGCGTGATGATGTTCCTGCAGTTCTTCATCTGGGGTGGCTGGTTCGTCACCCTGGGAACATTCCTGGCGACGGGCCTGGGCGCCAGCGGCAGCCAGATCGGGCTGGCATTCTCGACGCAATCCTGGGGAGCGATCATTGCGCCCTTCGTCATCGGTCTGATCGCCGACCGCTGGTTCAACGCCGAACGCATCCTTGCCGTGCTGCACCTGCTGGGCGCGGTGCTGTTGTATCAACTCTATCGAGCAGCGGATTTCGCCGCGTTCTATCCCTATGTCCTGGCCTACATGGTGGCCTACATGCCGACCCTGGCCCTGGTGAACTCGGTTGCCTTCCGCCAGATGAAAGAACCGGCTCGTGAGTTTTCCCGCATCCGGGTATGGGGCACCATCGGCTGGATCGTCGCCGGCGTGGTGATCAGTATGGTTTTCGCCTGGGATTCTGCTCAAGGTATCACCGGTGGCGCACTGCGTAATACTTTCCTGATGTCGGCCGTCGCTTCGCTGCTCCTGGGGCTGTACAGCTTCACCCTGCCCAGCACGGCACCTTTGCAGGCCACCAGCGAACGCAAGGGACTGAGTCAAGTGCTGGGCCTGGATGCTTTGGGGCTTCTGAAGGACCGCAGCTACCTGATCTTCTTCCTGGCCTCGATCCTGATCTGCATACCACTGGCTTTCTACTACCAGAACGCCAACCCGTTCCTGGCCGAGATCGGCATCGCCAATCCCACCGCGAAGATGGCCATCGGGCAAGTGTCCGAAGTGCTGTTCATGCTCCTGCTGCCGCTGTTCATTGCCCGCTTCGGCATCAAGATCGCGCTGCTGGTCGGCATGTTCGCCTGGGTGCTGCGCTACGTGCTGTTCGCCTATGGCAGCGGCGGGGAAGAAGTCGCCATGCTGCTGATCGGCATCGCGTTGCATGGTGTCTGCTACGACTTCTTTTTCGTCTGCGGGCAGATCTACACCGACGCCAAGACGCCTGAACGCTTCCGCAGCTCGGCACAGGGCCTGATCACCCTGGCCACCTATGGGTTGGGCATGTTGATTGGCTTCTGGGTAGCGGGGCAGGTGACCGATCACTATGCAACGGGCATGCAACATGACTGGAAAAGTATCTGGCTGTTCCCGGCGGGCTTCGCCGGGGTGGTGTTGCTGGGCTTTGCGTTGACGTTCAAAGCCAGGCCCAGCTGAACACCTGGCGCACTCTTGGAAAAACGACGCGCTATCAACCGGTCATCTGCGCCAACCAGTCTTGCCGCATTTGCGGTACCGATTCGACAAGGCTCTGTGTGTAGTCATCAAACGGTGCGCTGAGTGCTTCAGCAGTGGGTCCTCGGTGAACGATACGGCCGTTGCGCAACACCGCCACCTCATGGGCAATCTGCTTGGCGACGTGCAGGTCGTGGGTGATGAACAGGTACGACACGCCCGTTTCGGCTTGCAGATGCCGCAGCAACGCCAGAATCTCCTGGGCAACCAGCGGATCCAGCGCCGAAGTGGGTTCATCACAAATGATCAGTGCAGGCTCGGCAGCCAGCGCGCGTGCAATGCATACGCGCTGTTTCTGCCCCCCGGAAAGCGTGTGCGGCAGTCGCTTGGCGATGTCTGCAGGCAGGCCCACCTGGCCCAGCAATGCGATCACCCGCTGTTGCCGCTGCTGTCGGCTTGACCCGGTAAATTTCTGCACGGCGCGATCGAGCTGATCGCCGATCGACAGTCTGGGATTGAGCGCACTATCGGGGATCTGATGGACCAGCTGGACCTGCTGCAGGTGATGGTGGGCCCGCTTCCCGAGCGTCAACGGCAGCGCCTTGCCGTTCAGCGTCAT
>Ga0265798_10004593_pt1 | contig 18950 bp, 22 predicted proteins | sample P3T30metagenome_FD_192430 | JGI IMG/M metagenome (GOLD analysis project Ga0265798, IMG submission 192430) | Plant litter microbial communities from East Loma Ridge, Irvine, California - P3 T30 | ecosystem: Environmental > Terrestrial > Plant litter > Unclassified | place: USA: California... | reverse complement strand
CATACACTCTCGCCAGCCAAGCTCGGGTCGAAGATCACGCAAAACCTTTCGAGTTTGGATCTGCATCTCTCACTCCTTGAACCAATGTTTGCTTCGGGAACATGGGCGATTCCGACAAAAATACCTTCACTGGCTGATATAAGCCTATATTACCAATTGCGGTGGGGCATCGATATCGCTGCTGGAAGAGGGATATACAATCTCAGCGGCGGTGGAACCCACGATACCCAGAAAGATGTCGTGGGCCAGGTGTTCAGTCAGAATAGATATCCGGGGCTGTGGAGATGGTTTAATGCTTTTGAAACGTATATGAACTCTGTTCCTAACTGGCAGACCACAGCACCAGAGTCAGATACGAAATGGAAAGACGCATTACGCCGAACAGTACCCTTGAGTGACGACGACTTGCTGGTCCCAACGGGCGTCTGTCAGCATCCTTCTCTTGATCTCCAAAGGGGCCTAGTACCAGGCGTGAGCGTAAAGATCACACCTGATGACACTGGTCGCGATAATCCCACGATTGGTACATTGGTGAAGGTGGGTGTCGAGGAAGTAGTGATTAGGCCGAGTGGAAAGGCCGAATTGGATGTTAGAGTTCATTTTCCCAGGTTGGGGTTCGTCATCAAAGTTGTAGAGGGGAGTAAACTGTGATGTTAAAGCAGTATTAGCAGCCCAAAGATGCAGATAAAGCGATGCAAGTGGATGGTGATGATCGTTCAAATATAATCATATTCAGTCCAACGCCATGCTGATGCTGAGAATCGTGCCCTGATATAGTACAGTCCTGGTATACAAATCCCCTTCTTGTTCCTACTTGACTTCCTTCTCTAACAACTCTTTCGCCTCATTTACTTTGGTCGCTAGGTATGGACTACCGCCTCGATCGGGGTGGTTTAGAAGCATGAGCGATCGATGCTTCTTCCGTAAGAGTTCTTTTGTAACGCCTCGTTCGCTATGCAACATTAGCGTGGATTCCTGGGTCTGAGATTTTATGGTAGACGTACGGCATCTCGAGTATCAATGCAGCCTCTCTCCGTGTCATCTTAGGCTCAAAGCCGCCCTTGTAGTATCCGCGCCCCAAGGCCGCGCCACCACCTGATCTTCGAAGTGCGACAAGTGCTGCGCGACCCTTTGTTTGTGTCAGCACATTCTAGCATATCCATTGCAATATGATCCGCATCATATCGTTACGACGTTGAATAAATCGGGTATCATACGAAGAAAGCGGTGGCACCCGCGCCCAAGATCCATACCCAGGCAGACATGGTTGCTCTGCTGCGCTTGCTGCTGGTTGACGCAGGATTCGGCAATGTGGAGAGTTGGTGGTCCGGGGTACCGCTATCGTTGACTAGGTGGAGATGCGTAGAGTGAAGGCGGCAACGTGAGAAGGAATTTGCGGAGGTGTCTCGGTCGACATGGGACGCAATTGGCGGATAAGAATGGGAAGTGGGTTGGATGCACGGGCCATCCAAAATTTCTGGCCAGGCGAACTTCGAGACCTCACCTCCACGCCTCAACACCACCTCCACCACCACCTTCAATCCCAGGCGCATTACCGACAAGATGAGAATTGAAACGTGTATGTATTCCGCATGCGTTACATATATCAACACTGACAACCGAGACCAGGCTACTTTTGTAGCTCACCTGTGTGGGTTATATAAAGAACCTCTGTCTTTATCGATCAAAAGCCTAACAATAATAATATAGTTACCCGTCAAAGGGTATCACTTTTGTTAGAAATGACGCCAAAGCTTTCCGTTTCTGCAAGTCTAAATGCCATAAGAACTTCAAGATGAAGCGCAACGTAAGGACATACGTCTTATGTGCGACGTGTAGAATACTAACCCTACTAGCCCCGAAAACTGGCATGGACTAAGAGCTTCCGCCGCGCGCACGGCAAGGAAATGACCGTCGACTCTACCCTCACCTTTGCCCAGCGCCGCAATGTGCCTGTGCGATACAACCGCGATCTCGTCCAGACTACCCTAAAGGCAATGACCCGCGTGACAGAGATTAGGGCGCGGAGAGAGCGCGCATTCTACAAGGCCCGCATGCGTGGTAACAAGCAGAGACAGCGTGAGGACGACAGGAAGCTTGTTGAGGAGAACCAGCATCTGCTGCCACCAAGTGAGAGGTTCTCCAAAGAAGAGCTGGAGAAGGAGGATATGGAGGTCGACGTGCAGAAGGTCAAGGCAAAGGTTGCAGCGAGGAGGAAGGAGCTTGAAGCCGAGGAGAGCGATTTGGAGAGCGAAATTGAGGAGGCGACACCGAAGATGAAGAGCAAGAGGAAGCTGAAGATGAAGGTTGGTGGTGGTGTCGAGGCCATGGACGTGGATGAGTAGAGCACCAAAGGTCCGGGAAACAATACTCGCAAATGGTGACTGGTCATTTCATTTCCGCATAAAGGAACGGTCCTGGAGTCTGGCGTCACCTTGTTACGGTAAAGCAGTCGACTTTGATACCACATAAAAGCATGCTTCTATCGCACACTCAGCTTTAAGCATTCCAGTGTCTGCCCAATAATGGAGTCTGATGTACTCTGTTGTGCTACTAATATCTCACTCCAGCACGGTACATGCTTCTGCGGCAAACAGTGAAGGCATACGAGGTGCCGATGTAGATTACAGGTAGACGCACCACGTTTCTTGCCTGGTTGCACATGGAGACGTGGACATTGGATGAAAAATGAATGACAGGGTTCTCCGCTGACGGCTAGAGTGTCAAAAGACGTGGGTATGTATGCAGAGGGGTAACTCCTGCCTTTGGAGAAGTCTCATACTTGTCCTCTACGATGTCTTTTCGGGAGTCCTGTGTGTGCTTTGGCGTGGATCTCCCATCTGCCTTCACTCGGAAGGCTCAAAACTTTATGTCAAGCCTTTCCATGGTAACTTGACACGAAATAGCATTCTCCATTTCAACTCATGACTTAGGTTGGTAGCTATAATATCTTAAGTGCTTTGGTACTTTTAATGATATCTTCATCGGTCATGGCATCGAGTGTAGATACCGTGATAATATATGATTTTCTGATGCTACATGAGGGGTATCACCAATCCAAAAAAAAGTCCAAACGGGTAACAAATGATAATATATGAAGACTCTTGTGTCACATTATCATACTTTTGATGATGGACTTGTAGGCTTTCAACAACCGATTTTAGTATCCAGGTAATGTGAGGTGTACCTATAACTTTGATCTTGGCACAACTTACTATTCGGGGTTCTTTAGACTAATTGCTCATCCCTGATACTCTCGAATCAGCTCTGTAACTAGAGCTTGGGTCAAGTATGATAAAAGCATGCAAACCGTATGGGCATTATTAAGTTGATGGTAGAGTAGGAATGGTTACCAGGCTATACCTTCATGCGCCAACGTTAAGAATGGGTAGACCTGTTAATGCTACCAAATTGAAGGGGGAAGACGCTATCCACACCCACATTTTTCATTTGGCGCCTCTATCAGACAGAGAGTATGGTGGTCTTTTGATACTAGTCGAGTCATGATTATGCCGACTACAATATCAGGTTTTAATCTATATTATTGGCCAATTACTAAACCACGACAATTTTTAATGTAGTCTGAACATCCAATATAGACGAGTAAATTCACCATAGTTCACGACCCCTACCAAGTACGCCTAACGCAGCATGTTAATCACAAGCCACATCGAAGTGCTAGAAAAGTACTTCCTCGCCTAAAAAATCCAGAACTTGTCCGATATCCGCTATTAGCGAAACGTCTACAGAAGGTCACGTGAGAACAGCGAGAGCTCGTATTCCCACTTGACAGTAGGAAGAGATTGGACGGCCAAAAGGAGAAACATGGCCACGCGTTTTCCTTAAGCCTGGACTTCGAACAGCTTGTGATGTCCGGAGATTTGCGGTGTGTAGATGTAAATAAAGTTGGTCGTCTGACTTACAACCAGCGAATGCGGTATGGTTGGATGCGGGAAAGCGGGTCTGCGCGCCATTTCTCCCCACTGGTTTACGATGCCATGTGACTTGAACTCGCATCCATAAAATCCATGTTTTGGGCTCTGTTTCTTCTTTCGAGTATATTATACCGGATGTCGCACAAGACCATACCCCGAACCGCTGATCATGACGAGGCTGCACCAAAAGAAAGCGTTTGGCAATCGGCATGGAGGAACAATAAAGGAGCATGTCTGATACTGTTGGCTGAGATTGCTGGAATTTCAAGTGATGCCATATCACGATACCTGCAGCAAGGCGACACCAAGTTTCATCCGCTTCAGGTAACATTCCAGATGTATTATCCACCATGTTCCCTGCTAACTCGCAAGGTCATCTTCGCACGCATGGGTATCACTTTCCTCCTGAGTAACCTGTACATGTGGTGGATGAGTGTTTCCGACTTTCCACTGGGCCCGCGGAGTGTACGGGGATGGCTGCTGCTTCGTGCTGCATTTGGGTTTGGTGGACTTTACTGCTTATACTGTGAGCACATCTTCAAACCGGCTATTGCTACTACTCACTTACACTAGACTCAATACACTACCTTCCACTTGCAGAATCTGTGGTTTTACGTTTTCTGGTTCCCATTGTTACTGCATGGGCATGCTCCGTCTTCCTCGGCCAAGCTTTTACCCGCAAAGAGTTTTTGGCGGGAGTCGTGGCATTTACAGGAGTGGTCATCATCGCACACCCACCGTGGTTATTCGGCAAAGTTCACGATGATCTGCATCCCAAGGAACCCACGGGTATTGACAAAGTCACGCCCGCACAACGCTTCGTTGCCATCCTGGTCTCCTTATTGGGGGTCGTAGGCGCATCTGGAGCATTCACAATGATTCGTATCATCGGCCATCGAGCGCACGCATTAGTTTCCGTCAATTACTTTGCATTTGTGGCCACCTCGGGATCGGCCATTGCGCTTTTGGTGATTCCCGGCATTGGCTTTCAGAAACCGCAGTCAGCACGTGAATGGATCCTGCACGCTGGAGTGGGTGTTTTTGGCTTTGCACTGCAATTCTTGCTGACCGCGGGCCTCCAACTTGACAAGACTAGCAAGGCAACAAGCATGCTGTATTATGAGATTATTATCGCACTTGCTTTTGACTGGGGTGTCTGGGGGGTCATTCCTGGAGTATGGAGTATCTTTGGTGGTGTCATTGTCATCTGCAGTACGCTGTGGGGCACGTTGCAGAAGCAACAAGAGAAGGCTGAAAAGAGGAACAAGCCAGATGAAGAGAGTGCCTTGCTTGGTGCTGAAAGAAGATATTCCACAGATGTGACAAACTAGAGCAATAGTTGCAGGTAGTACGGCGGTAGACAGGTAATGTGCTCAAATATTCTTATCTCATTACCATGTCTTGCACTTATTTCCTACTCATTTCCAGTTTTTCCATGAATGCTGCTTCAACTGCCGCGAGATGCTCGCGCTTTGCTGTCATACTTGCCATGAGGTAGATGACGTTGCCCAGGACACGAGAATGTATTTGAACCTGCGATTCCGAATTGTCGTGGAGGAGTGCATCCCGGAGACCCACTGCGGCAGATGAGGTGTACCCTAGCTGAATTAGTATGGATAAGAAGAACATCAAGACACCTACCAGATCCACCTTCGGAAGTCAGCGACACGGAAAGAACAGATCCCAGAGCATTCACGTGATCGACCCGTTCGTGTTTCGACAAGCTGTCCACAAAAGTCCTTGACCACATGCTCCAAAGTTTGAGCCTACTGAAATCCCTCTTGGGGGACCACTGTCCCCTGAAGTGCTTCCACTCCTCGCTCTTCTTCACACGTGACATGGTGTCCAGGCTAGTATTTGCGACATGACAACCCACCGCATGGGCAGTATAACTGTGTCCATGCAGGAGACCTTCCGACTTTTCATCACCCCAGAAAGCGTCGAAGATTGAGCTGCTCGCCGACGTGATGGAAAGCGGAAGAAGGCCGCCAGTCAGCAGCTTGGCGTTTATGCTGATGTCGGGATGGACGTCAAGGAACGAAGCGGCCGAGAAGCGGCCTAGACGATACAAGCCTGTGAATACCTCATCAAATACCACGGGGAGACCAGACCAGGTTAGCTCGTCCGCGGGCGGAGTAGAAGTCGCTTCGAATGCATATCGACGTACGACACGCACTAGACTCTGCTGGAAGAGCGGATCGACAAACATCATACCACCCGCACCCAGTACAACGGGCTCCATGATCAGTGCACCAAACCTCCTGCCCTGTTTCTTCACCAGCTCGTCCAGCGTCGTTTCGATATAAGCCTCGTATCGCTCTGAACGACCTCTCATTGCAAGATCAAAAATCTCGTCTTGACTGTCGAAGCATTGGGTCGCACCCAGCTCCTCTTCCATGCCTTTGGGCGCCTCAATAACCCATTGGCCATTTTTTAGCTTGAAAGTCGGATAATCGAACCAGAAACCCCTCCCGCGGTACCAGTCGACCTTGTCGTTGAATACGCATGGCTCCGAAGCATCCATAGCCCCGATAGTGTCTCCATGATAACTGCCTTTGAGGCCGAGAACGCCGACGGACTCTTTTGCACTATCCCAGCCGTAGTGCTTGCTAGCTGCTCGGAGCGCCATCTTGATTCCCACCTCGGTCGCTGTACTTCCATTATCAGTGTAGAAGACTTTCTTCAATCGGGGGTTCTGGGCGCCTGCCAATACCTTTTCTGCAAGAGCCAGCGCTGGTTCGTGTGTTGCACCAGCAAACATGATGTGTCCATATCTCCCTGCTGCATATGCGGCCTCCAGTGCAAGTCGCGGGTTGCCATGGCCGAGTCCTTGGGTCCACCACGATGCGGAGCCATCGAATGCAGGATGCAAGAGCGAATCGTCGCTTTTCTTGGCCTGGCCATTCTGCTTGACCTGAAAGTAGTCGCCGTATGCAGAGTCAAACACTAGAATATCTTCTGCCCGCTTTACATGCTTGTGTTGGGTGAATGGGTGCCAGATTGCTTTGTGCGTGCGCGACGCCATGGTATCCAGATTGGCGAGTCGTGCACTGTGGCGACTGACTAGTTGCTCAGCTACACGATTGACATGACTCCCCTGGCTCTGGGAGTTGTAGTACGCTTGCATGATTTCCGTCTCTCTCTTTGTCCCTGCTCGTATTCCGCTCAGATCCGGTATCCAGGGTAGAGTGAAGGCGGATATCCCAAGGTTCCTAAAGTGCTTTTCCAGGTACTCGGCATTTTCATACTTGCTCTGGTCATTGAAGCACACTACAGCATCAATGTCGTATCCTCGCATAATCAGAGACTCGGCAGCTGAGATGGTTGATGAAATACCACCCAACCGGTGATCCCCGATGAGAAGTGCCGGAAGTCTCAATGGCCGAAGGATATCCGCCTGTGGAGTACCCGAAGGCCCAGGGCTGAGCACGCCGCCAGCCGTCTCGACAATGGCGAGGCCCATCGTATCCAGTTCCATCACTGCCACATTTTGCTGGACGACCTTGAAGACAGTCTGACTAATGAGCTCATCGCTAGGCTTGGTCCGTCAACACTAATTCTAGCATAAGATGCAGAGAAACGCACGATACGTTTGGACCCTCTTGCCGCCACATGCGGACTCACAGCTTTGTCGAATTTGAACAGTGTAGAAACAGGCTGGCCGCTGTACTTTTGCACATAACTGCAACTGTCAGCTACTAGGTATCGCAGCCGTCTTGGACTCACCAATCATCGGCTTCGTCCGCTGGGCCCGTTGACACGGGCTTGACATAGTGCACACTCCATTTCGACTTCTTCCCAAAGTGGGCACCCAGCAGCGTTGAAAAGACAGTTTTTCCAACCCCGGTATTTGCACCGTAGACCTGCACTGCAATCAGCTTCTCCCACAGTCCTCCTGGAACCCTGGCCATGTTGTTCAGGTTGTGTTGAGTCGAGGCGCGTTGGGGTACATGTGGCTGGCCAATGCAGAAGTTGCGCTAGTGGCTCCGAGAATAGCGGCTAAGTATGTAGCTCCAATTGAATGAGTCAATGCCACCGATGACTGCATGTCCGACGGCACAGGCAAGTTATACATCTCGTTAGCTAATGGATGACGAACGCAGATGGTAGGGTCATGCGTTGAGAGCCGAGCTGACAGGGGAGTCGCGGCAACCCCACGCTCCTTCCATTGATACTCAGGTACCACTAGCATCCCCCATCTCTGTACATCAAGATATGGGACATGCAGGTTTGGAAAGTCGGCTGCGCGACCTACTTGATCGCCGACGCACAAACTCGACGCTGCGCAGTCTGACCCTCCCCCAGCCCGATCAGGTCGACTTCTCGTCCAACGACTTTCTCTCGCTTTCAACTTCAAGCCAGCTCAAATCCCTGTATCTCGAAGAGCTGCAAAATTCCAATCTGCCCCTCGGCTCCGGCGGATCTCGGCTACTGGACGGAAACTCGAAATATGCCGAGGAGCTAGAACGCGACATTGCGGCTTTCCACGGTGCGGAAGCAGGACTGCTATTCAATTCGGGTTTCGATGCTAATGCCGGATTCTTTGCGTGCGTCCCGCAGTCAGGCGATGTGATTGTTTATGATGAGCTTGTGCACGCAAGTGTGCATGATGGGATGAGATTGTCGCGTGCAGGGGACAGGTTGTCCTTCCAGCATAATACCGTGGCTTCATTAAGAGATATCCTGACACGGCTGCTGGAGGATGATGGGGTGCGAGATGGCAAGAGGAGCGTTTTTGTGGCTGTCGAGTCCATCTACAGCATGGACGGCGATGTATGTCCATTGAAAGATGTTGTAGACGTGGTTGAAGAGATCATGGGTCTGCAACGAGGTTACGTCGTCGTGGACGAGGCACATTCCACAGGCGTTCTGGGACCAAAGGGACGAGGTCTGGTTTGCGAGCTTGGCCTCGAGCATCGCATTTACGCCCGGCTGCATACCTTTGGAAAGGCCATAGCAGCCAATGGTGGTAGGTCGACGACAGGTCGTGTTGACAAAGACTGACATGCACAGCAATACTCCTAGGCTCCCTCACCCTACGCCACTACCTGATCAACTACGCGAGGCCGCTCATCTACACCACGTTTCTATCGTATCCCTCGCTCGCACTCATTCGCTCTTCTTACACGCTCCTGCAATCCGGACAGAGCATCTCGCTACAGGCACAGTTGCGTCAACTCACACAGACCCTGTATGCGCATCTCAACGGCCTTCAAGACGTATCCAGTGCAGCCCGCCGAGCGTTGAGGATTCCAAGCGCATGCCCACAATCACCCATATTCGCGGTGCAGCTAGAAAAACCAAAAGCGCTGGCGAGATTTTTGCAAGACCACGGCATGATGGTGAGAGCTGTTGTGACGCCAACTGTGCCGGCCGGCACTGATCGGATCAGGATATGCCTACACTCCGGGAATACTGTGGCAGAGGTAGAGAAGCTCATCGAAGCGCTTGGGGCATGGTGCGAGAACCAAAACGCTTCCCTAGAGGCAAGTAGAGCCAGGCTCTAGCCAGTAAACGGTGAATGGCGTACTGCCAAACTTAGTGTACGTGTCCGATTATCGAATATATTGCGCTACAATGTGCTCAACACACGAGCTACGACTGTAAAAGCAGGCGGTGATGCGGCTTGTATAAGCTTACGCAGGGGAGTGGAGTGCGCCTCTGAATCAGTGGCATTGATGGGCAACTAGGGGGGCGATCTCACCACCCAAGCCCGAAACAACGTCGCCGTTCCGCCGAGGCTAGCCACAGTACGTACCTGCACGTATCGGCCTCGGTGATGTCGAGTGGGTTCATTCGGTTGAGCGTTATATAATATAAAGACGCTGCGGAACCCCGCGCTTGATCAGCTCCACTGTCATTGGCTTAAGCCCCACGTCAATATCTTAACGCGTTGATCCCGCCTGAGGCATTTCGATTGATGGCAATGTGACTCTGTCCTCTATACCTTCCTCATGGCTCACAGAGTGCTGGTTCGTACGGGTGGTGGGTTGTCTTTCAGCCCCCGCTCCCGGCAGATCTCCCGTTTATTTAGCACTGTCCTCGACACACCTGTCGATCCCGGGACCCAGCAACTCCACAAGGCGTCTGTATTCGAGAATGCTCTCAATGCGAATGTCCCCCGGACGACGTGGACAAAGGAGGAGATTTCCGAAGTTTACAATACCTCGCTGATTGACCTCACTTATGCAGCGGTATGTGTGTCAAGGCCAGTTTTAGACCCCCTCCCCCTGACTCTCTAGGCAACGGTGCATCGGCGGTTCCACGACCCCGCTGCCATTCAGATGTGCACGCTCTTCAACATCAAGACTGGAGGCTGCAGCGAAGATTGCTCCTACTGTGCGCAGTCGTCTCGATACGACACGGGCTTGAAGGCGACGAAGCTGAGCTCGGTCGATTCCGTCTTGGAAGCGGCACGCATCGCCAAGGAAAATGGGAGCTCGCGCTTCTGCATGGGAGCTGCATGGAGAGACATGCGGGGCCGAAAGACCAACCTCAAGAACATCAAGGAGATGATCAAGGGTGTGCGGGGCATGGGCATGGAGGCGTGCGTGACACTGGGCATGGTCGATGCTGCGCAAGCAAAGGAGCTCAAGGAGGCCGGCCTGACTGCGTATAACCACAACGTCGACACCAGTCGCGAGCACTATCCGAGCGTCATCACGACACGTTCCTACGACGAACGGCTCAACACCATCAAGAACGTCCAAGAGGCCGGCATTCATGTGTGCACTGGCGGTATCCTCGGGCTTGGCGAGAAGGCTCGCGATCATGTAGGTCTCATCCACACGGTAGCCACGCTGCCTGCCCATCCCGAATCTTTCCCAGTCAACGCTCTGGTGCCAATCAAGGGTACTCCACTGGGAGAGACACAAGCCATCTCCTTTGATGCCATCCTACGGACCATTGCCACGGCGCGCCTCGTCATGCCCGCAACCATCATCAGGCTCGCGGCTGGCCGTCACACGATGCGCGAGGAGAAGCAGATCCTGTGCTTCCAGGCCGGCGCCAACGCCGTTTTTACAGGTGAAAAGATGTTGACGACGGCGTGCAATGGCTGGGAAGAGGACAAGGCCATGTTCGGCCGCTGGGGTCTGAGGCCGATGAAGATGGAAGAGACGATTGGCGAGAAGCGCATGCCCGGGCAAGACGAGGCCGAGGCAGTCGTTGCCGCTGCTGAGGCTGAGGCGACGGTGCAGGTTCTGGGCTAGTCTTAGAGGGTGAGTAACATAATCTCAGCGAGATCTGTGACGCAGGTCTGGAATGACAGACCTTGACCCCACTAGCGCCCGCCTTGCCGATGACGTAGCTTCTACCAAACCATTAAATACAAATATCATGAACTCGTTGACTTGCAGTCTGCACTCAGCATTTCCAATGTTTTCTCCGTCCATTTACACCGTCAGCATATTCCAGCTGGGGCTCACGTCGGCCCTCAGCGCCTATGGTCTGTATCTCTCCTACCAGAACATAACGCGGCTGCAGCAGTACGAAGAAAAGAGCGAAAAGGCTGCAGAATGGTCAAACACGGCGGCGCAGAGATTGCACAAGACAAGAACGACACAGACGAGTGGCACAGTGACGGTATGAGATCTGTGTCAAAAAGCAATAAATGTAGCTAACGCATCGGTGTGTAGCTACTCGTTAGCTTCGTAGCTTCAACCGCTCTTCTCCTCGTCCCCCGCTTCGCATCGCCCAGCCTACTAATTGCCGTTGGGGTTGCAAACGGCATGGCTTTGTACTTTTCCCGCACACACATGGCCAATTTCTGGAACGATGGCAATCAAACACGCGTCCCGTTTGTGGAAAAGTTCAACGAGGCGATACGGGGCAGCGAACAGGTCGTCTTATTGCTCGGTACTTTGTGTCTGGCATGGGGAGCCGCAGGAGGCGTATGGGCGGGTATGGCGAATGGGGGATCGGGGATGCTGGGGCTGGCGGTCTGGGGACTTGTGGTCGGAGGGAGAGCTGCTTCTATTGCGCCGAAGATGGGGTGGATTTGATGGTGATTGAGCTATGACTTGTAATCCTGTACACCCTGCGTCTCTTGCATTTCTTGCATCTCTTGCACCACGCGTACACTGTCTGCCTCCTTGACCCAATCTTCAATCCGCGCACCGACGTCCCCGACGAGTCGTTCGTACGTCTCATTGACAAAGAATAGCGATGTGTGTGCCGTGATCTCGTCCATGTCTTCCATAAACACTCTAATCCACGTAGGGTCTTTGTTACCGTCGGCATCTTTTGGTGGCAACGTGCAAAACTTTCTCAGCTTCTTGGGCTTTGCCTCGCTCTCGTTTGTATCAGCTTTGACATGACTGTTTCGGCTGTCCATTGTGGAGAGCGTGTAGGAAGACTCGGCGCGGCCATCTGGCGGAGATTGGCTCATAATACCACTGTGGGAGAACTCGTAGTGTGCGTAGGGGCTTCTAGAATCGTGGACTGGCTCGGAGTCTCCCAGTTCCATGGCGCCCACGTCCTCTTCAAGCTCAATAATCACTGGAGGCGGCTCAGGCCTATCCTCTGCGGGTATTTTGCCTTCCCGCAAGTCTGCCTCCCGTTGTCTCTGCCGTGCTTCGGCCTCCCGTTGCTCTGCCTCTGCCAGTCGCTGTTCCCTCTCCTTCTGTCTCTGCTTTTCCTCTGCCGACATGTGCTTCTCTTTGTCTTCAGTTTTCTCTTTCTCCTTGTGTTCTTTTTCCGCCTGCTCCTGTCTCTTCTTCTCCTCTTTCTCAGCCTGGTCCTGCTTCTTCTTTTCTTCCTTATCCCGTTCTTTCTTCTCCTTCACCTTGTCCTTTTCCCACCTCTCTTCAATCTTTGTCCGCTCTTTGATGATCTTGTTGCGTGCCTTGACAGCTTTTTGGTATTCCTTGAGAGCTTGATCGTGCTCCTTTTCAGCAGCTTTCCGTAAGGCTTTGTCGGGAAACTGCATGAGATCTACAAACGGTGGTTCTTGGGGAATAGGCGGGATCTCAGGGAGATTAGAGGAGCCATCATCCCCATTTGATGCATGCTGCACAGAGGGAGGGCCTTCTGGACTGGCTGGCACACCGTGGTCTTGCTCGGCCTCAATAGACGCACGTGGTGTGTCCGCGATAGGATCCGGATGTATATGAGTCAACTCTGGCTCTGGCTCTGGCTCTGGCGTCGAAGTGTTGGTAGTATTTTCATTAGACTGTTTGTAGGTGAGAGATGTCATCCCAACACTCGCATCGCTGTCTTGATGTTGTAGTTGCAGGCTGGCAGAGAGCGACTGGGTGGGCGGTGTTGGAGGCGGAGACTTGAGAGACTTTGGCTTCTTAGACCTCCCAGTACTCGCAGTATAGTAATTGACGAAACGTATCCTAGGTACTGTGGGCATCCGAGGGTGAGCAGCCTTCCTCTTACTCTCGTCGTCTTCTTCTAGCGCCCGCATCTTCACGTATCGAATCTTTAGTTCCTTGTAATTGGCCATGGCGCCACCAAACTCTAGATGCGACCTGACCAGGCCTTTTGTGGCTTCCTTTAGACCGTCTTTGTAGTGCTTAGTAAGCCAATGCACGCTGTTCTCCCATCCCTTACGGTTCGATAGACGAACATCGTTGGGGAAAGCAGGGTTGTAATTAGGATCTGCCGGCTTGGGGTTGAAGATGGTGCTCATCCTGCTAGGCCTCTGTCCTACGCCTGCATCCTCGACTATGGCGTCCTGAGGTGGCGGTGGTGCACTGAAGATGCTCCCGAGTCCTGCCTTGATGATTCCAGGATGCATACCCAGAAACGGGACGTCGAAGCTGACAACGCCAACAATACGATGGCGAAAGGCAAGCGCAACGTCTCCAGCAAGCAGCCCGCCCATGGAATGGCCGAGCAAGACGATATCGGTCCATTGGTCTTCATGTGGGGATAGCCTAGCAGGGTAAGCGTCGAGCGATGCAGGGTGATTGATACTTCATACCATCGCGAGAAATTATCCCTCGCAATCTCGAGCGAGTCCCTCGATTTGTACCTCGGATATATTTTGGTGTGTACCACGTGAGTGTCGGCGAGGGTAATGGTCACCAGATTGTGGACATGGGCAGGAAAGCTTCTGAAACTTGTTTCGTTTCCCATGAAGCCATGGATGTAGACGAGGAGCAGGCGGCGTCGCCCACTTTCTTCTAGTGTAGGGTCTGGGACGAGCGACTGTGTGGACGAGGACCGTGGATCTTGCGACTGCATGACCGTTAAATACGGCGGGGGCGCATCACTCGAAGCATGTCGCGGTGGCAGAGGCGGTGGGGGTGGTTTCCCAGACGACGTCATTGTTTGAGGTGTGGTTGTTATTGGGAGCAGCTGCAGGATAGCAGCAGGCGTGGATATGGTTAGTCTAGTTGCACAGCCTTTGGCGTTCAATTCGCATAGAGGGGTAATGTGGGGTAGTGCGGCAACAGCACAAGGCACAGCCGTGAGCGCATCTACGAAGCTGCGATACAACAGCGACAGATGAGTCATGTCTGCCGTACTTGTCTAAGTAGACGTCTACTGTAAGTACTGTACAGGGCTTCACTCCATGCGCGCCTCGGTACCTGCCGTTGGCCGCCGTCTTCGTCATGCTTGTGTGTCAAACTCTAATATTATGCTGCATGACTCTGCTTTATGAAGCCCGAGTCGCACACGGGGTCATGAGCAGAGCAGCGGTCGAGTGTGTTGAATGGGCCATGATATACCTCTGGTGCTATAGGTAGAACGGGGCTTGGCAGGAACAGGCAAAGCTCAAAGTAAGCAAAAGCACACGGAGCATACGGAGCATCGTCGGACGGATACCAGCGCCGCTTGAGGGTGCGACAAGTCCAGGAAGGCCTGGATGGCTCTGTTTGTTGTTGCGGAAACAAGCAGGGGCGGCATGGCAAACATGCTAGCAAAATGGGGCGGTTCCAAAGACGCGCTCGTGATGGTCACAACAAAGTGTATAGGCCGACCCTGTTGCCGCAACGGCACTAGATATGCTTGGCAATACGCTTAAGCAGGGCGGCAGATTGCACCGTCGTGACGTTGGGGTGCGACAACACCAGGACGGCAGCTAAGAATAACAGACTTTGCAGCGCGGGCCATGGACCTGCATACCAGCGTTCCAGAAAGCAGTTCCTGCGAGACGGAGGCGCGAAAGTGTAGGCGCCACTGCAGGTGCGGCGGGAGAGCCGACTAGCCAGGCCGCGTACCATGGTACTCTGAATTCTCCGTAGCTGCTGGTCGACAAGTGCAGCCGTGTGTATATTGGACGCAGCCATTGCGCGGGCAAATTGGCCGTCGTCATGAGCAGCGGTGATTGCGGTGGGCGGGAGAGAGGGAGAGGGAGAGAGAGAGAGAGAAGGGAGCGGCTGTCACCATCTCGTGTGTCGGTGGATCCTGCTATTCTCGGACACGTTATCTCGCTTGCAGGCCAATCAACCCCCCGCCCACGGCCGCCAGTCCCCAAACCGTTTCTCTGCTTCTGGTCAGTGTCAGTGTCTCGCTCTTCTGTAGCCTGCTGCTCCAGCGCTCCCTCTCCTCCACCACGACTCCCGCTGCGACGTCGACAATTTACGGACCAGCGCTACCGGCACTGGGGAGCCTCAGGACAAAACCGACACCCGCTACTACCGCACCCTCACGCCACCGTCGCGCGACAAGTTGCTCCACGTCTGGTCCTACCCCGTTGCAACTTCGCATACAATCGCATACGCCTACGCTAGCACCGCCATCTGACCGCGAATTGCCACGCCACATCCCCCATAACCACCCGTCTGCCCGCCCGCCCGACCAAACGCGAGACGAGTGCATTGCGAGCAGATGCTGCCTTTCTGACCGCCTTCACGTGCGTATCTACCTACCACTTCTGCCGCCATGCCGTAGGATTGCTGATCGTTGCCCGTTAGACCATCTCGCAGCCAGCCGCCTGGCGTCCATTCTTTTCTCCACATTCGCTCCGAGCACCTTGTGCCTTACTCGACTGACTCCATTGACTGGACCATTGCATCGGCTGAAGCCCTTACGTCCACTCATTTGATCACTCCCCCAGACGATACTGACAACCAACTTGCTGCTCGTCGCTACATGTTCTGCCAACACCTGCACGCCAACACTTGCAATTCGCCACTGATCCTCTGAGAGCATCACCTACTAGGCTTATGGACTACGCCGCACCGCCCGCCAGAATACCGAGATTCTTCCGCCCCTGGCAGAACATCCCACTCAAGCAAGAGGTGGAACCAGCCCCGGCCAGTCGTGAACCGGAACCCAGACGAGAGAACATGGGCAGAGCTCATCGCTTCTTTCACCGCCGCGCCGCGCACGGAAACACCCGCGTAGTCACGGTCGCTGTCGAGGTTATTGCCACTGTCGACACCAACGGGAACTTGGTCGCTGAAGAGACTCTGGCGCCTGTCACACCACAGGCCCCGACTGCAGCAGTCACAGCAGGAGTCCCCGCGTCACAGCCCTCAGTACGCCCACTGGCGCAGCAGCCTCTTCCCTCCGTCCCACTGCCCGCGGTGCCGGCTGTGCCGACAGTAGCTCTCCCTGTCCTGCCAGTTGTACCAGCCGTTCCTACAGTGCCCGTTCCCGTGTTGCCATCTGTGCCAGCAGTACCGCCTTTTCCCAGTGACCTTACTGTTCCTGCCTATCCTTTTTCTGCAGCCGTTCCGGGCATCCCAGCGCCCTCCTCAGACGCCCTCGGCGCATCGCCAGTGCAAACAGGCGGACCCGGAAGCACTGCCAGGCCCTCTGCAGTCCCAAATCCAGCACTCCCTTCACCAATACCCTCCGGAAATTTGACCGAGTCTAGTAAGTACATGAAGCTATAGTATCGAGACCAATCTAACATTGCAGGCACTGCGCTGTCATTCATTTCTTCAGATAGCATCTCGGCGTCAACAGCGACCCAAGTCATTGCGTCCATTGCAGCCGCGCCAACTCTCTTGGCATCACAGTCTTTATCTACATCCAGCTCATCTTCGAGAACACCCCCGCCATCCTCAACCTCAACACTATCCGAGTCCCGTCTTGCCAGTCGCTCCGCATCCGCCTCTGATGCATCTACGACGGCCATCTACTATGGCGGCGGCGGCGGTGGTGGTAATGCGCCTGGAACGGTGACATCGTCTGCTGCAGCCACGTCAACTGCCTCGGGCGCAGCCGCCAACAGTCCCTCTCCGCTCGAGACTCCGCAAGTTGTCGGGAGCATAGTAGGCAGCCTTGCTGGCGCTGCGCTTATCCTTGCCCTAATCCTATTGCTTCTCCGACGCCACAAGCAAAAGAGAGGCGGCACACTACAGCTCACAGGCGACGATCACACCGACAACGCCCAGTCTGTGAGGCAGGCACCCGTGAGTAGCAGTCTTGTGCCCGCTGCCTTCCTCAACCGCTTCTCTGCCATCTCGGGCAAAACAGCCGATACCACCACCAGCGCTGGTGAGCGAAGCTTCCAGAGGGTGTCCGGTCGCAAACTACCTTCTGCATTCAGTGAAGGCATGACGTCTGAACAGTTTGCTGGCGGGAGCACAATGTCTGGTTCGTCTTTTTACCAGGACGAGCACGGTGTCTATGGCGGTCCGGGCTTGTCAAAAGAGTTTGGAAAGGAGATTGGCGACACCTCTCTTAACCGCGAGTCAGGGCCCATGAACATCCGGCCTAGCCCAGCCAAAACGCCAGTCATACGGCACCCAGACGACGACGGCAACCCCTTTTCGGATCGCAACTACCTGAGCCCACCACAGTCGCCCAATACCGAGCTTCCTCCTAGAGGCACGCTTGGAAGAAGCTTGCCCTCAGCCGATGGATCGCGCTCCAGCAGATTCACGGAGAATGTCTGAACCATCTCAGCGCTCTACCCTTTCTCACTCTCGCTCAAATCTCTTAACTCACGACACGCATGAACGTGCGAATTGCTTATCTGCATTGTATCTACCGTCTCGATTGTTGGCGGTCTGTCTTGTATACCCCCGGATCCGCTCGACATTTTCAAACTCACCACATACTGTCCTTAATCGGGCCGCATCACAGCGGCCTAGAATAATGTCTTGTCGGTTTCCACCTCTGTTATTTTACATTTGTCTAGTTTCGATTCATACAACGCTTCCGTTTGGGAGCAGTGCGTAGTTACACCCTGGTTGCTTGATAGAGATACCCAGGTCCGCCCGTTTGTTTACAGGTTGTGTGTATATATCTGCGCCAAGGTAGCCCGTGCGTATGGTCGCCATGTTTGTCATGTATTGCGATGGAGTACGGGCTAGAGATCTGTTTGTAGGGTCGGTGAGGTTTATCCTTGACCAATGCACAAAAGTTTGATCTTGGACGGTGTCGTTGATGTGATGTCGCTTGTGTGAGGCGTGCAAAGTTGTTCGTCTTTGTCAGCGCAGGACCATTTCCTAGAATGGTTCGAAAGAACGTGATGTCAACGTGCGCAGTCGGCTAGCTCAGCCACAGCCGTACCTGCTTAAGTCACACGCACTGCCCCGGGATCGACGGAAGGCCTGATGTGTTTCTGTTAGCGCTATAAGGCCAGCAACCTGTTTATATGCCAGCTTACGGGCGTTTGAGACATTGATAAAGCATTCCTAGCCTCGTCAGCTTCTTCTTCTTCTTCTTCAAACTCTTCTTTCCCTACAATCATCACACAACCCTGAACATCATGGCTGCCCTCGCACCAGCCCCGCAGACCATCGGTATCTTCTCGCAGTTCTTCGCTGCAGGCCCCGAGACACTCGTCATGAAAGAAAAAGTATTGTCTCTCACGGGCGATAGCTTTAGCATCAAGCTCGCCAACGGCACACCTGTGCTCAAAGTCGAGGGCAAGCTCATGAGCATCTCCGGGCGCAAGAAGATGTTTGACATGCAGGGCAAGCACGTGTGCAGCATTGTCAAGGAGCATTTCCACATCCACACCACGTATGCGGTCGAGGATGCCAACGGGGCCAAGATTATGCAAGTGAAGAGTAATTTCAAGCGTGGGTGCAGCCAAAACCGCTTGGGGGGGGGGGGGGGCGGGGGGGGGCGGGGGGGGGGGGGGTGGGGGGGGGGGGG
>Ga0265798_10004591_pt1 | contig 18954 bp, 23 predicted proteins | sample P3T30metagenome_FD_192430 | JGI IMG/M metagenome (GOLD analysis project Ga0265798, IMG submission 192430) | Plant litter microbial communities from East Loma Ridge, Irvine, California - P3 T30 | ecosystem: Environmental > Terrestrial > Plant litter > Unclassified | place: USA: California... | reverse complement strand
GCACTAAGATTCTATGTCGAAGAATGCTTCCATCTCTCTGCGTTGAACTTTACATTGGCCTATACCGATGACGATGGAGAGATATTCTCAATTCAGTCCGAAGCTGATTTGACGGAAGCCATCTCGTATTTCATATCCGGAGATGATTCGCATTCGATCATATCTGCCAACGGGCCAGGACGGTCAATTCCGCTATCGCCTCAGAAGATCTCAATCCGGCTAGATGTGGTGGTGGATTACGATGGACCGAGTCTGAGTGATACAAGCTCTATCCTGACTTTCGAGAGTGGGTCCGGCTCCGGGTCTGGAAGTGGCAGTGGTAGTGGAGATAGCTGGGGGGATGGCAGTATACGCTACAGTATACGAAGCGGAGAAGGTTTGACGGATTACGAGCCAAGCGGAAGGGGCAGTCCGACTTCTCAGCGGAGGTCCAATCTGAGCTTGTCGGATCGGGTGGAAACACTCACTCTCGACGCGCGAAGTACTGGAACCGGCTCAATATCAAGAGCGAGATTTAGCAGGTCCGGCTCACAATCTTCACAGGATACATATCAACCCTTCAGAGCTAGGACGTCAACAATCAACGGATCAGCACCGCCACGTACGGCTCCTCCGCTGACAGGACCGGACAGTGCACCAGCCCCACAGCTTCTCACCAATTCGGAGCTCGGGTCAAGATGGTTGAAGGAGCAGAGTAAGCTAGTCAGACGGAAAGTCGCGGCACCTAGTGTACGGCGGTATGAGAGTGATGAGGAGAGTCTCGGGAGTGACGAATCAAGTATGGGAGATCTAGCTCTGGTAAAAGACGCCCGCGGACGTGAGTCATTCACTTCTTCAAGCTACTGTACTGATCATCTAGGATACTACTATTCATACGAGAATGCGGACACTATTTCTCTAGCAACCCGCTCCGAAGTAGTGCCAGATCAAGCATCCGGCCTCACCTCCCACCGACCATCATCAAGAGGTTCACCACTCGCCACTCCACTTTCCGAATTTCCCCCAGAACCGATACTAGCACCAGACTGCTCGGCTTGCGGAACCAGACTGGTGTACATGCGATACGTATGCCTTGACTGCGGCGAAGCGGACATGTGGAAGGAGAACGAGTCGTCAAAGACGCAATATGGAAATAGTGACACTGGACATAGTGATGGGTCCGGCGAGACTGCCATGGTACCACATCCAGGGCTGAGACCGAGAAGTGAATCCACCACTACACTCGCTAGTAGAGGAACGATTGGAGGTGTGAATGGGAAAAGGCGGCAGGTGGAACCTATAGGCTTTGAGTTGTGTCCAGCTTGTATCGAGGTCTTCGGACTCGAGCACACCAGGTCAGCTTCTGCTCCCATCGGACACTTGGGACGTATACATCAATCGCGTCATACCTTCCGGGAGAAGATCTGGGGACCGCAGGGCTGGCAAGATGTCGGTAAGCAGTGCCACCCTCTCGTTGTGACACAGATCCGCTAAATTTGAAGAATACAACGAAGACACCCAGTGTACTATATGCAACGCGACCGTCCTGGATGATCGCTACAAATGTGTATCATGCACCAAATTCGATCTCTGCAAGCCATGTACGTCCTCTTGTGCCCTCGCGAGATCGTTGCTCATCATCAAGGTCACAGCAAAGTCGAGGATATACACCCATCTCATGCTTTCTTATCACTACCTGATGTAGTTCTACCGCCTATCGGGTCTTCACTAGATGCGCATCTCAGTAATGGCCGCTCAGCCCCACCGAGAGGTACGTCCCAATCAGTTACTGCCAGTGTCTAAGCTGATGTCCAGCTGTAGCTTTGAGGCACCCTGGAGCTTTCTGTCACAAGTTCGTCTTCGTCTTTTCTTTGTCACATCAAGCTGATGAAGTAGCTGTCTGAAGGATATCGTCGGTCCTCGATTCCATTGTGCCGTCTGTCCTTCTTGGTCTGTCGTATTCGGTCCGAACCAGGATCTCGCTGATGAGCAGGGATCTTTGTGACCAGTGCGAAGGCAGTGCAAACGATAACATCAATAGCTCAGGCCACACCGCTGATCACATCATGATGAAGGTAAGTCGAGCACATCTTCGGAGCTAAACAACAGATTCCAGTCCCGCTTGCAAACAGCGAGATTGCAGCAGTCAGTCGTCGTGCGCGCGATCGATGGCTTCAACAGGATTCCAGTGCCGTCATTGCCAATGACACTAGGTCAAGATCACAGTCTCCGACCAACGAAACTATCTATGCCGGTGGTGGAGGGACTATCCGGAGCGCTGAGTCAAGACCTACTCCACGAGCACCGCAACGAAACGCACCTCGCGATGCGCTTGACCACGGGTGTCGGTGTAATAATTGCAATGAGTGGATCATGGGTAGGAGATTTCAGTGCGCCAACTGTCCGTCGGACCCGGATTCTTTCAATCTCGTAAGAGATGTTTCGTCCTTGTCGTACCCAGCTGATGTCCAGTGCTCCATCTGCGAGATCCGATCATACAAAGTTCACGATCCTCGACATGTCTTCTTCAAGTTCGAGCGACCGGTCGATATTCCCCTCATGTCGACTAGACCACTCTTGCCGATACTATACAAGAATCGTGTTGGCGAGGTCGCGCGCGATATCGAACTTGACCCCCATGATCCCACCTCGTATCTGAATTACGTACTGCACCGAGAAACACTATGTGATATACATGCAGATCAAATCAGGGGTCAGTGGCTTAGATGCGCACACTGTCCTGCTGGATTCGATATCTGTCATGAAGCCGAGGAAATCGCTTTACATGACCCTACACATGGTATGTCACCTCAGCCCCACATATCTGCAGTATTGATGATCAGTGTTCATTGTCTTCAAGGCAAAAGTCGACATGTCGGCTTTCAGGACGGTTGCTGATCTCGCCTCCGATACGCCAAAGCCATTACTCCGCGAGACTGTATACCTATCAGCGGAATGACAAGACTACCAACAATACATCGTGTATTTTATCACTACCGTCTATTGTCTGATCTGTGCACAGGTCATGTACAACGAGTGAGTATTTTACAACAATACCCCACCAGCAATGCTGATGACAGTCAGATACACTATCTGCCGACTTATCGATACCGAAAGTGTCGCTCCGCTATGCCAATTGGCCATGTTTTGTCCTGCGATCGTCACACCCGCTCCTGCTGTCGACCAACCGGACCCGACACCCCCGTTGAGGGCAACGCCGGCTATCGGAGTCGCCACCCCGGCAGCAGTCCCACTTGCATGAGTCCAAGCGTTGACTTGTGCGGCAGGAGTGGAAGCAGGAGCAGGATTCGGTGAAGCAGCCCCTGCTGCTGGTACCCATTCGCCAGTGGTAGTAGCCGGTGCAGGTGCATGATATTTACTTCCACCGTCTCCCCCTCCGGCGTCCTTCCATTCACCCTTGCCGTCGTCTCCGCCATTGTCATATCCACCTCCAGTCCCACCATCGACAGTCTTGGTATCGCCAGTGACGGTTTCCTCACTGTACGCACCCTCAGTCTCAACCCACATCGCAGTCTGAGTTTGGGTGATCTGAATAACATTTTCATAGACTGTACTCTTGATAACGGGAGTAGGCGAGTACTTGATAATGTATACCGTGCCTTCCTCAGTAACGGTTGAAGTGACAGTCTCGGTAGAGTAGATGGTCTCGGTGGTTGTGGTCGACTCAGTGACGTAGGTGGTGATATAACATGGGACCGAGGTCGTAGAAAGGATGGTACTGGTTACGACAGATGCTTGAAGGGTCTCGGCCGGGCCAGGACCGTATTCGCATGGAGGGTTGTCGCAGCGGGGGAGAAGAGTCTTGGTCGCTGGGTGCATGGGCTCGAGAAGAGGAGTCTCGAGTGTGGACAACGTCGGCGTGGGTGAAGCTGCACTTGCCATCTGTCGAGGACTGGGGATGAGGGCCCAGCAAGCTCGCAAGAGGGCGAGTCGAAGCAAGATGTGATACATCTCAGGTGAGATTGTATTAGTAGTAGTGGTCAGAGTGAAGTAACTTGATAAGTGATGTTTGGGTTATGATGAGGACGGGTGACTGTGAGAGTGATGACAGTGAGTGCAGAATACGATGATGGAGAGAGGTCAGATGATATCAGGGCTTTCATTATATACGACCTGCCAAACGAGGGGTTCTGACACTGATGTTCCCATCCAATGAAAGGATCAGCGGATTGAAACTGTTGCATCGCCCTTGATGATCTCGCTGAAAGGAGGCCCACATCGAAGTGACGCATCGCTGACGGACTTGCTCAAAGAAGCGGCGAATACAGAGTACCATCGGATATCGTAAGAAAATGCATGCCGGAGTTCTACTTCTTCTCGTCCTTGCCTTCTTCCTTTGGTGGGGGAGGTGGGATCTTGAAGTTCTGTCTCGTCAGTTTGAGCATCATATTGAGTAAGTTCGAACGCACTTCTGGTTGGGTGTTTGGGTTCCCTGCTCCGGTCTGCTCCCAAGGTGAGGCAGCATCGGCAAAGCTCCTGAGAAGGTCAGTTTGAATGATGCGTATACCAATTGACATACCTGTAAGCCTGGGTCAATTGTAGTGGTTCGTAGACCACACGCTTCTTCTGCTCATCATATCGTACTTCTGAATATCCCTACTATATCAGCTTACCCACCTTGACCGGCTTGAGGTGCACTCACAGTCAATGGGAAATCCTTTCTTAGGGGATGACCTTCGAATCCGTAATCCGTCAAAATACGACGTAGATCCGGGTGTCCGCTGAAAAAGACTCCGTACATGTCCCAGACCTCCCTCTCGTACCAATTGGCGCCATTGAAGAGACCTGTGATCGATGGTACGGCACTAACTTCATTGGCGTAGGTCTTGACCCTGATTCGTGACTGGTGAGCCACTGATAAGAGGTTGTAGACGACCTGACATCAGCTTGACGGAATTATTCCCGGTGTTTGCTGGGCCTACCTCAAATCGGTTCTGCCTGGTAGGATAGTCGACAGCAGTGATATCCATGACTGCCTTGTACTGGCATTGGGTGTGATCTCGCAAGAATGTAAGGACCGGTACAACCGCCTGAGGAGGGATGTAGAGTGTCAATTCATCCTTGTAGACCGAGAATTGCTGGACGAATTTCGGCAGACAAGTGGTGAGGTACTGTCCGTACTCGTGTAATGGCGAGTTGAGGGGAGCGAGCTTATCGGCAGGGTTGATACCGACCGGTTCCGAGAATGGTGCTTGGGATGCCTCGGGTACAGATGGGTTGCCGGCTCGTAGAGCTGTTGAGGTACGTAAAGTACGGGCGACGGGGGCGACTGCGGCTGCACGGGATCGGACTGCTGTGCGGAGTGCGACCAAGGGGGATCGAGATGCCATTGTGTTGGGTTGATATGAGTTGATTTCAGGTGATAGCGAATAGAGATCGGGGTGATGCAAAGGGAGAGGTGTAGGGATGCCACAAGCCGGAATTAACCTTTTGTATAGAGACCGGGATTATGAAATGGCTGTATTCGGGTTAAGTGATTAGTTTAACCGGTATTTAACCGTACCTGTTCCTGAAGCTGTCTGTATCAATCCCGTAACTAGTCAAGCAATAGGTAGTGTGGTCAACTTATACATCAACTTCTCACTACTACACCCCTTTTTCAGAGGCGATTATCTCGAGCCTATACAAGAATTTGACTCTTCTCCCCGAACACCTCGTTTCGAGCCATCAGATAACGCGTCATCAACCAAATCCGATATCCCACGAGCTCCTTTCATAGCGATCCCTACGCTCATCATTTCGTACACACAAACTCTGTGTTCCTCTGACCATCATCTAGCCGGTCAGGTTTGAACAACAGCTACTCAAATGTGAGTGACGTTTCCCCGAGCGACTTTATACCCCTGCTCTGCCAATATTCCGGGTTCTCTTCCCGATCCAGCGCTGACGAGAGTAGGCAAACAGAATGAGTGACTTGCCCGAACAACATGTTTTAGAGAAACCAAACGACACGATATCAGAAGAGAGCAGGAAGGTCGAAGAAGAAGCAGATACCAAGCCGGAGGCGGAGGGGCAGGCAGGGGCGGGAGGGAAGGAGCGAGAGGTCGAGGTGAAAGAACTCGTCGAAGAGAAGAATTCAAGCGCTACCGACGAAAAGAAGGCGGACGAGGACGTGACGGTGAAAGAGGAGTCGATAGACGTCGTAGTCGACAAAGCTGAGCAGACATCACAGGTCAAAGATGTCCACTTCACCAGTGAGGCTAAAGAGCGCGATGGACCAAGGATGGCCGAGGAGAAAGATGACGGCGTAATTGCAACCGAGGACAATGTCGAGCACGAGATCAATACGACAGAGGCGGGAAAGGCGTCTACAGGCAATGATCCTGTGTCGACGACTGTGTCCGCCGATCCTTCTCCGGCGGTCTCATTGGCCGCATTACGACCCTTATCACCATCGTCCCGGACTTCTACACCACCACTGACGGCCACGACGACTGCACCTGCCGCAAAGAAGTTCAGCGCGATGAACGTCAACAAGAAATTCCTGAGCAAGACGGGCAGTCCTAGCCCAGTTGGCGCTACCTCCGCGACCAAGCTCAACCCATCAGCTAGTATGTGGTCCCATCACCACCATCCGCAACTATTCATCCCAACTAACAATTTAGGCCGCCCAATCAGCTCGCCTGTCCCTATAGCTCCTTCGTCTCGGCTACTCTCGACTACATTGACGACAGTCACGAGCAAGCCCTCAGTCTCACCCCAACCACCCACCTCGGCCTCGACTAGTTCCCCGTGGGCCAAACCAGTCTTGCCGGCATCCGACTCCTCGTCATCGGGTCTGCACCAACCAGTGCCCAACAAGAGAGGAGCGCCGTTCACATCAGCCGCGCCGATGGGCTCAGGTCAAGGCATAGCCGCGAAGCCAGCATGGAGAGCGGTTGGTGCCGATGGAAGGAGAGCAGGAATGGGAGTCAACAGGGATTTCCCAACTGCGAGCGAGGTAGCTGAAGGTGAGTGAAGGTAGTGAAGGTGAATGACAAGACTGATCTGGCAGGCAAACGTGCAGCGGCACACTCCGCTCAAGCACATGCGGAAGCTCAAGCGGCACAGGCTGAAGCACTTATGAAGGGTTTGAATGCTTTCACGAATTTTGAACCAGGAACGCATCGTTGGGATGTGAGTTCTAATCGTGAAGCTCGGGAGGGTTCAGCTAATACTTCAGGATGAAGACGATGAAGATGACATCATCGACTTTGGAGATGGTGGGGCAGTATCGTTACAGACTGCTCAGCCCGCCCCTTCTCGTCCGAAAGCAACAGATCAGCCCGTCAACAAGGCTGAACGATTTGTCGAGGACTTCGACAGAAGCTGGCCACGATCAGGACCAGCACCGATCGAAGAGCGCCTGCATGCGTCCGACACTCGAAAACGTGAATCTGATCGAGTCCTGTTCAATGCTAGTTCCAATCGACTCGAAGCAAAAGCCACACGACCCGCACCAATATCCCAACCACAACCTACCAGACTCATGTCACGCCCCGAGCCACCTTCCATTGACCGCAGTATACCAGGACGTGCACAACCAGGCCGGGAACTTCCACCTCATCTGGCTAACGCCTCCGACAAGGGACGAGCTCTGCCACCGCATATGGCGAATGCACCAGACAAGACTTCACAGGACGCAGGACGGACGGCATGGGGGCCTCGAGACCAAGGACGAGAAGCGCCTCCGCTTGGCTCCAGCAGACCAGAATTGCCCCCTCAATCAGCTGTCTTCGACGATTCCCGCAATCCCGACCAATCCTCCACCATTCCACGACAGTCTTTCTCTTCAGCACGTCCATCAGGCGAACGTATACCGTCCGACAGTCGTCCTACACCTGCTCCTGCAGCTTTGCCGAACACGAATATCGGAGACTCGCAAGCCGCAGAAATGCATACTGCAGCTGAAAAGGCACGATTACGTCGACAGGCAGAAGAGGAAGAAAGGCGCGCAGCGGCAGATAGGGCCAAGCAAAAGGCAAAAGAGTTGGAAGCCAAATATGGGCCAAAGCCAGCAAAGCCTCAGGCGGAAGCTCCCACTGCCGTACCCGTTGTCGCACAGAAGCCTACAATGACTACAGCACCGTCATACACCATCGCTCAACGTCCCAAGACTCAACCAGAGGTTCCGCAATCGGTCAACTCCGGGCCACCGGCGCATGCCCCCACTGGACCTTCGAAACCCAATTTACCCTCAAGACCTTCGGTCGGCGAAGCAAGTCGTCCAAGGGATGATCAGTGGCGAAACAAGGCAGAAGCATCAAGGCAGAGCAATGCATCTCACCCGCCGCCTCGAGAAGAGCAACAGCGAACCATGCCATCTCGTAATCGGCCTGTTCGACCCACCGCAGAAGCGTTCTTTGAGAAGTCTCAACAAGCTCAATCTCCTCCAACCGCCGTCAATACCGTTGAAGATGTGGCTCCAGTCGCTCCCGTTCTGCATTTACCGGGTATGCCTCGTGAAGCGCCACTCGATCATTCGGGAAAGAAGGATGAGATGATCGATGACATGTTGGCGCGAATTAAAGCTGCAATGGGTGATAGGTCGGAAGAGGCTGCTCCTGAAGAGGGTACCTCTCAGCCTCGAAACAACGTTCGTCAGCAAAAACCACTAGCCACCAAGACCGTGCCAACCCCGACTGCCAATCCGCCCGCACCTCTCGAACCCGTCTCCGCCTTCTTCGACATCACCGAGCCCGAAGTCCCTCGGTCTCCTCCACCTGCTTGGCGCACCTACACTGTTAGACTACCAAAGGATGTCAAGGATGTGCCTGAGCTATCTCACTCCCAACGATTGGCACTGTCAAGAAAGATTCCAGCTCCACGAGGATGGCTCATGTCGTACAATCCTCCACTGGATCTCAATCCAATGAACCTATCAGTGACTGATTTCTTACTCTCTCCATATGGCGCCAAATCGAGCATGCGACACCAGGCAGAAGCCTCACCCGCCCCACTTGTCAGTATTCCGCAGAACTCGTATGTTCCATTCGTCAAGAACCCCAAGGCAGGCCCGTCATCCTATCACGGTCGTCACACTGAAAATGCACCTGCCGTCGTCGATGACAAGAGGAATCGAGCAGCTCAACAAACTGTGCCCTCTCGTACTGGACTAGCGGACAGATGGAGAATACAGGAAACACCTAGTGCATCCGCACCCGAGCCAGCAGTCACGCAGAGTGCAGTCGACCTCCTAGACGCTCCTCCTCCAAAAGCCAAGACGCCTGTCAAAGCACCCACAAAGTCGAATGCGCCTGCGAAATTCGACGGAACGGCGATCGGAGTTGATGATGTTGCGGAGCCTGATCTCAAGACAGGTGTACGCTTTATGGTCTCGAGCGAGCTAGAAGGGGATAGCCTGCTGGATGAAGTCAATAAGATGAGTTTAGACAGTGTGGAGGAGACGGAAGTTGGTGTTGCAGCGAATGGCATAAGCCAAGAGGTGAGTTCCCTCAGGTGCGCTTGAGATGGGAAGCTGATGCACAAGCCTCGCTCACCTTCGCAACATGGTCTGCCTGCTGGTTCGTTGTCGCGTACACACCCCTCTTCTCCCAATGGTCTACCCCCTTGGAGCAATCAGCGAGAACATTTGAAGCAAGTGTGGGAGCAATCAAGCGGACCTGCCAGCGAAACCAAATTACCGAACGGTACACCTGGATCAGACTCTACACCCGCATCGACATACTCTTCCGCCAATGCTCCTTCAGCCAACGAGGCAGCTACACCTCAACAAATGGCCTATCCATCACAGACCTTCTCGCCGACGACAAACGCCTTCCAGGTGCGATATCCTGCTGGAGTGCCTCAACATGCGATGTCGCAGTCCCATCAGTCATCCGGAGATATACCTGGAATGTCGTACTCGACGGTGCCCAAGCATGGTACATCCACAAATGGATATCCCGGCAATGGTTACACCGGTATGAGTCAACAAGGCTTGTGGTCTGCTCCGGCGTTCGGGTCGTCGATGGCATCACCAACCTACGGATATGCGTCCAAACCCGCCTCGAATCCGCTCGACCAGAAAGCAGCCATGGCCTTCAATTCGGCAGGCGGCTCAAAAGACATGGCTCAATATGGCTACAGCTCCATGACATCGCCTCAACACTATGCTCGATCACCTTATGGATCATTTTCGCCTTCGTATACACCCCAACAAGCTCAGCAGATGCAGCATCATCAGCAGCAGCAGCAGCGAATGGTTTCATCCCCCAATGGTACATATGGATATGCGGGCTACAACGGTCCCTCGACCCACGCAACGCGAGGCGCGAGTATGTCGGGTCGCTTCGCACACTCTCATGTGAACGGCTCAGAAGATTATAACGGATATAATGGTCAAGAGGGGGGATATTACGCCCAGTCACAAAGTAACAACGGTGGCTCGTACCATACAGCAGGCGCAAGCGGGTCAACAGAGGTCACTGGGCCTAGCGGACAAGGTCCATATAATGCAGGAGGAGCTAGGAGGAAGATGTGGTGATCAGTCATAGTGGCGGAAGCGATGATATCAATCTATTTAGCATTTTCACAATGTAATGCACGTATTGTTCTTGTTTTGCATGTGTCACTCACTCTGTATCTACGGCTCGTGACCATCCGCCAGAGCCTTGTCTACTATACCTTGTGATTCTCGTACAACAGTCAATTTGTTGTCTCGCAAATCAGCTTGGCATCGCTGCAGCCGAACGTGGACTCGCGTCGGATCTGAACAGTGCTGTCGTACTCGATGTACTTCACAAGGTCATACAACATCCAAATCGACCTCGCTAGCTCCACTATGACAAGCTAAGAGCTGACGAGCGACAAGAGATCGATCACTCTATCTGAACAGACCCGACCGACGGATGAAGCAGCCTAGTGCAACTTCCGATTCGAGCAACTTCATTCCCCATGTTTGAACTTGTCCCATCCCGTCTACAATTGTTCCCGATCCCATGACGGGCCCTCCGTACCTTGAAGTCATGCTGCCTATCATCATGCTCTTCCCGCCCTTCGTATGGTCAGCCAGGTCTCTGCCGACATGCTTGAGTACTTGAACATTGACTCCCCTTCCTTTCGATCATGACGTTCCTTGGAATTTGACGGTTTTCGACCCATTCCCGGTCCATCTAACTAAATCAGATTCCAGACTTCAGATTCAAAGATCATGCTACTAACAACTCGCGACCCTTCCCGTCTCACATTTACATTTACATGACGCTTATTACCCCGTTCAACATCCACATAAACATACATCCCGTCATCCCCGTCTTTCCCTCTTCTACTCCATCATATACCGAAACTCAACTCACAGCCACTCCCAAGCCCTTCCAAATCAACACATTATCAAGTCTCATTCAACAAGATGAACGCAGAAATACAAGCCAAAATGGGGATGGAAGGGGATTTGGGCGCGACTTAAGGATCCCAATTCATGGCGTACGCTCCTCCTCCGACGTCCTGAACAACAAGCTGACGGGACAGTGTGACCTTCGATGCCCTTTTGTGTGGTGTCATCCTATGCCAGTGCCTGCGGTGGATACCAGACTTCAGGACCGATTTACTCCTCATCAAAACAGCAGTGGTGAGTCCGTCGCGTCAAGGATGCACAAGTACTGACCAATAGCCATTTGGAGCACTCGCTGCTATCGCTACCACATGCTTGTAGGCTATCAAATCCCACCTCTCGGCTCAAGCTGACTAATAGTACATGGGCAATATATATGCGATCCTTCGTTTACAACTACGGCCAATATGCTCCTTTTGCGGACCTGAAGTGTATGATCTTTGGGCTTCCCCATTTGTGTCCCAGCTGACATGTAGACTTCGGGTACTACCCACTCCTCGACATACTCACGGTCGTACCTGTTCAGCTGGTCTTTGCAGACAGATCAGTCAAGATCAACAACCGGAACATCTTCGTCACCATCATCAACTATGGCTTTATGTACGCCGTCATCTTCCATCAATCCGCCTAAGCTGATCACCAGCTTCCTCACAGCTGCTTCTGCCGTCTCGGTTACCATTCTCACCCGACACCAGACCATCTACACCAAGTCCGATGTAAGTAATCTCTCCTCGACGTGCTTACTCCTGACCGCCAGGCACTCAAGTTGATGATGGTTATTTGGCCTGCTATCTGTACCAGCACCCATCTGATCCTGACCGGATCCATCCTCTACGGTCTATTCCGGACGAGGGAGGGAGCCAACCATACTCGTGTCATGGTTGACCGGATCATCTTCATGTCACTTGAGTCGCAAATCCCTGGTACACTATTGTACGTGTGCTACTCCAAGCCAAGCAGAATGGCCCTGATACCACTAGCGCTTTTGTTGCTATGATCCTCATCGCTGCCAATCCCGATTCAGCTTTCATCCCATGGATCGTGTAGGTCGACATGATGATCCGAGTGGGAGTCGCTGAACCTCAGCATCGTTCACCCGAAGGTATTTCTAATTGGGTGTATTGCCATGGTCAACGTCCGGCACACTTGGCAGCGAGAAGGCAAATTACCCTCGACTCTAGGTGTATGTTGATCTTCCACGTGCCCAATCACCATCGTAGCCTGATAAGCAGTCCGGCGGTGTGCGTAAATTCTCCATGCCTCCTCGATCCAACAGATCCGAAGGGTCAGGATCAGACCCGTCCGATACTGTAGGTACTCCTACCCGAGGTGATACTCCCCGAACCGGACCTATCATGCTCTCCAGCTTTGATGAAGAGGATGGACCAGGTATGCAGCTCAGCGACTTTAGCAAGCCTATCGATCTGGAGCAAAAGGACAAGATGGATTCGGATAGGGACTCTGTGTCGAACTACAAAGTCGAGCACATGGTCTAATACATCCCGCCCTCGTATGTTGTATGGCCGCGTCACGACTTACGAATGTCTGAGGATTGACGTGTTTTAGTGTGTATTTATATATGTATGACTTTAGGACCGCGCCTGCTCCTTCTGCCACTCGCCACTTGAGCATGGTATCCGGTGGCATTCTCAAATCCGCGTTGTTCGGAATACGAGGGCAAGGCACCCCACGCAGTGATGACCTTGTTATTCCCGGCGGCTCGCTTGCGGGAATCACTTCATTGGGCGTCGGCCACAGCTTATCGGAGAATTATCTAAGCAATTAAGCTTTTTACTGGAATCAGAAATGACGAAATCAATTCCTTCTGTTTGCCTGATAGGCACATTCCGTAGGGTTTTGAGTGGGAATGACCTCTTACTACGGATTACGGGGGTTGTTTTAATTTCACTTTGATTGACAACTCGACTTGTAAATTGTCAACACTACTTTCAATATCCTATAACCGGTCTACAGACCTATATGAGCGACACAGGCCATCACCTCACAGAGGACCAGATTTTCCAAAATCTATCGACACCTGAACAGAGCGCTCCAACTTCACTCGACGTATCAAGAGAAGCCTCACCTGTCCCGCATCTGAGAGACAAAAATGGCAATGATCCCTCAGATCGGCTGGCTGGACTAGGCGAAGATCAACAGGTGGAACTGGATGAGGATGGAGACGCCGAGGTGAACCAGAATGATGATAGGGAAGAAAATGGAGAATCTCGGGAGAAAATTGGAGACGTCAGGTCGACTGATGTGGATTCTGCCCAAGACACACGTAGAACCGACGAAGCGGTAAGGGAAGATGAGGAAGACGAATTGGCAGAAGTGGAGGAGGATGCAGTGGATGACACCAAGCACTCACGATCGGCTATGCGTGGAGGACGAAATCATCGCCCAAATATGAATGTTCGTTGGGGATCCTCGCTCAGGACAAGAAACGTAAACAACGATGACGAATCAAGACGATTTACACCCGAAGCGAAACAGACTGCAAGGCGTCTTGTGCGACAACACACTGGTCGACCTCCTGTTCCGCCGCCAGAGCCTGATGATGAGGATACGAATGCATCAGGGTCGGCAGTTTCATTGACCTCGACGACAAGTCGGCAGCCGAAACCGCCAAATCGTCGAAGATCCTCCAATGAATACTCGACTCAATCATCCGGCGAGGACGACGTCCCGGTACGAAAGGGAAGGGGAGTCTTGTCGGAATTGCTGAGTCTGTATCAGCGGGACCGGAATGACAAAGACCGTGGAGTCGTGAAAAGTCTGATTAGCAGTAGTGACGAAATCAGGAGGCGCCGATGGAGTGAAAAGTCGCTTTACGACGTGGAAAGTAGAAGAGGAAGTGTCAACTCGGTCACTTCAGGTGTATCATCCGATGGAGGTGATTCAGATTATACTGGTGATAGATACCGGGTCAGGCGTAACCGACGAAAACAACATCTCCCACATCGAAGTCAGAACCTGGATGATCCTTACATCCCAGCCCCGAAGAAGTCGAATCCGATTTCGCCTTCGACAAATGTTACCGTTCTCCAGCGGGCGTACGATTTCTTCAGTCAACATGGCGGACCGGCTACTTGGTTTGGTACACCTTCAGCCACGAATCAAGCTCGAAGAGGTGGAACAGGGGACTATCGAAACATAGTTGCTCTCGTCATCACAACCTCAAGTTTAGCTGGACCCGCAACACCATCTCTCGCTCATTTAGCGCCAGCCGCAGGTCAGGGAGCGGAAACTTCGAATGGAGGTAGGAAGCTGAGCTACTATGAGAACACCCAGGCCAAGGTAGCTCGTAGAAGAGCAGATGAGGAGCAGGACGATGAGTTGTTCGGGGAGCCAGGAACAGATTCAAGCAATTTTGGAAAGATCATGGAGGAGGGCAGAGTAAAGCAGACCAAGTTGGGCAGAGGGCGAAAGAGGGGTAAAAGAAGGCAGAGGGAAATGGCGGTCACGAAACATATTGCCAGCATTGTCCAGCGAAAACTGTGAGTCGTCCTTAGTGTTCGGCAGGAACCAATCTGACATCATCAGGTTCATCGAGATGTTGGCAAAATCAGTAGTCAAGTAAGTCATCATTATCAATCCTCGCTGATCCCAGTTTCGGCGCACCAGCACACGCCGTCGAATCATGGCTATCGTCTACGGCCGACATCCTCCAAGTCGACGCGAGCTTCATATACCTCCCAAACGTCCTCATTGTCGCTTTCAGAGACTCCGATGTCCACTCGACCGATATTCTATTCATCAGGTCACAAGGTGGCCTAGAGCTGTACAGGCTTTCACTCCTTCATCAAGTTTATCGAAAGGTCGTGAGGGATGAAATATCTGCCAGTCAAGGGTGCAGGGTACTTCGTCGTATCGAAAGACAGGTAGGTTCATTCCAAGTCATAGGGCGCTGACGTCCAGACGATCCCATATCCCGTCGGCGTCCTTGTTCTAGTGGCTGCCGTCGCTTCTGCCACCGCATCTAGGGTCGCTTTCTCCGGATCTTTCGTCGATATCCTCATGTCTGGCGTTCTGGGCAGTATACTCGCTATCGTCCAATTTGGCATCGCAGGCCGACATCAACTACTTAGCAACATCTTCGAGATCGGGATGGCCGGTGTTCTCGCGTTCCTTGCAGTAAGCGATAATCACCTGCGCAAACTCGGGCCCATATCTGATGATATAGCGTGGATTAGGCAGTACAGGGTACTTCTGCTATCAATCTGTAGTGTCGGCTTCCATTGTGCTCATTCTACCTGGATGGCATATCTGCCTAGGAGCTCTCGAACTGGGGTCAAAGAACATTCTTGCTGGTGGAATGTAGGTGGTCTCAGGTAGACTGGAGCTGATAGACAGCCGAATAGTATGGGCTATTGTCTACACCCTGTTCCTCAGTTTCGGATTATCGATTGGATCACAAATCTGGGATTCATTTGGACCGGAACAACCTGGCCTGATGTCGAGCGAGAGTGCCGATAGCTCCGAGACCGTCACTGTATCAGGTTCATTCTTCGGTAATGATACCACCTGGAACTCGGCATTGAGCAATGGTGCGTCAGGTATTGTTTTCTCGTGAAAACACGTTGACATTCAGGAACATTCACGTTCACAAATGGCAGTTCGACGACAGCTTTGACCCAAGTTGCATGTTATCGGAACCCGGATTTCGACATGTGGTGGTATAACGGGGTGAATGATTGGTGGCTATTCCTGCTTGTTCCAGTATTTGCTGCATCGCTTGGAATCTGGTTCAGAGCGGATTGGCGGAGTCGAGACATGATTGTTATGGTCGTTGTTGGTTCTGCGGGATACGCCGTCAGCTTTTTCTTGGATAAAGTGAGTCTTCTTACCAAAGCCGGGCGACACTGATCAACAGGAAATGGATCAACCCAACGTCACTTCTGCAGTAGCAGCGTTTACCGTTGGGTGAGTTGCCTCTTATCTATTAGTCGCCCATCTGATTTCCAGTGTCCTCGGAAATCTCTACTCTCGACTAGGTGGAGGATCAGCATTCCCTTCGATGGTGGCTGGAATCCTACTCCAAGTCCCCAATGCTATCGCCGCAGCGGGTGGTCTTTCCGCAGATTCCGATACCGACAATCCACAAGGTATCAACACCGCCGTACTGGTCAGTATTCGAATGATCCAAGTCGGTATAGGACTAGCCATCGGTCTGTTCGCAGCCGCCCTGGTGGTCTATCCATTCGGAAAAAGAGGAAGATACATCTTCAGCTACTGATCCGCCCGCGGTCTAGCACTCGAGAGAAGAGAAAAAAACACTTAAAAAATAGAAGATAGATATTAACGACAGCTTCCATACACGAAACTTAACTTTTTTTTGTAAACTAGTTATGCCGGACATTGAATTTGACATTTGTAGTCTTTCAAATTATATACACGATGTTGATGAATATACGCATATTTGGTCCGCATATCGCCGTCGATCGGAGGCTCAAATAGGTGATTGGCAAGGTTCAATCAGGTCCTGAAAGCTGAATCTGGGTTCAACTGGACAGCATTAAGTACATCTAGCGCCGCACTGCTATCAGCAACAGACTGGCGAAAGGTGAAGGACAAACAGCTGGGCATGGACCGAGGAGACGCTGTATGCAGGTCCGGTCCAGTTCCTTCCATAATTGACGGGATGAGCTGAAGAATCAGAAGCTCGAGTTGTCATTGCCCAATACTGGATGTTGATATACTGGAGAATGGCGGCTTTCACATCGACGTCAGCGAGCCATGGATGAGCTTTGGCGAGGTATCGAATCATGATTGACTTGAAACCGATTATATTGTCTGAGCCGCCCACCGGACCTTCGCCTTCCTTGTTGATTCCCTTGGCAGTGTTCCAATTCTTGGTAGACATGGCGGCAATGGTTGATCGTTCTGCTAATTGGGTCGCAGTGACATTCTTGGTGACATGACCCAGTTCGGCATAGAGAGCGATGTATAATCCGGTGTTGTCTGCCAGTCAGCGTTCTCTTGGCGATGAAGCTTACAAGTGAGGACCCAATCCTTGAGCTCGCAATTCTTGCTATTGTAGTGATCCCATAGTAATCCCTCGGGGTTGACCATGTGATTGTCAAGCCACCAAGCAGTTTGATATGCTCGATCACAATACTTCATATCTCCCGTGAGGCGGCACAGCTCGACACTGAGTAGACCGTAGTTTCCGGTCGAGACGGCGTTGACATCTGGAGAGTCTTCAACATTCATCCAGTCTGGCATCAGCTTTCGCTGTGTCGCCGAGAATGGTAGACGTACAAACTCCACCAATCATACTTTTGCCGTTACATTCCGGCTTTATAGTTGTCTGGGCGTTCTTGGTACCCTTGAGATAGCCTGAGTCGATGCCTGCTTGATCGATATATCCATGGGCAGACAGGAACTGAGATCAATCACATGCCTGGACGGGTAGGGAAGGATAGACAAGAATGGAAAGGATGGAAAGGATGACAAGGCAAAAAATTGTAAAAAATGAGAAAGGAACTCACATCCCAGATCCCGATAGCCCGTTTGAGGAAGATATCATCCCCATAAGCCTCATATCCAGTCTGGCTGTCAGCTCAACTCTAAACTTCCACGAAGTGAAAAGAAACAAACCAGACTCTCCAAACCAGCCCAACCGCAATCGTCATTGAAATCATTACAAAGCTCAACCCCCCACTTTTCGTATCCATGACCAGGGTCTACCGCTAATTTATCCTGGTTTGTCCTGTAGTCCCCCGAGAAGACATCGTTCCCTTGTTTTAGATCGTATTGAGCGATACTGGTCCATGCATTAATGCTTTGCCAAAAGAAAAATTGGCCTAATGAGTCTTTGGCTCCTCCGAGAAATTGACCATTCTTTTGATTGACGGATTTTAGGAGTGATTGAATCGATTCCTTAGTGTAGGAGTCGATCTTGGCTCTGGATTGAGCCAACGAGATCCTCGAGTAGGTGGTAGGGAGGATGGCTTTGGCTGCTCTCTTGTTGACCTGCTCTTCGACCAGCGAGGAGGCAGTAGCGATTGGAAGGATCAGAAGCAAGGCGTGAAGTTTCATGCTGTGGTCTTGAAGTATATATGGTGAAGAATGTAAGTGTGAATAGTAAGGTATATGCGATACATCAATGGGATCAGTAGCAAGATGCTTGCGAAACCAGGAGAGCCAGGGGAAGGGGTCAAAGGAGCAGGGGGAAAGGAGCCAAAGGAAGGGGCAGAGAGGTCGAAGCTAAGGAGAGTAGTGTCAAGGGAACTGGGGGGGTGAGGGGTGGCTCGAAAGGAGGCGAGATTATACCTGATTCTGCTCTTCTTGAATGGAGGGCATGTCTCCGATCGTGTAAAGGTATGTAGTCAAGAGTAAGAAGCAGACGGGACAACTATTTTGTGTATTCCGCCGACGCGATCTTTCCGCCGGAAACGGTCAAGGGTGAAGTGCACACCGCGTAACGAACACACACACTACCAGGCAAGCACATAAAGACAGGCATGCGAGATGCCTTTGAAGTAAGCTAGATCGGATGCCATCCAGCTGGGCTTCTTCTTTGTGACCAGAAAAAAAAGAGTTATGAACCACAACACCTAACAGGATTCGCAAGTGGTCCCCCACCTTGCTACTAACTGGGCGATATCCAGGTTATCTGCGCAGATCGGACGGGATGC
>Ga0265798_10004590_pt1 | contig 18957 bp, 18 predicted proteins | sample P3T30metagenome_FD_192430 | JGI IMG/M metagenome (GOLD analysis project Ga0265798, IMG submission 192430) | Plant litter microbial communities from East Loma Ridge, Irvine, California - P3 T30 | ecosystem: Environmental > Terrestrial > Plant litter > Unclassified | place: USA: California... | reverse complement strand
CGGATTCAGCTATGCAAGCGCCCAACGAAACTCTCCAGGAAATGGCCATGGCCGCCATGACGGCCATCGACCGCGCACAGGCGGTGATCGAGTTCGATCTCGAAGGCCGCATCCTGCATGCCAACCGCAATTTCCTGCTCACCCTCGGTTACGAGCAGGATCAGGTCATCGGGCGCCAGCATTCGATGTTCTGTGAACCCGCCTACCAGCGCTCGCCCGAATACAAGATGTTCTGGCACAGCCTGGCCAAGGGCGAGTTCCACACCGGCGAATTCAAGCGCATCCGCAGCGACGGCGCACCGGTCTGGATCCAGGCCACCTACAGCCCGATCTTCGACGCCGACGGCAAGCCGGTCAAGGTGGTCAAGTTCGCCACCGACATCACCGAGCAGAAGCTGCTGGCCGCCGAATCGCGCGGCAAGCTCGACGCGATCGGACGCTCGCAGGCAGTCATCGAATTCGATATGCGCGGCAATGTCTTGTCCGCCAACGAGAATTTCTTGCGCACCATGGGCTATACCGAAGACGAGATCGTCGGCTCCCACCACACACTGTTCTGCGACCCGGAACTGGCCAAAAGCGCTGAATATCGGCACTTCTGGGCCGACCTGGGACAGGGCCGGTTCCAGGCCGGGCGCTTCCAGCGCCGTGGCAAGCACGACGCCGACATCTGGATCCAGGCCACCTACAATCCGATCCTTGATGCCACCGGCAAACCGTACAAGGTCGTCAAGTTCGCGATGGACGTGACGGCCCAGGTGCGGCGCGAAGAACTGGTCAGCGCCAAGATCGACGCCATCGGGACGGCCCTGGACGGCTTGGGCCGCTCGATCACCACGATCGCCGACGGCGCGCGTGAGTCGGCCGCAATGGCGGCGCGCACCCAGGACGGTGCGGCCAGCGGCAGCCGCCTGCTGGAACGCTCCAAGGGCGCCATGCAAGCCATCCAGACCTCGTCCGGCGACGTGCGCGAAATCATCGACACCATCACCAGCATCGCCGGCCAGACCCATTTACTCGCCTTCAATGCTGCGATCGAGGCGGCGCGCGCGGGCGAGCATGGGCGTGGCTTTTCGGTGGTGGCCAACGAGGTGCGCAAGCTGGCCGAGAAATCGGCACTGGCAGCGCGCGAGATTTCCAAGCTGATCAACGAGACGGTCAGCCGCGTCGACGAAGGCACCCGCCTGGCCGGCGATGTGGAAGATGCATTCGAGCGCATCCTCGAGTCGGTCGCCGCCACCAGCAGTTCGATCGCCGGCATCGGCAGCGCCACCCACCATCAGGCCGACTCCACCCGCGACGCTTCGCGCCTGCTGGCCGAGCTCGAGGCAGTGGCGCGAGCGCGCTAGGCCATGCCGGCCACCTGCAACGCGCGGCTGACGCTGGCGCGCATCCGGATCGGCGAAGTCGGGATCGGCGTACGGATCGAGGCCGTGCTCCAGGCGCTGCCGTTGCCAGAGACGTTCAGTCGTCTGCCCCTGCGCACCCACGCCCTGCTCGGCATGGTCGAGCACGACGGCATGGCGGTGCCGGTGGTCGACCTGGCGCGCTGGCTCGACGTCGGCGCAGCGCCGGCGGGCGCCGTCCCGCAACTGCTGTTGCTGCGCGACGGTGACCGTACCGTCGGCCTGCGCGTGGATGCGCTCGAGGAGCTGGTCGAGGTCGAGGCAGCGGCGCTGCAGCGCCTGCATCACGGCGACGATCCGGACGATGTGTTCCACAGCGCCGCACCAAGCGGGAATGGCATGCTTCTGAGCCTGCTGGAAGTGACCCGGCTGGCCGATCTGGCACAGTGCTGGAGCACGGCGCCGACGGCCGCTACGCCCGCTGAGTCCGCTGCCCCGCCAGTGACCGACACCCTGCCCCGCACCTGCTACGCGCTGCTCGACACCGGCCACGGCCTGATTGGCGTCCCACCAGCGGCGCTGGCTGAAGTGCTTGCCTTGCCGCCGCTGACACATATCGGCAGCAGCGCCTGGTGCCGCTGGCACGACAGCCAGCTCGCGCTGATTGCCAGCACAGCGCTGTTCCAGGCGCCTGGCGTCGAGACGCGCGTCGCTGCTGCGCCCCTGCTCGCCGTGTTGCAGCACGCCGACCTGGCGCTGGGTGTGCCGGTGCAGGCCGTGCTGCGGCTCGAGGAATTCGGTCCCGGCGTGCCCAGCACGGATGGCGTTGGCGAAAATGTCATCGACGCCAGCGGCGCCACGGTGCTGCTGGTCGACGTCACGCGTCTGCTGGCGCGGCATCCTGAGGCGGCCCTGGCGCGTGGCGACAGCGTCACGGCCACCGCGAGCATCAGCACAAGCGCCAGCACCAGCAATGCCGAAGCCTATGTCGTGTTCGATGCCGCCGGCCTGCAGGCGCTGCCGCTCGCCGCAATCGAGCAGATCGTGCCGCTGGATGTACCGCTGGGCGCCACCATGGCCTGGCAGGGCGCGGCGATCCCGCTGATCGACCTGCGAGGGGATGCGCCAGGCACGAATGGCGCGGATGGCACGGTGCTGGTGGCACAGGGCGCGCAGGGGCTGGCCGGTCACGTCGTGCGCCGCGTGCAGTCGCTGATTCCGGCCGGGGCCGGGCGCATGTTCAACATGGGCGCCAACGGCACGGAGTTCATCACGACCGACGATGGTGGACAGGAAGCCACCTACCGCATTGCGACTCTAAGCGCGCTGCAAGCGGCGCGCTGACCCCGGCCACCTTGCGCTTCAGCGCTGCATGCCCCAGCGCCGCACCGTCACGCGCTCCAGCGTCTGAAACACGCAACGCTCGATCGCCAGGCCAATCAGGATCACCGTGGCCAGGCCCGCGAACACTTTATCGGTGAACAGCTCGTTGCGGTTCTGGAAGATGTACCAGCCCAGGCCGCCCTGCCCCGACGTGCTGCCAAAGACCAGCTCCGCCGCGATCAGCGTGCGCCAGGCGAAGGCCCAGCCGATCTTCAGGCCCGACAGGATCGACGGCAGCGCCGCCGGCACCAGGATCTGCAGGACCATGCGCAAGCCGCCCAGGCCATAGTTACGCCCGGCCATGCGCAGCGTCTCGGGCACGGCGCGAAAGCCGGCACTCGCGTTGAGCGTCAGCGGCCATACGACCGAATGGACCAGCACCATCAGCAGGCTACCCTTGCCCAGACCGAACCACAGCAGCGCCAGCGGCAGCAGCGCGATGGCCGGCAGCGGGTTGAACATCGACGTCAGCGTGTCGATCAGCTCGCGCCCGAAGCGGTTCGATACGGCCAGCCAGGTCAGCAGGAACGCGATCGCCACGCCCAACAGGAATCCCTGCACGAGAATGGCCAGCGACACCGTCACATAACCGATCAGCTCGCCCGACGCGATGCCATCGATGAATGCGCGAGCCGTCTGCAGCGCGCCCGGTAACAGCAGGTCATTGTCGACCCAGCGTGCCAGCAACTCCCACAGGATGACCAGCGCCAGCAGGATCGCAGGCTTGTTTAGCCAGCTCAAGCGGTCAACCGACCCAGTGCTGACCAGGGCGGGCGCGGGCGCCGCACGCTGCGGCGCGACGTATTCCGGTCGGACCGGCGGTTCGTGCACGGCGCTCATGGTTGCACCAGCGCCGGTTGTGGCTGCACAGCGGGCGCATCGGCGTCAGCGCCGAACAGCAGCGCATGGATGCGCTGCGTGGCAGCCTGAAACTCGTGGCTGCCCGCACTGGCCAGGCTGAACTGATGACTATTGAGTTCGGCGCGCACGCGGCCCGGGTGCGGCGAGAGCAGCAGGATGCGGTTGCCCACCACCAGCGCCTCTTCGATCGAGTGCGTCACGAACAGCATCGTGAAGCCGATCTCGTCCCACAGCGCCTGCAGTTCTTCCTGCATGCTGCGCCGGGTCAGCGCATCGAGCGCGGCGAACGGCTCGTCCATCAGCAGCACGGCCGGCTGCATCGCCAGTGCGCGGGCAATCGCCACCCGCGCCTTCATGCCGCCCGACAGGGTGTGCGGATAGGCGTCGGCAAACCGCGCCAGCCCGACCTTGCCGAGCCAGTGGCGGGCACGCACCTCGGCCTCGGCCCGCGCAACACCACCGGCCAGCATCGGGAACAGGACGTTCTGCTTCACCGTCTTCCACGGCGGCAGCTGATCGAATTCCTGGAACACGACGATGCGGTCCGGGCCCGGCCCCGTGACGGGCGTGCCGCCCAGGTGCAGGCTGCCTGCGCGCGGCGCGATGAAGCCGCCGATGGCTTTCAGCAGCGTCGACTTGCCGCAGCCCGATGGCCCCAGCAGCACGAAGCGGTCGCCCCGGTAGACGTCGAAGCTCACATCGTCGGTCGCGCGCACGACGCCGCGCTCGCTGGCGTATTCCAGCGTGACATGTTGGGCGCGCAGCAGCGGTTCCGGCGGTACCAGATTGAAGGGGGCAATGGCGCGCATATCAGCTTCCGTTGGCGATGGCCGGATGCGCGAAGAAGTAATCGCGCCACGATGCCGGCTTGTTCTTGATGGCGCCGACCTGGTGCAGGAACTGCGCCAGTCCCAGCGTGTTTTGCGGCGCCACGCTGAACTGCGTCTTCGGGTCCTTGATGACCTTGAGCAGCAGCGCCCGGTCGACGCTGCCCTTGTTCACGCGCAGATAGGCATCGGCCGCGCCTTCCGGATTGGCCGCAATATACTGGGCCGCTTCCGCCAGCGCATCGATGAAGGCGCGGTAGGTCTTCGGATTGTCTTTCACATACTTCTCGGTGGCATACAGCACCGTGGCCGACGACGGCCCGCCCAGCACCTGGTACGAGTCGAGCACGACGTGCGCATTGGGATTGCCGGCCAGCTCGAGTTGCTGGAACGGCGGCGCGGCGAAATGCCCGTTGAGCTCAGTCTTGCCGGCGATCAGGGCAGCGGCCGCATCCGGATGCGGCACCGTCTGCGTGAGCGGATCGAGCTTCTTGAACTCGGCCACGCCCCACTGTTTCGCCGCCGCCATCTGCAGGATGCGCGCCTGCACCGATACCGTCACGGCCGGTAACGCAATCCGGTCTTTCGCGCTGAAGTCGGCAATCGTCTTCACGGCCGGATTGGTGCTGACGAGGTAATACGGAAAGCTGCCCAGCGACGCGATGCCGCGCACGTTCTGGCGGCCCCTGGTGCGATCCCAGATCGTCATCAACGGGCCGACGCCGGCGCCGGCCACGTCGATGGAACCGGACAGCAGCGCGTCGTTGACGACCGCGCCGCCCGACAGCTTGACCCAGTCCACGTCGACATCGATCCCCTGCTTCCTGCCATGCTTTTCGATGAGCTTCTGGTCTTGCGCCACGTTCAGCAGCAGATACACAACACCGAACTGCTCGGCCACGCGGATCTTGCCTTCGGCCTGGGCCGTTGAGGGCAGCGCCAACGTCAGCGCGGCGGCCAGTGCCAACAACTTTGTAGTGAGATTCATGGGTGTCCTGGAATAAGGTCAGAAAGGCACGTCGCCTTCGATCGTCGTGCGGTACAGCTTGCGGCGCAGGTGGTCCGGGCAACCGGCGGCCAGGTGCATCAGCGAGCGGTTGTCCCAGAACACCATGTCGTGTGGCTGCCACTGGTGGCGATAGACATGCTCGGCGCGGGTGCCGTAATCAAACAGCAGGTCGAGCAGTTCGCGGCTGCGCTGTGCGGACACGCCCAGGATGCGGGTGGTGAAATGCTCGCTGACGAACAGCGCGCGGCGGCCCGTCTCGGGGTGCGTGCGCACGACCGGATGGCTGACCGGCCTGACTTCGTCGATCTGCGCCTGGGTCAGCTGCGGCCGGTACGGGTTGCGCTGGCGCAGTTCGTCATAGCGCGCCAGGTACCAGTGCTCGGCCTGCAATCCTTCGACCTCACGCTTGAGGTCATCGGGCAACGCATCCCACGCCGCGTGCTGGTTGGCGAACAACGTGTCGCCGCCCTCGGCCGGCAACTCCTGCGCATGGAGCATCGAGCCCAGGCTCGGCGTCTCTTTATAGGACAGGTCGGAATGCCAGAAGTGGCCGGCGTCGCCCAGCCCGACCGGCTTGCCGTCCTGCTGGATATTCGAAATCACCAGCACCTCGGGCTGCTCGGGCAGCTGGAAATTGCGCAGCACGTGGATCTGCAGGGCGCCGAAGTGGCGGCTGAACTCCACCTGCTGCGCGGGCGTGATGTGCTGGTCGCGAAACACGAGCACGTGATAATCGAGGTGCGCGCGGTGCAGCCGCGCAAGATCGGACGTGGCCAGCGGCAGCGACAGGTCGAGGCCGATGACTTCGGCGCCCAGTGGCGCACCGGTGAATGGATGGATGGCAAAGGACTGGCGGGCAGAATCGAGTGGCATGGCGATGGCGTGGCTGAATGATCGTGTTGTTACGATAGCCACGCTCACCGGCCCCAACAACGAATGATTTCAGCTATCGTCATGCAGTTTTTGCACCCCATGCACGTGGCATGGCGGGACAGGCGGCTGAGCGATTCCGATGCAGGCCGGATGGTTTTTTGCTAGGATGCGACAGTTTTCCCTAAAGCACGACCCACTTGCGCGCCTCCCCCTGAACCTGCATGGCCACAGACAAAGAACTTAACGACTTTCTGCAGAATGTCGAACGGCGCGCGTTCAAGCAGGCGGTCTATGCGGTTCGCAAGGACGAATCGGCGCTGGACATCGTGCAGGACGCGATGATCAAGCTCGCCGAAAAATACGGCGACAAGCCAGCCGCCGAGCTGCCGATGCTGTTCCAGCGCATCCTGCAGACGACGATCCTCGATTACTTCCGCCGCGAAAAAGTACGCAATACCTGGGTCAGCCTGTTCTCGGGCTTCGGGCGGGGCGACGGAAACGACGATGATGACTTTGATATACTCGCCTCACTCGAGGCCGAGCAGGGTTCGGCGGCCGCAGAGTCGAGCGCGGACCAGGTCGAGCGTACCCAGACCTTGCGCCTGATCGATGACGAAGTACAAAAACTCCCGACGCGTCAACGGGAAGCCTTCCTCATGCGTTACTGGCAAGATATGGACGTCGCCGAGACGGCGGCAGCAATGGGATGCTCCGAGGGCAGCGTCAAAACGCATTGCTCGCGCGCCACCCACGCCCTCGCGGCAGCGCTCCAGGCCAAGGGAATCACACTATGAACACCGACGACATCAATCTGGCGTACAAGATACGCCACGCGCTGGATGAACAGCTCGACCACCTGCCGGCTTCCACCGTCGACCGGCTGGCCGCTGCACGCGCTGCCGCCATGGCGCGCAAGAAACCCGACGCCGCCCGCTTCGGCTTTGCTTCTGGCGCCGGCTGGCGCGGCATTGGCGCATTCCTGGCCGGGCCGACCGTGTCGCGCCTGGCCATCGCCGTGCCGCTCATGGCGCTGGTGATTGGCATGGGTGGCTTCTACCAGCACGAACAACAGCAGCAACTGGCTGCACTGGCTGACATCGACGCCGCCGTACTGGCCGACGAATTGCCGCTGACGGCCTATCTCGACCCGGGTTTCAACGCCTATCTGGAGTCGCAGCAGCGCCAGCAATGACCAAGAAGAACGTCTCGAGATCGCGCTTCCCCGTGCTGAAGACCGTCATCGGCGTCGTGGCCGCTGCTGCGCTGGCCTGGGTGATCGTCGATCGGCTCGAGACACCATCCATCCTGCCGGCAGCCACCGAAACGATCGCGAGCGTGCGCCCGCTGCGCAAGGCCCCCGACAAGCCGCTGTGGCGCGACCTGAGCAGTGCGCAACAGGTGGCGCTTGCACCGCTCGCCCCCGAATGGGACCGCATGGAAGGCGCGCGCAAGCGTCGCTGGATCGAGGTCTCGGCGCGCTTTGCCTCGATGGCCCCGGCCGAACAGCAACGCGTGCAGGAACGCATGCGCCAGTGGATGAAACTCACGCCCCAGCAGCGTGAACTGGCGCGCGAAAACTTCAGCAAGACCAACAAGCTGGCGCAGGGCGACAAGGCGGCCAACTGGGAAAACTACAAGCAGCTGTCGGCCGAGGAAAAGCGCAAGCTGGCCAGCAAGCCGGCCACGCTGCAAAAGAGCGCGCCGATCGCGCTGCCCGACACGCCGCTGCTGGTCGTGCCGATGCCGTGCGCGGCAAACACGACGCGCCGTGGCGCCGAGTGCGTGCTGATCGGCACGCCCGATACGCCGCCACCGTCGGCCATTGCCGTCATGCCAGGGCCGGTCGCGCCAGCAGTGACGACGCCGGCAGCGCCATCGTCACCGAATTCAGCGGTGTCACCAGCCGCCATAAACGGCGGCGCTGTCGCCACACCGGGCGGCCAAGCGCGCGATGCCCAGGCCGCCAATGCAGGCAACTGAGCCGCCGGTTGCGCCTCCCGGGGCCACGCCGGCGATCGCCGCCACGCCTACAGTCAAGCGGCGCCTTGCCGTGATGGTCTATGAATTCCTTCTCCTGTTCGCGGTCGAGATGCTGGCCGTCCTGCTGTATCTGCTCGTTACCGGCAACCGCCAGGATCCCCTCTTCCAGCACGGCCTGAAGGTGTACCTGTTCGTGATCACGGGCCTGTACTTCACCTGGTGCTGGCGCGACAGCGGGCACACGCTGGCCATGAAGACATGGCGCGTCAAGGTCGTGCAGCCCGGGCACGCACGCCTGCCGTGGCGTACGGCGATCGTGCGCTATCTGCTGGCATGGGGCTGGTTTGCGCCGGCGCTGATTGTGTGCGCGGTGTTCGGGCTGCATGCCCGCGGCCAGATCGCGCTCGCGCTCGCGATGGGTATCGTTGCCTGGGCGTTGACCGCGTGGTTCGACAGCGACCGGCAATTCCTGCATGACCGGCTCACGGGGACGCGTTTGATTTCCTTGCCGAAAAGACGTTCCAGCAAATCCGCACCGACGTCATAGCCTGGTCTCTGCCAATCAGGTCATCGCCTCAAATCGTGCCACTGATTCCGATCTGGTGAGCAGTTAATCGATCCTCCATCCGACGTCGTCGCTCACCACTGCTGAAAATTCGTGCATTTTCGGAACCTGACAGTCAACAGGCTGTCCAATCTGAAACGGCCACACCATGCGCCGAGGCTACAGGTACGTCATCCACATAGCCTGCTTTCAGACCTTTCCAGGGAAGACGCATGAAACTTCTTACTAAAAAAACCTATCTGGAATGCTTTTTCATCCTTAACAGCCTGTTTTTGATCAGTGCTATCAGTTTCGCCGCAACAAATTCAGCCTGGCAGAAACTAGGTGTAAACACCGCGCCCGAGCGTATCGTGCAGACGCGCGATCATACAATCACCGTGCATGAAATGACGTCCAGCCCACTCGGCAGCCGTGCCGGACTAACATTTGCGTGGGTCGAATTCGACAACGTAAAGAAAAACATTCTGGTAAAAGAAGTGCTTCGCTTTGATGATAGTTATGCGATTTACAAATCAGAAACCCCTGCCAATGCCTTGCTTTCAATTAATGGTGGATTTTTTGGCTACGACGCCAACAAGCGCTACATTCCCTTGGGCCTGGTGATTTCTGACGGAACAATCGTGAACCGAAAGATTGCCTGGTCAGGGGGAGGTATTCTTCTACAAAAAAAAGGGCGAGCACGCAAAAATCACGAAGGCAAGAAAATTCAAGGTAAGCTCCGGCATTCTGCAGGCAGTGCAGAGCAAACCGCTCATCGTCGAAGATTCTCAAGTCGCCATCTACTCGGATGACAAAGAGCGCTTCAACCGGACAGCTTTCGGTGTCTTCCCATCAGGGAGAATTTTTGTTGCTGGTGCATTCGAGAGTTTCGGGCGAGCAGTTTCGCTGTACGAATTCGCGCAACTGGTGACGTCGATCGAGTCTGCCCAAGGTGAGCGACCTGTTACTGCGATTGCGATGGATGGCGGTCCGGGCTCGCAAATTTACATACCGCAACTCAAGCTACACTATGGCGACCCAGGAAAAAACTACGTTCCCAACTTAGTGGTCATCTCCCGGTAGAAGAAATCATGCCCTATCGATCCCGCCCCGGACGACTACGGCAAATCAATTCTGGCGGCAAAGCGCCGTCAGTCCAATCCACTATGGCGAATATCGCCGGGTGGCTGAGTTCGAGTATCAAAAAAATCTCCTACATGTTCGGCATTACCGGAGCTAGCCTGCTTGTCTGGTTCATGCCATTTTTTGAACCACTAAAAAACGATTTTTTGCATTGGATCTACCCGGAGAAGGTCGATATCACACTCGATTGCGGCACTTGTATCATGTCGCTGTCGCAACCGATATCAATCATCATCCATGCGACGCCTGATGCATCCACTCCTGTTGAAAAAGGTTTCCTGAAGCTTGATTACGATCGCTCCGTTTTTGTTCTGTCCAAAGATACGCCCAGTGGATTCAATACGGCGGAAATAGCGGAGAGTCGAATGCTCAACGAAGGACGCTTCGTTCTCTATCCAAAACAGATCCCGGAAAAAGAATACCAGAGCACGATGTCGATCACCCTTAAAACGAAGTACGGCGAACATCGTTCGAATAAGGTTATTGTCACGATATTACCAAGTGAACCCGGTTACGTGACACCCTTTCTGGATAGCACAGGCAACAAGCAATACGATTTATCCGGTGAGTGGATCATCGAAATCGACGGAAAACAAGGGCAAATGCAGATTAGTCAAAACAAAAAAGCGAAAATCACTGGTAAATTCTCATTAGGCACTACTGAACGTGGGGCGGAGAAAATAGTCGACGGCTTTAAAGATGGAACGACGTTCAGGGCATGGCTCTACAGATCAGCAGATAAAACAAAAGCCTGGCGAGTTGAAGGACCCTATATAACAAAGGCAGAGACGCCGAATCTGATCGAAATTACCTCGGCATGTGCATGGGCGGTCGTTGCCGATCGCTCCATCACGCAAAATACGTTCGTCGATCCCATCTATCCATGTAAAGCAAGAAACTTTGTTGGATGGAGAAATACAAGTTATTCCACGTTCTATGCAGTTGCGCGTACTCAACCGTGAGTGATCGGAGGCCGAGCACTTGGTCGTGTCGCGCGGAGGCCGTCAGTGTGGATATTTTTCCAGACTGCGCCACCCATGTTGCGAACACAAAACTTGTCTCGCGGAATACGAAATACGTAGCTGACCGAATCCCTTAATAATTGATTACCAGACAATCTTGTCAATCAATCCGAAAGGGATTTCATGAAGCAATCACATCTTCGCGTCGTCATCATGGGCGGCTCCAGCGGTATCGGCGCCGCCACTGCCATCGCCTTCGCCCGCCAGGGCGCTCACCTCGTGCTCGGCGCGCGTGGCAAGGAAGGCCTCGACGACGTCGCCCGGCGCTGCCGCCAGGCCGGCGGCCATGCCGACGTGCTCGTCGTTGACGCCACCGATGCCGACGCCGTCGCCGCGTTTGCGCAGGATGCACGCGATCTTCTCGGCCAGATCGACCTCTGGTTCAGCAACGTGGGCAGTGGCGTGGTCGGCAAGTTCGCCGACGTGCCGATCGCGCACCATCGCCAGGTCATCGAGACCAATCTGATCACGCACATGAACGACGCGCACGCCGTGATCCCGATTTTCCTGGAACAGGATTACGGCATCTGGGTCAACATGATTTCGTCGGGCGGCTTCGTCGCCACGCCATATGCGGCGGCCTACGGCGCCAGCAAATTCGGGCTGCGCGGCTTCAGCGAAGCGCTGCGCGCCGAACTGGGCAAGAAGCGCGACATCCACGTGTGCGACATCTACCCGTCCTTCGTCGATACGCCGGGCTTCAAGCACGCTGCCAACTATACGGGCGCCAAGCTGTCGTATCCGCCGGGCGTGCTGGCTCCCGAGAAAGTGGCCAACGCCGTCGTCGCCCTGGTGCGCAAGCCGCGCTCAGTCACCCTGCTGGGCGCGCCCGACGTGACCAAGAAGCTCACACAACTGGCGCCCGACCTTCTGGCATCCGGCATGAACCGCTTCATGGAAACCTGGGCCAAACGTGCTGACCCCACCGAAGACACGGTGGGCGCGCTGTACGAGCCGCAGCAGGGCGCCAGCGGCGTGCACAGCGGCATGGTGAAGCGCCCTGCCTCTGCCCCTGCCCCTGCCTCTGCACGTCCGCGGCGCGACGTTCAGCCTCGCGTGCCATCGAATGACAGCACGCTTGCTGTGGGCGCTGTGCTGATCGCGGCCGCCGTTGGCCTCTCCTTGCTGGGCAAACGCTCTGACAATTAATACGTCAGATTGACCTGCATGACGGCAGTCGTTCCGCTTACCTCGTTACCGACGATCAACAGCGGCTTGCCGTTGGGTGACTTGTGCGCCGGGATGAATGTCAAGCCTTCCGGTCCCAGGTCGCCCTTGTCGCCGTCGCGCGTGTTCAGGTAAGTCACGAACGACGCCGACGCCGGTTTCGTGATGTCGTAGACCATCACGCCGCCGATGCGCTCCAGGCCGACAAACGCATACTGCTTGTCGCCGAATTTGCCGACCACCACGCCTTCCGGCTCCGGGCCTTTCGAGCCGCTGCGGTCTTCCAGATTGTTGTTGTCGTTGCTGGCGTTGAAGCGCGCGTTCGGCAGCGCGCTGGTGCGGCGCTCGAATTCGTCGCCCGAGTCGTAGACGCGCTTGATGTCCGTGTCCCAGATCGAGAACGACCGGCCGCCAAACGTGTACAGCTCGGTGCACTGGCCGGCGGCGTTCTTGCCGGTCATGCCACCGCCATTCGGCGTCGTCGTCACGCGCAGGCGGCCCAGGTTCGAATCGAACGTTGCGTTGCCGGCGTTCGGGAACACGCTCGGATCCAGCCCTGCCGTGCAATGTGCGCGGATGCGCGTCTCTTCATTGAAGCCCGGCCAGTCGGCGCGGGCATCGCCCTCGTTTGCAGTCAGCAGGTAATGCTTGCCGTCGACCGTGTAGCCGGCAATCGCATCCGGCAGGTACATGCCCTTGACTGGCTGCGGGCCGATCTTCGTGGCCGGCGTGCCGCTGTTGGTATTGGTGCCGCCATCTTCGTCCGACACGTCCAGGCCGAAACCGGCGACATTGTGGTCCTTGAAGCCGAGCGGCTTGATCGACGTGACCTTCGCGCTCGCCACATCGACGATGGCAATCGCATTGTTTTCCTGCAGCGTGACCCAGGCCGTCTTGCCGTCTTCGCTGACGGTGATGTATTCCGGCTCGAAGTCCTGCGCCGCCGTGGCCTTGGGGCCAAAGATGCGGATGCCCTGCGCGCGCAGCGCCGTTTCCTGGCCATTGAAGCTGCGGAAGTCCGCGGTGGCGACACTTGGTGCACCGCCGCGATTCACGGTAATGATGCTGACCGCGCCTTCCGGGTCGCTGGTCCCGGCCACGCCGTAGCCACTTGGCTCGCCTTCATTCGCGACCAGCACCTTGCTGCCGTCCGGCGTGAACACCAGCATGTCGGGCAGTGCGCCGACTTTGACACTGTTGATCAGCTTGAGGTCGGCCGCATTGTAGAACGCCACGGTGCCCGGATCGGTCTTGACCGCCGCTTCGATGGCGAGTGCGACCAAGCCGTCGTACACGGCGACGCTGTTGACGGCCTTGCCGAGGCCGGCCACGCTGATCGTGCCCAGCAGCTTGGGCGCATTCGGCGCGCTCAGGTCCAGCACGTCGACGGTGCTATTCGCGCCGTTGACGACGAACAGGCGCTTGCTGGCCGCATCGTAGGCAGTGATCTCGGCCGCGCCCACGGCGCTGCCGTTGTAGCTGCCGATTTTTTCCAGCGTCAGCGTGGTGGGCGTCGGTTCGTCGTCATGGTCGCCGCCGCAGGCAGCGAGCGTGCAGGCCAGCGCAATCGTGGCAATCATCGGAAGGTAACGGGTGGTAGCACGGGAGCGATGCAGCATGATGGGCGGTTTTCCAGGGATGAAAAACCGCCAGCATAGGACGCGTCGATGACAGCAGCATGACATGTCATCAACACGTTCCCCATCACCGGATCAGAACTGGTCGGTGTCGCGCAGGAAGCGCCAGCCGCCGGCCGGCATCGGGCCCATCGAGATGCGGCCGATGCGCAGGCGGCGCAATGCCGTCACACGCAGGCCCACGTCGCCGCACAGGCGCTCGATCTGGCCGCGCTGGATGTTCTTGCCGGCGATGCGCAGGCGCTGCTCGCTTTGCCAGCTGGCCTTGAACATGCGCCCGAGTTTGGCCATGCCATTGTCGGCGATCTGGCCGTCGACCTCGACGACGTACTCGGACTCGTTGCGCGATGCATCGTCGACCAGCTTGCGGATCACGCGGAAATCCTGGCTGAACACGATCAGGCCCGAGGCCATGGTTTCCAGCGGCGTGGCAGCCGTGGTCTTGAAGAGGTGCCGGCGCAGGAACGGCTTGCCGCGCCCGTGTTCCAGTACCTGGTTCTCGGCGGTGATGCTCGCGAGCGCCGCTTCGATTTCGATACCAGCCGGCTTGTGCATCAGGATCGTCACCGGATCCGGTTCAACCGGCGTCGCGCCGGGCAGCAGCTCGACCTTTTGCTCCGGCGTGACGCGGGTGGCGGGATCTTCGGCCACGGCGCCGTCGACGCTGACCCAGCCGCCGGCGATATAACGCTCGGCATCGGCGCGCGAGCACCCTGCCACGTCGGCCACGCGCTTGGCCAGGCGGATTGCTTCTTCAGTTGTCATGCACGCCAATCAGTAAAAAATGCGGTGAAGACGTCGACCGTGCGCTGAACGTCGCGCGCGGAGACATCGAGGTGCGTCACGAGACGCATTCTGGGGCCGACCGTGGCGCGGATCTGCGCCCGTTCGAGCGCCGTGCGCAGCGGTGCGCAGGCGCCAGCCGGCACGTCGATCCAGAAGATATTCGTTTGCGGGGTACTGACGGTGAGCGCCGGGATCAGGGCCAGGCCGCGTGCCAGTTCGGCCGCGTTGTCATGGTCCTGCGCCAGTAGCGCGACATTGTGTTCGAGCGCGTAGTGCGCGGCAGCGGCGATCACGCCGGCCTGGCGCATGCCGCCGCCCAGCATCTTGCGCCAGCGCTTGCCCTGCTCGATGAAAGCCTTCGGGCCAAGCAGCACCGAGCCGACCGGCGCGCCCAGGCCCTTGGACAGGCACACCGAAACGGTATCGAAACCCTTGACCGCATCAGCCAGGCTGATGCCCTGCTTGACGGCGGCGTTGCAGATGCGCGCGCCGTCCAGGTGCGTGGCCAGGCCCTTCTCGTGCGCGAGCGTCGTGGCCGCAGCCACGTACTCCTGGCTCAGCACACGGCCACCGATCGTGTTTTCCAGCGCCAGCAGGCGCGTACGCGCGAAGTGCATGTCGTCGGGCTTGATGTAGGCCTCGATGTCGGCAAGCAGGATCGAGCCGTCCGGCTGATTGATGATCGGCTGCGGCTGGATACTGCCCAGCACTGCCGCGCCGCCGCCTTCGTACTTGTAGGTGTGCGCTTCCTGGCCGACCAGGTATTCGTCGCCGCGACCGCAGTGCGTCATCAGGGCGATCAGGTTCGTCTGCGTGCCGCTCGGGGCGAACATGCCGGCCTCGTAACCGAACAGCTCCGCCGCATAATCCTGCAGGCGGTTGACCGTGGGGTCGTCGCCATACACATCGTCGCCGACGTGGGCGGCCACCATCGTGGCGCGCATCGCGGCGCTTGGCTGCGTCACCGTATCGCTGCGCAGGTCGATCCAGCCTTGCGTGTTGTCGCTCATGCTTGTTGTCACTCCGTGGTGGCGGCTTGTGGGGCGTAGAAACGTTCGGTCATCTCTGCCAGGCCCAGTTCACCCAGCACCTCGTGCAGGCGTTCGGTCGGGCGGCGGCGCGGCAGGTTCTTGTAGGTGGCGATGATCAGTTCATTCTTCATCGAGTGCTCCCAGCCCACCAGCTCGGTCACGGTGACCTGGTAGCCATGCGCCTCGAGCTGCAGGCAGCGCAGCACATTGGTGATCTGGCTGCCGAATTCGCGCGTGTGGATCGGGTGGCGCCAGATTTCGGTCAGCGCGCTGCGTTTCACGTCCTTGCCCTTGTTCTTGCGCAGGACAGTGGCGACTTCGGCTTGGCAGCACGGCACCAGCACCATGTGCTTCGCGTTCTTCTTGAGCGCGAAGTCGATGGCGTCATCGGTGGCGGTATTGCAAGCGTGCAGCGCAGTGACGATGTCGATCGATTCAGGGAGCGCGCTCGACGTGGTCGATTCGGCCACCGACAGCGGCAGGAACGACATGCCCTTGAAGCCCAGGCGCGCGGCCAGCTCGGTCGATTTGGTGACCAGCTCTTCGCGCGTCTCGATGCCGTAGATGTGCGAACCTTCGTTTTCCTCACCCTGCTGGGCTTTCACGAACAGGTCGTACAGGATGAAGCCGAGGTAGGATTTGCCGGCGCCATGGTCGACCAGCGACACGCTGCCTTTTGCTCCCTGTACATCGCGCAGCAGCGGCTCGATGAAGTTGTACAGGTGGTAGACCTGCTTGAGCTTGCGGCGGCTGTCCTGGTTCAACTTGCCGTCGCGGGTCAGGATGTGCAGCTCTTTGAGCAGCTCGATCGACTGGCCCGGGCGAACCTCGGGTGGCAGCTCCGGCACAGCCGGGGCTTTCTTGACGTTCTCGACACGCTTCATGAAGATCAGTGGTTCTTTTCGGCGGCGTGGTTGATCGTGTACTTCGGAATCTCGACGACGAGGTCTTCGTCGGCGACGATCGCCTGGCACGACAGGCGCGAATTGGGCTCCAGGCCCCAGGCCTTGTCGAGCATGTCTTCTTCCTGCTCTTGCTGTTCATTCAGCGAATTGAAGCCTTCGCGCACGATCACGTGGCAGGTCGTGCAGGCGCAGACGCGGTCGCAGGCGTGTTCGATGTCGATGTCGTTCTCGAGCAGGACGTCGCAGACCGATTTGCCGCTAGGCGCGTCAAGCACAGCGCCTTCTGGGCACAGCACGGGATGGGGAAGGATGACGATTTGTGGCACTTGGGTTACCTCGTTTGATTGTTGTATTTGTGCGCTTTCAAGACCGTCGTTCCCGCGAAGGCGGGAACCCAAGCCAGTTTGCTGCGTGCCGACGTTTGATGGTCATGGCAACGCTGGCAAACTTGGGTTCCCGCCTCCGCGGGAACGACGTTTCCGGGTTGCGTCTTAAATTTCGTCCAGCGACTTGCCCGACAATGCCTTGCGCACGCTCTTGTCCATGCGGCGCGCCGCGAATTCTTCGGTGCCATGCGCCAGCGCCTGGACCGCATCGTGCACCACGTTCTGGCGCAGGCCCGGTTCGAGCGTCGTGTCGTTCGACATCGCCACCGCATCGCGCACCATTTGCAATTGCGCGGCAATCGTGGCCTGCTCGTCGGGCGAGAGCAGATCGGTATCGCTGTCGAGCGCCGACTGCGTCGCCAGCAGGATGCGCTCGGCCTCGACCTGCTCTTCGCGCAGCGCGCGCATCTGCATGTCGCTCGAAGCCGACGTGTACGAATCCTGCAGCATGCGCGCCACCTGGTCGTCCGCCAGGCCGTACGACGGCTTGACCGTGATCGATGCTTCGACGCCCGAGCGCATTTCGCGCGCGGCCACTGCCAGCAAGCCATCGGCGTCGACCTGGTAGGTCACGCGGATGCGCGCGGCGCCGGCCGCCATTGGCGGGATGCCGCGCAGCTCGAAGCGCGCCAGGGAGCGGCAATCCGACACCAGCTCGCGCTCGCCCTGCACCACGTGCACTGCCAGCGCCGTCTGGCCATCCTTGAAGGTGGTAAATTCTTGCGCGCGCGCGACCGGAATCGTCGAGTTGCGCGGAATGATCTTCTCGACCAGGCCACCCATCGTCTCGATGCCCAGCGACAGCGGGGTCACGTCCAGCAGCAGCCAGTCTTCGCCGTCGGCGCGGTTGCCGGCCAGCAAATTGGCCTGGATCGCCGCGCCCAGCGCCACCACGCGGTCCGGGTCGATATTGGCGTGCGGGATGGTCTGGAAGAATTCCGACACTGCCCGGCGCACGTGCGGCATGCGCGTCGCGCCGCCGACCATCACCACGCCGTCAACGTCCTCGACGCTCGTGTCGGCATCGCGCATCGCCTTGCGGATCGCATTCATCGTCTTGCCGACCAGGTGCTTCGTGATCTCGACAAATTCGACGGCCGTGATCGTCACCTGCACCAGCTCGCCCGACTTCAGGATCGCCTCGATCGTCGTTTCTTCGTTCGTCGACAGCAGTTCCTTGGCCTGGCGGGCCTTGACCATCAGCGTCGCGGTGTCCTGGTCCGACAGCGGCGCCAGGCGCGCCTTTTCCATGATCCAGCAGAACAGGCGATGGTCGAAATCGTCGCCGCCCAGCGCCGAATCGCCACCGGTCGACAGCACTTCGAACACGCCTTTCGAGAGCTTGAGGATCGAGATGTCGAAGGTACCGCCGCCCAGGTCATACACGGCGTACACGCCTTCCTTGCCCTGGTCGAGGCCATACGCGATGGCGGCGGCGGTCGGCTCGGACAGCAGGCGCAGGACGTTCAGGCCGGCCAGCTGGGCCGCATCCTTGGTGGCCTGGCGCTGTGCATCGTCAAAGTACGCCGGCACCGTGATCACGGCGCCCACCAGGTCGTCGCCCAGCGAATCTTCGGCGCGCTGGCGCAGCGTGGCCAGGATCTGGGCCGAGATTTCGACGGGGCTTTTCACGCCAGCGACCGTGTTCAACTGGACCATGCCCTCGCCATCGACGAAGTCGTACGGCAGGTTTTCTGCATGCGTGATGTCTTTGAGGCCACGGCCCATGAAGCGCTTGACCGAGACGATCGTGTTCTTCGGGTCGGTCGTCTGGTGCGCGCGCGCCTTGTGGCCGATGTGGGCGTGGCCGTTGTCCAGGTAGCGCACGATCGACGGCAGCAGCGAGCGGCCCTCCTCGTCGCTGAGCACTTCAGGGCTGCCGCTGCGAACGGTGGCGACGAGCGAATTGGTGGTGCCCAGGTCGATGCCTACGGCCAGGCGGTGCTGGTGCGGGGCGGTGGACATGCCGGGTTCGGCGATTTGGAGGAGTGCCATAGTCGTGATACCAGTGTTATTTTTGCGTGCCGGGGACGGTGCGGACGCTATTTTACGCGTCC